>JGI24770J26754_10000834_pt1 | contig 22301 bp, 19 predicted proteins | sample LakOneMetagenome_FD_26754 | JGI IMG/M metagenome (IMG submission 26754) | reverse complement strand
CGCCGGTCACCGCATGCGGCCCGCTGCCATCCGCTCCGACCATCGCGAGCTCGTCGTGCAGGTAGATGTAGTACTTGACGTCGCGCCCCTGCAGGTAGGCGACGGATTTTCCATCCGGGCTCCACGTGAGATGCTGGAAGTTCGGATTGTGCACGCGCACGAGCCGCCGCAGCGGCGCGCCGTCGCGCGCTTCGACGGTATCGATATCCATCATGCCGTCCGGATCTTCACCGCGCTCGTGCGTGTGCACGAAGGCGAGGCTCTTGCTGTCCGGCGACCAGGCGGGCATCGTGTCGTTCGCGCGGGCGTCGCTGCTGAGTCGATCGAGCCTGCCGCTCGCGATGTCATACACGAACAGCTGGCTCTTCTGGCCGCGTCCGATGTAGCCGGTTACGTCCTCCTTGAAATACAGCGAGTCGATGACGATCGGGCGTGGATCATCGGCCCGCTTCGGGTCGGCCGGCGCGTCGTTGTCGAACTCCAGCACGAGCGCAATGCGCTTCCCATCGGGCGACAGCGCGTAGCTCTCGATGCCGTGGTCGACGTGCGTGAGCGCGCGCGCCTTGCCGCCGCGCCGATCAACCTGCATGACCTGGTGCTGCGCGTCGCGTTCCGACTTGCCGAGATAAAGGATCGACCGGCTGTCGGGCGTCCAGTGCGGCGAGCCCACGCTGCCCGAGGGCTTGACCAGCTGCACATGCTGCGTGCCGTCCCAGCTGACAAGCCAGATCGCGTTCTGCACTTCATCGGCCGCGCGATCGCTCGTCGTCACGACGTACGCGACCCACTGTCCGTCGGGCGAGACGCGCGGCTCGCCGACGCCTTCCATACGAAAGATGTCATCGGCGCGAAACGGACGCTTCGCACCAGTCGCCACGCCCGCCGCCGCCGCAGCGGCCCCCGTCAGCGCCGCGGCGAGCAGCGCGACGGTTGCGACGAGTCGCAGCGTCGCGCGGGTCCTCGCGCAGCTCATGGCTGCAGGTATTTCGCGAACCAGGCAGCCTGGCGCTCGAGCCGGTCCTTGTTGAAACTCGGGCGCGTGAATTCGTGGTACTGGTCGGGATAGACGATCAGCTGCGTCGGCACCTTCAGCGTGCGCAGGGCCTGGTACATCTGCTCGCCGCCGGCGAGCGGCACGTTGAAATCGCGCGTGCCGCCCATGTACAGCGTCGGCGTGTGGATGCGGTCCGCGTGGAAGAAGGGATAGGACACCTTCAACCACAGCGCCAGGTTCTTCCACGGCGGCCCGAGCTCGGCGTTGTATTGCATGATGTACTGGTCGACGCCGTACATCGACAACTGGTTCGCGCTGCCGGCGCCACTGTACGCCGCCTTGAAGCGTCCGTCCGACGCGGTCGTGTAGTCGGTGAGGAGGCCGCCGTAGCTCCAGCCGCCGATGCCGAGCCTTTGCGGATCGACGATGCCGCTCTTGACCACGGCATCGACGCCGGCGAGCAGGTCCTCGACTTCCTTATGGCCCCAGTCCGCGACGATCGCCTTGCCGTAGTCCAGGCCGCGGCCGCTCGAACCGCGGTAGTTCACGCCGAGCACGACGTATCCGAATGCCGCGAATTGCTGGCGATGGAACTGGTAGCTGCCGAAATCGGCCGAGTGGTTGTCCTGGCCGTTGGGTCCGCCATGGATGATCAGGATCATCGGATACTTCTTGCCGGCGACGTAGCCCGGCGGCTTCGTCACCATGCCGTGTACCTCGGTGCCGTCGCGGCTCTTGAAGTGGATTTCCTCCGTCGTGCCGAGCTGCACCTTCGACAGCAGCGCATCGCCGTGCGCCGTCAGCCGATGCGAGCCCTTGTCATCGAGCGCGTACACCTCGCCAGCGGTGTAATCCGTCGATGCGACCATCGCGGCGCGCGCGCCCGCGACGCTGAGCGAGGCCGCGGACAACGGCGTGGTGACCAGGCGTGTGACACTCCCGTCGGCGATGTCGAGCCGCGCGGGATATTCCGAGCCGTCGTCTTCGACCAGCATCGCGATCGATTTTCCATCCGCGTTGAAATCGTAGGCGATCACGGCCCGATCGAGCTTCGCAGTCAGCACGCGTGGCACGCCGCCCGCGGCGGGCACCATTGCGATCTTGTCCTGGATGTAGCCGTAGTACTTCGGCTCGAGCCCCTGCGTGTATGCGATGGATTGTCCATCAGGGCTCCAGGCCAGGTGCTGGAGGTTCGGCGCCCAGGGCCGCACCACTTCATGCGCCGTCGCGCCGGCATGTGCGTCGATGACGGCAATGCCCTCGGTGCCGTCCGGGTCGGTCCATTTTTCGCGCGAGTGCACGAATGCGATCTGCTTGCCATCCGGCGACCACGTCGGCAATGCGTCATCGCCGGCAGTGCCAGCGGTCAGCGCGCTCACCGCGCCGTTCGCCACGTCGAGCAGGTACAGGTGCGCGTCGTGTCCGCTGCCGAGGTATTCCGACACGTCTTGCTTGAAGTGCATCGCGTCGATGACGATCGGCTTTGGATGCTTGTCTTTCTTCGGCTTGTCGCCGTCGGGCTTGTCGTCGGCCGGTTCATCGCCGCTCGCTTCCATCGCCAGCACGATGCGCTGGCCATCGGGCGACCAGTCGTAGTGCGTGATGTCGTCGGTGACTTTCGTCAATGCGCGCGGCTCGCCGCCGCGACGGTCGAGCAGCATGACCTGGCTGTGTTCGCTGTCCGCGGGTTTGCCGATGAACGACAGGTAGCGGCCGTCCGGGCTCCAGCGCGGCGCGCTGGTGCCGCCCGCCGGCGCCGTGAGTCGCAGCTGCTGCGTGCCGTCCCAGCTCACCATCCACAGCGCGGTTTGCTCTTCGTCGGCTTCGCGATCGCTGGTCGTCACGAGATAGGCGATCCATTGTCCGTCGGGCGAGAGTTGCGCGTCAGAGACCGACTCCATCAAATAGAAGTCGTCGGAATTGAGTACGCGTTTCGGGGCGGTGTCGGCATTGGCTGGGCCCACGAGCACGACCAGCGCAGCGAAAGCCAGGGACTTCATGCAATCGGGTATGCGCACAGCGATCTCCACGATGGTTGCAACCGCGCCATGATACGCGATGGCGCAGCTCTACGCTTTCGGGTGATGTGTGATCCAGTGTTGCGCAATCGCCGCGCGCGAGGAGCCGGCGCGCCAGTGGGCTGAACGTCGTGAGCGCGATGCGCTGGTCACGGTAGTACGGGAACATCTCGCGTTCTTCCTCGCGATAGAGCAGGTTGTACTGGCACTGCATGTTGATGAACGGCGTCCTGCCGTTCTTCTCGGCGATGTGGTTCATCTGCGCGGACTGCCACGTGTACATCGTCGAGGCGCCGAGGCATCGCACCTTGCCCGCGCGCACGGTGTCATGGAGCGCCTCCATTGTCTCCTCGATCGGCGTGTCGGCGTCGAACGCGTGGATCACATGCAAGTCGAGATGGTCGGTGCCGATGCGCTTGAGTGATCGGCCGGATCGTCGCTCATCGGGTAGAAAACCTTCGTCGCGAGCACGAGCTGGTCGCGCGTGGTCATCTTCAGCAGTGTGCGCCCGACCACCTCTTCATTGCGCCCTCAGTGCGCGGCGGCGACAGGTTCGACAGCAAATGTGACGGTGACTGAGACCTCGTACCCTTGTTCATCAAAGCTGGGTACATTCATATTGGGCGGTGGCGGCATGTTCAGCGCCCGCTTGCTCATTGCAAGAACCGACAGTGCAGTGGTCATCGCAAGCTTGCGGTTCATGTATTTCTCCCCAGCCCGAGCGGGTCGGCACAAGTCTAGCATTGGAGCGAGAATGTTCGGACGAAGGTATCGACCGGCAATGCAAAAGTCCTTTGAAGGACCAAACAAAATCATCCTGGAAGGCCTTGGCGGAACAGGGAACAGCAAGCGCATATATGGTAAGGTTCGACCTGCCCGCTAAGCCCAAAACCAAGGACACAAAAGATGTCTCACATCAAGGGTTGGCAGATCCTGCTCGTGGTCCCGCTGCTTCTGCTCGCGCAGGGTTGCGCGTCGGTCGTCAAGGGAACGACGCAATCCATACCGGTCGCATCCGATCCGTCGGGAGCCGATATCTTGATCGACGGCAAGGTCATGGGCCAGACGCCGAAGACGTTGGCGTTGAAACGGAAAGGCACCTACGTCCTCATCATTCAAAAGCCGGGCTTCGAACAGCAGTCGGTGCCGATCGTGAGGAACATTGGCGGAGCAGTGTGGGGCAACGCGCTCATTGGAGGCCTGGTCGGTTGGGGCGTCGATGCAGCCAGCGGGGCGCAATACAACCTCTCGCCGGAATCGGTGGCCGTGAAATTGCTTCCGGTCAACACGACCGTCAGCGGCATGGCGACGGACAATTCCACCAACCTCGTCANCCAACTCAAGACGCTCGATCAGTTGTATGACGCNAAACAGATTTCCGGCGAAGAGTACGTGAATTCGCGCGTGGCCCTCTTCAAGAAATACATGCCCGAAGCACTGCCTGCGGACAAGCCGCCGCCGGCAGCAGCAGCGCCCGCTGCCGAGGCGCCCGCCGCTGCGGCACCTGCGACCGAGCAGGCGCCGCAGGCGAAATAGTCCAGGGCCGGTTCGCGCGCCGCTACTTGCGCAGCTCTTCCGACTGCAGCAGTGCGGCCTGGAATTTCTCCAGCGCATCGCGCGAAGCGCGTTCACCGGCCACGGAGAAATCGGACTTCAGTTCCGAGAACACCGCGTGTCCCGTGCCACTCGCCTTGATCGTGGTCACCTCGCGGCCCGCGACATCGGTGAACTTGCAGGAGAGATTGACCGTGAAATCGGTGGCCATCCAGGTGAAGAATCCGTTGGACGACGACTCCGTCGTGATCTCGGGCGAGCCGATGAGCGTCAGCGCGTGCTTGGAAATGGAATTGACGTCGCTCATCGAGCTCATCAGGTCCACATTCTGGAACGCGTTGCCGAACACCTTGTAAAGGCCCGTCTGCAAGTCATCGTACGGGTGGTACGAAACCTTGTCGCCGCCGCCACCTGCCGTCGTCACTTCCTTGGCGCGATTTTCCGGCGAGATGTACAAGCCGACGTTCTTCGGAATCACCGTGGCGCCAGCCGGCGCGCCCAGTCCGGTGATATCCGGCTTGATGGTCATCGGATGTGCGCAGGCAGCCAACGCCGCTGCAGCAACCAGCACTGATGCCAAGCGAATGAGTTTCATGTTGTGGCTCCCTGGTTGCTATTTCAGCGCATCAAGGAAGGCCGAATCGCTGAACAACGCGGCCAGGAGCTTCTGCACCATGATCGGATAGCGTGCCTGTGCGCGTGGAATCGCTACGGGGCCGGCGAAGGAAGACTCCCACGTGTCGTGGATCGACTTCACCTGGTCGTACTTCCTCTCGCCGCCACGGGTGACGACAAAGCGCGCCTCGAGGTCACCCGATGCCGTGCTCATCGGCACGCTCATGTCATTCTTCTGCAGCGCGCCGGAAATCTCGATCTTTGCATCCGGCGAGAATTTGCCGGCGAGGTCGAGCTCCTGCTTCAGCGCCTCTGCGAGGTACTTTGCATAGGATGAGTCGTAGGGCGAGGCCAACGAGTTGCCACGAATCGAAATCGGGTTGGCGTTCCCGGCGCCCGGCGTTGACGTGAACGTGCCCACCTTTGCCGGCTGCGTGTTGGCATCCTTGAGCTTCTGCACGTTCTCGATGGACGCGGTGTACTTCGGTGCCATCATCGAGCAGCCGCTCGTCAACGCAATCGCCGCCAGGCACACCGGCAGGAGAATAGTCCGCTTCATGATTGATGCTCCCCTCGGGCTTTCATGAACCCGTTGTGCGTTGGAGTATACGCCCATGGCGCACAGCCATGCCTGGCGCCTCAGAAGCGCGCCTTGATGAACTCCACGATGTGTCGCCGCGCATCGTAGCCATGCCACGGCTCCTTCGATGGCTCGCCCTCGGCGCCTTGCGCGAGGGAGCCGTGCCCCTCGCGGGGATACGTGACCAGTTCCACCGGCACGTTTTCCTGGCGCAGGGCGCGGTACATCTCGTAGGACTGGCCAGGCGGATCGGTCACATCGTTTTCGCCCTGGATCAGCAGCATCGGCGTGCCGCCTTTCTGCCGGCCGACGCCGGCAAGCGGGCTCTGCCGCCACGCGTCGGCGAAGTGCCGCCATGGCAGTCCATAGAACCAGCGGTCGTAGTAGCTGTCGTCTTCCGTGCCGTATTCGCTGAACTGATCGATCACTGGCGCGCCGTTGACGATCGCGCGGAAGCGCTTCGTCTGTCCTTCCATGAACCCGGCGAGCTCGCCGCCATAGCTGTAGCCGATGAACGCCATGCGCTGACCGTCGATCGCGTAGTGCTTCAGTACATGATCGACGCCGGCCATGATGTCGCGCACGTCGCCGCCGCCGAGGTCGTTCTTGTTCGCAGCCGCGAACGCGGCGCCGCGCATCGTGCTGCCGCGCGGGTTCGGGCGGAACACCGCCCAGCCTTGTGCCACGAGAAAATCGACGTAGGCGCTGTACTGATCGACGAATGCGCCGGTCGGGCCGCCGTGCCCTTCGACGACCAGCGGCACGCGAGCGCTCGCCGGCGCGGTCGCTGGCAGGTAGAGCAGGCCTTGCAGCGTGCGTCCTTCGAATGTCCATTCGATGCGCCGCGCTTCAGCGCCGAGACGGGCGCCAGCGGTACTGAACGCCGGTGCGTCCAGGCGCTTGCCCGGCGCAGCGAGCGACGGCGCGTACCAGATTTCGGGTTCGTGGCCGGAGCGCGATTGGATCCACGTCCACGCGGAGCGATGGGCATTCGTGGCGAGCGCACCCATCGAACCCGCGACAGGACGCAGCACGCGCGTTCCATCCGCACCGGAGTTTGCATCGCTGCCGTATTGCGCGACCGTCCAGTCGAATCCGCGCACGACCGAAACCGCGACGCCACCTTCTGCGAGTGACACGATGCGGTCGACGGGCGTGCCATCGAGTCCGTCGGTGAGATTGCGCACGTGATGCGTCGCGAGATCGTCGACGTACAGATCGGGATAACCCGGCGGCGCATCGCGCTTCGCTTGTGCGAAAAAATACAGCTCCCGACCCGTGTGGTCCCATTCGAGTGCGCTCACGGTGCGAGGGCTTTCGTCGAGCGGCTCCGCGTTCTCGGGGTGCGCGAGCGTCACCAGCCACGCGCGCCGCGTGGGGCCCAGGTCGGAGGCGTGATGCGGCGCCTCCGTCACCACGGCGAGGCGCGCGCCGTCCGGGCTCCACGCTGCTTCGTCCACGTCATCGGCCAGTGGCACCGCAACCGCCTTGTGCGTTGCCAGGTTCCACAAATACAAGTGTGTGCCGTGCGTCTCGTGGTCGATCCAGTGCGCATCGGCTTTCGCTTCGGCCTGCGCCTTCTCGCCCGGCGTCTGCGGATCGTCGGCGATGACCCATAACCATTCGCCGCTTGGATTGATGTCGTACGACTTCACGTCGACTGGCAACGTCGTGGCGGGCTTCAATGCCGCAGCGGCGGCGTCCGCACTCGCCGAGTCGCTTCGCGGCGGCAGGGCGTCTGCAGCGCGCGAATCGTCGACGACCACGGGCACCTCGATCGCGAGTTTCTCGGCTTCGCCTCCGGCCAGCGACAGCCGGAACAACTCCGCGTTGTCGCCCCGATGCGCAACGAAGAGCACGCTGCGACCATCCGGCATCCAGCGCGGCGACGACTCGCCGTCCTTGTCGGAGTCCGGTGAATACGTGAGCTGTCGCGCCGTGCCGCCCTGCGGATCAAGCAGCCAGAGGTGCTTGCGGGCACCGTCCACCGTCGACTCGCGCGCCTGCAATAGCACGGCGGTTCCGTCAGGCGATGGACGCACCTCGTCATAGGCGCGGAGGTGGCGCAGGTCTTCGCTGGAGGGCCAGGCAAGATCGTCTGCCACGACAGCGNACGGGGCAATCGCCNCGACGCACAGAAGCGCNTGGGTCCAGAATGCAATGCGNCTTGCTTGCGGCTTGATATTCAATGACATATCTATTCCCACCGGACTGTAGTTTTTGCCGCCTTCCCGCTACTCATATACATGCCAGATGAAGTGACGGAGTTGCGATCAGCGGCCATGGGCGCGGAGCAGGAAACAGCATTCCTCAAGGATGTGAACCCGAACCTCGGGATCGTCCATTCGGTCTGTCGCGCCTACGTTCCGCGCCGCGCGAGCGAGTACGACGATGTCTACCAGGACATCATGTACCAACTGTGGAAATCGTATCCGCATTTCAAGGGCGAGTCGAAGTTCTCGACATGGATGTACCGTGTCGCGCTGAACACCGCGATTGCGCACTTGCGGCGCAGCGTGCGCGCGCCGCGCGAGGCCGAACTGACGCCGGCGGTTGCTGACGCAGCGCGCGCCGCCGATAGTGCGCGAGCCGATGAAGACCTCGAACGGCTCTATCGTGCGATCGAAGAATTGAGCGACATCGACAAGGCCATCGTGCTGTTGCACCTGGACGATCACGGCTACGACGAGATCGCCTCCGTCACCGGCCTCACGCGCACCAACGTCAGCGTGCGTCTCGTGCGCATCAGGCGGACCTTGAGCGAACGCCTACAACCCACGCGATAGCCATATATAAGGAGTCAGTCATGGAAACGACCCTCGACATCGATGCCTGCTGGCAGCGAGGCAAGGCGCGGCAGGCCGCGCGCACGATCACGGGGAACGATCTTCGCGCGATCACTGCGTCGCGCGTGAAGAAACAGTTCAAGACCGTCGCCGCATTCGTCTGGGTCTCGCTCGTGCACCAGATCACCCTGTACTCGTTCCTCTCGTACACGCTGGTGCGCAACTGGGGCAACACTTCGGTCATGCTGCTGTCCCTTGCGGGCGCCGCCGTGTATGCGCCGCTGACGACCATGCTGCTGCGCCGCGCGCGCGCGCTGTACTCGCAAGCGGGCGGAGGCTTGCGCGACGGCGTCGCTGCGGCCGATATCGCCCACCACGTGCGCGCCCAACGCGACCGCCTGGCCGATTTCTTCCGGTTCAAGCAGCGCCTCGACTTCATCGGCGTGCCGGTGGGCTGCGCGATCGTCGTGTTCGTCACGTTCACGCTGTTCGTGGGCGGTGGAGTCGCGGCGCATCCGGTCGCCAGCGCGGCGGTGTTCGCCGTCTGGATCGGCATGTCCGCCATGGCGGTCAGCGCGGAGAATCGAAGGCGGTTTGCCGCGCCGATTCGGCATCTTGATGCGGTGATCGNCGACTTAGAACGAGTCTGAGCGGCAGCTGGCGAGCAGTTCCACGCCGNCGGCCCGGATTCGCTACCATCCCGCCCATGCCTACCGAATCCGGCTCCGCCCTCGCGATNCTGATCGATGCGGACAACGCCAACCCCGCCATCGTCAAAGGCCTCATCGACGAAGTGGCCAAGCTGGGTCGCGCGACCGTGCGCCGCATCTATGGCGACTGGACCACGCCCAACCTGGGGTCGTGGAAGGCCGTGCTGCTCGAGCATTCGATCACGCCGATCCAGCAGTTCGCGTACACGAAGGGCAAGAACGCCACTGACAGCACGATGATCATCGATGCGATGGACCTGCTCTACGCNGACAACGTCGAAGGCTTTTGCCTGGTGTCGAGCGACAGCGACTTCACGCGGCTGGCCTCGCGACTGAAGGAGTCGGGCAAGAGCGTCTATGGCTTTGGGGAAAAGAAGACGCCGCAGCCCTTCGTCGCGGCCTGCGACCGCTTCATCTACACCGAGGTGTTCACGCACGTTGGAGGGCAGGCGGCGCGAAAGAAAACCGCGGCCGAACTCGACCGCGACAAGGAATTCCTCGACTTGGTGGGCGGCGCGGTCGATGATGGCTCCGACGAGAGCGGGTGGGCGCGCCTGGGCGAAGTGGGCAGCATCCTGACGAAGAAGCGACCCGACTTCGATTCCCGCACGTACGGTTATTCGAAACTGAGCGACCTGCTGGAGGCCTCGAAGCGATTCGAGGTCAGGCGCAAAGACAAGGCTGTGGATGTGCGCCGCGTGATGTAGCACCACCGCCAGGGCATCGACCGGAGAAACGCATGGCGATCAAACGAACCTCCAAGAGTGCCGGAAACCCGGTGCGCCGCACGCCGAGCTCATCGCCCGGCTTGCGCCACGTCGATGTGCTTTCCTTGCAGCAGATGACATCCGGCGAGACCTATCTCGGGTGGCTGTGCAAGAACAAGAAGTGCGGACGCGTCATCGCGATCGTGGCCGCGCAGGCCGAGCCCAAGGCGGCGGCCGATCACTCCGATGACCAGCTCGCGGCGATCAAGTGCCCGCACTGCGGCGACGAAGATCTCTATCGGTGGGGCGTGCGAGCCGAACACGCCTACACAGCGGCGGGAGGCTGACATCGTCATGCTATCCCGTCGCGAAGTGATCGCCGGCCTCACGGCCACCATCGCGCTGGCTCGCACCCGCGCGCTTGCGGCAGTCACGGCACCTGATGTGCCCGCGCTGGCCGGCGCGCCCGACGCGGCATCGGCCGCCGCCGCGCGCACACTGCTCGATGATCTCGCCTGGCAGCTGCTTGAGCTCGATCCTGGAAAAGCCACTGAACTAGGTGTCGACAGTGGTGAGCATGCAGGTCTGCGTAGCAGGCTCGATGATCGTTCGGCCGCCGGCGTCGACAAGCAACGCGCGGTGCTCGTCGAGGGCCTGAAGCGCGTGCGCGCGCTCAAGGGCGCACAGGTCGATGCCGCCACGCGCACCTCGCTTGATGTGGTCGAGAGCGCCTTCGGCACCGCGCTCGCGGGCATGGCGCTGCCCTATGGCGTCGCCACGATCGGCAGCTGGCGCAACACGCCGTACATGATCACCCAGAACGTCGGCGGCTATCTCGATGTGCCGCAGATGCTCGATGGCGACCAGCCGGTGCGCAACGCCGCCGACGCGGACGCCTACCTCGCGCGGCTCGATGCGATGGCTGCGCTGCTCGATGGCGAACTCGAGCGTGCGCGCGCCGCGCGTGCGGCCGGGCTCATCCCGCCTGATTTCCTGCTGGATAAGACCATCACCGCGCTTGCAAGCAGCATCGCCGATGCCGGCAAACCCGATGGGTCGCTGATCGGTCCGCTCGCGCGCAAGTCGAAGGAGGCTGCGCTGCAAGGCGATGTCACGTCGCGCGCGATGGCGATCGTGACGAAGAGCGTCATCCCAGCGCTCGAGCGTCAACTCGCCGAGATCAAGGAGGCACGCAAGCTTGCCAAGGGCGATGCCGGCCTGGGTGCACGCCCGCATGGCGCCGAGTGGTACGCGTGGGGGTTGCGCGCCAGCACGACGACGAGCCGCACGCCGGCGCAGATCCACGAGATGGGCGTGACGCAGCTCGCGGAGCTGCACGTGCGCATGGACAAGATCCTCAAGGGCTTCGGCCTCACGAAAGGCAGCGTCGGCGCGCGCGCCAGTGAGCTGCAGCGCCGGCCGGAATTCAATTTTCCCGCCAACGACGANGGCCGCAAGCAGATCGTGGCCTACATGCAATCGAAGATCGACGCGATCCGCCCGAAATTGCCGCAGGCGTTTCGCAAGCTCACGCGTGGCAACCTCGAGATCCATCGCCTGCCGCTCGCCGCAGAGCCGGGCGCGCCGGCGGCCTACGGCGGTCCCGGCACGATCGACGGTTCGGTGCCGGGCAAGGTGTGGGTGAACCTCGGCGACACGAAGATCCACAACAAGATCACGATTCCCGACCTGATGTTCCATGAAGGCATTCCCGGCCATGTGTGGCAGGGCGAGTACGCGCAGCAACTGCCGTTGGTCCGATCGATCCTGGCCTTCAACGCCTACTCGGAAGGCTGGGCGCTCTACGCCGAGCAGCTCGCCGACGAACTCGGCATGTACGACGGCGACCCCGCCGGCAAACTCGGGTTCCTGATGGGGCTTTCATGGCGCGCGGTGCGCCTCGTCGTCGACACCGGCATCCACGCCATGGGCTGGACGCGCGAGCGCGCGCTCACCGAGTTCATCGACGCGACCGGACTCCCGCGCAGCAATGCGGTGAGTGAAGTGGAACGCTATTGCGCGTGGCCGGGCCAGGCCTGCGGCTACAAGGTCGGGCAGACGGAAATCCTCGCGCAACGCAACCGCGCTAGAATCGCGCTCGGCACGAAGTTCGACCTGCGCGATTTCGACCAGGCAGTGGTCGGCGGCGGCAACGTGCCGCTCGATGTGCTCGCCGCAAATGTCACTCGTTACATAAAAACCTACGCTTGAGGGAGTTTCCATGAACGCACAGTCTGGTTTGGTCGCGCGGGTCAAAGGCATCCTGCTCAGTCCCAAGACCGAATGGCCCGTGATCGCCGGCGAGGAGACTGCCGCCAACGCGCTCTTCACCGGATACGTCTTGCCGATCGCNGCGGTGGCAGCTGTGTTCAGCTTCCTTCGCATGAGCGTCATCGGCATCAGCCTGCCGTTCGGCGGATCGTTCCGTCTGCCGCTCACGATGGGGCTGACGCAGGCCGTCGTGTCGTTCGTCATGGCGATGGTCGGCGTGTGGCTGGTGTCGTTCATCATCAACCTGTTGGCGCCCACCTTTGGCGGCACGCGCGACAGCCGGCGCGCGCTGCAAACGTCTGCCTATTCGATGACCGCGGCCTTCCTCGGCTCCGTGTTGGCGCTGTTGCCGCTCGGCACCCTGCTCGCGTTCCTCGCCGGTTGCTACGGTATCTACATCCTGTACCTGGGTCTCCCGGTGCTCATGAAATCGCCGCCGGACAAGGCGGGCGGCTATACGGCCGTGGTGGTGGTCTGCACGATCGTCGCCGCACTGCTGCTCGGCGCCGTCATGACGAGCCTCGGAATCACCGGCCGCTACGGCATGGGCATGCACGGATTCGGCAGCGCGATGGGCGCCACCATGACCGAAGAAGAGCGGCAGCAGCAAGCCGCGCAGGCCGTGGGCAGCATGCTGGGCGGCATGTTGGGAACAGACTCCAAGGGCAAGTCCGACATCGGCGCCGCGATCAAGAACATGGCCGATGCAGGCCGCAACATCGAGCAGCACGAGCAGGCGAACGGCAACAACGGCGCACCGAACGCCGCCGACACGCAGCAGGCTGTCGGCGCGGCGGGCGGGTTGCTCAACGCGCTCGGCCACTCGATGGGCGGTGCGCAACGGCATGATCCGGTGGATTTCCACCTGCTGCAGGCGGCGCTGCCCGCGTCGCTCCCCGGCCTGCAACGCGGCACGCCGAAGGGCGAGTCGAACGCCGCGATGGGCCTCAAGGAAACGTCCGCCGAGGTCGAGTTTTCAGGCAACGGCGATGGGCGCGTCAACGTGTCGATCAAGGACGCCGCCGCCGTCGCGGGGCTTGCCGCATTGGCGGCGCTGGCGCAGCATGAATCCGAACAGGGCGACAACTACGAAAAGAACGAAACGCTGTCCGGCCAGAACGTGCACGAGAAGTGGGATGCGTCGAGCCGGCACGGACAGCTCTCGCTGATCGTGGGCCAGCGATTCGCCATCGACATCTCCGGCGACAACGTCGACATGGATGCGTTGAAGCGCGCACTGTCGCAGATCGATCTCGGCAAACTCGAGTCGATGAAGGACGCGAACCCGATCGCCGCGCAATAGGCGTTGCGCCCGATGCATGTCTTGATCGTCGGCGCGAGCCGCGGCGTCGGGCTGGAGACGACGCGCCAGGCGCCGGTGCTGGTCAACTGATCCGATTGCATTGAGATCCGCGTCTCAGTCCGTTTGCGATGCACTTCCGTGCAAGCGGGCGGGCAGCGTGGTTGATTTGCGGAATGTCCAAGGCTCCGCCCTATCGCCATCCGAACGCCGCGACGATCGCGGCACAGGACTACCTGGCGCCCGCGGCGGCGCTGATCGAGAGCGCTCCGGTCGCGATGTACCAGATCGATGCCGACGGTCAATTCGTCTACGTCAATCCCGAATACCGGCGCGTGTTCGGACTCGGGCCTGNCGAGAATCCGGACAATTGGGTGCAGCGGGTCCATCCCGAAGACCGCGAGCGCATGGTGCGGGGTTGGGCCGACTTCTGCGCGAACCCGCGCCCGCAGACATTCGAGTACCGCACCGTACCGCTGGCCGGAACCGTACGACACGTCATGGAACGTGTCGTGGCGGTCGACGGCATGGCCGCGTTCGTCGGCACCATCACCGACGTCACCGATTTTGCGAACCGCACGCTGCTCGAGACGCTGATCGACAACCTGCCGCTGTCGCTGATCGCCTGCGACGCCCAGGGCGCCGTCACGCTCTACAACCGTGCGGCCGCCGAGCTCTGCTCCATGCAGGCTGGCAATTCATCCGTCGGCAACGCCTGCGTGCAGGTCGTCGGCGCGCAGATCTACCATGCCGATGGCGTGACGCCGCTGGAGCTGGAAGAGCGCCCGCTGGTGAAGGCCCTGCGCGGCGAGCGGGTCGATGACATGGAACTCGTCGTCGTGCCGCGCGATTCGAGCGAGCGCGTGACGATCACCAACGGCCGCCGCCTGACGGGGCCGGATGGGAGCCTGCTGGGCGCCTTCGTCATCACCGAAGACATCACCGAGCGCCGTCGCGCCGAACTCGAGCTCGAGCGCGTGCACGATCAGCTGCGCACCTCGGCACGCCAGGCCGGCATGGCCGAAGTCGCCACCAGCATCCTGCACAATGTCGGCAACGTGCTGACCAGCATCCACGTCGCCGCAACGATGGTGCAGGATGGGCTCGAGCGCTCCAAGGCGGCCGACCTGTGCGGCATCGCCGAACTGCTGCTGTCGCAGGGTTCGAAGCTCGGCGAGTTCATGGAACGCGACGAGCGCGGCAGGATCGTTCCAGCCTACCTGCAGGCGCTCGGGCAGCAGCTCACCGCGGAGAACGACGCGGCGCGCGAGCACATGGCGACGCTCCGCAAGAGCCTCGACCACGTCGACAGCGCCGTGGCCATGCAGCAGAAGTTCGCGCGCGTGGCCTCGCTCCGCGAGACCGTCAGCGTCGTCGACCTGGTCGAAGACAGCCTGCGATTGAGCGCCAGCGCGTTCAACCGCCACGGCATCGAGCTGCGCCGCGAGTTCCATCCGATGCCGGCGATCACGATCGACAAGCACAAGGTGCTGCAGATCCTGGTCAACCTGATCCACAACGCGATGAACGCCTGCAACGAGTCCGACAAGAAGGACAAGTCGTTGACGCTGCGCATCGAAGGCGGCACCCCGCTGGTTCGCATCTCTGTGATCGACAATGGCGTCGGTATCGCGCCCGAGAACATGGGCCGATTGTTCACGCACGGATTCACGACGCGTCCGAAGGGCCACGGCTTCGGCTTGCACAGCGGCGCGATCGCGGCGCGCGAACTCGGCGGGTCGCTCCGTGCCGAGAGCGAGGGCGCCGGGAAGGGCGCCGCGTTCATCCTCGAATTGCCGCGCGATCCGCCTGCCTGAGAATCAATCCCGACTATTGATTGCGGCTGAAGTACGCCTCGAGCGCGCTGATGGCGGCGTCGCCGAGTGGCGTGCCGGCGAGTTTCGCCGCATGCACGGCGGCGCCCGCATCGCTCGGCAGCCGTGCGCTGACGAAACGGTAGTTGCGCGCCGGACCCTCGATGCAGGAGCGCAGCGGCGCGAGCAGCAGGTCGTGCGAGGCGAACAGGTCGCCGGAATACGAGACCGGCAGCCGTACGTCGCTCGGCACACCAAGGCCATTGCGCACGGCGTCGATGAGTTCGCCCAGTTCCGCCGCCGCGTTTGCAAACAATGCGATCGCTGCCGGATCTCCGGCGCTCGCGGCCTCGATCACGAGGCGCGAGAGCTGCGCGAACTGGCTGCGCTGCGCCAGGCGCTTGCCGTACAGCGCCGCGCACAGGTCGAGATCGTGCTCCAGCATGAAGTGCCGCCGCACGAGTTCGTACAGCTTGCCGCGCGGCGCGCGGCCGTCGCTCATGCGCGAGAACAGCCGCAATCCCTCGCGCGCCAGCCAGTACTCTGACCCCTCGTCGCTGAACAGTTCGCCCCAGCCGCCGGCGCGCACGCCTCGGCCGGCGAATTCCCCGTAGACGATCGAACCCATGCCCGACAGCACGCTGATGCCATCCGCGCCCGCCAGCGCGCCGGCCCAGCCGCAGACCATGTCATTGCCACATCGATAACGCCCGGTCGACAGCACTGAAGACGGTGCGGTGTCGAGTGTCGCGAGCAATGACGAATCTTCGCCGTAGGCGGGCAGGCCGATGAACGCGAAACTCAATGCAGGTACGGCCAGGGTCGCCTGGCGCAGCGTCTGGTTGATGCCCCGCGCCAGCAGTTTCTTGAGCGTCTCGAGCCCGACCTCGGGGTAGTAGGCCGTGCCCTCGGTGTGCGAGGCCAGCACTTTGCCGGTCTCGTCGATCAGCAGGAAAAGCGTCTTGCTGCCACCGCCATCGACGCCGAGATAGGTTCTCATGGCTGTGGAATCCTACGCGCTATACTCCGGCCGTGAAAGCACTCGCCGCAGCCGTGTTCTGGGGCTTGCTGGGCGCCGCGGCAAGCGCAGGCCAGCCCACGTGGATCCTGATGCAGAACCCGCATTTTCGCGTGCTGTCCTCGGCAGGCGAGCGCGATACGCGCGAAGTGCTGGACCAGTTCGAGTTGATCAGCCGGTTCTTCAGCCAGATCACGAACGCGGGCCCAGGCACCGGCGAGCCCGTACCGGTAATGATTTTCGGTAGCGAAAAGGAATACCAACCCTACCGGCTGAACGAGTTCGCCACGGCCTACTACTTCGACCAGGGCGACCGCGATTTCATCGTCGTCGGCAAGCTGGGCGAACAGAACAAGCAGACCGCATCGCACGAATACACGCACCTCGAGCTCGCCCGCGCCGGGTTCACCTTGCCGCCCTGGCTGAACGAGGGCATCGCAGAGCTGTTCTCCACGCTCAACAAGAAAGGAGAGTTCACGCTCTACGGCGACGTGCTGCCCGGTCGGTTGCAGGAGTTGCAAGAGCAGAAATGGGTGCCGTTGCAGACGATCCTCGAGGTGGACCACAGTTCCCCTTACTACAACGAGTCCGGCAAGGCGGGCATTTTCTACGACGAGAGCTGGGCGCTGGTCCACATGCTGGCGACGTCCGAGCTCTACCGCGACAAGTTCTGGGGTTTCGTGGCCGCGGTGAGTCGCGGCAAGGACTCAGCCGAGGCTCTGCAACAGGCATACGGCGTGCCGCTTTCCAAGATCGAAGACAATGTGCGCGCATACGTTCACCGCAACAGCTTCTACCAGATCAAGGTCAAGGTGGCGCTGGACGCGGAGGAAAAGCTTTCGAGCCAGCCGGCCGATCCATTCGAAGTACGCGAGATGCAGGCCGTGTTGATGATGAGTTTCCGCGACCGGCTGCCGGAAGCGCGCTCGCGCCTCGAGGCGCTGACGCAGGAAGATCCCAAGCGGCCCGGGCCCTGGGCGGACCTCGGCGCCCTCACCTGGCGCGACGGTAACGGGGACAAGGCCGCGGAGTATTTCGGCAAGGCCTACGACCTGGGCGACCGGAGATCCAAAATGGAACTGGACTACGCGCACCTGGTTGCTCCGTTGAGTCGCGATCGTTCAGTCGAAGTGCTGCACGACTACCTCAGGCAAAAACCCGACGATGCCGAGGCACGGCTCTTCCTCGGCCAGATGCTGATGAGCCTGGAGCGCTTCCAGGAAGCACTGACCGCGGTCAGCCCGATCGCCGCGGTCCGCACCGACCAGGAGATCGACGACCTGTTGTACCTGCGCGCCTACGCTTTTCTGCGGCTCAAGTACTTCGACGCGGCGCGTGCAACGGCCGAGAAACTGAAGAGCGTTGCGTCGTCCGATGCGTTGCGATCGAGGGCCGAAGACATACTCCGCATGGTCGCGCAGCAGGCGCCGGCGGCGCACTGAGCGGATTGAGCACCCGATGCCGAAGGTCACGATACAGTTCAAGGAACTCGTCCAGGACTCCCAGAACTACGGGAGCGATGACAAGCAAATGGTCTCGCGCGTGTTCTTCGACCTCACCGTGGGCGAGAAACGATATCCCGGTGCACACGCGAACGTGACGCAGAAAGTCGGCGCGGTTGCGCCCGGCCTGCTCGAGATATCGGGCCCGGCCGGATACACCGGCCCGTTCGACCAGCGGAAATTCCAGGCTGAAGTGGAAAGTTACTTCCGCAGTCTCGTGGGTCAATCGCGCTCGCGCATCCGCGACTGCCGACACCGGAAGGCGGTTTCAGTTTCGTTTGAAGCTGCCTAGGCGCATTTGGATGTACCCGCATTTTGCGGGCGCATCGATCGCGGCCATTCATTTCCAGTTGTTATATGGAAGATATCCAGATAATATCTGGATATCTTCCAGAGGGTAACCGGATATGCCGCTTCACACCCTTAAATCTGTTCCAGATGAATTCATGCAAGTCATTGAAATTATTATGGAACTTCGCAAGACCCTGCGTTTCGCACTGAGCGATAACCGGCGCAGATGGACTGGCATGCTAAGGCGATCCACCTTGGCCAAGGCCATCCAGGGCTCCAACAGCATAGAGGGCTACAACGTTGACTACAGCGACGCCATCGCCGCTGTTGACGGCGAGGAGCCTGTGGACGCGAAGGAAGTTGAGTGGGCGAACATCACGGGATATCGCCAAGCCCTGACCTTCGCGCTCCAACTCACCAGCGACACGAACGTGGTCATTGAAGAAGCCACGCTGTCGGCGATGCATTTCATGATGCTTTCGCACGACATGAACGCTCATCCTGGAATCTGGCGACGCGGTCCAGTATTCGTGCAACGAGAGCCTGATCAAGTTGTCGTCTATGAAGGCGCACCGCCAGAAGTGGTAGCCGACTGCATGCACGAGCTGGTTGCCAGCTTGCGTTACGGCAATGATCTGCCCGTCATGGTGAAGGCGGCCTTGGCGCATCTGAACCTGGTGATGATTCATCCGTTTTCCGATGGAAATGGGCGCATGGGGCGAGCCCTGCAGACATTGGTCCTGGCGAGGGAAAGGATTGTCGATCCCGTGTTTTCCAGCATCGAAGAATGGCTTGGCGATAACACGCAGGCCTACTACGACGTGCTTGCTGAAGTAGGAAAGGGATCCTGGCACCCAGACAATGATCCTCTTCCATTCGTGAGGTTTTGCCTGCTTGCGCATTACCAACAGGCCGAACGCCTGATCTGGCGCAACAAGATGATCAACAGCATTTGGGATCTGGCTTCCGCAGCAATAAAGCAAAGAAACCTGATGGAACGAATGGTCTACGCGGTGGCCGACGCCAGCATGGGAATCAAGGTCAGGAATTCCGGCTATCGAAAATATACGAACATCAGCAACGAAAGCGCGAGCAAGGATTTCAGGACGCTCGTAGACAGCGGCTTGCTCGTTCCAAAGGGAGAGCGCAGGGGACGGTACTACGAGGCCGCAAATGAGATTCGGGACGCGGCGAACAAGGTTTGGGTTCCACCACCAAAGAATGATCCTTTCGCACTGATTGCTGAACACACCAGGAAGGCAATGCAACCAGAATTGCCTGGAATAGCCGTCTAGCGGCATTCGTGGGCCTCGCTATTTCCCAATCTGGTGTGATCGTTCAGATTTAGGGTAGGCTTTCCGCTCGGTATCGCCGCGCCACAATTAATTAAGAGGGTCTGACCATGGCCGACAACACCAAGGACGTCACCAAGGACTGGCAAGCGACGCAGGGACAGAAAGGGGCCGCCGGCCGCCTGCGCCTGTTTGCCGTGATCGCCTGGGCCGTGGCCATCGGCGGCGAGATCTATGGCATCGTCCAGCTCCGCGCGCACAAGTTCGACCACGGCAACCTGGGAATGCTGGTCGGCATCCTCGTCGGCATCGCGATCTTCGCGATCGCCGGCAGCATGATGTGGAAGGCGGCCAACCGCCATGACCCGGCCCGCGCCTCCGACACCGGCAAGTTCTTCTTCCAGAACCAGCTCGGCGCGATCATCACGCTGGTCGCCTTCCTGCCGCTCATTGTCCTGATCTTCATGGACAAGGACATGGACCCGAAGAACAAGAAGGTCGCCGGCGGCGTCGGCGCCGTGCTCGCGGTGGTCGCGACGCTGATCGGGGTCAGCTGGAAGCCGCCATCGGTCGAGCAATACACGCAGGACATGAACGCCTGCGCCGCGCAGATCAAGGCTGGACAACCCACGACCGCCTGCTCGCCCGAAGTCGCTTCCCAGGCGCAGGACATCGCCCGCGATTCGAGTGCGGTGGCCGACGCGACGAAGAGTGCCGCGAACCCGAACGGGCAAGACGTCGTGTACTGGATCGCGCCGGAAGAAGGCCACGCAAGGGCGTCGACGCCGCACGTATTTCATCTGTGCGAAGCGGTGAGCCCGCTGCGCGGCAAGACCGTGAACCACGGCTCCGTGACGCAGGCCTACGCCGAGAACGCCACGCGCATCACGAAGGAAATCGCGATGGAGCAGAAGCAGTGCGGGTTCGGCAGCGCGGATGCAGGCACGCCGCCCAGCGCGCCTGCAGCCGACGGAGCCGCGGCGGCAGCTGACGGCAGCGCTCCGGCCGCTCCAAAGTAGGCTCACGCGATACCAGGGTAATCGCCGATCGTGACACTACTTTCCCGGTTCTGCGCAGGGCTCGTCGTGGCACTGACGGCGAGCGCCGTCGTGCGCGCGGCCGACAGCGCTGCCGACGAAGCGTCCAACAAGCTCGCGCACGAGATCCTGCAGCAACTCGTCGAGATCAACACCACCGACTCCGTGGGCAACGTGACGGTGGCGGTCGAGGCGCTGGCGCAACGCTTCCGCGAAGCCGGTTTCGCGGCCGCGGACGTGGTCGTGGTGGGCCCCGACAATCCGAAGAAGAAAAACCTCGTCGTGCGATTGCACGGCACCGGCAAGCACAAACCGGTGTTGCTGATGGGGCATGTCGACGTCGTCGAGGCGCGGCGCGAAGACTGGAGCACCGACCCGTTCAAGCTGGTCGAGCAGGACGGCTACCTCTACGGTCGCGGCACCTCCGACATGAAGGACGGCGATGCCATCATGGTCGCCACCCTCCTGCGCATGAAGCAGGAGGGATACAAACCGGATCGCGACATCATCCTCGCGCTGACTTCGGATGAAGAGGGCGGCTGCTGCAACGGCCCCGATTGGCTGCTCAAGAACAGGCGCGCGCTGGTCGACGCTGAATTCGCGATCAATACCGACGGGTGGTCGGTGCTCAGCGAGCAGGGCAAACCGATCGTGTTCCAGCTCGGCGCGACGCAGAAGATCTATGCGGATTATCAGCTGACCGTGACCAACCGCGGCGGCCACAGCTCCGAGCCACGGAGCGACAATGCCATCTACCAGCTTGCGCGCGCCCTGCTGCACATCGACGGTTACCAGTTCCCGTTCGAGCTGAACAACGTCACGCGCGCCTACTATGAACGCGTCGCCGCGCGCGAGGAGCCGCAGCGCGCCGCGATGATTCGCGGCATTCTCAAGACGCCGCCCGATGCCGAGGCCGTCACGCAGCTATCACGCTCGGCCCCGGACAACGCGATCATTCGCACCAATTGCGTGGCGACGCGCCTCTCGGGTGGCCATGCCAACAACGCCCTCCCGCAGCGTGCCGAGGCCGTCGTGAACTGCCGCATCCTGCCCGGCCACTCGCCGGAGGAAGTGCGCCAGCAGCTCATCCAGGTCATTGCGGACGCCGAAGTTGCCGTGCGTTACATTGCTTTCGATGGTGCGGTCGAGGACAAGGCGCCCGATCGCGGCGGTGTGTTGCCGCCGCCGCTGAACCCGCAGGTTCTCGAGCCGCTGGAATCGCAGGTGAATGCGATGTGGCCGGGCCTCGCGGTGATTCCGCACATGGGCGCCGGGGCCTCGGATGCCATCTACACCTCGGCAGCGGGCATCCCGACCTACGGCATCAGCGGTATCGCCATCGACGCCGATGATGTTCGGGCCCACGGCCGCGACGAACGTGTCGGGCTGCAGTCGTTCTACACCGGCAACGTGTTTTTCTACCGGTACATGAAGGCGCTCACGTCGCAGTGAGCGGGTGATTCCGGCGCGTTAGATCAAGGCTTGGCCCGCAGTGTATCGGCGCGCCGCGCCGAAATGATCTTCACCGGCGCAGCCAGCAGTTGCCCGTCGAATCCGTCGCCCTTGTCGGGAGCGCGCGGCATCATCAGCATTTTCTTGACGACATCCATGCCGCTTTCGACGTAGCCGAACACCGCGTAACCCGGCTCGTCGACCTTGTTGCCGTCGTATTCAGGCAGATCGCCGATGTCGATGAAGAACTCGGACTGCGCGGTGCCCGGATCCTGGCGCGCCATCGAGACGGCACCTTCCGCGTGGTGGAGGCCCGTGACGAACGGCGCTTCGTGCGCAATGGGCTTGAAGGGCTGGAGG
>JGI24770J26754_10000832_pt1 | contig 22326 bp, 19 predicted proteins | sample LakOneMetagenome_FD_26754 | JGI IMG/M metagenome (IMG submission 26754) | reverse complement strand
AATAAAGGACATTGATATTCCTTGTTAAATGAATTCAGTGCGAAGAGCTGAATTGAGGGCATAAAAAAACCGTGCCCATTGAGGACACGGTTTGATTTAGTTTTTGCTTTGTCGTTGAGAGCCGAAGGCCGCTATTGGAAGCTATAGCTCGCTGTTCCCTGTTCTGTTTCAACATCGACACGCACGACATTATCGTAACCGCAGCCGGTTAATTTCAGCCTTAATCGCAGCCCCATTTTAAAATGCTGCGGATATTCCAGCGATCTGCGATAGCCTTCATAACTGCATTCACCGTTATTAATTAAAACATTTGTAACGTTAATCGGATCTGGGCTATTGGAACGAATAGTGAGTACACTTGCCGCTTGGTTTTGCGCATACCAGTTGCTGGTATCCTCTATATTCATTTCAATGGTAAAGGTATTGGGATCAAGGCTAGAGCCGCACCCGTACAGCATCATGACTGCAGCAGCCGTTACTGCCAGCAGGATCGATTTAAAATATTGGTTCATATAAATTTTATCCTCAGCAGTAGTTGTAGCTCACGCCGTAATCACCGGTCTCTAAATCAATACTGACCAGATGGATTTCACAGTCTGTGCCATTATCAAATTTATAAACGTAGTAACGATTGCCCGCCTGCTCCGATTCCAGCGCTCCATGTTCCTGCAAGCTGAAGTCTTTCACTGATTTGCCTGTATCTTTTGCGGCTTTGGCGAAGACATAGCGTTGATACTTGTCTATGTTGTCCTGCTCAAACTGAGGCAGATCGTCATAAGGTAGCATCGACAGTAATGTATCGACAGACTTTAAGTTTTTATCAAACTCAAAACTCAGCAGCTCAGGTTCATGATCTGATGGACTCAGACTTTTACTTCCCGTGGTCAGTTCTTTGACATCGATCCCATCCACTTCTGCCGCTGCAATCTCGGTGGAGGTTGCTTCTGAACTGGCGGATTCTAAAGGCTGTGCAGAGCTGGCCTCAGAAGTATTGGTTTGAATAGTTTTTTCAGTTACATGTTTGGGGCTGAAGAAATAGAAGCCTGCAATGCTGATCAGGGTCAGGGCTAAAATCGCAGCCAAGCCCAATATGGTTTTTTGGTTCATCTTGAATCTCCCACCATTTAGTTCGGTACAGAGACTTGACCATTTTGAGCATTAAAGTGAACGAAGCGCGGACAACCACCCTGAAAGTTCACCGTGAAATTACGCCAGCCACGGTTACCCGGATTGGTTTTATACATGCACTGATAGACGCCTCCACCCAAATTGCGGGCCTTAACAAAGTAGGCTTCACTGGCTTGCGCAAACCAGCCTGCCTGCGCCCATGATGCGCCTGTAAGCAGTGATGAAATAAGGGCAGTTTTTAGGAAAGTTTTTAACATAGTCATTTTCTCTTTTTACAGGCATCACTGGTCTTCAGCAGCTCCAGTGTCCCCCATGCAATATTTGTTGGAATGAATATCTAAGTTTTTGAATTTTTTATAGACGATAAAGCGTACAGATCTACTTAGCTCAAAACAGCATTAGAGATTCATCTTCATATCGGTAATATGTATTTGAAAAAGTTTTATTCTTAAAAAGTTATAGACACAGCTATACAGCACGCGGCCTAATGACCAATCGGCACAAATACTGCAAAAGAGAAAAATAAGGGATGATATTCATGTAAGCGCATGGCGTACTCCTTGTGTGTAAGAAGTCCTACCAAATTACTGCTAAATAATGGTGGCAGAACGAGAGAGGGTTAGCAGACTGACACACAAGAATCAGCACGCACAAGGCGTCCCTCCCTCGCCCTACCGCTACGAAGGGGGACGAACGAGTTCGCCACCAAAAAATTACTTTTTTGATGTGCTTGTGTGTAAATGGGTCTGCTAAAACCCGCTGACAATGTAGGTCAGCAGGCTAAGGATAATCTGCGCAGTGTAGAGCGTCAAGCAAGTACAGGAATGTAATATGAATTTTTAGCGTCGTACGGGTGCGCCGTGAAACCATTTAAACCCCTTAGGATAAACACAGATTCTATTGGTTAAACCTTCGCTACTGGTTTCTCGATCAGGCATCTCATCTAAGGCACTTAAAGGGTCTAAAGCTTGATCCTGAGCATTCCTTTTGATAATCAGTTGATATTCGTCTTCATGTTGATATTGCTGAAAATCTACCAGTGGACAAAACGTAATCCCCCTATTTTGAGTTACCCTTTTCCACCAAAAATCTATTTCTCGACTATACACTGAAGGTTCGCCATACAATAAGGGATCGAGGGTCAGAAAGAATTTCACAACATAGCGTTGATCAACCCGAATAACCTGATAAAACGTAAATACGACTTGGGCGCTATACCAAGAGAGTTGTTTGAGCTGCTTTTGAAAGTGATAAAGCAAACTATTCCACCCAGAGATATCAATCCATTGATTGTGCAATCCTTCTAGACTCAGTTCAAATTTCAAATCAATAGCATTGGTATATATTTCACTCACCGTACAATAGGATTCACGAATTTTGTCGATCTGCTTCACGTAATGCTGATTATGCTGCTGAAGTTGCTCTAAAAAGCTTGCACTTTTAAATAGCTTATTCAGTCGCTTCAAAATTTTATCAATATGTGCAGATGCTTGATCATTGTATTGAGAAGCTGTGGTAGCACCCTCCATTGTAAAATATGGAGCACCTGATTCCAGTAACACACTGCTATAAGCACGATAAAAAGCATCCACCCAAAATGAAAACTTGTGCTGCCCTCCACAAGCCACCATCAGGATACGCCAATCATCTAAGTAGCTCATCAATGCTTGTTTTAACTCCTGATTTAAAGCACTTTGATAATCTTTGAACTCGATACCTTCTGGAACCCGCTCAAATTTGAGTCGTTTGTAATGCTCAATCATGTTCTGTTCTAAGCGTGCAGCTGCAAACTCTAATGCTAAATTACTCATGTGTTGTCCTATGAATTGATTAACTTCATAGAACTGGCACATTCATAATTTTTTAAACCAAACCTCCTCTTCCAGCTTTGCTAAAGCGGTCTGCGCATTCCATTCTTTGATTCTGCTATTTTCCTCTGTATCAGGTATAGGGCGACCATGATGCTGATAATCCCCTTTATAAAAGGTTCTGCATCCTCGTGGTTTAACCAATAACGTCTGCCTGTATTTTTCAGGATTACTGAGATATGCAACGGTTTTTAAAGAATTATTGCCTTGTTCAGGCTCTGTACGACAGATAACACCAATCCCCAAAGTACCTTGATCGAGATACTTCTTTTTGTTTTCTGTCGTATTGTTATTCCATCCATACCCTTTTCCAAGCGTGATCTCCTGCCATTTTTCAATCACCCATTTAGCAATGTTATAATCGTTGCGATATTTGGACTCATTAATAACCAATGCCAGATGCACATGAAAGCCTTTGGTTATTCCATGCTCCAGCGCAATCGCATAAGTCAAAAGTGCATCAAAATATCCATTCTTATCCGTAATCAAATCACGTAGTTTTCCGACATGCTGGTAGAAGTCATGTATCGTAATGTCTTTCAGACGATCCCTGGAATAGTATAAATCCACCCTGATCACCAATACTTCATGATAGGCTTTAATTGCACCTTCGAACTCCTCAAGTAACGCCACTCGATTCAATTCTTTCCGTCTTGTAAAGCTTTTGATCTCCTCACGTATTAGCCCTCGATGCGCATGCAGGATTCGTCTTAATGCCTTAATTTCGCCCATAGACAGCCCTGATAGATATTCACCAAAGCTAAGCATGCCACGCTGATTATTAACGTATTCAGTGACTGCAATAAATGCCCTAATCGATGCTGCGTACTCAATCCCTTCGTGTTTAAACGCTTCAAATGCACACCATAAGTGTTCTAGGTTGAAAATAAACGCTTCATTCGGCATATCAAAATTAAGACATACATCCACAAAGGTATGAATGGCATACATCACCCCTGCCTGATGATCTAAATCGAATTGCAACATGTTAAACTTCCTTAACTATGATTAACGTCATAGTTAAGCAATCAGCTTATTTTTTTAAATGGAGTCCTTATCTAGAGTAAGAACAAGTCATCCACTATTCACATGTATCGAATAGTGATCTCACTCTGCATTGACTATTGATCAGTCACATCATCCATATTAGGATATCTATTCAGGTATGTAAGACATATCTTATGGTTCTTGTTATGTGTATGACTAATAGTGATTGTATTGATATATCTAGTATCTATAGTTCTATGATCTATTAATATCTATCGTAATTAGTAACCCTATAGTAATTAATAATCTATATTAATAATATATAAAACCGTCTTAGCCCAAGAGCAATAATAATAGCCTAGCCAAGCAGCACGATTTCCAAACCTTCGGCTAAGCTAGGCTTTTTATATATTTTAGCGTTACGATAGTTAGATCAGAAAATCAGTTTTTAATCTTATTTTTCACCCTGCGTTTACTTTTTCGAATTCCCTTAATGTTTTTTTTATCCGCAATCGGGGTTAAGACAAAATACTGAAAATAACGACTGACTTCATAAAACCATGACTGCAATGTTTCTTTCAGTTTTTTTTGATCTTCTTCCAATGTTTGAAAGGCAACTTCATCTAGCCTAGATTTTGAAATATCAATCGATACATGATCCGCGTCCTTGGTTTTCTCATCATTGTATTTATCGAATAACATTCTTAATTTAGCGAGAAACAGTGCTTTAAAACACCCTCCCAACTCGCCAGTCTGCTCATTATAATCGGTATAGTTACTATCAATCGAAAAAAGCAGGGTTAATTTATAAGTAGGTTGAGCTGATTGACACTGGATAATCGTCCAATGCCCCAGATATGCATAGATTTTTGGTTGCCCCACTTTTTGTAATCGATCTATTGCCTTACGAATTGTAGAATCAATTATCGTAAAATTTTCAATAAAATTGCCGTAGCCGATCACCAGAGTTACCATTACATGTGTCCCCTGATAAGCCTGCATCTCATCCCAGTAGTTCAAATACGTTCTATACGCTTTTTTACTTTGTGCGCTTTGTGAATTTAACCATTGTGCTGCAGACTGTCCTTGGTATTGCTCATTTTCCTTTGTTGTGCTCAGCGCTTTCTTTTGAAGTGTATGACTCATATAGCTGAGTCTGTTTAATGCTGAAGAACCGGTCTGCTCTAAGGATTTCGCATAAGCACATAATTCAGCTAACGACCCTTTTAATAAAGTACGGATATTTTCAACAAATGCGTACTTAATTTCATTTGGTAGTATCACCTGCATATGGAACTTAGCCTGCTTTTCTTCCAGTTGCTGCAATGCCAAAAAACCAACCAGAACTCTCGTGCTAAAAATACAGCCATACTCGCCAAATAGTCTTTTCAACACTGCATAAATCTCTTTAAAGCTCATGCCAGCGAAGAAATGCTCATAAATTCTGTTGAGATCCGTTGCCCAAATAGGACGGTTGACCATCAAAGGTTGATTCAATGATTGCTTCCATTCTCCTGCCAAGTAGACAAACATTTCCATTTTCACCAGCCACTCAAAATCTGTATAAAGATTGAAGGGATATGCTATTTCGAACTTTCGTATTAAAAAATTATAGCAATGTTGAATTTCTGCGAGTTGTCCAGCAACAGATCTAGAAAATTTAGTTTTTTTGAGTAAATCTGCATATATTTTTTGATGAGCAGAATAAGGTTTATGAACGGTATTTCGTTTTTGCTTTACTGCTGTTTTAGCAAGTACTGGCTGATCTTTGGCTGTTTCGAATTCTAAATAGTATCCAGCCTCTAATGAGTGGCCTGCGATACTTACAGTAAAAAGCTCGGTTTGGTTGGCAAAATAATTTAACGTTGTTCGAACAAACTTTTTGTATTTTGCAGAGTCTTTTTTTAGAATTCCATCCGTCTCAAAATAATCCCACTGATAATTTTGCACCCTCACGCAATAAGGCTTAGTTGGCAGTTCTAAACCAGGAACCAACGTACAGCGCTCAAATTCCGTCAAATCATAAAACGTACTTTCCCAAACCTGCCGAATTTTTTCTTCGATCGATGCGATCGTTTCTGAACTTGTATTTTTAAAACAGAAAACAGCAAAAATATTAAAACAGTAATTAATGCCAAATTCAGTTTTATCAAAATGTGTCAGCAATCCTTCAATATTGCGTATTTCCGCTCTAAAAAGTTGCAGGTGCTTTTGACAACGTTCTTTGGCATGTTTGAGGTTATTGGTATCAGCCGATATATTGTATATGGGGTCGATATACAATAATTTTAAACTGATAAATTTAATTGATGGACTGTACTTGAAGCAAGCATCGAGTTTTGCTTGGAATGGAATAATTCGACGATCCATCTCATCGATGAATTGATCAGGAATAGTGAGTTGCTGATCAAAAAAACTTAATGTCTTTAGATCGATATTTTCTTTTGGAAAATCTGCTTTGATCAATGGAGTCGTATGTTGATCAACCGCCCTAGCAAATAATGCGGGATATTCAATTTGAGCGGCAATCACTCGCATTTCAGGGTAAAATGGGAATATAGACGCTTGTTTAATCTTTACAGGGATTAAGAGAGCAGGAAGATGATATTGCTTTTTTTTATCTTCTAGAACCCGATGGAAAGATGCCAGTATTTGGCCTCTAAAAAAATCAGAATGGTCTTCTCCATACGCTTTGGATAGGTTAAACTCATACAGCTTAGAAAGAAAATCTAACCCGATTTTTTGTACTTTATTCTGTTGTTGCCGCACGATTCCTGCATTATCAAAATAATAATTAAACTGAACAAGTCTCCCCCAAAAGAGAATTATTTCTGAAATTTCCTTCCCCCTTTGTTGATAACTGATTTGCTCCAATACCACCCTATATCCCTCATTTAATCAAACAATCCAAAGACCCTATAATTGTGCTTATTTCCATTTTAAGACCCTATCTTCACATTATCAAAAATTAAAACAAAAAGCATCATTCCTCGTAGCTTTTTAAGTTCAACCTAAATGATTAACGATGATTTTCACCATCAGATCCTGATGCTTTCGCAGGTGATTGACTAACACTTCATCACAATACGCTGTATTAAATGGCAGCTGTTTTTGCTGCGGAAAATACCGCTCAGGATGCTGTAGAAACTGTTCCCATTTTTTATTTTCGTTTTGTAATTCTCTAATCTGGTTTAAATAGGTGCGATCCTGAATTTTAAATGACACATCAAAATCATCACCTTCACAGTTTTCATTCTTTTCATTATTTTTTCTAGCTTCTGTTAAATCTAAAATTTTCTGTTTATTCGCTTCTAATCTGCTTTGAACCCATTGCAAATCAAACTCTCTAAACTTTATTTGCAGTGTAGGTAAAATCAGCTGTACAGCCTGCGAAGCATTTTTAAATCTGCCATTTTTCTGTGCGTATACAGTTAATTCTGAATAAAATATCTCAAGCTTTTTATTTAACAATGGCACGTATCGTTTGCGTACATTTAAAATTCCATTGATTCTACGCTTCAAACTCGGGTTATAGGCATAGACTTTTCCTGTATCTTCTACAACCAAATCAATGTATTTATTCAATATTTCTGAATACTGCTCATTAATCTGCTGCTGCCTATAGTCACTGATCCCTGCTGTCACAGTGCTGATTTGATCAAGTAAATTCAATAAATCCTGCACCGAATACATTGCTTCTGATAACTGCATTTGACTATGTACTGCCATCAGCTCGATCAACAATTGTTTCTCTAAATCATCAAACTCATCTTTTATGTCAGTATCAGCCAATAGATTATTTTCTCTTAAATAACGTCCCGCATGATCCAAAAAGCAATTCAAGATTTCGTCCTTCAGTTGCTCAAAATCAAAGAGTGTGCAATTTTTCATACTTTCAATCTAAATAATAGTTTTCAATATCTTATAATACCATTCTAGTAAATTTAAAGAAGAAATGACTGCTATTCTGTTTATTCGCTTATAGTAAAAATATGATTGTGGCATAGCGAGTCAGATGGATCTGTTGAATTGGATTCATGGCCCAAATACAAATTGATTACTGGAGCATATGCCATGCTAGAACGCCGTTTTAGAGTGAAAGATTTAGTCAACTACCCCGAACGTCCAGCAAAAGACTATATTGACCGCAGTGGGCGCAGACGCCGCATTACTTACAAGCCCGCGGTTAAAGGGCTGTTGAATCTTGCAGAATCCACCTTTTGGAAAATGATTCGCCGCGGTGATTTTCCTGAACCCACCTACTTAACTGCAAGCATGCCCACTTGGTCAGAAAGCCAAATTAATGCTTGGCTTGAACAAAAAGAACTTAAAGCAGCATAAATACAAACAGCCTGTCTATGACAGGCTGTTTTTTATATTATCCTTCATCTGCATTTAATTATTGATCAACCAGCAATGATTGCAAATAATCCGACCACTCCTGCATCATCTCTCGACGGTTGTTTAAGAACTTAGTTCGGTTATAAGCCGTGCCATTGTTATCTTTTACCTTGTGCGCCAACTGATGTTCAATAAAATCTACACGCTGCTCTAAAATCTCATCCAGCATGGTACGGGCCGTTGCTCTTAGGCCATGAGCCGTTTGCTTTCCTGCATAACCTAAGCGCTTTAATGCCGTATTGATGGTATTGTCTGATAAATAAGTTTTTGAATCACGCCCAACAAATACATATTCACTGTGCGGATAGAGATCAATGATTGACTGTACTAATTCAAATGCCTGATCAGATAACGGCACCACATGCTGTTGTTTAGTTTTACTGGCAATAAATTTAAAGCATCTTTCTTCCGGATAGTAGTAAGACTTTTTAAGCTTGCGGATTTCTCCCGGTCTTTGAAATGTTAACACAGACAGCTTCAATGCAACTTGCGTGGTGATTAAACAACGTGAGTGCAGTTTTGAATAATTCCAAATTTTATTCAGCATTGGCGCTAAATCCTGCTCTTCTGTCACCGCAGCAAAGTTACCTCCTTGGGGATTTGGTAATTCAATATCTTCAATCGGGTTATACTGAATCAGTTTCTTTTTTCGTGCCGATTTAAAAATTTGATTCAAATCTGATTTTAAACGTTTGGCGACAGATAAAGCTTCACGATCAATGATACGCTGAAAGACTTTTGCCTCCAACACCTCTAAAGTCAGTTGAGGAAAGCTCATATCGCCGATATACGGATAAGCATCATGATTTAAACGGCGCAAGGCTTCCTCATCCTGCTTACCTTCCAATTCCCGCTTCTTTAGCCACTCTGCACTGACTACACGAAAGGTATGCTCTGCTTCTTTCTGTTTTTGATTCTTGGTTTCTAAACGGACTGTTGCCGGATCTATGCCTTGCTTGATCAATTTTTTATATTCATCACGAACAGTACGTGCTTCTTCCAGTGTGACTTCAGGATATGTGCCTAAGGATAAATCGTTGCGTTTCGCAAGATAAGGACGGGTATAGTTAAATATCCAATATTTTTTACCATTAGAATCAATACGCAGGTATAGGTTTCCTCCATCAGGAAGCTTATACATTTTATCTGGATTTGCTTTTGCCTTTTTAACCTGTAAAGCAGTCAGTTTATTAATTCCACGTGCAGTCATAGCGTATAAACAAAAAAATGCAGTAAGAGATAATCTTACTGCATTTTTTACTACTTTATAACTGCTCATTGACATCGTGTGTCATAGCTTGCTATACCGCCCGCTTCCAACTTTAACCTTATAAATCAATTATTTATAGAGTGTTAAACAGTGTCAGAAACTTCAATGTGGCGGAAGCGGTGAGATTCGAACTCACGGAGGGCGTGAACCCTCGTCGGTTTTCAAGACCGGTGCATTAAACCACTCTGCCACGCTTCCAACGAGCGCTATCATATAAACTATTCGTAAAATTGGCAAATCATTTTGTAGATTTAATTGGACAAGTGTTCAAAATAGAACCAGATATTATAAATTTCATGGTTTTTCATAACGAATTGCATTGATATGCCACTGCTTCTTCCCTGAAGGGGTCATCACTTCAATCTCATCATTCACCTGTTTTGAAAGTAATGCCCTAGCCATAGGTGAATCAATTGAAATATGTTGAGGATGATGATCATAAATCTCATCTACCCCGACAATTCGTAAAGTTTTCTGTTCACCATATTCATTCTCAATATCTACCCAGGCACCAAAGTAAACGCGCCCGTCCTGTTCAGGTGAATGGTCAACAATTCTCAGCTCTTCCAGCCGTTTTCCTAAATATCTTACCCGACGATCAATCTTGCGTAAGAGCTGTTTATTATATTGATAATCAGCATTTTCACTACGATCGCCCAGACTGGCAGCCCAGTTAACTTTCTTGGTTATTTCCGGACGTTCTTCGTGCCAGAGCTGTTGTAATTCAGCCACCAACCGTTCATAGCCGGCTCGAGTAATTAAGTTAGATTTCATTATGAATATTCAGTTTAAATACGTATTCAATTTATATAATTATCTATTATGCCATACAGTTTCAACATATTATCACAATCTTAATTTAAAATTTACTAATATCAATTACTTATATAAATATCGCTCAGCTATTTTTGATCAAAATTTGACATAATAAAATTTGCACTTTATTATCCGTTCACTTTTTAGTATTTATGTTCTTTTTATCTATGTAGTTAAACTACACAGTTTTATTTCATCCCTGTCATTTTAAATGACTTCATGACTGCCCATCCTCTTATTGAATTTATCAACTTATAAAAGTTGCAGACCCGTTTTTGTCTGCCTTTTAGGGCATAAGTTACTTTAGCGGAGACACCATGCACAGTAGTTCAACTTTTGGGTCAAGGCTTAGCCTTAACTCTTTATTTTCTACTCTCCCTGTTCGATTACTTGTATTAAGCACAGCTCTTGTACCTTGGCACAATATTAATGCAAGTAAAGCTTCACAATATAATTCCGTTGTGAATACCAATACGTTAACTGTGGTCACGGTGGAAAGCCCAACGACCTTATTTAAAGATGGCAAGATTATGTATGGCTTCGGCTATGATCTTGTCCGTAATTATGCTCAAAACTTGAATGTCAGGCTCGAACTAAAGACAGTGGCAGACAACGCAACAGCTTTAAAATGGGTTGCCCAAGGCAAAGCCAATATGGCAATGACTACGGCTGACTTTAATACTATTGAAAAGCACCAGCTGACGTCTTTCTCTGCAAGCTGTGGAGATACAACCAGTCTGGTTAAAAATGGTTTAAACCCAGCATTGAACTGGGTATTCAAACAGGCTGAAGAACCGCTAGCTGCTACTGCAAGTGGTTATATCTGCCAAGGTAAACAAAATGGGGCGATTCGTCAGTTGGCTTCTTTTTACAACCGTAATGTAGTACAGCCTGATGCCTGGAAAACCATTCAGCGTGATTTGTCAAAACGTATGCCGATTTATAAAGCGAGTTTTCAGCAAAGTGCTGAACGTTATGACCTGGACTGGCACCTGCTGGCTGCAATTGGCTATCAGGAATCTTATCTAAAGCCCAATTCAGTTTCACCTACAGGCGTACGTGGCCTGATGATGCTCACCAGTAGTACAGCTAAAGCTATGGGAGTACAGAACCGTACAGATCCCCATCAGAGTATTCAAGGCGGGGCCAAGTACTATGATTTAATGCTCGACAAGTTTTCTGACGTTCCTTATCCGGACCGTAACTGGTACGCCTTGGTAGCTTATAATATGGGTCCTGGCGCTGTTGGCCAGATTAAAAAACGTATTCAAACCCAAGGCCGTAATCCAAATAACTGGGTAAATCTTTATGATTATCTGGAACGCCATCAGACCAGTAATGGTCGTTATCGTCAGGCTGTGCAATATGTTACCCGTATTCGAGCCTATCTTGAACATATCAAGAAGTCTGAGCTGGTCACAATTTAGACAAAAGTGTTATATATGATATAGAATGTAAGACAAAGAATTTAATTCATAAAAAAAGCTTACCTTCACGGTAAGCTTTTTTGCTCTTAAACTTCTTTTTTTCAAGAAGTTTGCGCAAGGATATTCTTAAACAGATCTTTCTGCTCTTGGCTTGGCTTTACAGTCTGTAATGCCATCAATTGTGACATATCGCCCTGCACCTTGATTTTGCCTGTCATAAATGCTTGCATCGCAGCTGCCATATCGAATTCAAGGAAGACTTTACGCAGGGTTTCGCCATCCATATTCAAAGTAGTTTTAGCATTTGAAGACAGACCTTTCTGGATTTTTCCACCATCTAATGAAAGTTCAGTCGTATTATTGTCTGCATTTACAACTACAAGATTAATTGCCAGATTAGCCAAGGCTGGTGGCAGGTTCAAATCACCTGCTTCAGCAGTTAATTTATCAACAGTTGCAAACCAATCATCAGTGAGTAACGCAGGCATAATTTTTCCTCAAGTATATTTTTCAATTTATAGAGCTGCCTTTCCAGACAGCATATTCATGAAGCTGTGAGCTTTTATTTTGTTATAGCATGTAATGAGGCAATTAGAACAATTTTTTTGTACTGATCATTCAGTTTTTGATTTTTTTATGTACTACTGATTTAAATAGGCACCTTAACTGGGCAAGATGCCTAATATTTGATTTTATTCAGCAGCAAAACTCAAATTAACTACATCCAGACGATTAGTTTTTTCCGGTTCTTTGAAGTCATACTCACGTTGCGAATCAAGTATCTCAAAATCGAACAGTTCACGGTCAGCCAGCTGAGATGGTGATACATTCTGCAAAGCGCCGAAAATACTGTGCAGACGTTTCGGATGGGCTTTATCCCAATCACGCAACATATCATTAATGATTGCGCGCTGCAGATTTTCCTGAGACCCACAGAGATTACATGGAATAATTGGGAACTGGCGCAGCTCCGCATATTTTATAATGTCTTTCTCTTCCACATAAGCCAGTGGACGAATCAGAATATTCTTTTTGTCAGATGACAACAGTTTTGGTGGCATGGCTTTTAGACTGCCACCATGAAACAGGTTCAAAAAGAAAGTTGCCAGAATGTCATCACGGTGATGTCCAAGAGCAACTTTAGTTGCGCCGATTTCCTGGGCAAAACCGTATAAGGATCCACGGCGTAAACGCGAGCACACAGCACAGTATGTTTTACCTTCCGGTGTCAAGCGTTTGGTAATGGTATAGGTGTCTTTTTCCAGAATGTAATATGGAATATTGTTTTCTTCCATATAACGCGGCAAGACATCCTCNGGAAANCCAGGCTGCTTCTGGTCTAGGTTNACAGCAACTACATCAAAGTTAATTGGTGCAATACGCTTGAACTGTAGCAAAATGTCCAGCAAGGTATAACTGTCTTTACCACCCGATACGCACACCATTACCTTGTCGCCATCTTCAATCATCTTGAAGTCACGAATAGCATGGCCAACTTGGCGACGCAGCTTTTTAAGCAGACGATAATAGGCTGAACTGGTTGGCAGTTCTGGCTTGAAATTAAATCCCTGGTTGGACTCAACTGGCGAGTACATAGAACAGAATTACCCATAAAAGAAATACCGCGCGATTTTAGCCGATCTCCCTCCGATTCGCATCACCGAATTACAATTAATGTGGAACACCACTGGTCAGAAAAAAAATAAGCCNTTGTATAAAAAATAGACGCTNGCGTTCAAAATTGTATCAAAATGCTTATATTTTGGACTTTTCCACAGTTTTCCACAAAACCTGTGGATAAAATTGTGGATTTCTCTAGGCTTGACAGGGGGTGTAATCGGCCTATTAAGGGTTTTATTTAAATTGATCATTTTTTGATCAATTAATATTTATTAATAATTACAATTACTTATATATGTCAAGATATACTTTTTAAAAAATTTTTTTTATTTATTTGGTTATTTTAAAAACAAATGGTCTTGCTTTTTTTTCAATTTTTTTTGTTAAAGAAACTCAAGTTTTTGGTTTCTATTGTAGAGTTTTTTGTTAAACTCGGACTGAATTTTGAGCTCCAAGTTGCTTACAGATTACTATGAAAACTTACTTTGATATTTCACGCTTGGGTATCTGGGGATGTGCCGTACTTGTACTGGTTTCAAGCTATAGTAGTGCAGGTCAAATGTATGTCTATAAAGACCAAAGTGGCAGCACCCTCCTGACTAACCGTAAAATGAATGACAGTTCATTAAAGAAAGTTAAAGTTACTTATTATCCTGAGAGTAATATTCACAGTTATAGTAACTGGGGAAAGTCAGAAGCGGCGGTGTTGCCAAGCTATAGCAAAAATCGTGATGCTTTTGATCATATAATCAAACAGGCGGCTCAGCAGCATGGTGTCAGTGAAGGTCTGATTAAAGCAGTTATGCACACTGAATCAGGCTTTAATGTAAATGCCCGCTCTCCTGTAGGTGCACAGGGCTTGATGCAATTNATGCCTGCAACAGCACGGCGCTTTAATGTCTCAAATGCATATGATCCTTATCAGAATATTCTAGGAGGAGCCAAATATTTAAGCTGGCTCCTGAAACGTTTTAAAGGCAACACGCATCTTGCTCTTGCAGCCTATAATGCAGGAGAAGGTAATGTTGCTAAATACGGTGGTATTCCCCCATTCCGTGAAACCCAGGATTATGTTCGTCGGGTCACCAGTCGTTATAGCAACCTTTACTCGGGCGGAGCTCTAAACCTTACTGCCAGTAATAATCCGGAAAANGGNTTGCTGGTTCAGGAAACAGTGAATTCTGCTGCAAATACTCAAGCTGCAGGCCGGAGCTATGCNCCCCGGCAAATTATTACGCTGGCAGATGGCTCCTATACAGATGCACCAGGCACTTATGTCAGCTCTAACGCTACAGCCTCAGCACGTATTCATATTTCTAACTGATCTTTTAATTCATTTTTTCTATATATATTTTTCAAGTTTTTCTTGAATTTTAACGAGCATCACCGCATATTAGTTTTACGATTTATATTTCAAAATCGATTTATTTTTTCTATCAAAAGAGGATTATCTCAATGATGCGGATTGGTTTGTTCTTGCTAACCAACCTCGCGGTACTGGTAGTAGCTGGCATTATTTTGTCGCTCTTCGGAGTCGGAAGTTATCATGGTGCGGGTGGCCTTAATCTGGGCAACCTTTTAGTCATCTGTTTTGTATTTGGTATGGTGGGTTCTCTCATCTCCCTCTTTATGTCCAAATGGATGGCTAAAAAGGCGACCGGTACACAAATTATTGACCCTAATGCTCCTCAAAATCAGGCAGAAGCCTGGTTATTGCAGACCGTTGCTGAATTATCACAGCGTTCTGGCATTCAAATGCCAGAAGTGGGCATTTTTCCGTCTTATCAGTCTAATGCATTCGCAACAGGCTGGAACAAAAATGATGCACTGGTCTCGGTCTCTACCGGTTTGCTTGAACGTATGAATAAGGATGAACTGCGTGCAGTACTGGCGCATGAAATCGGCCACGTCGCTAATGGCGATATGGTTACACTTGCCCTGATTCAAGGGGTAGTGAATGCTTTTGTCATGTTCTTTGCCCGTGTAGTAGGCGACTTCATTGACCGTAACGTATTTGGCCGTGAAGATGGTGAAGCACCTGGGCTGGCTTACTTTGCAATTACGATTGTACTGGATATTGTATTTGGTATTCTTGCCTCTGCAATTGTCATGTGGTTCTCACGTTACCGTGAATATCGGGCCGATGAAGCGGGTGCACAGCTTGCCGGAAAACAGGCTATGATTTCTGCCCTGTTACGTCTACAGGCAGAGTCTGACATGCCAGATCAGATGCCTAAAGAAATGAAAGCCTTTGCAATCTCTTCTGGTAAAGAAGGTGGTTTTAGTCTGGCTGCTCTGTTTATGACACACCCGACTATTGAAGACCGGGTAGCTGCTTTACAGCGTCTCAACTGTCCATAAGTTTTTCTGTTGATTCATCCAGATTCAAAAAAGCCTCCTGCGTGGAGGCTTTTTTACATTTAACCTTTTAAGCTAATGCAGTGTATATTTTAAAAATACTGCTGTGCCAGCCTGATAGCAAACCACAAACCGGCTGCAAATAGAATCAGGAACAGAACTCCGACCAAGTCAGGTATATGTAGCCATAACCAGGCCACCACTGGCTGGCGCCAGAAAGTAGAATGTTGCTGTTTACGTTCTAACTTCTCATGCAGATAGGGATGCCTTAAATGAATATCTGTAGTCATCTGATATTCTGTGCGGATATGTTCATGCACAATATCAAGTGCCTTGCGGCTCGGCCGGATAAATATATCAAATACCGTACCGATTACAGGCACAAAACCGACCACTGCATCCAGGGCAGCCATTTTAATAACTGGCCGCAATTTATGGGAAGGCACGCCAATCTGGCGCCCTTTGTAAACTGCATAACAAGTCAGGGCAAAGCCTGCCAGATCTCCTGCAATTGGTACCGTGCTCAAGGCTGCATCCGCACCGATTCCCTGCTTGGTAAAAGGAATACGAACTAAAGAGTCCATGATATTGGCAAACTTGGCCAGATCACGCTCCAGACGGATCACTTCTTGCTGAGTAAGTTTTTTTTGTTTTTCAAGCCCGGGCATTACCAATTCCAGTCATTAGAGAGTCATCAGCATAAAACAGATTAAAACACGAGATGTATTAATCTGTGTACTAAAACAATAATTTGGATGCTACAAATAAGTAGATAATCACGCCTGTAGCATCACAGATTGAGGTAACTAAAGGTGCTGAAGCACTGGCAGGGTCCAGTTTCAACTTATTTAAAATAAAAGGCAAGCTCATACCCGTCAGACAACCCATGAGTACAATCCCTACCATGCTAATTGCCAGTACAATCGCGACCATGAAATCACCGCGAATATAACCTAGCATGGATACGGCACAAGCCATCGTTACGCCTAAACAAAGTGCCACCACAGTTTCACGGCGGAGCAAGCTGAACCAGTCTTTAAACTGTACATCTCCGGTCGCCAAGGCACGCACCATGAGAGTAGCAGACTGCGATCCGGCATTTCCCCCACTGCCCACCAGTAAAGGGAGAAAGAATACCAATACAATGTGAGTTGAAATAATCTCTTCAAAATGTGCAATTCCAATTCCCGACAGTAAACTGCCAAAGACCAGAATAACCAGCCAAAATACCCTTTTTTGGTATAAGGTTATGATGGGAGCAGTTTTCAGGCTGAGCTCAGCTAACGGACTGACTGCACCGGATTTTAAAATATCTTCGGTAGTTTCTGCCTCTACAATATCCATCACATCATCATAAGTGATAATGCCCAGCATTCTTTCCTGCTCATCCACTACAGGTAGAGCGATTAAATCATAGTAAGCCAGAGTTTTAGCAACGACTTCCTGATCATCATAGGTATAGACATAAATCACATCCCTTTCCATTACCTCTGCAATTGTAGCTTCGGGCCTGGCCTGAATAATCTGGCGTAGAGAGATGACACCTATCAGCTGATTCTGCTCATTTACAATATAAACCAGATAAAGGGTTTCCCGTGTTGCGGCGATTATACGCAGCGCCTGGATGGCTTCATCCATGCATAAGTCTTGGTGTAAGGTAACAAAGCTGGAACTCATCATCGCACCAGCTGTACCTTCAGGATAAAGCGCCAGTTTTCTTAAGGTATTTTGAGACTCCTCAGATAGCAGTGTTATAAGCTGTTGTTGTAATTCTGGTGACAGTTTTTTATAAATATCGACAAAGTCATCAGAATACATATTATCAAGAATAGGGATGAGATCAGGAACAGGTATAAATTCAGCCAAAACAGCTTGCTGGCTGAGCGGCAAATATGCAAACACCTCACTTGGCTCATCCAGTTTCTGTAGGATCTTGACCTGTTCTGTAGGGGTCAATCCTTTTAATACACTAGCCTGATCAGCAATATTTAATTCATTTAAAAGGCCAATAGCCGTATTGAACTTTTCAGAACGGAGCTGTTGGTGAACATATTGTATTTTCTCTGCAATCTGCGGCATGCCTGTCTCATGATAATTTATTGATTAAATAAAAATTTATTTTTGATCAGGGGGATTAAACTACTTCTATCATGCTCTGGAGAGTTTTCACTATAATTTTGCAATACGCCTACATTTATCGAATAAAGTCATAAACTGAGGGCGGTCTTTAAAGTAAGAAAACCTGATCTCGTCAGGTTTTTTGAAAGACAAATCAAGATAAATCAACTAGCCAAGGTGCTGTTTTCTTGTCATCAGATTCCGGACCAAAACATACATGAATGGAATGAATATTACTACCAAGACCGTTCCAAACATGACTCCACCTAGAACACTGGTACCAATTTCCTGACGGCTGGCAGCTCCTGCACCAGAGGCAAACACTAGCGGTACTACACCAGCACCAAAAGCCAGAGAAGTCATCAAGACCGGCCTCAAGCGCAAGCTGGCGCCTTCCAGAGCTGCTGCTACTGCATCTTTGCCACGTTGCTGGGCCAGTGCAGCGAATTCAACAATAAGAATGGCATTTTTGCATGACAGACCAATTGTTGTCAGCAATGCGATCTGAAAGTAAATATCATTAGGAAAGCCAGCTAGATAACTGAACAGGATATTCCCACCAATACCAAGTGGTATTGCTGCCATAACCGCTGTCGGTATGCTCCAGCTTTCATAAAGGGCAGCGAGGCACAGAAAAATAAAGCCAATCGACACCAGATATAACCAGATTGCCTGATTACTGGACTGCTGTTCCTGAAAAGATAAACCGCTCCAGGCTAAGTCAATGTCAGGAAATTGATCAATCAGGGCCTGGACATCCTGCATCGCTTCACCGGTACTAAAACCAGATCCTGCATCTGCTTCCATTTGTAATGCAGTATAGCCCATGAAACGGTTAACTACTTCTGGCCCGCCAGTCCATTCAAAACTGGCAAATGTAGAAAATGGAACCATTTGACCAAGATCATTACGGACAGACCAGAAATATAAATCTTCAGGTTGTGCCCGATAAGCTGCATCACCTTGCATAATGACCCGCTTAATCCGTCCCCGGTCAATAAAATCATTAATATAACTACCACCCCAAGCAGCCGCCAGAGTACTGTTAATCGCAGGCTGACTTAAGCCTGCTGCCATTGCCTGTTTCTGGTTAATATTGACCTTCAACTCAGCCTTGTCCGGATTAGCTTTTTTGTCCAGATTTTGAAAACTGTCATATCGATTAGTTTTGGTCTGTAATGACTTAAACTGCTGTTCTAGATAAGTCCGGCCTTGGCCGTTAATATCGCGAATCCAGAATTCCAATCCATCTGTCTGTCCGAGACCACGAACAGCTCCCGGCATATTGACCATAATTCTGGCATCAGGATTATTACTGAAATACTTTGTGGCACGTTCACGAATTGCCTGCGCAGAATTTTCCTGCCCCGGACGATCATCCCAGTGCTTGAGCGCAATGAAACCCTGTCCAAGATTTTGACCTGTACCAGAAAAGTTACGGCCATAGCGGATAAGTACCAGTTCAACATTCTCTTGTTCTTCACTCAGGAAATAACGCTGAATCTCTTCTCCTACTTGCTGGCTCTTAGCCATTGGAGCGCCATTTTGCAAGCTAAACTGGATATTAAGCGTGCCCTGATCTTCACTTGGAATAAAACTGCTAGGTAGTGCACGATAAAACAGCGCAAATACAGCAATCAAGGCTATAAATACGACTGAATAAATCATTTTGTGCTGCATGGAACTCTGGATCACTTTGAGATAATACTGTCTGAGTCGCTCCAGTTTTTTATTGAACCCATTGGCCCAGCGAGCATGTTGCTGCTTGGGTTTTAAAATCAATGCACATAAAGCAGGAGTCAAAATCAAGGCGACTAGCAATGACAATGCCATTGCTGCCACCAAGGTAATTGAAAACTGCCGGTAAATTACACCAGTTGAGCCACTAAAAAATGCCATCGGAATAAAGACAGCAGTGAGAACCAGCGTAATACCCACTAGCGCACCGCTAATTTCCTGCATTGACTCTAGTGCAGCCTGTTTTGGGCTGAATTGCCTCTCTTCGATCAATCGCTCGACATTTTCAACCACAACAATCGCATCATCTACCAGCAGGCCAATCGCCAGTACCAGAGCAAATAGGGTCAATGTATTTACACTTAAACCTAATACGTACAGTATGGCAAAGGTTCCTAAAATTACTACAGGTACAGTAATGGTAGGAATTAAGGTTGCACGCCAGCTTTGTAAAAACAGGAACATCACCAAAATTACAAGAATCACTGCTTCAATCAGAGTTTTAACTACCTCTTTAATTGACTCTTGAACAAAAGGTGTATTATCACGTGGATAAACAATTTTATAACCGGCTGGTAGCTTCTCGGTAAGACGGTCTATGGTCTGTTTAATCAAGGCGGAAGTCTGCAAAGCATTTGCGCCTGTAGCCAGTGAAATGCCCAGACCTGCTGATGGATAACCATTAATGGTATTAAATGACTGGTAGTTCTCTGCCCCAAGTTCAATTCGGGCAATATCTTTTAAATATACAAAGCCGGCATTAGCGGAAGATTTAATTATAATATTTTCAAACTCTTCAACCGTTTTTAAACGTGAACCCGAACTGACTTTAGCATTCAGATACTGTTCACTAGCTGTAGGCAAGTCTCCAATACCCCCTGCTGCCACCTGAGTATTTTGTGCTTCTACAGCTGCACGAATATCACTTGGCATTAAATTATATTGTTTTAAACGATCTGGATTCAGCCAGATCCGCATTGCATATTGCGAGCCAAAAACATCGACTTCACCAACTCCTTCAATTCTGGAAATTTCCTGTTCCAGATGGGTCATCATATAATCAGATAATTCGATATTATTACTTTTACCAGTCTGGTCATAAAGGCCTATGACCATATGCGTATCGCCTAGCGATTTCCATACATTAACACCTTGCCGCTGTACATCCTCCGGCAGACGGCTGAGCACGCCATTAATACTATTTTGTACCTGAACTTGGGCCGTATCTGGGTCTGTCCCATTCTCAAAACTAATACTGATCCGGCTACGTCCCGCTGAATCACTGCTGGAGCTAAAATATAAAAGATGATCAATGCCTTTGATTTGCTGTTCAAGCAGCTGCGTTACACTCTCTTCTACGGTTTCTGCAGAAGCGCCATTATATGTAGCCGCTACTGTAATCTGCGGTGGAGCAATATCCGGATAGCGTTCTACAGGCAGGTTTATGACAGAGAAAATACCAAATGCCATTACAATAATGGCCAGTACTCCTGCAAAGATGGGACGTTCAATGAAATATTTTGACAACATAAATGTTCAGGCCACCTGCTCGGCTAGAGTGAACGCAAAAAGGATATGGCGTACCACGGTCTGGCAGATTAAAGTTATAACATTGAACAGGTATGACGAAAATTCATTATTCTTACGCATTTACATAAATTTATATAACCTATTAAATGAGGAGGGAATATGAAGAAAAGTAGTTTAAACACTATTACTATAGAGATAATTGAAGTTATTGGGGCTTATAGAACACTTTCTTATTCTGAGCTGCTGCTCATTAGAATAACTATTTGACAGCTCATTATGAAAATAAAATTAGCGAAATTTTGGATATAACGATCTTGCCAATTTACCAAGTAATAAAAATTAAAAATGGCTTCACATGAAGCCATGTATTAGAAATTATTTTTGCAAGACATTATTAAAATAAACAGGTATCCAGAGATACTGTTCATTGGCAACCTTAGAAATATGTCCAATGCCCGGAAAAGGTAAATGTGGTGCAGCTACCCAGCTACCTTCATCCGCAATTTTACTGAACAGTTTCAGTCGGGTTTTTACAGCTTCATCTGGCTGGATATCATACTCAATAGCAGTACGCGGCGCTTCAAACTGCACACTGTGCGAATGCACTGTATCTCCAATAAAAACCATTTTATCTTTATTCTGCTCCAGCACAAAACTGTGGTGGCCGGGTGTATGGCCACGTGTATCCATCACCTGAAGGCCAGCAATCGATTGCCCTTCTTTAAACGTTATAAATTGTTTATCTTGTTGATAAGGTGCTATCGCGTCCTGAATTTTGTTGCGGGTTGACTGATAATTTTCCAGTTGTTCTTTAGACAAATTTACTGGTGTCTGACCTAACCAGTAATTTACTTCACGTTCATGAGCATAGACTTTGGCGTTTGGAAAAACTTTTTGACCCTCTTTAGTTAAACCGCAGACATGGTCAGGATGTAAATGCGTCAGTAACACTACATTCACGTCCTCAAGCCGATAGCCTGCCTTGACCAGATTACTGCTCACTGAACCGAGATGCGAACCAAAACAGCTAGCAGCACCACTATCTACTAAAACTAGCGCTGTTCCA
>JGI24770J26754_10000827_pt1 | contig 22390 bp, 14 predicted proteins | sample LakOneMetagenome_FD_26754 | JGI IMG/M metagenome (IMG submission 26754) | reverse complement strand
GCATTTACCCGGGGTAACTCGGCATTACGTGCCAGCTCGGCACGTAAACGCGCCTGACGTAGAGTTAGTCCCGCGACAGCTAAATCTGTGTTGCTGGCTAAAACCTGATTTACCAGAGTGTTTAACTGCTGGTCTCCAAACAGTGTCCACCATTGATCTGCATAAACATCGGCATGAATTTGCTTACCATTTACCGGGCTGTTCTGAAAGCTGCCCGGAATTTGTATATTTGGCTGCTCATATGGTGTTTTTACTATTGCCGCACAGCCGACCAGAGAACTTGTCAGAAAAAGTGCGGCAGCAAGTTTAGTCAACTGCAAAGACATGAAATTCTCCTTATTCTCTTGAAAGGGCGGCAACAGGATCAAGCTGTGCAGCATTACGTGCCGGTAAAAATCCAAATACAATACCAATCATGCTGGAACAGACAAAGGCTGCAATCATGGAGGTGGTGGAGTAAGCCATCTGGAAAGACCCGTTAGAGAGCTTGGTAACCAGCTGGCCTAAACCGAGGGAAAGCAAAACGCCCAGAATCCCGCCTAAAATACAGACCAGTATGGCTTCAATCAGGAACTGTTGCAGAATATCACTCTGGCGTGCTCCTACCGCCATCCGTACCCCGATTTCCTGGGTACGTTCGGTGACTGAAACCAGCATAATATTCATAACCCCTATCCCGCCCACGACCAGAGAGATTACTGCAATTGCAGACACCAGCAGGGTCATGGTTTTGGTTGTATTCTCAATGGTTTCGCGGATGCTATCCGAGTTCTGACTGTAAACGTCCTGAGCACCATGACGCTGTTCCAGCAAAGACAGAATGGCATTTTCAGCGGCCGAACTGGAATATTCATCTTTTACCCGTACAATAATACTGCGCACATTGGACTGGCCCAGCATCCGGCTCATTACAGTAGAGTAGGGCAGATATACATTTAAACTGTCGGAACCAAACATACCGGCATTGGCTTCAACTACACCAATCACTCGACTTGGTACGCTTCCGAGCAAAATGACCTGTCCAATCGGATCGGAACCATCTGCAAACAGGGTCTTTTGAGTATTACTATCAATAACGACATCCTGCGAGCGTTCATTAATAGCAAATTTATCAAATGCCTGCCCTGCAGTGAAATTTAAACCACGCACATCAAAGAACTGATCACTGACTCCATTTACAGTAATCGAAGCCTCAGTATCCTTAAAACGGCCAGTGACACTGTTATTGACTGTCGGAGAAACNCCCTGGACATAAGGCTGATCTGCNAATGCNTCGGCATCAGCCGGAATCAGGGTTTTTACCTGAGAAGAGCGNGAATTATCGCCAAATCCACGACCCTGATANATGGTAATAGTGTTGGTACCCAGACTGCTGATATTTTCCAANATCTGTTTTTGTGAACCATTACCGAGTGCTACCACTGACACTACCGAAGCAATCCCGATAATAATACCCAGCATAGTCAGAAAGGTCCGCATCCGGTGCGCATTCATGGCCAGTAAGGCCATACGGAATGCTTCACCTAAACGGTCCAAGGCCGAGCGCCAAGATGAAATTTTTGCTTGCGGTTCTTTTACTAAGGTTTGTACTGGCTCTAGCGCTGCTTCATTTTCCTGATATTCCGGTATGTTTTGCCGGTCATCAATAATCTGTCCATCACTGATTTCGATAATTCGTGTAGCATTTTTGGCAACATTAATATCGTGTGTTACCAGAATAATCGTATGGCCTTTGGCATTCAGTTCACGCAAAATGCGCATTACTTCTACACCACTATGCTTATCCAGCGCGCCAGTTGGTTCGTCAGCCAAGATGACATCACCGCCATTCATGAGTGCACGGGCAATTGAAACACGCTGCTGCTGTCCGCCAGATAACTGGCTTGGACGGTTTTGGGTCTTATCTCCTAAGCCTAGATCTGTCAGTAACTTCTGTGCACGTTCATGCCGTTCAGTGCTGTCTGCACCTGCATAAATTGCTGGAACTTCTACATTCCCTGCTGCACTCAAATCACCCAGCAGATGGTAGCGCTGAAAAATAAAGCCAAAATACTCACGGCGCAACTGAGCCAGCTCATCTGGTTCCAGTTTGCGGGTTTCTTTACCATTGACCTTGTAACTACCCTGGGTGGGCTTGTCCAGACATCCCAGAATATTCATCAAGGTCGACTTGCCGGAACCGGACTGACCAATAATAGCCACCAGTTCACCTGGATAAATTTTTAGATCAATGCCTTTAAGAATCTGGACAGTGCCTTCACCCGCCGGAAATTCACGAGTGAGCTGGCTGACCTCCAGTAAAGGTTGCTGCTGATTCTGACTCATGCTTACATTCTCATTGGGCCGCCACGGTTACTGCGTTTGGCATTTTCATTCGAGTTATCGGAACCATCTGCAATGATGACCTGATCACCCTGTTTGAGCCCTGCAATAATTTCTGCAGTGACTCGGTTATTCAAACCCACCAGTACCTGTTGTGGACGGCTACTACCATCAGCTTGTAATACCCTGACACTCGAGAGTTTGGCTTTACCTTGTGCCACCAGTTGACGCTGCTCGGCAGTCAGGTTAAGACGTTGCGGGCGGTTCGGGTTTGCAGATTTATTATCAGTATTTCTATCTGGGCGTTTATCACCGCCTGCTGCGCTACTGCCTTCACCACGTGTACGTTGTGGACGGTTGGCAGTTGTAAGGGCAGAAGCCGGTACAGTTAACACGTTATTGGCTTCTGCCAGAATAATGTAGACCTGTGCAGTCATATCAATACGCAGCTTGCCATCTTCATTGGGCACATCAAATAGTGCGTTATAGTACACTGCAGTACTGGATGAGCTTGAAGTATTATTGGTAGTTTCTGAATTGATTGAGGTTGGCGCAGGCTCAACCTGACGCAGGCTGGCATAGTGTTTAGTTTCACTATCACCTAGTGTCGTAAAATAGACTTTTTGGCCAGGCTCTACTTTCATTACATCAGCTTCAGAAATTTCAGCCTTGATAGTCATATTGTCGAGTTTTGCCAGCTTAACAATGGTAGGTGCACTCTGGTTTGCGTTTACGGTCTGACCTTCTTCAGTCACGATCGCAACGACAGTACCATCCATTGGTGCTACAATGCGGGTATAGCCTAAATCTTCACGCGCNGTAGCTAAGGTTAAACGCGACTGTTCAATCTGGGCATTAATTGCTGCAATTTCTGCCTGAGCAGTACGATAACTGGCGAGAGCNGATTCATATTCAGCACGTGAGGTAGCATCCTGTGCGTACATGTTNCGCTGGCGCTGGTACTCAGCTTCAACTTTAGCCAGATTGGCCTGTCTGACCGCCAGCTGCGCCTGCTGGTTTTTGATATTCGCCTCAGCNGTCTTAACTTCATTTTCTTGACGAATCGAATCAATCTGTGCAATCAGCTGGCCTTGCTTTACCTGATCTCCCAGTTTCACATTCATTTTTTTGACCTGACCAGAAACTTGGGCCCCGACATTAACCATTTGGGTCGCTTCCAGGATACCTGTTGCCAGTACCGAATCTTCAATATTGCCGCGTGTGACCTCAGCGGTAATATATTGCGGCTGTTCAGGTTCCGGCTTCAGAAAATACCAGGCAAGGGCTGCAATTACGGCAATACTGACTGCGATGATAATCGCTTTGGTTGGCTTTATTTTTCGCATGATGATTCAGGTTAAGGGAAAAAATTTGTTTAAGTATAAGAATAAAATGAGGATAAATATTGAATTTTTTTAAATATCTGATAATGAGTTACATTTACTCAACTGTTTTAATCAGGCTGAGTATTCAAATAGGCTAACACCGCATAGTTCGGCAATTGCCTGCTGACAGAGATGCTCGGCATTTTCTTCACTCATGCCCTTAATTGCAGCATCAATGTGCAACAGCAAACCCGGCCAGGTTAAAAACTGTCTCGGATTAAGACGGCGTAAAGCCTGCTGGTAACTGGAGATTTTAGTCTTCCAAATGCCCAGTTGCAGTGCATTCTGTGGTTGCTCAAATAACTGCATCAATAGCCGCATTTCACGGCTAATAGTCCAGAGTATTAGACTCATGGGTTCACCTGAGGCCAGCAGATACTGGAAAATACGGATTGACTGTGCCAGATTGCCAGCTAACAAAGCATCGCTCAGATCATAGGTGCTATAACGTGACTGGTCCTGTAAACANGCATATAAATGTTCANTGAGAATTAACCGCTGTTCGGGAAACGTATCACTAACACGCATCAGGCTGTTTTTTGCAGCAAGCAGATTATGTTCATGNTGCTGCATGAGCCACTGCCAGGCTTCCTGATCCAGCTGGATACCTAGCTTTTCTGCCTCAATNCTTAAAATCTGCTGGCGTTCCTTAGGATAATTCGCCACTAGNGGCACCACTACACCATTTGCCTCAACTACTTGAAAAAAGGCAGATTTGAGACTGCTACTNTCCTGCTTTGGCATCACCACTAACAGTAGGTTAGACTCATTATGCTGGATATAGTTTTTCAGCTGCTTGAGGGCGCCAGCATCTGGTTTGATATTGCCGTGTACTTCAACAGCAAGATGCTGTGAAAATAATGACAGGCTATTAAGCGCGTTAAAGACATGCTTCCAGTCAGAAACACTGGAAATATCATAACGCTGCCGTTCAGTTTCCTGTACCTGCCATGACTGGCGAAATGCATCAAGCAAGTTCTGTTCCAGTAATGGTTCCTGCCCGTGCAGGATCCAGGTACCGCGAGCATCCGCGACACGTTTTAAAGCCTGGAGGTAATCAATTTTCATAAACTGTATTTACAGGCTGTCAGGATGCATTCTGTATACGCGGCAAGCGGTTAGAGCTGATCTGGCGACTGATTTGCTGGGCAATATCATCAATTAGTAGCCGCTGTAAATAGCCTTCTTCCTGATTATCTGTATTTACAGTTTCCACATCATACTGGTAGCTGCGTGATGCAGTAAGGGTACGTGGTTCGGTGACCGGATTACCCTGATGATCTTCAATCTGGATGGTGACAGTCAGACGCAGTAAAACCTCGGTGAGCTTACCATTAAGCAGTTGGCGTCTTGGTGTATATTCTACTACCCGAAGTACATAAGCATCTGGTGAATTGGTCAGCTGAATGCCTGCGGCAGTCAGATAAATACTTAACTGACTCTGTAGCTCTTCAGCATTTGCAGGTAAGACAAGACTTAATTTTTGATAGGCCAGAGGCATTGCTGTAGGTTCTGTTCCCTTGAGATGAAACCCACAGCCAACCAGGCCTGCACTTAAGCCTAAAGTTAAAACAATTGCTGCTAAACGTTGGGCCAGGTGCATGCCATTTCCTCTTTGCTATGTATTTAATTAAACGACCAAGTTAACCAGTTTGTTTGGCACAACAATTTCTTTTTTGGTTGGTCCTGTCAGGAACTGCTGGATATCTGGCAGGGCTTTGGCCTGAGCCAACAGTTCCTCTTTAGAAATATCGACAGCAACTTCAAGTTTGCCACGAAGTTTACCGTTTACTTGTACCACAATAGTCTGCGTATTACGAGCCAATGCAGACTCATCCACAACAGGGAACAGTGCAGCGGTTAAATCACTTCCAAACTTGGCCAGTAATGTCTGACTTAAGTGTGGCGCGAAAGGAGCAAGCAATGTAAGCAGTGCCATGATGGATTCACGTGCAACTGCCACATCATTATCATCTTTTGCCTCAAACCTGTTATTGGCATTCAACAGTTCCATCATTGCCGCAATGGCTGTGTTAAATGCATGACGACGTTCAATATCATCACTAACTTTCTGGATGGTTTCATGTGTTTTACGACGCAAATCTTGCGCGGCAGCAGACAATGCAGTTTTGTCGATGTTTGATGCATTGTTACCTTTTTCAAGGAAGCCAGTGGCTAAACGCCATATCCGTTTCAGGAAGCGGTTTGCACCTTCAACACCTGCATCCGACCATTCAAGTGACTGATCTGGTGGGGCAGCGAACATCATGAATACACGAGCTGTATCTGCGCCGTATTGATCAATAATGGCTTGCGGGTCAATACCGTTATTTTTCGACTTGGACATTTTTTCTTGTCCGCCGATAATCACTCCTTGACCATCCCCTGTATATTTTGCAGAAATGATGCGGCCTTTCTCATCACGTTCGAGTTCGATATCAGCAGGATTAAACCAAGTTTTCTTACCATTTTCTGCTTCACGATAGAACGTATCTGCAAGTACCATGCCTTGAGTTAACAAGTTGGTAAATGGCTCATTACCTTGTACAACACCTTCATCACGCATTAATTTGTGGAAGAAACGCGCATAAAGTAAGTGAAGAATCGCGTGTTCAACACCACCAATGTATTGGTTTACAGGTAGCCAGTTTTGAGCTGCTTCAGGTTTAACCATGCCGCCAGTGAAGTCTGGAGATGCATAGCGCGCATAGTACCAAGATGACTCTACGAAGGTATCCAATGTATCTGTTTCACGGCGTGCATCGCCACCACAGCAAGGACATTTGGTCTCGAAAAACTCAGGCATTTTATTAAGCGGGTTACCTGAACCATCTGGAACAACGTCAGTCGGCAATACAACCGGAAGTTGATCTTCTGGAACTGTGACTTGACCACAAGTATCACAGTTAATCATTGGAATTGGACAACCCCAGTAACGTTGACGAGAAACACCCCAGTCACGTAAACGGAATTGAACTTTAGAATTTGCTAAACCTTGTGGTTCTAATTTCGCAAGGAATGCATCAAATGCAGCTTGGAATTCTAGACCGTCAAACTCGCCAGAGTTAACAAGTTTACCTTCTTTAGAACCGTACCATTCTTGCCACTCGGTAGCAGAGTAGTCTGCATCGTCAGCACCTTTGGCATCAATCACTTGCTTAATTGGCAAGTTGAATTTGTTGGCAAATTCAAAATCACGTTCATCATGTGCCGGTACAGCCATGACTGCGCCAGAACCATAAGACATTAATACGTAGTTTGCGATCCAGACAGGAAGCTCTTCACCAGTTACAGGGTGTTTTACAAACAAGCCTGTTGCCATGCCTTTTTTCTCGGCTGTTGCCAAGTCTGCTTCTGCAACTGAACCCATGCGGCACTCTTCAATAAATGCAGCCAATTCAGGGTTATTTTCAGCAGCTTTAAGCGCAAGAGGATGTTCTGCTGCAACAGCAACATATGTCACGCCCATAAGCGTGTCAGCACGTGTTGTATAAACAGTTAGGCCGTCAGCATAAATTTCGGTATTAGCAGATGGGAAAGTAATTTCCATACCAGTAGAGCGACCGATCCAGTTACGTTGCATGGTCAACACTTGTTGAGGCCAGCCGTCTTTTAGCGTGTCTAGGTCGTCTAATAATTCTTGTGCATAGTCTGTAATACGGAAGTAGTACATTGGAATATCGCGTTTTTCAACCAATGCACCAGAACGCCAGCCGCGGCCATTTTCTACCTGTTCATTAGCTAAAACTGTTTGGTCAACCGGATCCCAGTTTACTGTTGAAAGCTTACGGTAGATGAGCCCCTTTTTATAAAGCTGAACAAATAACCATTGCTCCCAGTGATAATATTCTGGTGTACAAGTCGCAAATTCACGATCCCAGTCTACAGACAGGCCGAGTTTTTTTAATTGGTCTCGCATATAAGCGATATTTTCAAATGTCCATTTTGCTGGAGCAACCTTATGTGCAATTGCCGCGTTCTCAGCAGGTAGGCCAAACGCATCCCAACCCATAGGCTGAAGCACGGTTTCACCCTTCAGACGATAAAATCGGCTAATGACATCGCCAATCGTATAATTACGCACATGACCCATATGGAGTTTGCCACTTGGGTAAGGGAACATCGAAAGGATGTAACGGTGCTTACCTTCAACCGTATCGGCAACTTTAAATACTTTACGATTATCCCAGTCTTGTTGGACTTGAGGTTCAATCGCGCTCGCTTGATATTCAGGGTCAATGTGAGTAGTCATATTCAGGGTCAATGTGAGTAGTCATAAACGTCTAATGAACAGCAATAAAAATTTTGTGGAAAGCATAGCGCAAAATATACCTAAATGTGAATTTTGCAGATGCTTTCTTTATGAAAAGTTGTACTTTAATCAAAGATTGGCTTAACGAGGCTGCTGATTCACATTTTCTGAAGGAGTTGCCAGTGTTTGAGGGGCAGNAGCAGGAAGNACTGGAATAGCCTGCGTTTGTCCATTTTGCTGAGAATTACNGGATGGTACAGAATTAACTTGTGGCGTCTGCATATTCTGCGGCAATGCNACAGCTTGGCTATCTTGAGTATTAGGCTGGTTTGTATTGAGTGGGGCTGAATTATGCCAGCCATAAGTTTCCACTTTGCCTTTTTTCTTGGCTGTTTTGGGCGGTGGAGTGGTCGTATAGTGAGTTGTCCCTTTACGGTCTACCCATTTATAATATTGCTGTGCTAATAACGGCTGGCTAAGACCTGCACCCGTACTGATAATAATCAGATGTATCAAGCTTTTACGCTTTAATGAATTCAATATCATGGCTTTCATCCTTATAAAAATCAGAGAAGGGTTTAGCGTTTCCAAGCAATAGATACTATTAAAATATACCTGTTTAAATAGGTAGTAATTATCAGCGACTAATCTGCCTCATTATATTTAATTTAGAAAGAAAAATATGGGTAATTTTTTATACAGAGGATTATGCATATAACTTTTTATATTCAATTTTTTTAAGAGATTTCAAACTTTTTTTTATAATTAAAATACTGATTCTATTTGTTAAAAAATATATTTATGAATTTTTTAAGAAAATAGTAGAAAAATTGTTCGAACTATTTATTGAGCAAAAAAAGCCAATCTTTCATCTTGACTTTACAGTCTGAAACAAGAAAAATGCTTGCTCAGGTTTTATATGCATCTGTTCGATCACCCTTCGAATAAGTGACATGATACGCAATGGGCATTTCCTCTAGCCGAGGAGATGTACAAAACCGTAAAATATGTTTATCCCAGCATGTTTTAGATCACTGTGCCGCTCAAACAGCAGCCCGATCAGAATTTTTTCCTATTGCGGCAAAAACTATGAAATATGTGTGCTATAACAGTGCAGACAGTTAATGAATTAAGCACTTATCTATGCCTTCCATATGATAATGCAAATAAGATTAGGGTGAATCACGTTGGAACTTTTATCTGGTGGTGAAATGCTCGTTCGCGCACTTGCGGATGAAGGCGTTGAACATGTTTTTGGATATCCAGGCGGCGCAGTTTTACATATCTACGATGCGCTATTTCAACAAGACAAAGTCAAGCATTACCTCGTGCGCCATGAACAGGCTGCAGGTCATATGGCTGATGCTTATTCACGCGTTACCGGCAAAACTGGTGTAGTTCTGGTTACCTCAGGTCCAGGTGCAACCAATACTGTAACTCCAATTGCAACTGCTTATATGGATTCAATTCCAATGGTCATTCTGTCTGGCCAGGTTGCAAGCCATCTCATCGGTGAAGACGCATTTCAGGAAACAGATATGGTCGGTATTTCCCGTCCAATCGTAAAACACAGTTTCCAGGTCCGTCATGCCAGTGAAATTCCGGCAATTATTAAAAAAGCGTTCTATATTGCAGCATCTGGTCGTCCGGGNCCTGTTGTNGTTGATATTCCTAAAGATGCGACCAATCCGGCTGAAAAATTTGCCTACGAGTATCCGGAAAAAGTGAAGATGCGTTCTTATCAGCCGCCTTCACGTGGTCATGCAGGTCAGATCCGTAAAGCAATTGACGAACTGATCTCNGCNAAACGTCCAGTAATTTATACTGGCGGTGGCGTAGTACAGGGCAATGCTTCTCATCTGCTGACTGAACTGGCNCATACTCTGGGTTATCCGGTNACTAATACCCTGATGGGACTGGGAGCATTCCCGGGTAATGACCCTCAGTTTATTGGTATGCTAGGNATGCACGGAACTTATGAAGCCAATATGGCGATGCATAATGCTGATGTAATTCTGGCGATTGGTGCNCGNTTTGATGANCGTGTTACCAATAATCCGGCAAAATTCTGCCCAAATTCTAAAGTTATTCATATTGATATTGACCCTGCGACCATTTCAAAAACGATTATGGCGCATATTCCAATTGTAGGCGCAGTAGAGCCGGTACTACAGGAAATGCTGGCCCAGTTGAAGCAGATGAATGTTTCCAAGCCGAATCCTGAGGCAATTGCTGACTGGTGGAGCCAGATCAATGAATGGCGCAAGGTACACGGCCTGAAATATCAAATGGCTAATGATGGTTCAATGAAACCGCAACAGGTAGTAGAAACCCTGTGCAAATTGACCAATGGAGATGCCATTATTACTTCTGATGTAGGGCAGCACCAGATGTTTGCTGCACTTTATTATAAGTACAAGCGGCCACGTCAATGGATCAACTCTGGTGGTCTGGGTACCATGGGCGTAGGTTTACCATATGCCATGGCTGCCAAACTGGCCTGTCCAGAACAGCAGGTGGTTTGTATTACTGGTGAAGCTTCTATCCAGATGTGTATTCAGGAATTATCGACCTGTAAACAGTATGGCCTGAATGTCAAAATTCTCTGCCTGAATAACCGTGCACTTGGTATGGTAAAACAGTGGCAGGATATGAATTATGAAGGTCGTCATTCTAGTTCTTATGTCGAGTCCTTACCTGATTTTCCAAAACTGATGGAAGCGTATGGTCATGTTGGGATCCAAATTGATCATGCAGATGAACTGGAGTCTAAACTAGCCGAAGCGATGGCGATCAATGACAAGTGTGTCTTCATCAATGTCATGGTAGACCGTACTGAGCATGTATATCCTATGCTGATTGCAGGTCAGTCTATGCAAGATATGTGGTTGACAAAAGGAGAGCGCACGAAATGAGACATATTATCTCTGTACTCGTAGAGAACGAAGCCGGCGCGCTTTCCCGTCTGGTNGGTTTGTTCAGTCAGCGTGGCTACAATATTGAAACCCTNAACGTGGCACCAACTGAAGACCCAACCTTGTCACGTTTGACCTTAACAACTTATGGTGATGACCATAAGATCGAACAGATTACCAAGCAGTTGAATAAGCTGGTTGAAGTAGTAAAAGTGGTCGACCTGTCTGAAGGTGCTCATATTGAACGNGAGCTGATGCTGATTAAAGTNAAAGCATTAGGTGCAGCGCGAGCCGAGATCAAGCGTACCGCAGACATNTTCCGGGCCCAGGTAGTGGATGTAACCCCNACCACCTATACCATCCAGATTGCAGGGACAACAGAAAAAATAGATGGTTTTATTGATGCACTTGCAGAGAATACCATTCTTGAAGTGGTTCGCTCTGGTGTGTCAGGTATCGCGCGTGGCGAAAAAGTTTTAACCATCTAACTGAATTTAAAAAGCATTATAGCGGAGATAACAAATGCAAATTTTTTATGATAAAGACTGTGATTTATCAATCATCCAGAGCAAAAAAGTAGCGATTATTGGTTACGGTTCACAAGGCCACGCACATGCACTGAACCTGAAAGATTCTGGAGTAGACGTTACGGTTGGCCTGCGTGCAGGTTCTACCTCTTGGAAAAAAGCAGAAAATGCTGGCCTTAAAGTTTCAGAAGTTCCTGAAGCAGTCAAACAGGCTGATCTGGTTATGATCCTCACTCCAGACGAATTCCAGTCACAACTTTATCGTGATGTTATTGAACCAAATATTAAAGAAGGTGCAACACTTGCATTTGCCCACGGGTTCTCTGTTCTTTATAACCAGGTTGTTCCGCGTAAAGATCTTGATGTCATCATGATTGCACCGAAAGCACCAGGCCATACCGTACGTTCAGAATTCCAGCGTGGTTCAGGCGTTCCTGATCTGATTGCGATCCATCAGGATGCTTCAGGTAATGCACGTAATGTTGCGCTGTCTTATGCTTCGGGTGTAGGTGGTGGCCGTACTGGTATCATTGAAACTTCTTTCCGCGAAGAAACTGAAACTGACCTGTTTGGTGAGCAAGCTGTACTTTGTGGCGGAGCGGTTGAACTGGTTAAAATGGGATACGAAACACTGGTTGAAGCAGGGTATGCACCAGAAATGGCTTACTTTGAATGTCTGCATGAACTTAAACTGATCGTAGATTTGATGTTTGAGGGTGGTATTGCAGATATGAACTATTCAGTATCAAATAATGCTGAGTATGGTGAATATGTGACTGGTACTGAGGTTATTAATGAACAGTCTCGTGAAGCAATGCGTAATGCATTAAAACGTATTCAGTCAGGTGAATATGCGAAGATGTTTATTCAGGAAGGTGCCTTAAACTATCCGTCCATGACTGCGCGTCGCCGTCAAAATGCTGCTCATGGTATTGAAGTAACAGGCAATAAACTTCGTGCAATGATGCCGTGGATTCAAGCTAACAAGATTGTTGATAAAGAGAAAAACTAAGTTTCTGTCTTTATTTATAAAAACCCTGCATTATGTAGGGTTTTTATTTTATGAGTGAAAAAATTAGAATACCTATTTAGTGATTATTAAATATTCTGTTTTTAATTTTTTATTAAGTACTCTTTCTTAAATTCTACTTCATGATAAACATCTTGAGACTTAAAATTGTTAAATAATGATCTGTTTTAATTGTTCTCAAGATTTATAAAATACCAAATTTAAAAATAACTTCAGGCTAAGTTAACGAAAAAATTTACCGGATTCCAGAATATATATTTCATATTGGATGTATGGCTATTATGAGTTTTAAAATGATGAGCTAAAAAGGACTGGAAAATAAATCATCTATTATTTCGTGCTGTTTTTCTGGTCATTTATTTTTATTTTAACGTTCTATAGAATTTTCCAGATAAAAGGTAATTTTTAAAGCATTATTTAAGAAATTATTTAATTGATAATGAAAATAAAAAGAATTAACCTAAATGCAGGAATAAATAATCTTACCAATTCTTTACGCTACTCATAACAGGTATGCTTTAAGGTACTTAACTTGCAAGAAGAATAATTATCATTTTGTTTTGGATTGTTTATGGTTCATATGCATTATAACAGCATACTGGTGTTAGGCTCGGTCTTGGTGGCCGTAGCCGTCTGTTATATTGCAATCTCGCTACGTGAGCTTTTAATTCAAAATACTTTTCCTAAGTATCATAATGTAGTTCTTGCCGGGAGTGGTTTGTTTTTAGGTCTGGCGATCTGTTCAATGCATTTTGCCGGGCTTCTCGCTGTGCATCTTTCCCAAGAGTCAGTATTTGACCCTGCCTTAACCATCGTTTCATATTTAGTTGCTTCAGCTGCTTCTATCTTTGCACTCTGGTTAACTTCTCGTGAATTTCTGTCCCTACCACGTTTGGTACTTGCTGCAGTAGTGATGGGGCTTGGAATCTCTGGTATGCATTATACCGGGATGATGGGTCTCATCCTGCATGGCTATATGATCTATTACCAGCTTTTGCTGGTAATTCTTTCAGTGTTAGTTGGAATACTGGGAACAGGATTGTCATTCTGGTTGGCTTTTAAATATCAGCATGCTACTAAATACCGGTTCTGGATTAAACTGGGTGTAGCGCTGGTATTTGCACTCAGTATTTCCAGTGTTCATTATATTGCCATGGCTGGTGTCGTTTTCTATACCGGTGGACAGATTGAAGTTCTGGAACATTACCAGGCAGGACGTACACTCTTATTATTTACTATTGTTTTTATTACCTGTCTGGTACTCATGACAGCATTTCTGGTAGCGATTCTGGAAGAGCGTCTGGAAGAACGTAACCGGCGCCTTATGGAAATTAATAAAGAACTGGCCAACCTGGCTGTTCAGGACAATTTGACTCGGCTTCCTAACCGCCTTTTTCTGCTAGATTATGCCCAATATTTATTTATTGAGCATAAAATAAATAAAAAGAGTTTTGCCTTTTTATATATTGATCTGGACCGTTTCAAGGCAGTAAATGATGCTTTTGGCCATCAGGTAGGTGACCAGTTATTGATTCAGGTAGCTGCCCGTATTCATCAAAATCTTGGCCCTGAGGCTAAACTGTTACGTGTAGGGGGAGATGAATTTCTCCTGATCATTGAAAATACTGGACGTAAACGTGCCATTTATTATGCTGAAAAAGTTTTAAGCCTAATTCAGGCAAGCTATCTGATCGCGGGCAAGGAAATCAATATTTCGTGCAGTATCGGTATTGCGATTTATCCAGAGCATGGTACTAATTTGCAGGATCTGTTGATCAATGCAGATGCTGCTATGCTGGCTTCGAAAGAACAGGGTCGCAATACCTATGCTGTCTTTAGTTATTCTGTGCATCAGTATGAAGCTCAAAGTCAGTCTAAACTGATTAATGATATGTATAAAGCTGTAGAAGAGCGGCAATTTATCCTGTTTTATCAACCCAAATTTTCAGCTAAAACCTATGAAGTTTGTGGGGTAGAAGCTTTAATTCGCTGGAAGCATCCTACCTTGGGCCTGCTTAGCCCTAATATGTTTATAGAAGGGGCTGAAAAAACCGGTCTGATTATTCCGATGGGATATTGGGCGCTTGAAGAAGCTTGCAAACAGATCCAGTATTGGGAACAAAATGGAATCAGCCTCTGTCCGGTTGCTGTTAATCTCTCTGCAATCCAGTTCGAGCATCAGAAGCTGTTTGATACCTTGGAAAACCTCTTGGAAAAGTACAGGATCCAGCCAAATAACCTGATTATTGAAATTACTGAATCTACTGCCATGCATCATATTGAACTGAGTATTCGTAGTTTTGAGCGACTCAGAAAAATGGGAATCCGTCTTGCGATTGATGATTTTGGTACCGGACATTCAAGTCTGCTGTATTTAAAAGATTTACCTGTAGATGAATTGAAGATTGACCGGGGTTTTATTGTCGGGTTAAAGCCGGGGAATAAAGAAGAAATTATTCTAGAAAGTATTATTCAGTTAGCGACAAAACTTGGCTTGATTGTCACTGCCGAAGGTGTGGAGACACCACTGCAGGCGGAAATTCTGACACGTTTAGGTTGTCAGCAATTACAAGGTTATCTATTAGGTGCGCCTGTTGAGGTTGAGCGCTTAAAAGTTTATAAACAAAGCGTTCAACTCTAAAAGATAAAAACTCTCAAAAATAAAACTGCCATACAACTACCGATTTAAAAGCAGTCTTGATCTGCTACAATTGCGCCAATTTCAAATTTTTCTCTCACATGCTTTCAGAACATCACGTTGATGTTTTAGACAGGATGTGTACAAATGCAGATTTTTATCAATGTTTAAAGATGAATTAATCAGTCAGGTAAAGGCGCGCAGGACTTTTGCCATCATTTCGCACCCCGATGCCGGTAAGACGACCATGACCGAGAAACTCCTGTTATGGGGTAAAGCTATTCAGGTAGCAGGTATGGTTAAAAGTCGTAAGTCGGACCGTGCAGCGACTTCTGACTGGATGGAAATGGAAAAAGAGCGGGGAATTTCGATTACTACATCAGTGATGCAGTTTCCCTATAAAAATTATGTAATTAACTTGCTTGATACGCCAGGACACGAAGATTTCTCGGAAGATACTTATCGTACACTGACAGCCGTTGACTCTGCATTAATGGTGATTGATGGGGCGAAAGGTGTAGAAGAGCGAACCATTAAATTAATGGAAGTCTGTCGGATGCGTGATACGCCGATTATTTCTTTCGTCAATAAAATGGACCGTGAAATCCGTGAGCCCCTAGAATTACTTGACGAAATTGAAAATGTTCTCAAAATCCGTTGTGTGCCAATTACCTGGCCCTTGGGTATGGGGCGTGATTTTGCCGGGGTATATCACATTGCGGAAAACAAGCTGTACCTATACAAGCATGGCTTCGGCTCAGTGATTACTGAGATTGAAGTACGTGACGGCTACGATCATCCCGATATTCGTGAAAAAGTAGGCGATTTGGCCTTTGCTGCTTTTGAAGAGTCACTGGAGCTGGTACAAATGGCGAGCGATCCATTTGACCGTGACCTGTTCCTGCAAGGTAAACAGACACCTGTGCTGTTTGGTACTGCATTGGGCAACTTCGGTGTAGATCACGTGCTGGATGCATTTATTGGTTGGGGACCTGAGCCTAAGGCACATCCGGCACAGGAGCGTGTAGTTGAAGCGACTGAAGAAGAATTCTCTGGTTTTGTTTTCAAGATTCAGGCAAATATGGATCCCAAACATCGGGACCGAATTGCCTTTATGCGAATCTGTTCGGGTAAATATGAAAAAGGTCTAAAGATGAATCATGTCCGCATTGGAAAAGAAGTGCGGATCAGTGATGCACTGACCTTTCTGGCAGGTGAACGTGAGCATCTGGAAGAAGCATGGCCGGGTGATATTATTGGGCTTCATAATCACGGGACTATTCAGATTGGTGATACTTTTACCTCGGGCAAAAGTCTGCATTTTACCGGTATTCCACACTTTGCACCTGAAATGTTCCGTCGAGTCCGTCTTAAAGACCCTTTAAAATCCAAGCAGCTACAAAAGGGGCTGAAAGAACTTTCTGAAGAAGGTGCAACTCAGGTATTTATGCCACAGATCAGTAATGATCTGATTGTGGGAGCAGTCGGGGTACTACAGTTTGATGTAGTGGCTTATCGCCTCAAGGAAGAATATAAGGTGGACTGTCTTTATGAGCCGGTCAGTATTAATACGGTGCGCTGGATTTACTGTGATGATGAAAAAATCTTGAATGAATTCAAGAAAAAAGCTCATGATCAGCTCTCTGTAGATGGCGGTGGACATCTGACTTACCTGGCGCCGAGCCGGGTGAATCTGCAACTCATGCAGGAACGCTGGCCAGATATTGAATTCCGCAATACACGTGAACACTAAATAGTCATGATATAAAACAGCTTCTTCGGAGGCTGTTTTATTATAAAGTTCATTGAGCAGAAGGAATATAAAATGCGTAACAAGCCCTACTTTACACTTATCCTGATCTGCTCAGTACTAAGCCTTATGGGCTGTGAAGAAAAACATAAGGCCTCTGAGTCAAAAAGCCAGCAACATTATGCTGAAAAAGTAATAGATCAGGCTGATGTGCTTCCTTATTTAAATATTAAAGAGCAACGTGCTGAGTATGCTTTGCCATTTTGTGAAAAGAAAAACTGTATTGATATCGATATTCAAACTATCAATACTCAGGATGTCTGGCTAAATCAATGGATCGCTAAAAATCAGGCACAGATTATTCAGCAGCAGATTGATCTGAATCAGAATTTGAGTTTACAACAGGCAGTCAATGCTTTTATAAAAGCTTCAGATCAGTGGCAGGCGAAATATTCTAAAAACCGTGCATACGAGCTGAAAATGAAGACTCGTATTGCATCACAGCGTAATCAATATGTACTGTTGCAAATAGGCATAGACAGTAAAATTGAAGAACTAACTATTAAAGACCGGCAATATTTTTTTGTAGCAGACCGCAAAGTCCAGAAAGCTTTGAGTTTAAATGATATTTTAAAGCCTGAGCAAAAAACTACATTAAACACCTTGGTTCAGCAGCATTATCAGGACTGGTTAGAAAAAGAGACAGCCGAGGTTCGTAAAGATGCTCCTAAAAAATTATCTTGGTCTCAGTCAGACTGGTTTTTTGATGGAGAAGGGATAGGTATACATTATCGTGCACATGAGATAGCGCCTGAAGCCAGCCAGCTGGATATCTATCTGAACCGCAAACAGACCCAGCAGATACTTAAACCTGAAATATATCAACAAATGTTTTAAGTTGAGATACAAAAAAAATTGTGAATTACTGAATAAAGCCATTAGGCTAATACAAGGCGGTCTAAAGTAAGACGAAAATGGGTGGGCAGTAATGTTAAGAACTCAACAGGTATTAAGCTTAAGTTTATTGGTCGGAGTTATAGGTTTGACGGCATGCCAGCCGAAGGATAAACCGGAACAAAAGCCACAGACTGAACAAAAGTCTGCGGTGCCTCAACAGAAAGAACCGGTTCTAGAGGCGAAACAGGTTGATGTGATTGTCACTATGCCGGAATGTAAAGGTAATACCTGCCCACAGTTCGATGTAAAACGCCTCAGCTCTAATTACGCCTTTGTAGATGATGCAGTAGACCAGGCTGTTTTAAGCAGTCTAGAGCAGATTCTTGACGTTAGTGAAATGGTAAAAAAACCGGTTGAAAATTCAGAAGTTCAGTCAAAAAAAGATACTGCTGAAAGCCAACCTGAAACCAGCCAGACAAATTCAACCACTACTCCAATTGATCAGCAAAACTTTGATGCTCAGGTGCAGCGTTATGCCGATGTCTTTTTAGATCTAGACCGTGAAATCAAGACATTAAGCGCCAACCAGCAGATCAGTCTGACCGTGGCGCCCAAGGTACTTCAAAGTAAAGGTCCCTTGGTGACAGTTGTGTTAAATACTAGCAGTTACTTGGGCGGTGCACATGGCTCAGCATCTCAGCAATATTATAATTTTGATCTTGTGAAAAAGCAGCAGCTACAGCTAAAAGATATTTTAAATGGCAATCAACAGGCAGTACTCGAAAAGAAATTTTATAGTGCCTTCCAGAACTGGGTGATGGAGAACAAGCTCGCCAGTAGTGTAGAAGAATATGAACAGGTCTGGAAATTCAAGCTCTCTAATAATTTCTTTTTAGCCAAGCAGGGATTGATTTTACAATATGGAGAATATGAAATTGGCCCCTATGTGGTTGGCCTGCCACGTCTTGTAGTACCCTACAGTGAGCTACAGGATGTGATCAAAACAGAATACTTGCCACCAGATGTCAAAACTACTGCAGTTCCGGCTACGCCCGAAGCGGACAAATAATTTATGGACAGGCTGGCGCTATTTGATACTCACACACATTTTGATGTGCCAGATTTTGACGAAGACCGTGAACATCTGGCCTATCAGGCTAAAGCAGCCGGAGTTGAAAAGCTGGTATTAATCGGTTTTGTGGAGTCGCGCTTTAATGACCTGGTTGATACCCATCATTATATAAATAGTTTAAAAGATGCACCAGAGAGTTATCTCGCACTAGGTTTGCACCCTTTTTATATTGAACAGCATCAGTTTTCAGATCTGGATCGGCTGGAAAATCTACTAAAAACTCATGAGAGTGTCGCTATAGGGGAAATCGGACTAGATACTTTACTTAAACAGCATAAGCAGCCAGAAGTTTTTCAAAAGCAGCAGGATTATTTTTCTGCACAGCTCGAGCTGGCAGCACAGCATCATAAACCGGTGCTGTTACATATCCGTAAAGCACATGCTGATGTACTGAACTTACTCAAGAAACACAAGTTTAAACTGGGCGGTATTGCCCATGCGTTTAGTGGCGGTATTGAAGAGGCAAAAGTATTTGTAAACTTGGGTTTTAAACTGGGCATTACAGGGCAGGTGACTAATCCCAATGCAAAAAAATTAAGAAAAGTGGTGCAAGATATAGGACCTGAATATCTGGTTATTGAAACAGATTGTCCTGATATGACGCCTCTATGTTGCCAAACTTCAACTGAACAGCGTACCCGTAATGTACCCGGTAATTTAACTTATGTACTGGATGAACTGTCTGTAATATTTGGAATCTCACATGAGGAATTAGCCAAAACTTTATGGCATAACTCATTCACTGCCTTGCATATAAGCCAGAAACTGACGAAGAACTAGAAACGTAAAATCAGATATTAACTAATCAATAACACTGTATTCCTATTCTTGGCATACATTAAATGGAGCATGATTGACAAGAACAAAGTTGAAGCCGGAGGATTGCCGTATGGCTAAGTACAGTACAATTAATAGTTTTAATTCACTGACGACTTTAAAAACAACAAAAAAAAACTATCAGATCTTCAGTTTAAGACAGGCCCAGCAGCATCTGGATGATTTTACCAGGCTACCTAAATCTTTAAAAATATTACTCGAGAACCTGCTACGTTTTGAAGATCAGATTACAGTAAAGCAGGAACATATACAGGCTTTAGTTGNATGGCAGCAGAATCGCAGTTCGGTTCAGGAAATTCAGTATCGGCCAGCGCGGGTTCTAATGCAGGATTTTACTGGAGTACCAGCTGTAGTTGACTTGGCTGCCATGCGTGCAGCAGTCGAAAAGGCAGGAGCTGATCCAGAAAAGATTAATCCGCTAAGTCCTGTTGATCTGGTGATTGATCATTCTGTTATGGTTGACCATTTTGCAGATGAACATGCTTTTGAAGCCAATGTTGCTGTAGAGATGCAACGCAATGGCGAGCGCTATCAGTTTTTGCGCTGGGGGCAATCTGCTTTTAATAATTTTAGCGTCGTTCCTCCAGGCACAGGAATCTGTCATCAGGTCAATCTTGAGTATCTCGCACAGACTGTATGGACTGGTGAATCAGATGGAAAAGAATTTGCTTTTCCAGATACGCTGGTAGGAACAGATTCCCATACAACCATGATCAATGGTTTGGGAGTGCTGGGCTGGGGCGTAGGTGGAATTGAAGCAGAAGCAGCCATGCTAGGACAGCCCATTTCCATGCTCATTCCTGAGGTAATCGGTTTTCAGCTCACCGGAAAACTGCGCGAAGGAATTACAGCTACAGATCTGGTACTGACGATTACCCAGATGCTACGCCAGAAAGGGGTGGTTGGAAAATTTGTCGAGTTTTATGGTGACGNNTTGGCNGAACTGCCANTGGCGGACCGTGCCACTATTGCCAATATGGCCCCCGAATATGGTGCAACTTGTGGTTTTTTCCCGGTTGATGAGGTCACCTTGGGTTATTTACGCCTGACCGGCCGAGATGCTGAACGGATTGAACTGGTTGAANCCTATTGTAAAGAGCAGGGCCTATGGCGCGAAGCAGGAGATGAACCGGTCTTTACTGATACGTTAACCCTGGATATGANTACAGTCGAAGCAAGCCTGGCTGGACCAAAGCGCCCACAAGACAGAGTGGCACTTTCTGATGTACCTCATACCTTTCAGGCACTCATGGATCTGCATTTAAAGCCTGCTAAAGCTGAGAAGGAACGACTGGAAAATGAAGGGGGCGGTGGAACAGCTGTTGAGGCAGAACAGGCCAATTTACCCCATTCTAATCCTTGCTGCGTAATAGAGGGTAAAAATTACTTCCTNTCTCATGGTGATGTGGTGATCTCAGCCATTACCTCATGCACNAATACATCAAATCCGAGTGTCATGCTGGCAGCAGGTTTGCTGGCTAAAAAAGCAGTAGAACAAGGCTTGCAACGGAAAGCATGGGTAAAAAGCTCTCTGGCTCCAGGCTCCAAAGTTGTGACTGATTATTTGAAAGCATCTGGACTGATGCCTTATCTCGATCAGCTGGGTTATAACCTGGTAGGGTATGGGTGTACCACCTGTATCGGAAATTCAGGCCCTTTGCCAGAACCTATCGAAGAGGCAATCCAGAACTTTGACTTAAATGTAGCCGCCGTACTCTCTGGGAACCGTAATTTTGAAGGGCGTGTTCATCCACTGGTAAAAACGAACTGGCTGGCATCTCCCCCTCTGGTGATCGCCTACGGTCTGGCTGGAAATATTCGCACTGATTTAAGCTCTGAACCAATTGGTGAAGGAAAAAATGGCGAAAAAATTTATTTGAAGGATATCTGGCCGACCCAAGCTGAAATTGAAGAGGCCTTGCATTATGTAAATACCCAAATGTTTCATAAAGAATATGCGGCTGTTTTTGAAGGTGAAGAAAACTGGAAATCTCTGCAAATTCCCGAAACTAAAACTTATCAGTGGGATGAGCACTCTACCTATATCCGTCATCCACCGTTTTTTGAAAAAATTGATCAGCCCCCACAAGCGGTTAAAAATATTGAAAAAGCACGAATACTGGCTGTTCTGGGGGACTCAGTCACTACTGACCATATCTCACCGGCGGGAAATATCAAGCAAGACAGCCCGGCAGGCCGTTATTTGCAGGAACTGGGTGTAGAGCCAAAAGACTTTAATTCGTATGGATCACGCCGTGGTAATCATGAAGTAATGATGCGCGGAACTTTTGCCAATATCCGGATTAAAAATGAAATGCTGGGTGGTGAAGAAGGTGGCAATACACTCCATATACCCACTCATAAGAAAATGTCTATTTATGATGCGGCCATGCAATATCAGGCAGAAAACACACCCTTGGTTATTATAGCAGGTAAGGAATATGGCACAGGTTCATCACGTGACTGGGCAGCTAAAGGAACTAATTTACTGGGAGTGAAAGCTGTTATTGCCCAGAGTTTTGAGCGAATTCACCGCTCCAATCTGGTGGGTATGGGAGTGTTACCTTTACAGTTCATGCCAGATGAAAGCAGGACTTCACTCAATATTAATGGTGATGAAATTCTGTCAATTCATGGTTTATCTGATGACTTGTCACCGCAGCAGATCCTAAGGGTAGAGCTGGAACAACCTGATGGAACGCAGT
>JGI24770J26754_10000826_pt1 | contig 22394 bp, 20 predicted proteins | sample LakOneMetagenome_FD_26754 | JGI IMG/M metagenome (IMG submission 26754) | reverse complement strand
GGCCCGCATCGTCGCGTGCCAGCAGGCGCGGGCCGGTGACGGGCGAGTAGGGCACCGCGCCCAGCCATTTCGGGAAGTAATCCAGTCCGTGCTGCGCGTAGGCATGCGCCCANGCGTGGTCGAACACGAATTCGCCGTGCGAATTGGCCTTGAGGTAGCCGGGCGCGGCGGCGACCAGCGCGTCGCCTTCCCACAAGCCGACGTGGCAGGGCGTCCAGCCCCATTCCTCGCGCAGGCAGCCGGCCGATTCCAACCCGGACAGGAAGGCGTGCGTCACGAACGGATTGCGGCCGTCGTGCAGCGCATCCCAGTCGGCGGCGGGGATTTCGGACAACGCGCGGTGGATGGCGGTGCGCACGCGCTCAGGCGGGCAAGGAGTACCGCACCTTGCCCTGGTCGATGGCGATCATCTTGCGCTTCACCAGTTCGCCGACGATGCGATCCATCGCCGCATCGTCGAGCTTGTTGCCGAACCAGTTGGCAACCGTGGCGCGCAGGGTGCGTTCCTTCTGGGGCCGGTTCTTCGGGACCTTGCGCAGGTTTTCGATCACCGCTTCGACCTGGTCGTCTCCCTTGGCCTCGGTCAGCCCGCGCAACGGGGGAACACCGTCCAGCGAGGCGGAACGCTTGGCCTGGATGTTGTTCGCCTTCAGATGGGCGATCAGCGGATCGAAACCGGTGTCCTTCGAAACGACGTGGAAGTAGGCCTCGCCATCCCGCTCTGCAAGCCGACCGATGTAGTAGGCGACATGGAAATCGAGCGCATTCGGCCCGTTGCCGGAAATCCGCACGTATTCGGCCCTCGAACCCAGCATCTGCATCGCGGTCACGAGTTCGACCGGCAATTTCGTCTGGCTGGCGCCGATGAAGACGATGACCCGGAAATGTTCCTGCGACAACAGCGCAAGGTTCTTGGGCTGCACGTTCTCGTAGTCGATCAGGACGTAGTTCGTGCGCATGCCCGGGCCTTCGATCCTCAGTGATCCTCGTCCAGGAACTTCTCGGCGTCGAGCGCGGCCATGCAGCCGAAGCCGGCCGAGGTGATCGCCTGGCGATAGACCTGGTCGGCGACGTCGCCGGCGGCGAACACGCCCGGCACCGAGGTCTGGGTCGCGTTGCCGGCGAGGCCGGTGTTGATGGTGAGGTAGCCGTTCTTCATCGCCAGCTGGCCTTCGAACAACTGCGTGTTCGGCGAATGGCCGATGGCGACGAAGAAGCCGTGTATGCCGATCTCGCGGGTACTGCCGTCCAGCACCGATTTCAGGCGCATGCCGGTCACGCCGGCGTCGTTGCCCAGCACCTCGTCCACGGTGTGGTGCCACACCGCCTCGATCTTGCCGCNCTCGATCTTCGCGAACAGCTTGTCCTGCATGATCTTCTCGGCGCGCAGCGTGTCGCGGCGGTGCACGAGGTAGACCTTGCGTGCGATGTTCGACAGGTACAGCGCTTCCTCGACCGCGGTGTTGCCGCCGCCGATCACCGCCACGTCCTGGTCCTTGTAGAAGAAGCCGTCGCAGGTGGCGCAGGCGGAGACGCCGCGGCCCTTGTATTCCTCTTCCGACGGGATGCCGAGGTACTTCGCGGTGGCACCGGTGGCGATGACCAGCGCGTCGCAGGTGTACTCGCCGCTGTCGCCGACCAGGCGGAACGGGCGTTTCGACAGGTCGGCGGTGTGGATGTGGTCGAACACCACCTCGGTTTCGAAACGCTCCGCGTGCGCCTGCATCCGCGCCATCAGGTCCGGGCCCATCAAGCCGTGGGCATCGCCCGGCCAGTTGTCGACTTCGGTCGTGGTCATCAGCTGGCCGCCCATCGCCATGCCGGTGACGACGACCGGCTTGAGGTTGGCGCGGGCGGCGTAGACGGCGGCGGTCCAGCCGGCCGGGCCGGAACCGAGGATGAGGAGGCGCGTGTGCTTGGTCGGGTTCATGGGGCTGGAGTCGAGGCTCTATAATTTCGCGGAACAGGCATTCCGCATCCAGCGCATAGCTTGGAGGCGAGATCGCCGCGGCACAAGGCGCGATGGCTGCAACGCTGTCGCCCATCCACACCAACCAAGGGAACGAACCATGCGCATCGGCGTACCGAAGGAAACCAAGACCCTCGAGGGGCGCGTCGCGCTGGTGCCGGCCGCCGCCGGCGACCTGGTCAAGCGCGGGCACGAGGTGTGGATCGAAAAGGACGCGGGCGTGAAGTCCGGCTTCAGGGACGAGCAGTACACCAAGCTCGGGGTGAAGATCGCACCCGACGCCGCCGCGCTGTACGAGAAGGGCGAACTCATCGTGAAGGTGAAGGAACCGATCGCCGGCGACCTCGCGCTGCTGCGCAAGGACCACTTGCTGTTCTGCTACCTGCACCTCGCCGCGGAACCGGAATTGACGAAGCAACTCCTCGACATCGGCCTGACCGGCGTCGCGTTCGAAACCGTGGAACTGCCGAACGGCGACCTCCCGCTGCTGGCCCCGATGTCGGTGATCGCCGGCAAGATCGGCGTGCAGGTCGGCACCCACCTGCTGCACCAGCCCATGGGCGGCAAGGGCAAGCTGCTCGGCGGGCTGGCCGCGACCGAGCGTGGCCGCGTGGTCGTGTTCGGCGCGGGGCGCGCGGGCGGTGCTTCCGCGGCGCTCGCGGCCGCGGGCGGGGCCAATGTCACCGTGTTCGAAATGCGCGAAGACCGCATGGACGAAATGATGCGACTCGGCAACAACGTCACCGCGCTGTATCCCTACCACGACGTGGTCGCGCGCGAAGTGGCGCGCGCCGACCTGGTCATCGGCGCGGTCCTGATCACCGGCGCCAAGGCGCCGCACGTGATGACCCGCGAGATGCTCGGGGACATGGAAGACGGCTCGGTGGTGGTGGACATCGCCATCGACCAGGGCGGCTGTTTCGAGACCTCGCGTCCGACCACCTGGAAGGACCCGACCTACGTGGAGGAGGGCGTGACCCACTTCTGCGTGACCAACATGCCCGGTGCGGTGCCGCAGACCTCCTCGCAGGCGATCTGCGCGGCGATCCTGCCGTGGGTGAACAAACTCGCCTCGGGCGACTGGCGCGACAACGCAGCGCTGGTGAAGGGCATCAACGTGGAAGCTGGACAGATCGTGCATCCGGCGCTGCAGGGCATGAAGTTTTGACGTACGATCAATGGCCTAGGGGACATTTCTAAGGCAAGATCGCACGGTGGCCCGCCCGATCCAGGATTCGACCCGCAGCAAGCGCAGCCGCGCCGCGGAGCCTGCTCCGCAAGCGCCGGGCCGGTTGGCGCGCTTGCGCCAGCACCGCTTGTGGCGCGACATCGCGATGATTCCGGTCGTGTGCGTGGTGCTGTTCCTGTTCGCCAGCCTGTTGACCTATTCATCGGCCGATCCCGGCTGGTCGCAGTCGGGCGGGGTGACGAACGAGGTGCACAACTGGGGCGGACGCGTCGGTGCATTCCTCGCGGACGTGCTGTTCTACCTGACCGGCTATGTCGCCTACCTGCTGCCTGCCGTGCTGGGGGTCGTGGCCTGGATCGCGCTGTTCGGCATGGATACCGATGGCGACGGCGATGCCGACCTCGGCCCGGCGCTGCGGCTGGTGGGCATCGTCGGGTTCCTCGTGTCGGCGACCGGGTTGCTGGCGCTTCGCATCGGCAACGCGGTGGATTTCTCCGCCGGCAGCGGCGGCATCCTCGGTCGGCTGGTCGGCAATTCGCTGTACCGCGGCTTCGGCCCGGTCGGAGGGAATCTCTTCCTGCTTTCGCTGCTGCTGGTCTCGATCACCCTCGCCACCGGCCTGTCGTGGCTGGCGGTGATGGACTGGATCGGCAAGCAGGTACTCGCCTTGCCCGTGCGTTTCCGGCAGAAGACCCAGCAGGCCGTCGAATGGCACGACGCACGCGAGATGCGGGTGGAACGCGAGGAAACCCGGCGCGTCGATACCGAACTGCGCGCGAAGCGCACGCCGGTGAAGATCGAACCGCCGGCGCCGACTGCGGTGGAGAAGAGCGACCGCGCCAAGCGCGAACAGCAGATCCCGCTGTTCCACGTCGGCGACGGTTCCGGCATCCCGCCGCTGGCGCTTCTCGACGATCCCAAGCCGCAGGCCAAGGGCTACGACGAGGACACGCTGGAAACGCTGTCGCGGCAGATCGAGTTCAAGCTCAAGGATTTCCGCATCGATGCCGAAGTCGTCGGCGCCTATCCGGGCCCGGTGATCACCCGCTTCGAAGTGCAACCGGCGCCGGGCGTCAAGGTCAGCCAGATCAGTTCGCTCGACAAGGACATCGCGCGCGGGCTGAGCGTGAAGTCGGTGCGCGTGGTCGACGTGATCCCGGGCAAGTCGGTGATCGGCCTGGAAACGCCGAACACCCATCGCGAGATGATCTACCTCAGCGAATTGCTGCGCTCCAAGGAATACGACAAGTCCGGCAGCCCGCTGACGCTCGCGCTGGGCAAGGACATCGCCGGCCGGCCGACGGTCGCCGACCTCGCGCGCATGCCGCACCTGCTGGTCGCCGGCACCACCGGTTCCGGAAAATCCGTCGCGGTCAACGCGATGGTGCTCAGCCTGCTGTACAAGGCCTCCCCGGCCGACGTGCGCATGCTGATGATCGATCCGAAGATGCTGGAACTCAGCGTCTACCAGGGCATTCCGCACCTGCTCGCCCCGGTCGTGACCGACATGAAGGAGGCCGCGAACGGCCTGCGCTGGTGCGTGGCGGAGATGGAGCGCCGCTACAAGCTGATGAGCATCCTCGGCGTGCGCAACCTGTCCGGCTTCAACAAGAAGGTGAAGGACGCGCAGGACGCCGGCCAGCCGTTGCTGGACCCGTTGTTCAAGCCGAACGCGGATCTCGGCGAGGCGCCGCGCCAGTTGGAACCGCTGCCCTACATCGTCGTGTTCATCGACGAATTCGCCGACATGATGATGATCGTCGGCAAGAAGGTGGAGGAACTGATCGCGCGGCTTGCGCAGAAATCGCGCGCCGCCGGCATGCACCTGATCCTGGCGACGCAGCGTCCATCCGTGGACGTCATCACCGGCCTGATCAAGGCCAACATCCCCACGCGCATCGCGTTCCAGGTCTCGAGCAAGATCGATTCGCGCACCATCCTCGACCAGAGCGGCGCGGAAACGCTGCTCGGCAACGGCGACATGCTGTACCTGCCGCCAGGCACGGCGGTGCCCGAGCGCATCCACGGCGCCTTCGTCAGCGACGAGGAAGTGCACCGCGTGGTCGAACACCTCAAGCAGTCGGGCAGCGGCCCGGATTACATCGAAGGCGTGCTCGAGGAAGTGCAGCCGATGGGCGAGGGCGTGGTGGTCGGCGCGACCGGTTTGCCGGAAACCTCGGCATCGAGCGAAGACTCCGACCCGCTGTACGACGAGGCCGTGCGCATCGTCACCGAAACACGGCGGGCGTCGATTTCCGGCGTGCAGCGGCGATTGAAGATCGGCTACAACCGCGCCGCGCGACTGATCGAGGCGATGGAAGCCGCGGGGGTGGTCACGCCGCCCGAGCACAACGGCGACCGCAGCGTGCTCGCGCCGCCGCCGCCGCGCGACTGATCTTCGCGGGGCAGGGTGGGGCAGGACGCGCTTCGATGCGCATTCAGCTTCGGATCGACACACTGCCCCCATGCACACACGGAGCACCTCGATGCGCCTTTCCATCTTGCTCGGATTCGCCGCGATCTTCGTCGCGAGCGCTGCCAATGCCGGCGCGCGCGCCGACCTCGATGCCTTCACCCACGGATTGAAGGGACTGCAGGGCGGTTTCGCGCAGACGGTGTACGACAGCAATGGCGCGAAGAAGGAATATTCGACAGGGCGCGTTTCGCTCGCGGCGCCCCGCCTGTTCCGCTGGGAATACGTGAAACCCTATCCGCAGCTGATCGTCGCCGACGGCAGCACGGTGTGGGTCTACGACCCGGACCTGAAGCAGGCCACGCGCCGCCCGCAAGGCGCGGCCGAAGGCAACAGCCCGCTCGCGGCGCTGATCGATCCGGCGAAACTCGACAAGGACTACGTCGTTGCCGAAGCCGGCAGCGAAGGCGGCCTCGACTGGTTGACCCTGACCCCACGCGACAAGGACAACGCCAGTTTCGAATCCGCGCGCCTGGGNTTCGACGGCAAGGGCCTGAACCGCATGGGTTTCACCGACCTGCTCGGCCAGCGCACCGAGATCGTGTTCGCCAAGTGGGTGCGCAATCCTGCCTTCCCCGGCGACACCTTCACCTACGCGCCGCCCAAGGGGGTGGACGTGGTCGGCGGCGAAAACTGAGGAAACGCGCGCCGCGTTCAGCAATACGGCCCCTGCGTCACGCCGCCACCACCTGGCCTTGGCGAATCATGGACACGTACCAGTCGCCATGGGCAGGGTGTTGTGATGCTTTCCATACGAATCCTCGCGCTCGCCGCATTCGCCATGGCCTTGTCGCCTCCGGTCATGCATGCCGCATCGACGGGGAGCCANCGNGATGTGGTCGGCCGGGCGTTGCACCTGCCCGAGACCCGCGCCGAGGGTCGCGAAGCCATGGATGCCGCCGCTGCGGCCGCGGTCGTCGGCGCCATCTCGGGGCAGTTCGGCGAGCGCAAGGTGCAGGTCAAGCTCGACCATGTCGCCGCCACGCCTAACAGCCTGATCGAATCGGATGTCGCCGGAGATGGGCGCCTGCTGATCGGCGATGCCGGCGACGATGATTGGCTGCCGTTCCGATTCGCATGCCTGTACGACACCACCAGCGCCACCGCCAGCGCGCCGCGGTTGCTGATCGGTGGAGACGTTCCGGGTCAGTCGCTGGATGCCGATTCGACCATCTCCGGTCAACTTCGCGAACAGGTGCAGGCGCGCCTGCAAGCCGAATTCCANGAACAACCGGTGCGCTTCAGCCTGGATAGCGCCGCTGCGCTGGAGACGGGCAAGCGCTATACGCGCATCGAAGCCCGGGGCATCGTGGATTTCGGGAGCGAAGGCACGACTCCAGCCGACATACACGCCTTGTACGATCGCCGCGACCGGGCTTGGGTACGGGTTGCTTATGAACTCGGCACCACCGCCAATCGGCAAAGCATCGCTTCCGGCGGTTGAGCAGCGCAACGGCCGAGGCGCCAACTTGCTATCGTCCCGGCATCCTCACGAGACGTCCAAGCATTTGCCCAGACGCCAGCCCGGTTACGACGACAAGGATCTGCTGAGCGCTGATCGCGATGCATTGCGTCCGCTCGCCGAACGCATGCGCCCGCGCGATCTCGACGAAATGGTCGGGCAGCGTCGCCTGCTCGCCCCGGGCGCCGCCTTGCGCCAGGCCATCGAAACCGGCCACGTGCATTCCATGGTGCTGTGGGGCCCGCCGGGTTGTGGCAAGACNACGCTTGCATTGCTGCTGNCGAAATACGCCGACGCGGACTTCCGCGCGATTTCCGCCGTGCTTTCCGGCCTGCCGGAAGTACGCCAGGTATTGGCCGAAGCTGCGCACCGGTTCGCCGAAGGCCGGCGCACCGTGCTGTTCGTCGACGAGGTGCACCGCTTCAACAAGGCGCAGCAGGACGCGTTCCTGCCGCACATCGAGCGCGGCACCATCCTGTTCGTCGGCGCGACGACGGAAAACCCCTCGTTCGAACTGAATTCGGCGCTGCTGTCGCGTTGCCGCGTGCACGTCATGGAAGCGGTCACCGCCGAGGACATCGCCGTGACCCTTCGCCGCGCGCTCGACGACAAGGAACGCGGCCTCGGCGAACGCGAGTTGCACATCGACGATGCGCAACTGCTGTTGATCGCAAGCGCCGCCGACGGCGACGTTCGCCGTGCGCTGACCTTCCTCGAAATCGCCGCCGACCTGGCAGGGGAGGGTGGCACGATCACCGGGGCGACGCTGGAGCAGGTGCTGGCCGATCGCAGCCGGCGCTTCGACAAGGGCGGCGAGCAGTTCTACGACCAGATCTCGGCGCTGCACAAATGCGTGCGCGGTTCGAATCCCGACGCCGCGCTGTACTGGCTGGCGCGCATGCTCGATGGCGGTTGCGATCCGGGATACCTGGCACGGCGGCTCACACGGATGGCGGTCGAGGACATCGGCCTTGCCGATCCGCGCGCGTTGCAGATGGCGATCGAGGCCTGGGATGCGCACGACCGGCTCGGTTCGCCCGAAGGGGACCTCGCGCTGGCACAACTGGCGATCTACCTCGCCAGCACGGCCAAATCCAACGCTGCGTACAAGGCCTTCGGCGCTGCCCAACGCGACGTGGCCGAATACGGCACGCAGGACGTGCCGATGCACATCCGCAATGCGCCGACCAGGCTGATGAAGGAACTCGGCTACGGCAGCGGCTACCAGTACGACCACGACGTCGCCGGCGGCGTGGCGCTGGACCAGACCGGGTTCCCCGACGCCATGGGCGAACGCGAGTACTACCAGCCGACCGAAGCGGGCATGGAAGCACGGCTCAAGGAAAAACTGGACCGGTTGCGGGCGGCGCGGGCCGAGGCGCTACGCGACGGGCGCCGCTGAGCCTGGTCCTCGCTCAGGCCTCGAGCATGGCGAGCAATTGGCGCAAGCGATAGGGCTTGGCCAGGAACTGGACCTTTTCGGGAATGGGCGGGAGCTGCGAACGCTGGTACCCCGAGGCGACGATGACCCGCGCATCGGGTTGGACTTCCAGCACGAAAGCCGCCAGCTCGAGCCCGCTGATGCCCCCGGGCATGCTGATGTCGCTGACGATGTGCGAGAAACGCGTTCCGCCGCGCAACGCATCCATGGCCTCGCGCGCGTCCCTGGCGACGGTCACCTGGTAACCGCAGTCGACGAGCGCATCGCCCACGATGTAGCGCAAGTCGGCCTCGTCGTCCACGAACAGCACATGCATGCTCATGCCTCGGCCCCGTGGATGGGGAAATACAGCGAAACCGTGGTTCCTTCCCCAAGGGCGCTCTGCAGTTCCGCGAATCCCCCGGACTGCACGGCGAATCCGATCACCTGGCTCAAGCCAAGACCGCTCCCGCGCCCGACGTCCTTGGTGGTGAAGAAGGGTTCGAACACCTTGGCGTGGTTTTCGGGTGGGATGCCGCAGCCGTTGTCCGTCACGTCGACGGCAATGTACGGCGCATCCCGCGGGTCGGGAAGATGCGGATTGCACGCCGTGCGCAGGGATGTGCCGACCACGATGTCGCCGCCGGCAACCATGGAATCGCGGCTGTTGCTGATCAGGTTCAAAAGCGCCGCTTCGAACTGCGCCTTGTCGAGATCGACNGGCGGCAAGCCCGCTCCCAGTTCGAANGCCAAGCGCACCGATTGGCCTGCGCACCGCCGGAACAGGTCTTCGGATTTCGCCAGCAGGTCGTTCACNTCGCATCGCTCCGGGGCCAGGTTCTGTCCCTTGCCGAAGGTCAGCAACTGGCGGGAAAGCAGGATCCCGCGCTCGGAGGCCCGCATCGCGGTTTCGATCATGGATGTCGTGCGCGGATCCTGCGTGCGGTTGCCGATGACCTCGAGGCTGTTCACGATGATGGTGAGCAGGTTGTTGAAATCGTGGGCAAGCCCGAGGGTCAGCTTGCCGATCGCTTCCATTTTCTGGGCTTGCAGCAGCGATTGCCGTGCGCGTTCGAGCTGATGTTCGGCCTCGACGCGTTCGGTCACGTCGCGGGTGATCTTGGCGAAACCGACCAGCTTCCCGTCATGCCGAATCGGATCGATCACCACGCTGGCATAGAAGCGGGTGCCGTTCTTGCGCACGCGCCAGCCTTCGCCCGAGTAGCGCCCGGTTTCCTCCGCGGTCGCCAGATTGCGCATGGGCGCGCCACGGGCCACGTCCTCTTCGGTGTAAAAACGCGAAAAATGCGTTCCGACGATTTCCTCGGCGAGGTAGCCCTTGATCCGTTCGCCGCCGGGATTCCAGGTCTGGACAAAACCTTCCCGATCCAGCATGTAGATGGCGTAGTCGGTGACCGAATTCAGCAGGAGCTCGAACTGCCGCGACTGATCATCGAACTTTTCCGGCAGTGTCGCCGAGTGACTCATGCATATCCCCGTTATTCCGATCAACATAGCTTTCAGCAGGTGAAGCGGCGTTCACGCCGGGTTGGATCCGAGATCCGCAACTGAAGCGATGCGGAAAACGAGCGACTCGTCGCAAGGCGCGGGTTCGCAGCAGGCGATCCGGCAGTCCACGTCGGGATTTGGGATGGCAGGGAAGCGAACGGGTTTTCTCGAGCGTCGGTTCGGGCACGCTTATCTACAAATTTACATAATGTGCATTATGCGAAGTTGGATGACTTGACTCTGGATCTGAGTCAAAGGTTTAGGCTGGCTCTTCTCCCACCGAATCCGNGGCTTCCGATGCGCATCGGGCATCTCGCCGGCAAGGCCGGCGTCGCGGTCGATACCATCCGTTACTACGANCGCCAAGGCCTGTTGCCGGCGCCGGCGCGGCGTCCATCCGGCTATCGCGATTACGGCAACGACGACTTGCAGCAGCTGCGTTTCGTGCGCCGCTGCAAGGCACTTGGGTTCACCCTGGAGGAAACCCGCGAGCTGATGCGGCTGAATGCCGATCCGGCGACCGATCGTGCCGAGATCCGGGCGCTGACCGAACGCCGGCTCGCCGATGTGGACGCCCGGTTGCGCGAATTGCAGGCCTTGCGCGACTCGCTGGCCGATCTTGCCAAGTCTTGCTCGGGGCATGGATCGCTCGAAGCTTGCCCGATCATCCATCGTGCACTCGGGCAGACCGACGATTCCGGGGATGCTCCGGCATGAAACGGGATGCCGCACACGCGCATTCGCCGAGCGATGCAGCCCACGCTTGCTGTGATCGCGATCCAAGCCCACGAATCGGGGAGCCCTGCCATTGAACGCGCCATTCGATCCAGCGCGTCGGCGTTTCGTTACCAGCGCAGTCGCCATCGCCGGCGTGGCCGCCCTGCCCCGCGGCGTGTTCGCGCAAGACATGCGGGCGAATACCGTTCAGGAGTTGCGCGGGTCCGACTTCGTGCTCGACATCGGCGCGTTGCCGGTGAACCTCGGCGGCCATCGTGCCTGGGCCAAGACGGTGAACGGGTCGCTGCCTGCGCCGACGCTGCGCTGGCGCGAAGGCGACACGGTCTCGTTGCGCGTCCGCAATTCGCTGCACGAGACCACATCGCTGCACTGGCACGGCATCGTGCTGCCGGCGGACATGGATGGCGTGCCGGGATTGAGCTTCCACGGCATCGCGCCGGGAGCAAGTTATCTGTACAGGTTCCCCGTGCAACAGGCCGGAACGTACTGGTACCACGCGCATTCCAGCCTGCAGGAAGCGCAGGGCGTGTACGGCGCCATCATCATCGACCCGCGGGAACCCGACGGCATCGCCGCCGACCGCGAGCACGTGGTGCTGCTGTCGGACTGGAGCGACGAGGATCCGCACGCGATCCAGCGCAAGCTGCTGGTCGAATCCGATTTTTACAATCGCCATCGCCGCACCGTCGGCGACCTTTTGCGCGATGCGAAGCGCGACGGCTGGCCCGCGACCCGCGCCGACCGCGCGATGTGGGGCCGGATGCGCATGAGCCCGACCGACCTCGCGGACGTCGGCTCGGCGACCTATACCTATCTCGTCAACGGGCAAGCGCCCGATGCGAACTGGACCGCGCTGTTCGCGCGCGGAGAACGCGTGCGACTGCGCTTCGTCAACGCCTCGGCGATGACCTATTTCGACGTGCGCATTCCCGGGCTGAAAATGACCGTGGTCGCCGCCGACGGCCAGCGCGTGCATCCGGTGACCGTGGACGAATTCCGGATCGCCGTCGCCGAAACACTGGACGTGGTCGTGGAACCGCAGGACCAGCCGTACACGATCTTCGCCCAGGCGATGGACCGCGGCGGTTACGCGCGCGCGACGCTGTCGCCGCATTACGGGCTTGCCGCCCCCGTCCCCGCGCTCGATCCGCGCCCGTTGCTGACCATGGCCGACATGGGCATGGATCACGGCACCAGCCACGACATGTCGAAGATGGATCACGCCATGCCGGGCATGGCGCACGACGAAGCAGCATCGAAGCCATCGCCGGGATCTCCCTGGATCGACATGCGCGCGACCACTCCATCGAAGGCGCAGGACGATGCCGGCGTCGGGCTGCGCGGCAATGGTCGCCGCGTGCTCACCCTCGCCGACCTGCGCAGCGATTTCCCCGACCCCGATGGCCGCGACCCGGGACGCACGCTGGAACTGCACCTCACCGGCAACATGGAACGCTATGCCTGGGGTTTCGATGGCATGCCGTTTTCGGAATCACAGCCGATCCGATTCGATTACGGCGAACGCCTGCGCATCGTGCTGGTCAACGACACGATGATGGAACACCCGATCCACCTGCACGGCATGTGGAGCGACATCGAGGACGAAAACGGTGGGTTCCGCGTACGCCGGCATACCGTGACCGTGCCCGCGGGCCATTCGCGCAGTTATCGCGTGCGCGCCGATGCGCTCGGGCGCTGGGCCTACCATTGCCACATGCTGCTGCACATGGAACTGGGCATGTTCCGCGAAGTGCGGGTGGCCGCATGAAGCGCACGCCGGCCCTCGCCTGCATGCTCGCATTCGCCGCGCCGACGGCGTGGGCGCAACACGCGGGCCACGACATGCCGCAAACGCAGGGCATGCCCGGGATGAGCGCGGAAGAACACGCGCGGATGATGCAGCAAGCCCGACCGCCCTCGCCCTCCCCCGCCCTGCCGCCACCGACCGCGGAGGAACGCGCGCGCGCCTTTCCCGATCCCGGCGGCATGGACATGCGCGATCACATGGACGACGACCCGTTCGTCGCCATGTTCGCATTCGATCGACTCGAGGCCTTTCGCGGCGACGATGCCAACGGACTTGCGTGGGAACTCCGCGGCTGGGCCGGGCATCGCCGCGACCGCTTCGAATGGCGCAGTCGCGGCGAACGCATCGATGGCGACACGCGCGATGGCGAACTGGAATTACTGTGGTCGCACGCGACAAGCGCCTGGTGGAACCGCACGCTCGGCGTGCGCCACGATTTCGGCGAGGGTGAGCGTCGCGACTGGTTGGCGCTGGGCATCGAAGGCATGGCCCCGTACAAGATCGACATCGCCGCCACGCTGTATGCCGGCGAAGGGGGAATCGGCGCGCGTGCCGAGGCCGGTTACGACCTGCTGCTGACGCAAAGGCTGGTGCTGCAGCCGCGGCTGGAGGCGGACGCCTACGCCGGGAACGACGTGCCGCGCAATTCCTTCGAGGCCGGCCTGCGCCTGCGCTACGAAATCAGCCGCCGGTTCGCGCCCTACTTCGGGTACGAGTGGTCCACCGTCGGCGCGAACGGCGGCGAAACCGGCGGATATTGGGTCGCCGGGATCCGTGGCTGGTTCTGAGTGCTTGACGGTCGAGCGCGGGCATCACTAGAATTGCCGGCTTTCCAGCCGTGGGGCCATAGCTCAGCTGGGAGAGCGCCTGCATGGCATGCAGGAGGTCGGCGGTTCGATCCCGCCTGGCTCCACCAATATCCTGGGATCAGGCCGATCCAGGATAGGGAACAAGTTCCACTGCGTCCCCATCGTCTAGAGGCCTAGGACACCACCCTTTCACGGTGGACACCGGGGTTCGAATCCCCGTGGGGACGCCATCTAACGAAACGCCCGCGCATGCGGGCGTTTTCGTTTCGTCGAATGAACAGGCGATTCAGTTGCCGGATTCGCGCCGCGCCGGGACATCCAGCAGCGCCGGCGCGCCGGCCAGCGGTTGCAGGCGCGCGACGCCATGGCCCTGTTCGGCGAGGTAGTCCAGCCACTTGCCGAGGAATGTATTCATGCGCAGGCGATGGCGGATCAGCGTATCGGTCGGCGGATACATCCCGATCGCATCCTGCCAGCGGCGGCCGACGTGGCAATGCGTGGCCTCGACCTGGTGCGCATCGCGGTACAGGCGCACGAACGCGGACGGATCCGGCGCACCGGTGACCGCATCCAGCACCATGTAGGTCAGGCGCAATTCGCTGGTGTAGCGATGCTGCTCGAGCACGTCCAGGCGCAGGTCGAGGCCGTCGCCGATCGAGGANGCGTAACTGCCGACGACGAGATCCCCGGGTTCGAACAACCGCACCAGCTTGCGATGGTTTTCCGCATACAGGCCCATCAGCCAGCCGAAACGACCGAGCCTGGGGATGCGCGTGGCGCGTGCGAGAACCTGTGCCATGGACCCGATGCTACGCGCGAAAATGCATTACGGGCAGCATTGACGGAATCGCGCTTCGGGGATAACTTGGGGTTCCCGGCCCGCGCATTCGCGCGGGCTTCGTGCTTTCGGGGCAGCGTGCCCCCCGGGAACCGCGTTCAGAACATCTCGCGGTTGATCCCCAGCGATTCCAGCACGCGGCTGGCGATTTCCTCGATCGATGCGTGCGTCGTGCTCAGCACCGGGATTCGCTCCACCTGGAACATCGCCTCGGCCTGCGCCACCTCGCGCCTGCAGGTGTCGAGTTGCGAGTAGCGCGAATTCGGCCGCCGTTCCTGGCGGATCTGCTGCAGGCGCTCGGGATCGATGGTCAGGCCGAACAGCTTGCGCCGGTACGCCTGCAGCTTCGCCGGCAGGCGATCGGTATCGAGGTCGTCGTCGGTCAGCGGATAGTTCGCGGCGCGAATGCCGTAATGCAGCGCGAGGTAGACGCAGGTCGGGGTCTTGCCCGCGCGCGACACGCCCACCAGGATCAGGTCGGCCTCGGCGTAATCCAGGCGCATGCCGTCGTCGTGGGTCAGCGCGTAGTTCATCGCGTTGATGCGGCGGTGGTAGGTGTCGAAATCGACGATGCCGTGCGCCTGCCCCACCTGCGGCATGCGCTTGAGCCCGAGTTCCTGCTCCATCGGCGCGATGTAGGGCGCGAACACGTCCAGCACNAGCGCACCGCTCTCGGCCAGCGCCTGGGTCAGCTCCGCATCCACGCAGGAACTGACGATCACCGGGCGCAGGCCCACCGCCACCCCCGCCTCGCGNATGCGGGCGGCCACGTTGCGGGCCTTGTCGACGGTATCCACGAACGGAATGCGGTCGGTGGCGAAGCGGGTGCCGGTGAACTGCGTGAGGAGGCTGTGGCCGATGGTTTCGGCGGTGATGCCGGTGCCGTCGGACACATAGAACACNGGGCGCGCTGCGGTCATGGCGGGTTCGTGGTTCCGGGCTCGGCCACGGCGGCCGCGCTGTTAAAATAGCGGCTTTCCCGCCGCGCGTCCGGCCATGCGCCGCCGCGGCCAGCCCGCACCGGAGCCCCGCCTTGACCAGCAATGTCCTGTGGCTGCACGACCTGCGCCTGTCCGATCTCGCCCAGGTGGGCGGCAAGAATTCCTCGCTGGGCGAGATGATCGGCGAACTCTCGGGCCTGGGGGTTTCGGTGCCCGGTGGTTTCGCCACCACCGCGGACGCGTTCAAGGCCTTCATCGCGCACAACGACCTGCACCAGCGCATCTACGACAAGCTCGCGACGGTCGATGTCGAGGACGTTCCCGCGCTGACCCGCGCCGGCGCCGAGATCCGCGGCTGGGTGATCGATGCGCCGCTGCAGCCGGAGCTGGATGCCGACATCCGCAGCGCCTACGCCAGGCTATGCGCCGATAGTGGCGCGCGGGACATCGCGGTCGCGGTGCGTTCCTCCGCCACCGCCGAAGACCTGCCCGACGCCAGCTTCGCAGGCCAGCAGGAAACCTTCCTCAACGTGACCGGCGCCGACGATGTCGTGCGCAAGGTCAAGGAAGTCTTCGCCAGCCTCTACAACGACCGCGCCATCGCTTATCGCGTGCACCATGGCTTCAGGCACGAGGATGTGTTCCTGTCGGCCGGCGTGCAGTTGATGGTGCGTTCCGACATTGGTTCGTCCGGCGTGCTGTTCACCCTCGACACCGAATCCGGTTTTCGCGACGTGGTCTTCGTCACCGCCAGTTATGGCCTCGGCGAAATGNTCGTGCAGGGCGCGGTGAACCCCGACGAGTTCTATGTCTACAAGCCCACGCTGAAGGCCGGCAAGCCGGCGATCCTGCGCCGCTCGCTGGGCAGCAAGCAACTGCGCATGGTCTATTCCGATGCGCCGGGCGAGCGCGTGCGCACCGAGGACACGCCGGCGGAACTGCGTTCGAAATTCTCCATCACTGATGCCGACGTGCAGGAACTGGCCAAGCAGGCGCTGGTGATCGAGGCGCATTACGGCCGCCCGATGGACATCGAGTGGGGCAAGGACGGCAACACCGGCAAGCTCTACATCCTGCAGGCGCGACCGGAAACGGTGAAGTCGCGCGCGCAGGCACGCAGATCGAGCGCTACGCGCTCGGCCAGCGCGGCCCGGTGCTGGCCGAAGGCCGCGCCATCGGCAGCAAGATCGGCAGTGGTACCGCGCGCGTGGTGCGCTCGCTGGACGACATGAAGCGCGTGCAGCCGGGCGACGTGCTGGTCGCGGACATGACCGATCCCGACTGGGAGCCGGTGATGAAGCGCAGCGCCGCCATCGTGACGAACCGCGGCGGCCGCACCTGCCACGCCGCGATCATCGCGCGCGAGCTGGGGGTGCCGGCGGTGGTCGGCACCGGCAATGCGCTGGATGCGATCAAGGACGGCGATCCGGTGACGGTGAGCTGCGCCGAGGGCGACACCGGTTTCATCTATGCCGGCGCCCTTCCCTTCGAACGCACCACCACCGACCTCGGCAACATGCCGCCGGCGCCGCTGAAGATCATGATGAACGTGGCCAATCCCGATCGCGCCTTCGACTTCGGCATGCTGCCGAACGCGGGCATCGGCCTCGCGCGGCTGGAAATGATCATCGCCAGCCACATCGGCGTGCATCCGAAGGCGTTGCTGGAATACGCGCAACAGGACGCAGCGACCAAGGCGAAGATCGACGCGCGCACCGCGGGCTATGCCGGCCCGGTCGAGTTCTACGTCGATCGCCTCGCCGAAGGCATCGCCACCATCACCGCCTCGGTCGCGCCGAATCCGGTGATCGTGCGCCTGTCCGACTTCAAGTCGAACGAATACGCCAACCTCATCGGCGGCAGCAAGTACGAGCCGCACGAGGAGAACCCGATGATCGGGTTCCGCGGGGCCTCGCGTTACATCGACCCTTCGTTCAAGGATGCCTTCGCCCTCGAATGCAAGGCGGTCAAGCGCGTGCGCGAGGACATGGGCCTCGACAACCTGTGGGTGATGATCCCGTTCGTGCGCACCCTCGGCGAAGGCCGCAAGGTGATCGAAGTGCTGCGCGAGAACGGACTCGTGCAGGGCGAGAACGGCTTGAAGGTCATCATGATGTGCGAAGTCCCGTCGAACGCGCTGCTGGCCGACGAATTCCTCGAGATCTTCGATGGCTTCTCGATCGGTTCCAACGACATGACCCAGCTCACGCTCGGCCTCGACCGCGATTCGGCCATCGTCGCCGGCCTGTTCGACGAACGCGACCCGGCGGTGAAGAAGATGCTGTCGATGGCGATCCAGTCCGCCCGCGCCAAGGGCAAGTACGTGGGCATCTGCGGCCAGGGACCGAGCGACCACCCCGACCTTGCGTTATGGCTGATGGAACAAGGGATCGAATCGGTGTCGCTCAATCCCGACACCGTGGTCGATACCTGGCTGGCGCTGGCGAAGTCGAAGGCGAAGGAATAGCCAGGAGCCGACGGCGACGGAACATCGAGGTCGATCAACCGTGGATGCGGTTGCGGCCTTCCCGCTTTGCCTCGTACAGCAGGTCGTCGGCGCGACTGACCAGTTTTTCGTAATACGCGAGACCGGTGCGTTCGACCACGCCGCCGCTGATCGTCATCTTCCAGCCCGGCGCGAACGCGCTGCAATCCAGCCGCTCCACCGCCTCGCGCACGCGTTCGCAACAATGGCGGGCATCGTCGAGGCTCAGGCCCTCGAACAGCAACGCGAATTCCTCGCCACCCCAGCGCGCGACCGTGCCCAGCGCGCCCGCCTCCGCGGCCAGCACGCCGGCGACCACGACCAGCGCATGGTCCCCGGCCAGGTGCGAGTAGGTGTCGTTGATGCGCTTGAAATGATCCAGGTCGAGCAAGGCGAAACTCAACGGCTTCCCGTTGCGCGTCGCCCGGTCGAAGGCGCGGGCGAGTTCTTCGTTGATGCCGCGGCGATTGGCGAGCCCGGTGAGCGCGTCCTCCAGTGCCTGCCGTTCGAAGGCCTCGGATTGCTCCTGCAGCTTCGCCAGCAGCACGGATTTCTCGTGGTCCGCCTGCAACAGCCGATCGGCCTGGTCGCGCAGATCGCGCGTGCGCTGGTCGACGACCGCTTCGAGCGCATCCGCGCGACGATGCACCGATCCGACGCGCCAGCGAATGAACCCGGCGAGCGCCAGCAGCGCCGCCAGCACCGCGAGCAGGCGGAACCATGCCTCTTGCCAGAAGCGGGGCTGGATATCGATGTCCAGGGTAGTGACGTCGCGGCTCCANCCCTGTCCGATCGAAGGCGCCGAGGCATTGACCTGGAAGCGGTAGTGGCCGGGACTGAGGTTGGTGTACTGCGCGACCCGCTGGTTGCCGCGTTCGACCCAACCGGGATCCACGCCATCCAGCNTCAGCCGGTAACGCACGAAGCGCGGGATGAGGAAACTCAGGCTGGCATAGCGGATTTCGAGTTTTCCGCTGCCCGGCGGCAAGCGCAGCGGCGATTGCAACGGCACCGGGCGATCGTTGACCAGTATCTGTTCGATCACCACCGGTGGCAGGGCGCGATGGAAGGCGTGCAACGCACCGGGATCGACCACCGATGCGCCACGCGCNGTCGCCACCCAGATGCGGCCCCGTGCATCGCGGATCGCCGCCGGGCCGGAACCGCCGTTGCATTGGCTGCTGGCCAGTCCATCGGCCTCGCCGAAGCGATCGAGGGCGAGGATCGGCTTGCGTCCATCGAGCACCGCCTCGGCATCGCTGCGACGCAGGCGGATCACGCCCCGGTTCGAGGTGAGCCAGAGCGATCCCAAGCCATCATCGACGACCTGGAACAAGGTATCGATGGGCAGCCCCTGCGCCAGCCCCAGCGCCTGCAGTTGTCCTTTTCGATAACGCAACAATCCGCGGTCGGTCGCCATCCATAGCGTGCCGTCCCCGTCTTCGAGGAAGTCGAAAACGTCCTGCGCACCGTTCATGCCGCGCAGATCGAGGGCCGATACGCGCCCATCGACGATGTGGGCCGCGCCGTTGGAGGTTCCGACCCACACGCTGCCGTCGCGCGCGACGTGCAGGGAAATAATGAATTCGCGCGGCAGGCCCTGCGCCGTGCCGAAGCGTTCGAACTTGCCGCGTCGCATCCTGGCCAGGCCACGGCTGGTGCCGATCCAGACCGTGCCGTCGGGCTCCTGCGCCAACGCGCGCACCTGGTTGCTGCCCGGCATCCCGTGCGCGCTGTCGTACTGGGCGAGCAATTTTCCATCGCGCCAACGCAACACGCCGGCCGTATAACTGCCGATCAGCAAGCTGCCGTCGCGATCCTCGAGCAGGCTCAGCACGGAATCGCTCGGCAGGCCATTCTCGCTCGTGTAGCTGGCGGCCAACTTGTCGCCGCGCCACAGGTTGAGGCCGCGGCTGGTGCCGATCCAGATCGAACCATCGCGGGCCAGCGTGAGCGCGCGCACGTAATCGTCGCTGAGGCCTTGGTCGCCGTTGTAGGTGCTGAAGGGCGCATCGCCAAGCCTGAGCAGGCCGGCATTGGTTCCTGCCCATATGCTGCCTTCGCGATCCACGAGCAACGACGCGACGCGGTTGTTCGGGAGGCCGCGGAGGCTGGTGAAGCGCTCGACCCCGGATTTCGCGAGGCGCATGAGGCCGTTGTTCACGGTCCCCACCCAGAGGTTGCCGGCGGCATCCTCGGCCATGCTGGGAACGCCGTCGGAAGGCAGTTCCGGCGATACCGCGGCGAAACGCTCGCCATCGCGCCGGTAGACGCCCTTTTCGGTTCCCACGAACAGGCGTCCGCTCGGATCCTGGTAGACCTTGAACACGGGAGCGTCCGGCAGGCCGGCATCGGTGCCGTAGACCGTGCCGCGGTCGCCGACGAAATGCACGAGGCCCGCGGCCGTCGCCACCCACACGCTGTCGTCGCGGTCCAGCGTCAGGCCATAGATGACATCGGAGGGAACACCGTCGTGTTTGTCGAAGTGCCGGACCTTGCCGCCGTCGACGCGATCGACGCCGGCGTTCTCGGTGCCTACCCACAGGCGCCCGCGCCGATCCAGCAGCGCATCCATGATCTCGTCCTGGGCAAGGCCGTCGGCCATGGTCCAGGTGCGCCATTGGTCGCCACGCTTGACGCTGACCCCGCCGCGCGAAGTACCGACCACCACGGCACCATCGGCCGATGCGTGCACCGAACGCACGCCGTTGTCCTTCATCGCCTCGGTGTTGCCCCGGTCGTAGACGTGGAATTCCAGGCCGTCGTAGCGAACCAGCCCCTCCCAGGTGCCGAACCAGAGGTAGCCGTCCGGCGTCTGCGCGATTGCGTTCACCTGGTTGTGAGGCAAGCCTTCGCGCGTGGTCCAGGTTTCGCGGTAGAAGGCGGTAAGCGGCTTGTCCCCCGACCCGGTCGGGGGCAGGCCTTGGGCGAAAGCCGGGAAGAAGGCGGCCACGACAAGCAACAGCCAACACCATGCCGCCCGCACGTGGATTGCCTGCCCTTTCGCAACAGATGCCCCCCGCATCCGCCCTCCCGTCCTCAGCTGCCGGGCATGCCGGCAAGTGCACCCATGTGGCGGCGATAGTGCCGCAATTCCTCGATGGAATCGCGCACGTCGCTGAGCGCGGTATGCGCGGCGACCTTGCTGAAGCCCGCGTGCACCTGCGGTGCCCAGCGCCGGGCCAGCTCCTTGATCGTGCTGACGTCCAGGTTGCGGTAGTGGAAGTGGTATTCCAGCGCCGGCATCCGCCGATGCAGGAAGCGCCGGTCCTGGCAGATCGAATTGCCGCACATCGGCGAGTTATTGGCCGCCACCCAGTGCGACAGGAATTCCAGCGTCCGCGACTCCGCCTCGGCGATCGGCACGCCTTCTTCCAGCACCCGGCGCCACAGCCCGGAACGCGCGTGGTGGGTGCGGTTCCAATCGTCCATCGCCTCGAGCACCAGCAACGGCTGGGCCACGGCCAGTTCGGGGCCTTCGGCGAGTACGTTGAGCTGGGCGTCGGTGATGACCGTCGCGATCTCGAGGATGGTGTCGCGATCGGGGTCGAGCCCGGTCATCTCGAGGTCGATCCAGATCAGGCGATCGCTGGCGGCGTCGGGCATGGGAACCAAGCGTGGGATGGTGCGGGCATCATAGCGGGCGATCCCGATTCCACCTTCACCGCGCATCGCGCGGGATGTGCCGTTCAGGCCGCCGGTTTGGCGCGCTTCGCGCGGAAATAGGCGCTGAGCATCGTCCCGGCTTCGTCGCCAAGCACGCCGGCGACGACCTCGACCCGGTGGTTGTGGCGCGGATCGGCGAGCAGGTCGAACACGCTGCCGGCCGCGCCGGTCTTTGGATCGGCCGCGCCGTAAACGACACGGGCCAGGCGCGCATGCACCGCCGCCATCGCGCACATCGCGCAGGGCTCCAGGGTCACGTACAGCGTGCAGCCGACCAGGCGATGGTTTGCCCGCGCCTTGCCCGCATTGCGCATCGCGACGATCTCGGCATGCGCGCTCGGGTCGGATTCGGCGATGTTGCGGTTCCAGCCTTCGCCGACGAGGTTGCCCTCGGCGTCCACCACCAGCGCCCCGACCGGGATCTCGTCGTCCTCGCGCCGCGCGCGTTCGGCGAGCGCCAGTGCGCGGCGCATCCAGTGTTCATCGGCGCTCATTCGGCGACAAGGTCCAGTTGCATGAAGTGCGTACCCGCGGGCGCGCCTCCGTAATACGGAGGGATGGGGACGAAGCCGAGGCGGCGATACAAGGCGATGGCGGTGGCCATCGATGGCAATGTATCCAGACGCAGGCATGTGTAGCCGCATTGCCGGGCGGCCTCGATCACCGCGCCGGAGAGCGCGGAACCGAGCCTCATGCCCCGCGCGGCCGGCGCGACGAACAGGCGCTTCATTTCGCAGGTTTCCGGCTCGTCGAGCGGACGCAGGCCGACGCAGCCGAGTGGAACGCCGTCGAGCCCGCGCGCCAACAAGAGCGCACCGCGCGGCGGGGCATACTTCCCAGGCAGTGATGCCAGTTCCACATCGAATCCCTGGTAGGCGAGATCCACCGGCAACGATGCCGCGTACGCTTCGAACAGGGACGTCGCATCGCGCAGGTCTTCGTCCGACGCGATTTGTTCGATGCTGAAACCCGCGTGTGCGCCGGGGGTCATTCCCACTCTATTGTAAACAAGACATTTTTATCTTTTATATTCAATGGCTTATTTTCCTGCTAATTGGTAATACCATGAAAAATACCATGCTCAGAAA
>JGI24770J26754_10000823_pt1 | contig 22423 bp, 16 predicted proteins | sample LakOneMetagenome_FD_26754 | JGI IMG/M metagenome (IMG submission 26754) | reverse complement strand
TTAGATGATGATGGAAATGTTTTATTGCAATTTGAAAATGACGCTTCCGGAATTTTGATGGCCACACAAATTGCAGCAGGTGAAAATAATGCTTTATCTATCCAGGTGTATGGAGATAAGGGTGGCATTGAATGGAAGCAGGAAAATCCCAACCAGTTATTGGTGAAATGGAAAGACAAGCCTTCAGAAATTTTATATGCCGGGACCAATTTTACAAATGTGCTTTCTTCCTTTGCTTTGCATAATTGCCGCACACCAGGCGGGCACCCTGAAGGTTATATAGAAGCCTTTGCAAACTTGTATAAAAATTTTGCGCAAACAATTTCAGCCCACGTTGAAGGAAAAATACCAACTTCGGAAATGCTTGATTTTCCCGGAATTGAAGATGGTGTGCGAGGTATGGCGTTTATTAAAAATGTGGTGGCTTCTTCAAAGTCGCAAGACAAATGGATGAAGCATATTGTGCCTTAAATAAATGTTGCTTGCAAATCAAACTGTAGAGCATGTAAAATATAATTTTCAAAGTGATTTATTTTTGGATGGTTTTTTATAAAAAAAATATATGACTACAATAAAAGGACCGGCTGTTTTTCTCGCACAGTTTATAGATGATACACCACCCTTTAATAATTTACCTGATATCTGCAAATGGGCTTCAGGATTGGGTTTCAAAGGAGTACAATTACCTACAAATGATGCACGTTTACTGGATTTAAAACAATTGGCAGAAAGTAAAACTTATGCAGATGAGATCAATGGTATTGTAAAAAATTGCGGTATGGAAATTACAGAATTGTCTACGCATTTACAGGGCCAATTGGTAGCAGTACATCCGGCATACAATGATTTGTTTGATGGCTTTGCACCCATTGAAGTTAAAGGTAATCCAAAAGCCAGGCAGCAATGGGCTGCAGAACAATTGAACCTGGCCGCAAAAGCATCTCAAAATTTAGGCCTGGCAGCATCCGTTACATTCAGCGGTTCCTTATTATGGCCAATGGTTTATCCCTGGCCTCAACGCCCGGAAGGCCTGGTGGATGAGGGTTTCAGCGAACTGGCAAAAAGATGGTCACCTGTTTTAAATGTATATGATGAATGTGGCATTGATCTTTGTTTTGAAATTCACCCGGGTGAAGATTTGCATGACGGCATTACATATGAAATGTTTTNGGAAAAAGTAAATGGCCATCAGCGCGCATGTTTATTATACGACCCTTCGCATTTTATTTTACAATGCCTGGATTATTTGGATCACCTGGACATCTATCATGAACGTATAAAAATGTTTCATGTAAAGGATGCGGAATTCAATCCCACCGGTAAACAGGGCGTGTATGGCGGTTTTCAAAGCTGGTTAAACCGTGCAGGAAGATTTCGTTCATTAGGGGATGGGCAGGTAAATTTTTCAGCAATATTCAGCAAACTTGCCCAGTATAATTTTCCGGGTTGGGCTGTTTTGGAGTGGGAATGTTGTTTAAAAAATCCGGAAGACGGAGCACGTGAAGGCGCCGCATTTATTAAGGATCATATCATTCATGTAACATCAAAAACATTTGATGATTTTGCTTCGGCAAAAATTGATAAAGATTTAAATAAAAATATACTTGGAATTAATTAATAACTTTACATTACTTATTTTAAATCTTTAAATTATCGATTTTATGAAAAAATTTATTGTTCTTGCATCAGTAATTTTATTTGTGACAGCCTGTGGTAATAACAGNGGCGATAGTACAACAGACAAAACTNCAACACCGGAAACACCAGCTACAGTAGATATTACACAGAACCCCGATTATAAAGCAGGACTTACATTAGTAGCAAAATATGATTGCCTTACCTGTCATAAAGTATCCGAGAAATTAACCGGGCCTGCTTACCAGGAAGTAGCTAATAAATATGCAGATAATGAAGCCAATGTAAAAATGCTCGCTGAAAAAGTAATTAAAGGTGGTAGTGGTGTCTGGGGCCAGGTAGCAATGATCCCGCATCCACAGGTAACTGAAGCTGATGCAGAACAGATGGTGAAATATATCTTGTTATTAAAAACAAATTAATCTTTCATGAAAATAAAAAGTATCACCCCGGCCCTGATTTTTTTAAGTGCCCTGGCTTGTAATACACCACATACAGCAGCTTCCAATGATGCAGATACGGCAATGCCAGTGAATAAAGGATGGCAAACAATGTTTGACGGCAAAACAACTACCGGCTGGCATTCATATGGGAAAGAAAAAGCCGGTACGGGCTGGATAGCAGGCGATGGTGTTTTACATTTTGATCCTTCCAAAAAAGATGGTGGCGACCTGGTATCGGATGAAAGTTTTGCAAACTTTGATTTGCAACTCGATTGGAAAATTTCACCCGCGGGAAACAGTGGTATTATATTTTATGTGCATGATGAATACCCGAAATATCAATATGTCTGGCTTACAGGTCCTGAAATGCAGATCATAGATAATGANGGNCATGAAGATGGAAAATACCCAAAGCATCGTGCCGGTGATTTGTATGATTTAATTCCGGCATTGCCTGAATCAGCAAAACCTGTTGGCGAATGGAACCACGCGGAGATCATTGCAAATAATGGAAAACTCGATCTTTATTTAAATAAAGTGCATGTGGTTTCTACCACCATGTGGGATACCAATTGGGACAAGATGGTTGCCGGCAGCAAGTTTCATGAGATGCCCGATTTCGCAAAATACCATGAAGGACATATTGCATTACAGGACCATGGTGGGGATGTCTGGTTTAAAAATATCCGGATAAAAAGATTGTAAAATTTTTTTTTGTGATCTGTCATTTTTCCAAAAACAGCAGCTAAAAACGAAGGCTTTCTTTCACATGAATTTTTAAATTTATTCCTACATCTTTCACTATAAATATTTTTCCAACTTTTAGTAATAAAAAACCGGTAAGAAATTACCGGTTTTTTATCATCATTATTTATTGAAAATCTTTTTACAATATACCAAACAACTTATACGATCAGCATAGCGTCTCCATAAGTGAAAAAATTATATTTATCCTTGATGGCTTTTTTATACGCTTCCATAATGAGGTCATAACCGGCAAATGCGCAGGTCATTATTAGCAAGCCAGTTTTGGGTAAATGGAAATTTGTTACCAGGCTGTCTGCTACATTAAAATTATATGGTGGATGAATAAATATATTCGTCCAGCCCTCACTGGGTTTCAGTAATTTTTGTGCTGTAAAACTTGTCTCCATCGCGCGCATTGTAGTGGTACCTATAGAACAAATGCGGTGATTGGTTTGTTTTGCTTTATTTACAATAGCACAGGCGGCTTCATCAATTTTATAATATTCCGCATCCATTTTATGTTTGCTCAGGTCTTCTACTTCAATTGGCCTGAAAGTGCCGAGCCCGGTATGTAATGTCACTTCCGCAAAACGAATTCCCTGGATCTCGCATCGCTTGATCAGTTCCTTACTGAAGTGAAAACCAGCAGTGGGCGCAGCTACAGCACCTTCATGCTTTGCATAAACGGTTTGATAGCGTTCCTTATCTTCTTCATCCGGGCGTCTCTTGATATACTTAGGCAAAGGTGTTTCACCCAGAAAGGCAAGTACCTGGCGAAAACTTTCATCATCTTTTTCCCAAATAAACCGAATGGTACGCCCGCGGCTGGTGGTATTATCAATGACTTCTGCTACCAGTTCATCATTTTCCCCGAAATATAGTTTATTGCCCACTCGGATCTTACGGGCCGGATCCACGATCACGTCCCATAGTTTATTGGTACGGTTCAATTCACGCAACAGGAATACTTCGATCTTTGCACCGGTCTTTTCCTTGCGGCCATACATACGCGCCGGAAATACTTTGGTATTGTTCACTACAAAAGTATCCTTATCATCAAAATAATCCAGGATATTGCTGAACTGTTTGTTTTCAATTTTACCGGTCTTGCGCTCAATCACCATCAGGCGGCTGTCTTCACGCCGTTTAGTGGGATTTTGTGCGATCAGGTTCAGGGGAAGGTCGAAACGGAATTGAGATAATTTCATGTATTATATAAATTAAGATAAACAGGTTACATGTTACCTGCCACCGCCTTACGGGGCGGCTGTGCCATGTAGGTACTTTTAAAATGAAAAGTGTGCAAAGTTAAGGCAAAAAAAGTAGTTTTTAAAAAAAATTACCCGGGTAATTTTCCTGCTTGAAAATAGCTCCTTCCCGGTACAGCATCAAGGAGTTTCCTGGTATATTCTGTTTGGGGGTTCTCATAAATATCCTCCGTACTGCCGCTTTCAATAATATGCCCTTTTTCCATTACCAGTATGCGGTCACTTATATAACGGACTACGGAAAGGTCATGTGAAATAAATAATGCAGTAAAATGAAGAATTTCTTTAAGGCTGTTTAGCAGGTTTAAAATTTGTGCCTGTACACTCATATCCAGCGCTGACACACTTTCATCGCAAACCACAAATGACGGGTTAAGTGCAAGTGCCCGGGCAATCACAATGCGTTGTCTTTGCCCGCCACTGCATTCATGCGGGTAACGATTATAAAAATCAACACCGAGCCCTGTTTTATCCAGTAATTCATGCACTCTTTTTTTGATTCCTGCGGAACCTATATTTGACAAATGAACTTTTAATGGTTCTGCAATGGCATCGCCGGCACGTATGCGCGGATTCAGTGAAGAATACGGATCCTGGAAAACGATTTGTATATGCGTTCGCATTTTTCGCATTTCTTTTTCTGACAGCTGCGCTAAATTTTTTCCACGGAATAAAATTTGCCCCTGGGTGATTGTTTGTAATCCAAGCAATGCGCGGCCTAACGAAGTTTTCCCGCAACCGGATTCACCAACGAGGCCGAGGGTTTCGCCTTCCAGTATATCAAATGATACATCTTTCACAGCATTCACAGGCGCGGCAGGTTTTCCGAAAAAGGTTTCTCTTCCTTTAAATACAACACTAATGGACTGAAGGGAAATTAAGACAGGNGAATCTTTTTTGGATTCAATTATTTTTGGCAAAGGTTTTTTTCCCATGGAAAAACCGGCCGGTTTATTTTCTTTGAAATTGTTATTCAGGAAATCATCTACTACGGGTAATTTTTCTCCACGTTCATATAAAGCCGGGCGGCAAAGCAACAAACCTTTTGTGTAAGGATGTTGTGGTGATTTTAATATCGAATCTGTATTTCCTGTTTCCACAATTTCTCCTTTATACATTACGGCGATCCGGTCGGCAATTTCCGGGACAACGCCTAAATCATGCGAAATAAATAAAACACCCATTTGATATTTTCTTTGTACNGATTTGATGAGTTGTAAAATATTTTTTTGAACGATGGTGTCCAGCGCGGTTGTTGGTTCATCGCAAATCAATAGGGCAGGTTTGCAGCAAATAGCCAATGCTATCATTACGCGTTGTTGTTGCCCGCCGCTGAGTTGATGCGGGTATTTATCAAATAAGAGGCTGGGTTCAGGCAGTGAGAGTTCATTAAATAGTTGGATGGTTTCTTTCCGGGCTTCACCGTTATTTAATTTTTTATGGATCATTAAAGATTCAGCAACCTGTGCGCCACAGGTATACACAGGATTCAAAGAACTCATGGGTTCCTGGAATACCATCCCGATCTTATTTCCCCGGATCGTTTCCATTTTTTTAAAACTTGTTTCAGTAAGTGAAATCGTTTCTTTATTTGTATGGAAAAATATTTTTCCTGACTGCTGCGTTGCCGGATAAGCGGGTAGTAATTGCAAAACGGAAAGTGCTGTTACAGATTTACCGGAACCGGATTCACCCACGACAGCAAGGATTTCACCTTCTTTTATTTGACAAGAGATATGTTTGACGGCAGGCGTATAAAATCCATTGNCTAAAAATGAAACCGAAAAATCTTTTATCTCCAATAAAACTTTTTCATTCATGCATCATGCATTTAAAATTTGAATTTTTTTGCAACTTTTGTAAATATACAATCTAAGGGCATGACTATATTTGCAGATGCTGCAGATCAATTTCCCGGATCATAATTTTAAAATAAAAAAGAAAAATAATACAACCATTATTTTTGATGAGCTACGCAAAAAATGGCTGGAACTAACTCCGGAAGAATGGGTGCGGCAAAATTTTGTCCAATATTTAATTCAGGAAAAAAAATATCCCTCCGCCTGCATNGCATTNGAAAAATTATTCATGCTGGGTGAATTGAAAAAGCGGTTTGACATCGTTGTATATAAAGATCATTTGCCCTGGATGTTGATTGAATGCAAAAAAGAAAGTATCCCATTGAAGGAAAGTATTTTAAAGCAGGTTTTGATATATAACCAGGTATTGAAAACAGATATCCTGGTGATTACAAACGGGCGTCAATCATTCGCGGCGCGAATAAAAGAAAGTGTATTTGAAATATTAGAAGGTTTACCTGTATGGTAAAAATTTGATATATTACTAAATTTTTTTTTCAAAAAAATACTTCAATAATTTGCCTTTTTAGGATTTACACTTAGATTTACACTCCATTTATTAAAAATTTTATTATGAAAAAATGTTTTTACGCTTTAAAGCACCCATTTTTTCTGTTGCTTGTTACCCTTCTTTGCGGAACGCAAATGCAGGCTCAGCAAGTAATCAGTAATGAATCAGTGATGAAGCTGATCAGCGAAAATGCGAACAAGCTTATGCTAACTACGGACGACCAGTCCAATTCGAGAATTTCTTCGGCCTACCAGGATAACCGCACCGGTTTACTCCTGGTGTATTTACAGCAAACCTATAAAGGTGTGGACGTGTATAACTCCATACAAACAATTGGTTTCAAAAATGGTAAAGCCATTACATTTACAGGGACACGTGTTCCAAAAATGATTGCCCGTGCAAACAGTCAGAATGCAGTGCCGGCTATTAGTTCATCTGATGCGGTGCGGATCGCAGCTGCAAATGTGAATGTTCCGGTTTCAGCTAATATTGCTCCATTAAAAACGATCAATGATGGCCGTGATTTCGTTTTCGGAAAATTAGGAATTTCTGATGTTGATGTAAAAGCCCGCCAAATGTGGGTAAATGATGAAATAACCAACCAGGCAAAACTGACATGGCAAATTGAGATCAAGCCAATAAACTCCACTGATTACTGGCTTATCAATGTGGATGCTTTGAAAGGAATCGTCATTGGAAAAGACAACCTGACTGTGTATGATAATTGGGGGACACCGGCCAATAAAGTGGCTGCTTCTCAGAATACACCGGAAGTTTACAAAAACTCAGGTGAGCAAAAACAAGATTTTTTGACCAGGGTAATGGTTCTTACCGGGTAGTTCCTTTTCCTGCTGAAAGCCCCATACATCCCGGTGGCTTACCAGCACTGAGTAATAATCCATGGGAACTTGCTTCCGTTGGAAACAATGCTACTACATTCAAATGGAATTATGATGGCACAACTACTTTCGACAGTACCAATGGAAATAATGTATTAGCCCAGGAAGACCGCAATGGAAATAATGGTTTTGGAAAAGGCGCACATTCTTCTACAGGGGTACCCGACTTAACATTTGACTATCCTCCCGATTTTGCACAGGATCCAACGAACGCACAAAATCAGCCATTTAATATTACCAATTTATTTTACTGGAATAATATAATGCATGACTTCTCATACCAATATGGTTTTGATGAACCCTCAGGTAATTTCCAAAGGAATAATATGGGTCGTGGCGGATTTGGTTTTGACTTTGTTTTTGCTGATGCTCAGGATGGGTCGGGCAGCAATAATGCAAATTTTTCCACTCCTACTGATGGAAATAATCCCAGGATGCAAATGTTTTTATTCAATGGTTCCCCAAAAATTGATGGAGATGCAGATAATGGAGTTATCTCCCATGAATATACCCATGGTATTTCTAACCGGTTAACAGGCGGTCCAAATAATACAAGCTGCCTTTTTAATGGCGAAGAAATGGGTGAAGGCTGGAGCGATTATTTTGCAATAATGGTTACTACAAACTGGGCTACTGCAACAGTCAATGACGGGCCAAATGCACATCCGGTTGGCAACTATGTTTTTGGTCAGCCGGTAACCGGTGGTGGTATCCGTACGTATCCTTATTCAACAAATTTTGCTATTGATCCATGGACATATGCTATACGTGCCAATACAGGTGGTGAAGTACATAATATTGGTGAAATATGGACAACAGTTTTATGGGATATGACCTGGGCTTTGATTCAAAATAAAGGAATCAATACAAATATTTATGATGCTACTGCAACCGGTGGCAACAACATAGCTATGAACCTGGTAACAACAGGTTTAAAATTACAGAAATGTAGTCCTGGTTTTGTATCAGGCCGTGATGCAATTTTAAAAGCCGATACCGTTTTGTATGGTGGTCAGTATAGCTGTATCATATGGGATGCTTTTGCTAAAAGAGGCCTGGGTGTTTTTGCCAATGAAGGAAGCACAAACACAATTAGTGATGGTATGGCTGATTTCACTACTCCAACAGGTTCTTTATTTACAAAACATGTTGATAAAGATTCTGCACAGAATGGTGAACAATTGACTTATACATTTTCTATTACGACAAGTTTTTGCGGCGGTATAACAGATGAAGTAATTGTTGATACAATTCCTGCTAATACCACGTATGTGAGTGGAGGTACTTATAACGCAGTAAAACGTACAGTGTCATTTAATAATGTTACTGTATTACCTAATACTACAGCTACTTATTCATTTATAGTTTCTGTAAATGCAGGAAGTTACTTCCCGCCAACTACATTTATTGATGAACAGGTTGTCGGCAATTCCATACCTGCAGATTGGGTTAATACTTCTACTACCGGTACTACCTGGGAAGTTACCAATACAAAGAGTCACAGTGCACCAAATTCGTTCAAGGCAACCGATCTTTCTACGGCTTCTGATGAAGAATTGACAACTGTAAACTCTTATAACATTGAAGGTTCAAGTATATTGAGTTTCTGGCATTTGTATAATAGCGAATCAGGTTATGATGGTGGTCTGGTAGAGATCAGTACAGATGGAGGCACCACCTGGTTAGATGTTGCTGATAAATTTATTTTGAATGGATATAATGGAAAAATCTCTGCTAATTATGGATCTTATATAGCAGGCCGCCAGGCATTTACCGGTAATTCCGGTGGTAGTGCATTTATAAATAGTAAGATAAACCTTGCTGCTTATTCAGGTAAAGCTATAAAAATCAGGTTTGTTTTTGCAACTGATAATGTTCAGGGCGGAGATGGCTGGTATGTTGATGATATTAAACTTACCAGTGCCGCAGCAGTTTATAACATCGCTGAGATCAGGGATGCATCAGGCACTGTGAAAGCTGTTTCTGATACAGTTACTTACCTTAAAGCAGGTTCATTGCCTGTAACCTGGGGTAATTTTACCGCAGAAAAACAAGGTATTACAAGCTTGCTGAAATGGAATACACTTACCGAGATCAATGCAGACAGGTTTGATATTGAACGTAGCAATGACGGCACTAACTTTAGTGTGATCGGCACAGTGAAAGCTTCCGGGAACAGCAACCAGGTGAACAATTATACCTATACAGATTCCAAACCTGTAGAAGGTATGGATTATTATCGCCTGCGTGAAGTGGACTTTGATGGCCATTTTAGCTATTCTGAAGTGAAAAACCTGAACTTTGGTAATGTAGATAACGCTATCAAAATTTCTCCAAATCCTGCAAAAGAAAAGATCAGTATCACAGTTCCTGGTAATACCAAAGAACTGAAGATATCTATCATTAATGCACAGGGCAGACAAGTGAAAACATTCACTATGAATGGGCAATATGTACAATTACAGTTACCTGCTCTTGCTTCCGGCGTTTATTATGTAAGGATCACAGGAGATGGTGTTTCAAGCAACCAGAAACTGGTAATTGAATAAGTATTTTTTCATGATTAATATAAAAGCGTAGGTTTAAAAAACCTGCGCTTTTTTTATGCAGGCGAATAAAGAATGAATGCCTGTTTTAAATGAAATTAAAATTTTAAGGACGGCATTCAACGGTACCGGAATGTTGCATCTCCGGACTCAGGAATGGAATGCCAAGGTTCATCCCGCGTANGATGAGAATNATGCCCATTAAACCTATGATATAAGGTGAAATTTTTTTAATATGCATCCTGATATTCAAAGGCATCATACTGCCAGCCAGGGAAACAGCCATCATTGCCGGCAATGTGCCTGCTCCAAATGCCGCCATAAATAAACTACTATATAAAATATGTGCGGTAGCTAATGCACCGGCAATCGCCATATATACAAGGCCACAGGGAAGTAAGCCATTTAATATTCCAATAACGAAAACACCTCCAAAACTTTTCTTTTGATATAACCCAGACAAATGCTGTATAATTTTTTTATTCCATGAACTTAAAAGGGAAATTTTCTGAAATTTTTTTTGGTGAAGAATGCCCATCAAAAAAATGATTAGCAATATAATTCCCAAGGCAACTGAAAAAAATTGTTGCCAGCCAAAAAATTGAAAGGCCATCCCTATCCAGCCTAAAATAAAACCCAGGACAGCATACATGAAAATGCGGCCTGTATTATATATTAAAACACCGGCAACTTTTCTAAAGCCATGCAAATGATTTACCGGCAATGAAAGAGCCAGCGGGCCGCACATTCCGATGCAGTGAAAACTTCCGAGGAAGCCCAATGCCAATGCAGAAAATAAAACTGTTATCATCCGGGCTTATGGCTTTTGTATAAAAAATTGTTCTGTTGCACTATATTGTTTTCCGTTCATTTCCCAGGTTGCTTTCATAACATAAAGCCCCTTTATAAATTTCTTTTTTGATATATAAATTTCAGGTGAATCTTTCAGTTGAAAAGGGATTGAAATGTCCATCTTTTCAGAAGAAGGCCGGTACATGTATACAGCACCATGTTCTGTTTTTCCCATGCATTCCGGCGGGAAATGAATGGATAAAAAATCTTCACTTTGCTGAATGCTTAAATGCTGTGAAAGTGTATTTGCATTTTTTTCAGCAATGAATGTTTTATCATATTGTAATTCGGAGGCATAATAATCTTTTTCAGACATATCATAAGTTACCTGCATACTTTTATATACCAGGAAAATCATTGCAGAAACAGATACTATTATGGCAATAGCAATTCCTGTTCCCCAGTTCCAGAATCCGTAAGGCTTTTCAATTTTCGCAGGAGTTTTCATACGCAATTTTTTTTAAAAATATATTGTTCTACTCTTTATGGGTCCTGCTGACCGGCCCCATGAAAGTAGAGGAGAGTTTATTTACTACACCGCTTTTATTATATAAACTAATCTCAATTTTTTGTTTGCGCTCTTTAATCGCTGATTTAGGAAGCACCAAAAAAAATGTTGCGGACACCTGTTGTTCAGGTTTTAATTCGATCAATGGATTTCCAACAAGACGCACAGTGCCGGGTAAATTTTCAAGCCGCACATGAAGCGTATCATTCTTCAATGTTTTATTGGTCAGTTTTATATTATATAAATTGGAAATGCTGTCGGCTCCCTGCTCCTGGTACATCATTCCTGATGTGCGCATAAGTGTACCATCCACATTTTTCCTCGTAAGTAGCAGGGCAGTAATTGCAATCATTAAAACAGTTAAAACAGTACTGTAGGCTTTAAGTTTGGTGGTGAAAGAAAAAGGGATTTTTTCCGCAATATTATTTTCAGAATCATAACGGATCAGCCCTTTCGGCCGGTCAATCTTTTCCATGATAAAATTGCATGCATCGATACATGCTGTACAATTTATACATTCGAGTTGTGTACCATTCCTGATATCAATGCCGGTTGGGCAAACGTTTACACACTGGTTGCATTCTATACAATCGCCTGCTTCCCCCTTTTCACCTTTTTTGTATTTTTCCCGGGGTTCCCCACGCTGGTAATCATATGCAACAACAATACTGTTCTTATCCAGCAACACGCCCTGCAATCGCCCATACGGACAAATATTGGTACATACCTGCTCTCTTAAAAAAACATACACACAGAAAAAAATAAGTGTAAAAATGAGGATACTCATTAAGCCTCCGGTATGCATACTTATGGGCTCTGTTACAATCTTTTTTAATTCCTCAACGCCAATAATATAGGATAAAAAAGTATTGGCAATTATAAATGATAATAAAAAATAGATGGAATATCGAAGAGTATATTTACTTATCTTACTTTTGTTCCAGGGTGCCCTTGACAATAATTTTTGCTTTTGTGCATTCCCAAGTACAATATAATCCACCCTGCGAAAAAGCATTTCCATAAAAATGGTTTGCGGACATACCCATCCACAAAATATACGGCCAAATGCATTGGTAAATATAACAATGAATAAAATGAATGCAAGCATCATCAGGCCGAAGATGATAAAGTCCTGCGGCCAGAATGCGAAACCAAATAATATAAATTTTCCGCCAGGAAAATTAAACAGTAATAATGGCCTGCCGTGAACATATACAAATGGAGTTATAAAAAAAATCGCATAAAAGAACAGGGCAACTATTTTCCTTTTGTTAAACCATTTCCCCTTGGGTTTAAAAGGGAAAATCCATCTTCTTTTACCGTCTTCAGTCACTGTTGAAAGATGGTCTCTGAAACTTTCATTTTCTATCCATTTTAAATCCGGTTCATTTAATGCATTCATCACTTTTCGTTTTTTCTATTTCAATGAATCTATCCCTGCAACATTTGCAACTGTTGAATCTTTATATATATCACCCTGCGGTGCTTTTGGAGTTGCAGGTTTTGTACCATGTATAGAATGAATATAACTGGCAATCTGCTCAATCTTCTTTGGAGGATAATCATCTTTCCAGCTTTTCATGCCTTTTTCAGGCACTCCATATTTAATGGTCTTAAAAATATCTTTGATATTTCCTCCATGCAACCAATAATCATCAGTAAGATTTGGACCTACAATGCCGCCTCCATCTGCACCATGACAAGCAGCACATACTGAGGTAAAAACTGATTTGCCTTCGGCCAGGTCTGCAGGATCTGATAAATAAACCGCTGTATTTTCATCCACATTTCCCGCAGAAGTTTCTAAATATACTTTTTGTTTTTCCGCGGCTTCCTGGTTGGCAAATGCCAGTTCCTGTATCTGGTTTGGTGCACTATGCGATATCAAATGTGTATATAAATAAATGATGGAAAAAATAATAGATACTACGAAACCCCATTGCCACCAGGGAGGTGTAGGATTATCGAGTTCACCGATGCCATCATAGTCATGTCCAAGATTAATTTCTTCTTCTGAAAGCGCGTCTATACTTTTAGTATTCATCATTTTTTCCAGCCACCTGAATTTTTTCTTATTGATTGCCACATTCTCCGGCACAACTACTTTTTCTTTCTTCAAACCGGAAAAATGATAAAACATCCTGGCCAAAAAAATAATGATGATCAGTTCCAGGATTAAACCACCAAGCAACAAATAAAAAGTATAAACAGGCATTCCAAATAACGTGGAAGGGCCACTTAGCACAGCTTTACCTGCATCTGTTTCCCCTTGTGCCAAAATATTTTGGGGTATAGCAATTGAAATTAAAAGAATAACAGGCAAGACGGTTTTCTTCAGTTTTGCAATTCTTCTTTCATTGTTTTTATAGGCTATAAAAACAACTTTTCCCAAAACATATATGACACCNGCAAATAGCAATGCCATTGCCAGCATAGCCCAGGCAACAGCAGGCACGGATGAGGATTTTACGGCTGCTGTTTTTTGCTGTGCATATATATAGTTGCTAAAAAACAGGCTGATAATAACTGTAAAAAATATACTGAATGGACGCTTCATATAAAATATATAAATGTTAGAAATCCGGGTTTGGTTTAATCTTCCAGCGGAAGATTTTTAATCTTATTGATCGTTTCTTTATCTTTTGAAAAAACCAATATCGTTGCAAGAATAAAAATGCCTACAAAAAGAACCAGCGTAATAAGCGGGTAAATTCCAACACCGGTTATGCCCGTCAGGTAATTAATAAATTTCATATTGATTTATTTGAGGATTAATTTTTCCCAGCTTTTATATCTGTGCCTAATCTTTGCAGGTATGCGATCAATGCAACAATTTCATCGTTGGGGGCAACATCAATTTTATCTCCTGCCAGGTTTTTTTGAATTTTAGCAGCCTGCATATCCAAATCATCGTTCGCTATATTCTCAAAACCTTCCGCGTATGGTACCCCCAGTTTTTTCATTGCCCTGATCATATCATATGTTTTCATTTTATCGATTTTATCATTGAAGAGCCAGGGATAACGGGGCATCAGGGATCCGGAAGTCATAGAAGTGGGATCAAGCAAATGATTATAATGCCAGCTATCCGGGTATTTTCCACCTTCACGCGCCAGGTCAGGACCAGTTCTTTTTGAACCCCATTGGAAAGGATGGTCATATACAAATTCGCCGGCTTTGGAATATTCACCATACCGTGCCACTTCATCGCGGAAAGGGCGTATCATTTGTGAATGACAGGTATAACAACCTTCGCGGATATAAATATTTCTTCCATATAATTCAAGTGGTGTATAGGGTTTCACACTTGCAATAGTGGGAATATTTGACTTCACTAAAAAGGTTGGAATCATTTCTACCATGCCGCCAATACCTACTGCGATCAATGATAAGAAGATCATTTGTACGGGCCTTTTTTCTATCCAGCCATGCCAATGGCCTTTTGATTCTTTGTACTTAAAATTTTCAGGCAAGGAGGGTGCTTCGGCTTTTTCATTGGCAACAAGTTTTCCGGATCGTATGGTTTTATAAATATTTACGATCATCAATACCAGGCCGCTGATATATAGTGAGCCTCCTAATGCACGCAACACATACATGGGTTGAATTGCATTGACAGTTTCCATAAACTGGTACTGCAATGTGCCTTCATCTGTAAATTGTTTCCACATCAGGCTCTGCGTAAATGCTGCCCAGTACAATGGAATTACATAAAAGATAATACCCAGCGTGCCGATCCAAAAATGTGTATTCGCCCATTTTTGAGAATATAATTTTGTATTAAAAATACGTGGCAATAACCAGTACAACATACCAAAGGCAAGAAAACCATTCCAGCCCAAAGCGCCCACATGAACATGCGCAATTGTCCAGTCAGTATAATGGCTGATCGCATTTACACTTTTCAAAGAAAGCATCGGGCCTTCAAAAGTGGCCATTCCATAACAAGTGAGTGCGACTACGAAAAATTTCAAAATGGCATCGTCGCGCACACGGTCCCATGCACCACGCAATGTTAGCAAACCATTTAGCATACCTCCCCATGATGGTGCTATAAGCATGATGGAAAAAACGGTACCCAGGCTTTGCGCCCATTCAGGTAAAGCTGTATAGAGCAAGTGGTGCGGGCCGGCCCAGATGTATAAAAAGATCAATGCCCAGAAATGTATAATGGACCAGCGATAAGAATATACAGGACGATTCGCTGCTTTTGGTACAAAATAATACATCAATCCCAAAAAAGGAGTGGTCAGGAAAAAGGCAACTGCATTATGACCATACCACCATTGCACCAGTGCATCCTGTACCCCGGCATACCAGGAATAACTTTTTGTAAAGGAAACCGGAAGTGCGATAGAGTTTACAATATGCAGCATAGCAACAGCAACCCATGTACCAATATAAAACCATATAGCTACATATAAGTGCGCCACTCTTCTATGTAATATGGTACCCAGCATATTAGCGCCAAATACCAGCCAAATTACAGTAATGGCAATATCCAGCGGCCATTCCAGTTCGGCATATTCTTTTCCCTGGGTAAAGCCCATCCACAAACTGATCGCACCCAATAATATGATTGTTTGCCAGCCCCAAAAATGGATCTTACTGAGTTTATCTGACCACATCCTGGCCTTTAGTAAACGTTGAAGTGAATAATAAACGCCGCAAAAAATAGCATTTCCTACAAAAGCAAAAATGACCGCATTCGTATGTACCGGCCGCATCCTGCCAAATGTAGTTGCGGGCAAACCGAGATTTACAGCTGGCCAGGCAAGACTAAGTGCGGCCCATAAACCAGCCAGCATGCCTATTAACCCCCAGAAAAGTGTGGCATACGCAAAATTTTTGACCATTCTATTGTCATAATAAAATGTTTCAACCTGTAAACCTTCACCCGGCCTTAAAATGGTTTCATTGCCGGAAATATTTACATCTTTGGATGGTTCAGTACTCATCGGGTTTGCTGATTTTAATGTCTTAAGAGTTATTCGTTTTGATTTTCTTTTTCTTCAAATAAAATTTTATGAGCAGGTGAATATTCGTCATCATACTGACCGTCTTTCACGGACCATATAAAGGCAAATAAAAAAATCAATGCAACCAGGATACTTGCACAGAGAAGGACGACCATAGCACTCATAAAAAATATTTGACAGGACAAAAATATTATACTGCTTCAACCATGCATATGACGGATGTCATTCCCTAACATGAGATGCATCAGTTTAAAAAATTTTTACAGCGCTGTAAATGTTTTACTTGTTAGCGGTAAACAGGTGTCTTAAACCCAACCTCCCGGCAGAATAATTACTAATAATAAAGGTGAGCAATATGATGGTGAGTGTACTGCATGGCATTAAAATAGCCGCTATTAATGGAGATAAAATACCTTGAACTGCAAAATAAATTCCGGTGATATTATACACCAGGGAAAAACTAAAACATATTTTGATAATGGTTTTTGCATTTTTACACATTTTAATAAATGCCGGTAATAAATAGAGCCGCTCTCCTTCAAGAATAGCATCACCTGCGGGTGTAAACCTGTTTGTATCTTCCGTGATGCAAATTCCAAGATCACTTTGTTTTAGAGCCACAGCATCATTCAAACCATCCCCTGCCATAGCGACTGTATTTCCTTTTACCTGTAGGTTTTTTATATAAGCCAATTTATCAGCGGCTGATTGCCTGAACCGTATGTCTGCATTATCACCCATGGCCCGGTAAAAACATTCCGGCTGATTTGGCTCATCCCCGGATAATAAAGCTAACTGCATTGTATGCTTTAAAAGCCGGAACATTTGATCCAGGCGGGGCCGAAGGGTTTGTTGCAAAATGAAATTCCCTTTTTTGATGCCATCGATTTCTATATATAAAATTGAACCGGCTGATTTTTTTTCATTCAAATTATAATTCATAAAAATACCTGTACCCAATTTTATATTGTGCCCGCTAATTTCACCGGTAATCCCAAGCCCGGGAAATTCGGTAAAATGCTTCACCTGGACGATCTCATGTACATGCAAAAAATCCAGCACAGGCTTACTGAATGCATGGATCGTTTGTTTCGTTAATGAGGCAATTAATTTTTTTTCATACCCGGATAATTCATTGCCACTAAAAGCAACGATTATATCGGAAGGAGAAGTCAATGTGCCGGTTTTATCAAAAACCAAATGATTGATTTTTCCAAATTTTTCAATAGCGCCGGCATTGCGCAGGAATAAACCATTTTTTCCAAGGATGCGTAATAAATAGCCATTTGTAAATGTGGCCGTTAATAATAATCCGCAAGGACAAGCAATAATCAATACTGCAGTTACTGCCGGCCAAATTTTCCCCGGATCGTGAAACCACCAATATACCCCGGCAGCTAAGGCAATGANGCCAACGAATACTGTAAAATTTCCGGCGAGTTTGTGAACAAAAGAAATCTGCGCTTTTTTTGGCGCTTCTTTTTCCTGCTTACCCCATAGGCCGGTCAGGTAACTTTGGGCAACATTTTTTATCACCTGGAGTTCAATCATTCCACCCAGTAATTTTCCACCGGCATAAATTTTATCTCCTTTATTAATTTCTACAGCGGCAGATTCGCCTGTAACAAAACTGTAATCTATCATGGCACTGCTATTCAATAAAATACCATCTGCCGGAATAATTTCATTATTCAATAAACGCAGTGTATCACCACATTTTATTTTATCCAGCAGGACGGAAATTTCTTTTCCTTCATCTGATAGTGTAGTCGCTGCCAATGGAAAATAGTCTGTATAATCCCGCTCAAAACTAAGCTGCTCGTACGTTTTATCCTGTAATAGCCTGCCGGCAAGCATGAAAAATACTATGCCAGTCATGGAATCAAAATAACCGTTGCCCGCGCCGGAAAAAACTTCCGTGAGACTGCGTACAAAAGTGACCAGGATAGCTAAAGCAACCGGGAAATCTATATTTAAATGCTTTTGCCGCATACCTTTCCAGGCACTGATAAAAAAAATATTGGCGCAATAAAAGAAAACCGGAATAGCCAAAGCCAGGCTTACATAACGAAAGATATTTCCCAGGTAAATTTCATCCGAAGCAGTTTTGGAAAAATAATCGGGGAAACTTAACAGCATAATATTTCCAAAAGCAAAACCAGCCACGCCAAGCCTGTATACAAGCGAACGATTTGGAGCCTTTTGTTTCAATGCTCCCTGCATACTGATATGCGGATCATACCCAATCCTGGAAAGTGTTTCCACAACGCCACGCAATGAAATGACAGACTCATCAAAAATGATTCTTGCTTCTTTTTTTAAGAATTGTATATCTGTTCGTAAAATGCCCGGTTCTACGCGGTGTAAATTTTCCAATAAATAAATACAGGAACTGCAATGGATCGCGGGAATTGTAAAATAAACATGCGCCTGCCCGGCATCCCGAAAGGCGATTAATGTACCGGCGATTTCGGGATCATCCAAAAATGCAAATTTGCGCAAAGTTTTCTGAAACCTTTGCTGAATGCCTGCATGTGCATTGAGCGTATAATAAGAAGACAGGCCATTTTCATTTAAAATTTGATACACGGCCTTGCAGCCATGGCAGCAAAAATGTTTTTCCTGGAAAATAATACCTGTACCCGTGCAACTTTCCCCACAATGAAAACAGGCAATGGGCGTTTTTTCATGTAAGGAATTACCGGAATAATTTTTTTTCTGCGTATATGATTTAGTGACGGAAATCAATTTGTGATAATTTTAAATACAAATTTTTCAAAATTAATTACCGGCTATTGAAATTAATATGACTTATATCAGCCTTGCAAATGAGTAGTATCATGAATGTAAAAAAAGGCCGGGTGTCATTTATTTGTTAATACATGCAACATATTACTATTTAAAGTTATCTTAGTTTCATCTGCTGGCATTAAAAATTTAGTTTTACGGTTATGAAAAAAATATTTTTGTTAGGGCTTTTATTAATGAGTGTTGTATTTACAAATGCACAAAATCCAATTTATTATTTACTCGTGGGTACCTACACTAATTCCGGTGCAAGTGAAGGAATTTATGTATACCGCTTCAATCCAAATAAAACGGAAGTTACTTTAATGAGTAAAACAACTGGTGTGGAAAATCCTTCCTACCTCGCCATTTCCAAAGACCAGAAATTTGTGTATTGTGTGAATGAGAATAAAGGTGATAAGCCTGGAAGTGTTAGCTCTTTTGCACTGGATAAAGCAAAAGGCGAATTACATTTTTTAAACAAACAGCCTTCAGGTGGTGATGCACCATGTTTTATAAATATAGATGCCAGTGGGAAAAATGTAATTGCTACCAATTATTCAGGTGGGAATTTTTCAGTGTTCAAAACAAATGCAGATGGCTCTTTAAATCCTTTTGTCCAGTTAATTGCGCACCAGGGTTATGGTGTAAATGTAGAAAGGCAGGAGATGCCTCATCCGCATGCAGCTGTGTTTTCACCCGATGAAAAATATGTATTTATCCCTGATTTAGGCAATGACCGTTTATATCAATATCATTTTAATGCGACGGATGCCACGAACCCTGTCACTGAATCGGACCCGCCTTATTATGAAATACCCGATGGCAGCGGCCCGCGTCAATTTATATTTCACCCAAATGGTAAAAATGCTTACCTGCTGAATGAACTTTCAGGGAATATTATAGTGTATGATTATGCCAATGGAAAATTAACCGAAACGCAAACAATTGCATCAGACAATACGGGCGGAAAAGAAGATAAAGCCAGTGCAGATATTCGTATTTCCACAGACCCGAGATTTTTGTATACCACTAATCGCGGTAAGGCAAATAATATTTCTCTGTACAAAGTGAGTTCGGATGGTAAGATCGCGGCAAACGGGCAACAGCCTGTCGGACAAAATCCGCGTAATTTTATGATAGACCCGAGCGGGAGATTTTTATTAGTAGCCAACCAGGATAGTAATAATATCCAGATTTTTATTATTAATAAAAACTTTGGATTGCTGCAGGATACCGGTGTGAAAATTGATGTGCCGCAACCTTCCTGCCTGGTAATGGTTCCTGCGAAATAGTGCAAAATGCAAAAAAAGAAATCATTTTTAATCATTATAGGCTGTGTTTTAGCAACCTGTTTTTGCATTGCCCAATGCTCTAACATGGGTCAAAATCCTTCATCGGCATTCCCGGTTTGCGGTACCAGTGTATTTACGCAAAACACTGTTCCTCTATGTTCCGGCCAACCAGTTCCCGGGCCTTGTAATGGAGTCGGGGGTGTTACATTAACGGATATTAATCCATATTGGTACAAGTTTACATGCTACAGTTCAGGCTCTTTGGGTTTTGTAATCACACCCAATGATTTGAATGATGATTATGACTGGCAACTTTTTGATGTTACCGGGCACAATCCCAATGATGTATATACGGATGCTTCATTATTTGTTGCCTGCAATTGGTCCGGGAATTCAGGCACTACGGGCGCTTCATCTGCCGGAGTCGGCTTAGTGAATTGTGCGGGTTATTCATATCCAACATTCAGCAGTATGCCAAACATTACTTTAGGTCGTACATATTTATTAATGATCAGTCATTTTACAAACTCCCAAAGTGGTTATGGTTTATCTTTTACAGGTGGAAGTGCAAGTATTACAGATCCTTTGCAACCGGATGTTTCAAGCGCGACAGCATCCTGCGACGGATCACAGATTACTGTAAAAATGAACAAGCCAATGAAATGCAGTACCCTTGCCGGAAATGGAAGCGATTTTAGTTTATCCACTCCCCTGGCAACTATTATTTCAGCGGCGAGCAGTCAATGTTCAGGCGGGTTTAACCTGGATACAGTGGTACTTAATTTATCGAATCCTTTGCCGGCAGGCACGTACGTACTTACGATTAGAAATGGAAATGATTTGAATACTATCGCGGACAATTGTAATACTGAAATACCGGTTGGAAAAACAGTTTCATTTACCGTTTTGCCAAAACAAAGTACACCGCTCGATAGTATTTCGCCGGTAAGTTGCGCACCAAAAAGTGTTGAATTGGTTTTTCAAAAAAACATACAATGTAGTTCAATTGCCGGTGATGGATCCGATTTTATAGTTACCGGCCCATTCCCGGTGATCGTTACGGGTGCCAGTGGGAATTGTAACAAAGGGTTAAGTTCGACTATTACAATAAATTTTGCAACGCCCGTCGTACATGCCGGCACTTATACTATTGAATTAGTCACAGGGTCGGATGGCAATACGATCATAGATGAATGTGGAGAAGCTACACCGGCAGGATCTACTATTACATTTACAGTAAAAGATACAGTATCCGCTGATTTTAATTANCAATTATTCGAAGGTTGCCGTTTTGATACNATACAATTTATAACGACAAATCCAATGTCCATTGACACATGGAACTGGAATTTTGATAATACTANTTTCAGCAGTGTTCAGGATCCACAGGTGATCTATTCGACCTTTGGGAATAAAACTATTCAACTCATCGTTTCCAATGGATTTTGTTCTGATACGTCCAGCCAGGTTATATTTTTAAATCATGATTCTTTGCAGGCAGCATTTTCNGGACCAATTGTAAATTGTCCCGGTGATGTTGTTTATTTCGTTGACAGCAGTATTGGAAATATAATTGCCTGGAACTGGATTTTTGGAAATGGATTTACAAGCACACAACAATATCCTTTGCCGCAGCAATATCCGCAGGTGCAGGCTGAGAAACAATTCCCGGTACAATTAATTATTACAAGTGATAAATATTGTTATGATACAATTTTACATTTTATAAAAGTAGTTCCCAATTGTTATATAGATGTGCCCACTGCTTTTACACCAAATAATGATGGGCTGAATGATTTTCTTTACCCGTTGAATGCCTATAAATCTTCNAATCTTGAATTTAAAGTTTTTAACAGGTATGGCCAGTTGATCTTTAAAACGCGCGACTGGACAAAGAAGTGGGATGGAAATATTAATGGTGTACCACAGCCAAGCGGCGTGTATGTTTGGTACCTTCAATATACAAACATAGAAACAGGTGAGAGCGTTTTTAAAAAAGGAACTACTGTTTTGATCAGGTAAATTTTTCAGTTGAAATTTAAAACGAATGCAGGTATTTAAATCTATATTTCCATATACACAGGAAACGATCGC
>JGI24770J26754_10000818_pt1 | contig 22455 bp, 23 predicted proteins | sample LakOneMetagenome_FD_26754 | JGI IMG/M metagenome (IMG submission 26754) | reverse complement strand
GGCGACCGGGTGTTCGAGCCCCGTCTGCACAAGTACCGCGTCGACGGCCAGACGATCGGCACGCCGTCGGTCCGGGTGGGGCCGACCAACGACGTGTACCTGGCCTTGGCCAAGGCGCCCTCCGGCGACGGCGGGGCGATCGGGTTGAGGGTGATCGTGCAGCCGCTGATCGTGTGGTTGTGGATCGGCGGCATCGTGATGGTGCTCGGCACCTTGCTCGCGCTGTTCCCCGGACGTCGACGACGCAATCCGCTCGACCCGGTGTCGGCCCCGCTCGCGGTCGATGACCGAGCCGTTGATGATCGAGACGCCGATCCGGACGCGCAGGAGGTGCGCGCATGAAGCACCGCTCAGCGATCATCGCCGGCATCGTCGGCGTCACGATCGCAGCGCTGGTGGCGCTGTTGTGGCTCAGCCCCAAGGGCGAGGACGCCGCCACTGCATCCAAGAGCCCGCTCATCGGCAAGCTTGCGCCCGCGCTCACCGGTACGACCGCTGACGGCGCCTCGTTCGATCTGGACAAGTCCCGTGGCAAGTGGGTCCTCGTGAACTTCTTCGCCACCTGGTGCCCGCCGTGCGTCGCGGAGCAACCGGAGCTGGTGGCGTTGTCGGAGGCCAACTCGGACTCCCTCCAGGTGGTGAGCGTCGCCTACGAGGACACCGCTCAGAACGTGGAGAAGTTCTTCGCCGAACGCGGCGGGGACTGGCCTGCGCTCGTGGCCGACACCGGCCGGGCGAGCATCGACTACGGCGTGATCAAATTGCCCGAGTCGTATCTGATCGACCCGAGCGGCACCGTCGTGCACAAGTTCATCGGCGGCGTGACCGCCAAGGACGTCGAGCAGCGCATCGCTGCGTCGTCCACCGCTGCGGGTTCGGGATCGTCGGGCTCGGGATCGTCGGGTTCGGGCGCCGGCGCTGGCGACGGGCAGGGTTCCTGATGGCGACCGACCCCAGCGCTTCGGGCGCACCCGGCAACTCCGACAGTGCGACGGTCGCACCCGTCGCCGTCACGTCTGCGGCCCTTGGTTACCGGCGTCACCCCTCTCGGCAGCGCTGGTGGTGGTGGGCGGTGATGGGCGTGATCGTGGTCGCCGCGATCGTGATCGGCGCGGGTTCGGCGCCCAAGACCGGCAACTCCGACGAACGCCTCTTCTCCATCGCGGCGCGCCTCAAGTGCCTGCAGTGCGTGGGGGAGTCGGTTGCGTCGTCGCAGTCGTCGTACGCGGTGCAGTTCCGCGAGGAGATCCGCAAGCAGATGCGCCAGGGCGGCACCGACGACGAGATCCTCAACTTCTTCGCCGACAGCTACGGCCAGGAGGTGCTGTTGACGCCACCGTCGAGCGGCATCGGCGGACTGGTGTGGGTGGTGCCTGTGGTGGTCGCCGCCGGAGCGGTGCTGCTGCTGGTGGGCACGTTCCGCCGCTGGCGGGCCGAACGTGAGGACGTGCACGCGAGCGCCGAGGACGTCGCGCTCGTTGCGCACGCTTTGGGCGGTTCGGCGAATGACGACCTTGTAGGTGTCGCATCGACTGAGGGTCCATCGACGGCGAGCGACGAGGGGCAGGGTCGCGGCGACGCGAACACGAGCGGTCCCGACGAGCAGGTCGGTCGGTGAGCGCTCCCACCTCGACCCGAACGCACGGCGCGGGCACCAACGGGGCCCTCAACCCGGACCGCCTCGCCGAGCTCGAAGAGCAGCGTGACCACCTGCTCGCCTCGTTGCGGGATCTGGAGAGCGAGCACGACGTCGGTGACCTCGACGACGTCGACTACGGCGAGCTCAAGGACGACTACACCGCTCGGGCGGCCGAGGTCATCCGTGCCATCGAAGCGCACCGGGACCTCGTCGAGCGCTCCCGTCCCGAACGCAACGTCGGGCGGACACTGCTGATCGTGGTGACGGTGCTGGCCGTCGCAGTCGTCGCCGGAGTGCTGGTCGCCCGGTCGTCGGGACAGCGGGGGAGCGGCACGATCACGGGCAACGACAACTCGCTGCGCCAGCAGCTCGCATCGTGTCAGATGCTGAGCTTCCAGAAGCCAGCCAAGGGAGTCGAGTGCTACTCGGCGATCCTCAAGCAGGAGCCCGACAACCTGGAGGCCCTCACCTACCAGGGTTGGGCGCTCGTGCGCGACGACAAGGTGACCGAAGGGGCCAAGAACCTCGCCCGGGCGGTCAAGATCGACCCGGACTACCCCGATGCCAGGGTGTTCCGGGCGATCCTGCTCTCCAGGGCCGGCACCGCAGCGCAGTCGAAGGGCGATGCCATCATCGCCAAAGAGAGCTTCACCGCTGCCGCCGCGGAGCTCGACCGCTTCTATCGCAACGATCCGCCGCAGGTCGCCGTCCAGGTGCTCCAGCAGCAGAACCTGGAGCGCACGATATTCTTCGGGTTGCTCGATGCCCCGACGTTCGGGTGCTGGCAGCAGGCCGCGGCGGGTAGCGAGGCCGACAAGGGCATCGACCAGGCGTTCCTCGACACGATGGGCACGTGCCTCGACGCAGCGATCGCCCAGAACCCGTCGTCGACCGATGCCTTGCTGTCCAAGGCGTTGACGCAGCTCGGCCCGGAGCGCACCGACCTCGCCGGATCGAAGGCGTACACCGAACGGGTGCTCGCCCTCGATCCCCAGAACGCCAACGCCTTGCTGCTGCAGGCGTCGATCGCCGTGGCGTCGAGCGACTTCGACGGCGCCTTGGCGCTGCTCGATCGCATCGACACGATGGCCCGCCCCACCGCGGCGTTTCTGATCGGCCCGCCCGACGTGTTGCGCAAGGCCATCGCCGAGGCCCGAAAGGCGGCGTCGCCAGGTGTCACGACCACGGTGCCGGCCACCCGATCCGGAGCCCCAGCATCGGGTGCGGGCTCGGGTGCGGCTGGCTCTTCGACCCCGGCTTCGGGCGCGGCGGGCTCGGCGACCACGACGACCGCGCCGCGTTCCGTCGTCTCGACGGTTCCCGGAGCACCACAGATCCCCAACGCGGGCGGCGGCTGACCCCCATCCCCGTTCTGTTACGCAGAACCGCGGAGAACTCCGCGGTTCTGCGCAACAGAACGGGGAAGCGTTCGCTGGAGGCGGCGCGTCGATAGCCTGCGTGGATGAAGATCCTCTTGGTCGGTGCCGGTGGTGTGGGCGATGCGTTCTGCGCGATCGCGAGCCGCAGGTCGTTCGTCGAGTCGATCGTCGTCGCCGACATCGATCCGGCCAAGGCGCAGCGTGCCGCATCGCGCGACGATCGGTTCACCGCGACCGCACTCGACGCGTCGGATCCCGCGGCGGTGACTTCGGCAGCGATCGCCGCCGGTGCGGACCTCGTGATGAACGCAGCCGATCCTCGGTTCGTCATGCCGATCTTCGACGGTGCGTTCGCCGCCGGTGCGAACTACATGGACATGGCGATGTCGCTCTCCGAGCCTCACCCGAGCGACCCGCACTCGTCGACGGGTGTGAAGCTCGGTGACCGTCAGTTCGCCGAGGCCGACGAGTGGGTCGACAAGGGCCTGCTCGCCGTGTGCGGGATGGGCGTCGAACCGGGCATCGCGGATGTGTTCGCCCGCTACGCCGCCGACGAGCTGTTCAGCTCGATCGACGAGGTCGGCATCCGCGACGGCGCCGACATGGTGGTACGCGGCTTCGACTTCGCTCCGACGTTCTCCATCTGGACCGTCATCGAGGAGTGCCTCAACCCACCGGTGATCTGGGAGCGCGACAAGGGCTGGTACACCACTCCGCCGTTCTCCGAGCCGGAGGTGTTCCGGTTCCCGGGAGGCATCGGCGACGTCGAGTGCGTCAACGTCGAACACGAAGAAGTACTGCTCGTTCCCCGATGGATCGACTGCAACCGGGTCACCTTCAAGTACGGCCTCGGTAACGAGTTCATCTCCGTCCTCGAGACGCTGCACAAGCTGGGACTCGACGGCGTCGACCCCGTGACGGTCCGCGGTCAGCAGGTCTCACCGCGCGACGTCGTGGCGGCATGCCTGCCGGATCCGGCGACCCTTGGTGACCGCATCGAGGGGCGGACCTGCGCAGGTGCGTGGGTGACCGGTGTGGGCAAGGACGCAGACGGGAACCCGACCGACGCCCGCGACGTGTACCTGTACCACGTGGTCGACAACGAAGAGACGATGGGACGTGACGGCGCCCAAGCAGTCGTGTGGCAGACGGCGGTCGGCCCCGTCGTGGCGTGCGAGCTCATCGACGCCGGTGTGTGGAGCGGAGCGGGAGTGCTCGGCCCAGAAGCCTTGCCGCCGGTGCCGTTCCTGGACCTGCTTGGCGGCGAGTACGACTCGCCGTGGGGGTTGGAGGAGCGCTGAGCGTTCGGCGGTCAGACCTTGACCGGCGTGTAGAGCCCGGTCGCAAACGTCTCGCCGTCCCAGTGGCGTAGCGCCCACACCGAACCCTTGGAGCATCCGCTCTTGCCGGGCACGACCATGCCACGGCGCTGAGCTCGGCCGACCAGATCGGGGATCACGTCACCGTGGCTGCACAGGACCGCCGGAGTGTCGGCGAGGTCTTCGAGCAGGGACCACGACGCTTCGATGGGTGTGCCTTCGGCCAACCGGTCATCGACGATCACGTCGAGGCCGAGCGCCTTCGCGAGCGGCTCCAGCGTCTGGCGGCAGCGCAGGTAGGGGCTGGAGCGCACCACGGTCGGGGTCTCGTGCCGTAGCCACTCCGAGAGCCGCTCGGCCTGGAGGTGGCCGGTGGCATCGAGCGGCCGATCGTCGTCGTGTGGGTCGAGGTCGTTGCGCACACCGGCAGAGCCGTGGCGGACAAGGTAGAGCGCCATCTGAACTGATCAGGAGCAGGGGCGACGGCGGGCAACGATGAGGTCCATCTGCCTCACGGTAACCGAGCGCGCGCCGCGTGAGTGTGCTCCCGATGGTGGCGGTGAGTCCGTGCTCAGGGCAGGACGCCGTGAGATCTGAGGAACTCGGTGGTGCTGACCTGGTCGACGTGCTGGTGGGCGCTCAGCCCGGCCTCGGTGGCGCCGGCGACGTTCTCGGCAAGGTCGTCGATGAAGAGGATGCGTTCAGGTGGCACCTCCAACGTGGCGCACACGAGGCGGAACACGTCGGGGTTCGGCTTGGCGATGCCGAGCTCGGCGGTGTTGAAGATGTGGTCGAACTCGTCGAGCAGGTCGAGCACGTGCAGGTCGCGTCGCAGTCGGGTGGTCCCGTTGGAGAGCATCGCCGCGGTCGTGCGGGCACGCACCTGACGCAGCATCTGCAACATGTCGGTGTCGACCCGTCCGACGTTGGCTTCCCACTCGTCGATCGCGCCGTGGGCATCGGTGCCGTACCTGGCGATCACCCGACTGCGGACCTCGGTCATCCATTCGGGGAACGTGAGGCGGCCGGTGATGGCGAGCGGCCCCAGCTCGGGGGAGAACGCGACATCGAGGATCGTTCGGGGCGGTAGCCCGAAGCTCTGTTCGACCTCGTCGAGCTGGTCGTCGTTCCACTGGCGGAAGACGCCGTCGAGGTCGAACAGGACGACGGCGATCGGGGTGTCACTCACGCCGGCCAGTCTGGTCGATGGGCCTGACATCCCGGTTCCGCCGAGCCGTCCTCGTCCGTCGGCGCTCCTCGGGTCCGTGCCCATCGCGTCCACCATCCGGCGGGTTGCTGCTCAGCGGGCGAGCGATCGGAGCTCGCCGAGCACACGGGGGAGTGCCTCGAGCAGGCGGGTGACATCGTCGTCGGTACTCGACCATCCCACCGAGACACGCAACGAGCGCTGGGCGTCGACGCCCATGGCGTCGAGCACCGGTGATGGCTCCAGGGACTCCGACGAGCACGACGATCCCGAGTGCACCGCCACCCCGGCCCGGTCGAGCCCCATGAGCACCGGCTGAGGCTCGACGTCGGAGAACGTCATGCACACGATGTGTGGCAGGGACGCGTTCGCCGCAGCGCCGACCACGGCGATGCCTGAGTCCGAGGGGAGCGCCGCCGCCCACGCCCGGATGCGATCGGTGAGCGCTCGGGTGCGGAGTTGCTCATCGGCCATCGTCTGGGCGGTGTCGACAGCTGCAGCGGCGAAGCCGAGCACGCCGAGGGTGTGCTCCATGCCGGCGCGGCGTGCTCGTTCCTGGTCGCCGCCGACCATCAGCGGTGGCACCCGAACCCCTCGGCGCACCAGCAGTGCCCCCGTGCCCGTTGGGCCGCCGAACTTGTGTCCGGAGATCGACATCAGGTCAGCGCCGGACGCGACGAAGTCGATCGGGACGTGCCCGCCGGCCTGCGCCGCGTCGATGTGGACGAGCACGCCCTTGGCCCGGCACGCCGCGATGACCTCGGCAACCGGCTGGAGGGTGCCGACCTCGTGGTTGGCCCACTGCACGTGCACGAGGACCGTCGAGTCGTCGATCGCAGCGATCAGATCATCGGGATCGATCCGTCCGGTCCGGTCCACGCCCACCACCGTGTGGCGCCCGCGTGCCGACCACTCGCGCACCGCCGAGTGCTCGACTGCGGCGAGCACGACGTGATCGTCGACGCAGCGATCATTTTCGCCACCTGCGTGGGCAGCTTCGGCTGCGTTGGCGGTGGTACGAGCGCGTGCACCCCACGTCGCGGCGGCGATCGATTCGGTCGCTCCGGAGGTGAACACGACCTCGCGGCTGCGGGCGCCGAACGCGTCGGCAACGTGTTCCCGGGCGTGTTCGATCGCGACCCGGGCGGTCATGCCTTCTTGGTGGATGCGCCCCGGATCACCGGCGAGCGGACCATCCGGCCCGGCGTCGATGGCTGCGCGCATGGCATCGGCCGCAGCGGGTCGGAGCGGCGAGCTCGACGCGTGGTCAAGGTACGCGCGGTCCACGTCAGTCGTCGAAGGACGTGACGCAGCGCTCGTCGCCGCCGGCGCTCGACGACATCAGCTCGACGTTCGTCTCGCCGTAGAGGGTGCCGAGCATGCCCTTGACCATGCCTCGGTCCACGGCGCAGATGACTGGGTGCTCGATCGCTGCTTCGCCGAAGGGGCAGTGCTCGGTGACGATTCGCAGTTGGTCGCCGTCCTTCTCGGCATGCGCTGCGAAGCCGTGCGCCGAGAGCGCGTCGGCGACAGCGTGCAGCGCTGAGCGGAAGGAGCGAGTGGTCTGATCGCCCATCGCGGAGGCCATCGTGGCGCCGTACTGCTCGCCGACCTCCTCGGCGAGGGCGGTCGCGCGAGCGGTGCCGAGCTCCGCGAGCGCTCGTCCGAGCAGCTCGATGATCACGTCGTCGTGACGGACCGCGACATCGAGGGTCACCTCGTCGGACGCGGTGCGGTACCGCTTGGAGGGCCGGCCGGCACCGCCGGCGCCCCGCGAGGTGGTGATCTCGAGGTACCCGCCCGCCGCGAGCTTGTCGAGGTGGTGTCGTGCCACGTTGGCGTGCAGCTCGAAGCGCTCGGCCACATCGGACGCCGTGACGCCATCGGGGTTCGCGTGCGCGAAGAGGTAGATCTCTCGGCGGGTCGGGTCGCCGAATGCGTTCGTGATCGCCGTGACGGTCGACGCGAACTCGGTGGGGCTCAGGGCAGCCACATGGCCAGCGTACTTGCGTCCCAGCGAGGCGGCGTCGCCGCGATCCATGGCCGGTCCGAAGTCGCTGGACCCTCGTCGATCGAGTCGTGGTGGCGGGTGGCTTGCCGTTGCCGTGCGCCCGCCGCGACACTCGGTCCATGGCCCCCACTCCAGAAGCCGTCCTCGACGCGCTGTCACACGTGACCGAACCCGACCTTCGCCGCTCGATCGTGGAGCTCGGCATGGTCCGAGACGTGCGGGTCGAAGGTGGCGTGGTGGCGTTGACCGTCGTGCTCGCCACACCGCTCAGCCGCCTCGCCGATGATGCGACCGAGCGGGTGACCGAGGTGGTCGGAGCGCTCGACGGCGTGGAGCGGGTGCAGGTCGAGGTCGTGTTGATGACCGACGACGAGCGCGCCGCGTTGCGTCGCAGCCTCCACGGCGACCCGGCAGCTACGGCCGGCACGAACCCGTCCCACGGTCACTCCGAGGGCCGCACAATCCCGTTCGCCGATCCGGCGTCGAAGACCCGGGTGCTCCTGATCGCGTCGGGCAAGGGTGGCGTGGGCAAGTCGTCGGTCACGACCAACCTCGCGATCGCCCTGGCCGAACGCGGCCGCTCCGTCGCAGTCGTGGACGCTGATGTGTGGGGCTACTCGATTCCGCGGATGCTCGGAGTGGACCGCGCTCCGATGGTCATCGATCAGATGATCGTGCCGCCCGAGGCGCACGGCGTCCGGGTCATGTCGATGGGCTTCTTCGTCGAGGAGGAGCAACCGGTGATCTGGCGCGGCCCGATGCTGCACAAGGCGTTGGAGCAGTTCCTGACCGAGGTCTACTGGGACTCGCCCGACTACCTAGTCATCGACCTTCCTCCCGGCACGGGCGACGTGTCGATCTCGCTGTCGCAGTACCTGCCTCGCGCTGAGCTCTACGTGGTGACGACGCCGCAGCCCGCAGCGCAGACGGTGGCGCAACGGGCCGCGTTCATGGCCAACAAGGTCCAGCTCGACCTCAAGGGTGTGATCGAGAACATGTCGTGGTTCACCGGCGACGACGCCAAGCGCTACGAGATCTTCGGCAGCGGTGGGGGTCAGGCGTTGGCGGACAAGGTCGACGTGCCGTTGCTCGGCCAGGTGCCGCTGGTGCCGGCGTTGCGTGAAGGCGGCGACACCGGTCTGCCGATCACGGTGAGCGATCCCGGCTCCGAGGCGTCGCGGATCTTCGCTGGGATCGCGGAGCGGGTCGACACCGAGCTCGCCCCGACCCGTCGGTTCCACAAGGACCTCAAGATCATCTGACGCACCGGTCCTGGTGCTCGGGTCGTGTTCGGGCGCAGCAGGCCTGTGGGTGTCCCGAGTTGCGTGGGGCCTGGGTTCTCGGGTCGTGGTCGGGCTCTCTGGGCCCGTGGGTGTGCCGAGTTGCGTGGGGGCCGTGAAACCCGCACGCGCCCGGCCGGGTCTCATGGGTATGGTGGGTCGTTCACCGATCCGCGCCGCTCGATTGGCGCGCCCCGGGACGGAGGTCCCCGCCGTGAGCACCGAACGTGAACAGCCCAGCACGACCGTCGCGACCACAGCCGCCGACGTCCGCCGCGACCTCGATCTGGACGCACTGCGGCGAGAGCTCCTGCAGCTGCGTGCCGAACTGCTCGACACAGCGCCCGACCTCGACGCGGAGGTCTTCCGGACCCGGTCGGACGTCTCGGACGGCAGCGGGGAGACCGAACACCTCGTCGTGGCCGAGCAGAAGGACGTGAGTGCTCGCATCGATGCGCTGGCCGAACGCTCCGTCGAAGAGATCGACGAGGCGCTCGCTCGCATGGACGCTGGAACCTACGGACGCTGCGTCGACTGCGGCGACCCGATTCCGGCCGAGCGGCTGGAGGCGGTTCCCGCCGCCCCGACCTGCCTGCGCTGCAAGGCCGAACGAGAACACGGCAGCGCACTGGTCTGACATCGTGACGCGCTGCCACGGCGGTGGCGCAGCGCTGGACCAGCCGACGCTGGCCATGTTGACGCGGGCCATGTTGTCACTGGTCATGACGCCCTGATTCTCGTCAATCTTGACTACGATCGATGCATGTCCCCGGCGCGTACTCGCCTCCTCGTGCTCGGTGTGGTTCGGGTGTTCGGGCCGGTGCACGGCTACGACGTCCGGCGGGAGCTGCTCACCTGGCGGCTTCGTGACTGGACGAACATCCAGCCGGGGTCTATCTACTCCGCATTGCGGACGCTCGAGAACGACGGGTTCATCGAGCAGGTCTCGCCCGCTGCCAAGGTTTCCGGCGGCGCCAGTCCCGGCGGCGACAGTCCCGGCAGCGACACCGGTGCCGAGCTCGGTTCGAAGTCATCGGGAACCGGACCCCCGAAGCGCAACTACCAGATCACCGGAGAGGGCGAGAAGGCGTTCGCGACGGAGCTCAGAACCGCATGGTGGCGGGTGGAACGGGCCGCGGAGCCGCTGATTCCGGCATTGTGCCTGATGCCGTTCATGCCTCGTGCGGAGCTGATCGCGGCCCTCGACGCCCGAATCCACCAGCTGACCGCAGAGCTCGAGCAGTTGCGCTTCGGGCGCGCTGATATCGCCGATGGATCCACCGGCGCCGACGGCGGCATTCCCGAGCACGTGCGGGAGATCATCGACTTCGCGTCAGCTCGCGTCGATGCGGAGATCACGTGGACCCGTGGGTTGATGCGTCGGTTGGTGGCTGGTGAGTACTGGTTCGCGGATGAGGCGCCGGCGAATGGCCATGACCTTCACGACAGCGACGACCGATAGTCAACCTTGACTAGTCGGTCGGTCGATGCAACGATGCCCCCGTGGCAGATGGTGCTCCGACTCAGAACTCCTCGATGATCTCCGTGCGCGGGCTCTCGCAGACGTTCAAGACCCGCACCGGACCGGTCGACGCGGTCTCCGGGATCGACTTCGATGTGAAAGAAGGCGAGATCCTCGGGTTGCTGGGTCCCAACGGGGCTGGCAAGACGACGACCTTGCGCATGCTGTGCACGTTGCTTGCTCCGACGTCGGGTTCGGCGGTCGTCGCCGGCGTCGACGTCGCGCTCGACGCTCGCGAGGTGCGTCGTCGCATCGGTTACGTGGCGCAGATCGGGGCGGTGCCGGCGCCGGGCACCGTGGTCGGTGAAGAGCTCGTGGTGCAGGCTCGGCTTCAGGGCATGTCCAAAGCCGACGCTCACGCTCGCATGGTCGAGCTCCTGCCCTCGCTCAGCCTCGACGGGTTCGAGAAGCGGGCCTTGTCGGAGATGTCGGGCGGTCAGCGACGCCGGTTCGACGTGGCGCTGGGGCTGATGCACAGCCCTCGGCTCGTCTTCCTGGACGAACCGACGACCGGCCTCGATCCACAGAGTCGAGCCAACCTCTGGGACTACATCCGACTGCTTCGCGCGGAGTACGGCGTGACGATCGTGTTGACCACGCACTACCTCGACGAGGCAGACGCGCTCGCCGATCGCATCGTGGTCATGGATCACGGGGCGATCGTCGCCGATGACACCCCCGATGCGCTCAAGGCGCAGGTCTCGGGCGACGTGATCAGCGTCGTGGTCGACGGCGACCTGGAACGGGCGCGCGTCGTGGCCGATGAGGCGCTCACGCCCAGGACCAGCGCGATCGAGAACCTCGGTGGGGAGGGGGAGCGGCTCGTGCTGACCGTCGATCGTGGTGCCACCGCGGTGCCGGTGCTCTTGAGGGCGCTCGACGCAGCGTCGTTGCCCTTGACGTCGGTCGAAGTGCGCCGACCGACCCTCGACGACGTGTTCCTCACACTCACCGGCCGATCCCTTCGGGAAGAAGGCGCAGCATGAACCTGACGAACGGCAACCGGCACCACCGTCCGAGCCGCCACCATGTCGACCACAGGAGCCGTCCGTGCTGATCGAGACCTGGATCATCTTCCAACGCCAGATGCGCAGCCTCGTGCGCAACCCCGTGTGGGTCTTCTTCGGACTGACCCAACCGATCCTCTATCTGGTGCTCTTCGGTCCGTTGCTGGTCAACGTGAGCGGTGGTGGGCTCGGCGGTGACGAGTCGTGGCTGATCTTCGTGCCGGGACTGCTGTTGCAGCTGACCATCTTCGGTGCAGGCTTCGCTGGGTTCGGGATCATCCAGGAGCTGCGCGAAGGCGTCGTCGAGCGCCAGCGGGTGACGCCGGCTCACCGGTCGTCGCTGATCATCGGTAGGGCGTTGTCGAACACCCTGACGATCGGTGTGCAGGCGGTCATCCTGACCGTCGTGGCGATCCCGTTCGGTCTGAGCCCGTCGTGGCCCGGCGTGGCCGTGTCGGTCGTGGCGGTCTGCGTGCTCAGCATGGGTTTGGCGTCGGCGTCGTACGCCATGGGGCTGATCCTGAAGGACGAAGACTCGTTCGCCCCCTTCGTCCAAGGCGTCTCGTTGCCGCTGCTGCTCCTGTCGGGGGTGTTCCTGCCGATGACGTTGGCGCCCGCGTGGCTGGAGAAGCTGTCGAAGGCGAACCCGTTGACCTACGTGCTCGACGGCACCCGTTCGATGTTCGCCGGAGACTGGGCCGACTCTGCAGTGGTGTGGGGGTTGGTCGGTTCGGTCGGCGTGGCGGTCGTGCTGACCTGGTGGAGCGCCCGCCGATTCCAGCGCCTGTCGGGCTGATGCGACTGTCGGTCTGAAGTGACTGTCGGGCTGGGTCGACCGATGGTCTGCTCGGCGCTCGATCTCGGGCGGGCGCTACGGCCGCCGGGACCTAGGTAGGCTGGGCCGACGTCGCGTCGGTGGTGCACACCCCGGAGCGGATCAGAACGAACCCCAACCAGACCGACCAGGAGCCCCATCCGTGGACGTGCGCATCGGCGTGACCTACTCCCCCCGGGAGATCGACCTGCAGCTCGGCGAGGACGTCGACCGTGACGATCTCCGTAAGCGGGTCGACGACGTGCTGTCCGACGAGAAGCTCGTGTTGTGGCTGACGGACCGCAAGGGCAACGACGTGGCCATCCCGTCGTCCAAGATCACCTTCATCGAGATCGGTTCCGCCGCCGAGAGTCGCAGCTTCGGCTTCTCCACCACCTGAGTCGCTGCGCCACGGCGTCACGCCGCCGCAACCGACCGCTCCCATGGCACCGACCAAGCCCGGACTCCTCGACCGCAAACTGCTCTTCGTCACCGGCAAGGGTGGCGTCGGCAAGACGTCGGTGGCGTCCGCGATCGCGATGCTGGCTGCGTCGCGGGGCAAGCGGACCCTGGTGTGCGAAGTCGACGCCAAGGGCAACCTGGCCGACTTCCTGGGAGTGGGTCCGCTCCGCTTCCAGCCGACCGAGGTTCGCTCTCGCCTGTTCGCGATGTCGATGGACACCGAGGAGTCGCTCAAGGAGTACATGCGGCTGAACCTCAAGGTGCCGCTCCTGGCCAAGATGGGCCCGCTCGCTCGGACCTTCGACTTCGTGGCCAACGCGGCGCCCGGCGTGAACGAGCTGCTGACGATCGGCAAGTTCACCTGGGAGGTGCGCGAGCGCAACTACGACCTCGTCGTGGTCGACGCGTCCGCGACGGGTCACGTGGTCGGCCAGCTCGCGGCGCCGGTGGCGATCAACGATCTGGTCAAGGTCGGTCTGGTGCGCAACCAGACCGACTGGATGATCGACATCCTCACCGACGCGGCGACCACCGGGGTGGTGGTCGTGACCGTCGCTGAGGAGATGCCGGTGTCGGAGACGCTGGAACTGATCGGTCGGCTCGACGACGAGACACAGATCGATGTCGCGTCGGTGGTGGTCAACCGGGTGCTGCCAGAGCTGTTCGGTCGGTCAGAGGAAGAGACCTTCGATCGTCTGCGCCAGCCAGACGGTGTTGCGGTGCTCGACGAGCGCGTCGGCGGCGGCGTGGGCCCGGTGCTCGACGGCGCCGAGCTCGCCGTCAGCTTGCGGCGCAGCCGAGTCGCGCACCTGGAACGACTGCGTGGTGGGCTGCCACCGAACATGGCGGTGCTGTACCTGCCCTATCTGTTCCACCGCTCCCACGGGGTGCGGGCCACGTCGCGCATCGCCGACGCGCTCGGCGACGAGTTGGGGTTCTGATGGCTGGATCAGCAGAGGTCGGCCCACTCACCAGCATCGAGCAGCTGTGCGCCTCCAAGGAGGTCGTGGTGTCGACCGGCTCCGGCGGCGTCGGCAAGACCACTTCGGCCGCGGCGATGGGTGCGATGGCCGCAACCCACCTGGGCGGCAAGGTGCTCGTGCTCACCGTCGATCCCGCGAAGCGCCTGGCCAGCGCGCTGGGACTCGAGCAGTTCGGCAACGTCGAGACGAGGGTGCCGGACGAGGCGTTCACCGCTGCGGGCGTCCGGCCCGAGGGCGAGCTGTGGGCGGCCATGTTGGACACCAAGCAGTCGTGGGACGACCTCGTGCGGATGCACGCGCCCGACGCCGCAACCCGCGACGCCATCCTGGTCAACCCGCTGTACCAGAACATCACCGGCAAGTTCGTCCAGAGCCACGACTACGTGGCGATGGAACGGTTGTACGAGATCCACACGTCGGGTCGCTACGACCTGATCGTGGTCGACACGCCCCCGACCCGCAACGCCGTCGATTTCCTCGACGCCCCTGATCGCATGGCGGACTTCTTCTCGTCCCGCCTGCTGCGCTGGCTGATCACTCCGTACCGGTCGCGGCTGGTGAGCTTCGCATCCAAGCCCTTCTACTCGGTGGCCGACCGCATCCTCGGCACCCAGTTCCTCGAAGACGTCGCCGAGTTCTTCATGCTCTTCCAGACGATGTACGACGGCTTCGTGGAACGGGCACGAGCCGTCACGACCTTGCTGGGCGGGCCGCAGACCACCTTCGTGGTGGTCTCCACGTTGGAAGTCGCCCCCGCACGGGAGGCGGAGTTCTTCCTGCAGCTGCTCGGCGAGCGCGGCTACCACGTGGGCGCGCTGGTGTTGAACAAGGTGCTGCCCGAGCTCTTCCTCGACCGGCCAGGTACCGCAGCAGCCAAGGTGCTGTCGCATCAGAGCGGCGACGTGGCCGCCGATGTCGCGACCCTGCTGGGCCCTCCGGCCGACGACGTCCAGCGCCTGGGTACCGTGCTCCGGGAGGTGGGGGAGAGCTTCCTCAACTACCAGGTCGTCGCTCGGCGCGAAGCGGAGCAGCGCGCCGAGCTGTCGGAGCGACCCAAGGTGACCGCCACGGTCCCGTACTTCGACGACGACATCCACTCACTCGCCGGGCTGCTGCGCCTGGGCGAACTGCTGTGGCGCTGAACGCCCGGATCGGAAGCACCGAACATGGACGACGCTGAGACCACCAGAGGGACGTTCCCGCAGTTCCCGGGCCCCCCGTTGCGCGGGGACCTGGCCGCAGCCAAGGAGATCGACCTCGACGACGATGCCGACGACACCAAGTTCACCGCCGAGCACGTGGCGCTGGTGGTGCCGCAGGTCGACCAGGACGCGTCGAAGCACCTGAAGCGGCTCGTCGCCGGGTGGGGCATGCTCGCCGACTTCGCGTTCGCCGATCTGCTGCTCTACGTGGCGCTGCCGTCCCACGACGCCGGACTCAACCGCTTCCTGGTCGTGAACCAGGTGCGGCCGAACACCGGTCAGACCCTGTTCACCGACGACGTCGTCGGGCGGGCGATGAGCTCCACGCAGCGGCCGCTGATCGCTCAGGCGCTGGCCACCGGGGAGATCTCCGAAGACGTCGTCGACAGCCCCTGGTTGGGCGAGCGCATTCGGGTCACCGCCATCCCGGTCCGCTTCGGCGGGCGCACGGTGGCGGTGCTGGCTCGGGAGGCATCGATCGAAGGCGCCCGAGACGTCAGCGACCTTGCGAGCGTCTACCTGGGAGTGTTCCGACGCTTGGGCAGGATGGTCGCCGACGGCGTCTTCCCGTTCGCCGACGAAGAGGTCGTCGGGACCGGTGGGCCTCGTGTCGGTGACGGCGTGCTGCTACTCGACGAGCTCGGCAAGATTGCGTTCGCGTCGCCGAACGCCGTCTCCGCGCTGCGGCGCCTGGGAGTGCAGCAGCGGCTGCAGGGTGAGCACCTCAGCGACCTCGGTGCGGAGACCGCTGCGACCTACCGGGCCTACTTCAACGGCCGTCCGACCGTCGAAGAGGTCGAGCGAGACGACGTCAACGTGGTGTTGCGCTGCATCCCACTGATCGCGGAGGGCCGGGTCGACGGTGCGGTCGTGTTGCTGCGCGACGTGTCAGAGATGCGCTTGCGGGACCGGGCGCTCGTGTCGAAGGACGCGACGATCAAGGAGATCCACCACCGCGTCAAGAACAACCTCCAGACGATCTCCTCGCTGTTGCGGTTGCAGGGTCGACGTCTGACAGAGCCGACCGCCAAGGCGGCGATCGAGGAGTCCGTTCGGCGCATCCGCTCCATTGCGCTCGTGCACGAGACGCTGTCTCGTGATGACGGCGACGATGTCGACTTCGGCGAGGTGCTCCGTCCGCTGGTGCGTATGGTCGAGGAGGGTTTGACCTCGCCCGACGTACCCGTCGAGTTCATCATCGAAGGCGGTGCCGGAAAGCTGCCATCCCCCGAGGCGACGTCGCTGGCCGTGGTGACCACGGAACTGCTCCAGAACGTCGTCGACCACGCATACCCCCTGGGCACGTTGGAGCCCGGCGAGCGGGGCCGCATCCGTATCGTGCTGGCGAACGATCAGGTCGTCCTGCGGCTCGCCGTCATCGACGATGGCGCAGGACTGGCGTCCGACTTCGATCCGCAGACGTCGAACAGCCTGGGCCTGTCGATCGTGCGGGGTCTGGTCGACGAGCTGGGCGGCACGATGGAGTTCGCCGCCGTCCGCCCGGGCGAACGCCGTCCCGGCAACCGGGTGCAGTTGGTGCTGCCGGTCGTCAGTCGGGTCGAGGCGGACGCGGAACGACCTCCCCCAGGGGGAGGTCGTTCGGTGGGGCTGTGAGCCCCGGATCGGAATTGTCGAGCGGCCGCAGGGTGCGCCCGACGGGCCGGCTCAGGAGGCCTGGGCCTGCTTGCGCTGGCGGGCGACCCATGCACGGCGCAGCTTGCGACGCTCTTCTTCGGAGGTGCCACCCCAGACGCCGGAGTCCTGGTTGGTCGACAGCGCGAACTGGAGGCACGGCTCCTTGGCGTCGCAGGTGTCGCACACGGCCTTGGCGGCGGCGATCTGCTCGAGTGCCGGGCCCGTGGTGCCGACCGGGAAGAACAAGGCCGGGTCGGTGTCACTGCACGATGACGTGGTCCGCCAGTCGTCGGTCGCCATGTTCAGGCTTCGGCTCGAGGTGAGTGCCACGTTGTCCTCCGTCGGGTGGGTCGAAGAGGGCGCGTGCTCGGACGGGCCCCGGTGCGTAGTTGTCGCGATTCCTCGGGTTTCCCGCCAGATGTGTCGTGACGACCGCTCGCAGCGCTGCAGAATGGGAGCGGTCGCTCCGAACGGCAGTCCGTCGATCCGGTCGCCGACTCACGCGTGGGTCGGGAACTTGTGAATTCGTGAACAAAGTTGAACCTACAGGCGACCACTCTCTGTGTAAAGGAAAAGTTTCGGGAAGATGTCACCAAGTGAACGACCGCTCGTCATCGCCCATCGGGGCGCGTCCGCAGATGTGCCAGAGAACACCGCCTTGGCCTTCACGACCGCGTTGGAGCAGGGCGCGGATTGGGTGGAGCTCGACGTCCGGCTGAGCTCCGACGGGTCGCTGATCGTCAACCACGATCCGTGGTATCGCGATGGGAGAACGGTGTGGTCCACGCCGTTCGCCGATGCACCGGACGCCACGCTGGTGCTCGCCGGAGCCATGGCTGCGTGCGCCGGCATGGGCGTGAACGTGGAGATCAAGAACTCGCCCGATGACCTCGCCGATGGAACCTGGGGCCTCGATGTGGTCGATGCCACCGTGGAGCTCCTGTTGGACCTCGACCCGGCGGTCCTCGGCGAGGTGCTCGTGTCGAGCTTCGACTTCGCGACCATCGAACGCGTCAAGGCGTTGGCTCCGGCGGTGGCGACGGGCTACCTGGTCTTCGACCTGTCGAAGCAGACGAACGCGTTGGATCTGGCCGCGGATGGCGGCCACCAGGCGTTGCACCCGTGGGATCCGTTCGTGACGCCGGAGCTGCTTGCGGACTGCCACGCCCGCGGCCTTCTGGTGAACACGTGGACCGTCGACGATCCCGAGCGATGGACCGCGCTCGCTGCGATGGGCGTCGACGGCATCGTCACGAACACGCCCGGACTACTCGTCGAGGCGCTCCGCTGAGCAGGCCCGACGGCGACGGCAGCGGTGGCAGCGGCGTCAGGTTGTGACAGCTGCGGGGTGCAGGGCAGACTTCGGCCCATGAACGTCGTCGTGTGCGTGAAGCAGATCCCAGACCCGGCGGAGCCGGGCGCGTTGGATCCCGAAACCAAGACCCTCAAGCGTGACGGGAAGCTCATCCTGGACGAGTCCGACAGCTACGGCGTCGAGATGGCGCTGCAGCTCGTGGACGCTGCCGGCGGTGGCGAGGTCACCCTCGTGTCCATGGCTCCCAACAGCGAGGTCTCCGGCCTGCGCACTGCGCTCGCCATGGGTGCCGCCAAGGCCGTCCTCGTCTCCGACGATGCGCTCAAGGGCTCCGACGCTCTCGGTACCTCAAAGGTCCTCGCCAAGGCCATCGGCCGTGCTGGCGACGCGGACCTCATCTTGACCGCAACCGAATCCTCCGACGGCTACACCGGCGTCGTGCCCGAGCAGATCGCCGAGCTCCTCGGCCTTCCGTCGGTCACCTTCGCCAAGTCGATCACGATCGACGGCAGCTCCGCCAAGGTGCAGCGCCAGACCGAGGCCGGCTACGACGACGTCGAGGTGCCGCTGCCGGCGCTCGTGTCGGTGACCGCCGGTGTGGTGGAGCCCCGCTACCCGTCGTTCAAGGGCATCATGGCCGCCAAGTCCAAGCCGGTCGACGAAGTGACCGTCGCTGACCTGGGCCTCGACGCCGGCCAGGTCGGTTGGGCCGGTTCCGGCCAGCAGATCACCGAGGTCGCTCAGGCCGAAGCCCGTGAGGCCGGCACCATCGTCGAGGACGACGGCGAAGGCTTCCAGAAGATCGTCGACTTCCTCGCTGAGCTCAAGGTCATCTGAGCCCCGCTTTCTGACCCGAACGAAGCCCCGAAGAACGACGCCTGAAGCGCGAAGAGAGAAGAGACGAGAACATGGCTCTGTCCAAGATCTGGGTGTACGGCGAGGCCGCCAACGGCACCGTGTCCGGCACCACCCTCGAACTGCTGGCCAAGGCCCGCGAGCTTGCTGACACCGTTGAGGTCGTCACCACCTCCGGTGCCGATCTGGCCGGTCCCGCCGGCGCCAACGGCGCCAGCAAGGTCCTGAACATCGGCGGCACCGACGGCAAGCTCGTCGGCGTCCCCGCTGCTGCGGCGATCGCCGCAGCCGTCGCTGCCGGCACCGGCCCCGACGCCATCCTGTTCGCCACCAGCTACGACGGCCGTGACGTCGCCGGCCGCTTGTCGGTCAAGCTCGACGCTCCGGTGATCACCAACGTGACCGACCTGGTCGCTGCTGGTGACGGTCTCGCCGGTGTGGAGCCGATCTTCGGTGGCAGCACCGACGTGACCACCGCCTTCACCGGCGACAAGGTCAAGATCTTCCTGGTGCGCCCCAAGTCCTTCACCGCAGAAGAGACCGGCGGCGGCGCTGCCGCTGTCGAGGAGCTGACGGTGCCCGACACCGGTGCGACCGGCACCGCGGTGATCACCAACCGGTTCGTGGAAGAGAAGTCCGGCCCCAGCCTGGACGACGCCGCGATCGTCGTGTCGGGTGGCCGTGGCCTGGGCGAGCAGGACAGCTTCGAGCTCATCGAGACGCTGTCCAAGCAGCTCGGTGCCGCTCCGGGTGCGTCCCGTGCGATCGTCGATGCCGGCTGGGTGCCCTACTCCTACCAGGTCGGTCAGACCGGCAAGGTCGTCAAGCCGAACGTGTACATCGCGGCGGGCATCTCCGGTGCCACGCAGCACCTGGTCGGCATGAAGGGCTCCAAGTACATCATCGCCATCAACAAGGATGCCGAAGCGCCGATCTTCTCGGTGTCCGATCTCGGCATCGTGGGTGACGTGCACAAGGTGCTGCCCAAGCTCATCGAGGCGCTGCAGAACCGGTGATCGCCGCTCCTGTGCCGTCGGGACGGATTCGTCCATGACATCGATCGAAGGCCCCCGCCAGGGGGCCTTCGGCGCGTCCGGGGACATGGCCGACCCGTTGCACCCCGCGGTGGGGCGGGTTCGGACTTGGTCCAACTGGGCGGGGAACCAGTCGTGTCGAGCCAAGGTGCTCGTCCCGACGACCGAACCCGAGCTGTGTCGGATCGTCGCGGATGCAGCAGCGACCGGCAGAGTCGTGAGGGCCGTGGGAGCGGGTCACAGCTTCTCCGACGTGGCGTTGAGCGACGCGGTGCTCATCGACCTGACGGGCTACGACCGGGTCCTGGCGATCGATCCCGGTGCCCGCACGGTCACGGTGCAGGCAGGCGCCCGATTGCACGAGCTGTCCCGCTCGTTGTGGCCTCGGGGCCTTGCGTTCACCAACCTCGGCGACATCGACGTGCAGACCGTTGCGGGTGCCACGCAGAGCGCCACGCACGGCACCGGGATCGGCTTCGGCAACATCTCGTCGTCGATCATCGCGATGCGCCTGATCGACGGCCTGGGTCAGGTGCACGAGCTCAGCACGGTGTCCGAACCCGAGGTGTTCCGCGCCGCACGAGCGGCCGTCGGTGCGCTCGGACTGGTCTCGACGCTCACGTTCCAGCTGTCGCCGGCGTTCCACCTGCACGCCGTGCACGAACCCCGGCGCATCGACGAGGTGTTGGAACGCTTCGGAGAGCTCGTCCGCGACAACGACCACTTCGAGCTCTTCTGGGTACCGGGCACGGGCTGGTCGCTCACCAAGCGGCAACGCCGCAACCACGAGCGCTTGGCCCCCAGGTCGCGTCGCGATGAGCTGTTGACCGACGAGTTGTACGACAACGTGCTGTTCGGCCTGGCCAATCGCGTGGGTCGGTGGCGCCCGACCCTTGGTCGGGAGATCGCCAAGCGGATCCCGTCGCCGGGTCGTTCCGAGTTCAACGACCGCTCGTACCGAGTGTTCGCGTCACCCCGTCGAGTTCGCTTCGTCGAGATGGAGTACGCGGTGCCGATCGAGGCGACCGTCGACGCGGTGCAGCGGGTGCGATCGCTCGTTGCATCACTGCCGTACCCGGTGTCGTTCCCCGTGGAGGTCCGGACCTCGGCCGCAGACGGCATCACGTTGTCGACTGCATCAGGGCGAGCGACCGGCTGGATCGCCGTGCACATGTACCGCGGTGTGCCCTACGAGGAGTACTTCCGCGGCGTCGAGGCGATCATGGCGGAATTCGACGGTCGGCCGCACTGGGGAAAGCTCCACTGGCGGACGCCGCAGGATCTGGCACCGTTGTACCCGGGGTGGGACTCGTTCCAGGAGCTGCGCTCTCGGCTGGACCCGCTCGGTGTGTTCCAGAACGCCGCGATGACTCGAGTGCTTGGCCCGCTCGGCGGCTGACGGACGCGTTCTGTGTGCGCTGGGTTCGCCCCAGCGGCACTGATCGCACACAAAACGTGGCCGGGCTTCAGACCAGGGGCCATGGAACCCGGCGGCCGGTCGGGTCATGAGGGAATCGGCCGGAGCTCAGCACCGCACCTGCACGGTCGCGGAGTGCGTCGCGCTCAGAAGGGTCGAGGAGCGCCTCGAGTTCCGCCGGCAGCGGCGCCCCGAGCATGCGGTCGAGTGCGGTGAGGACTCGGTCGGGCACCGGTTCGCCGGCGAAGTCCCAGATCACGGTGCGGACCTTGAACTCGCAGTGGAACGTGAGCCCGTTGTCGATCGCCCAGATGCGGTCGTCGTCGTCGATCAGGCAGTGGCCGGACTTGCGGTCCGCGGAGTTGGCGACGAGGTCGAAGGCGCACAGGGCCCGCAGCGTCGGCAGCAGAGCCGGCTGGTCTCGGATGGTGAAGAAGTGCTCGGCGAAGTGGGCCGGGACGAACGCCTGCAACGATCCGGTGCCGAGCGGCGCATCGTCGTTGCGCGCCACGGTGGGAGGCACCAGGCCCAGGCCGAGGTGATCTGACAGCGCAGAGGTCGCCACCTCACGCCGCCACAGCCCTCCGGGGAAGTCCCACAGAGGCCGCTCGCCTCGCAACGGCTTGTAGATGGCGGGCAGGTGGTCCCTGCCAGTGCTCACCTGGACCAGGAATGTTCCGTTCGATGACCATGGCATGGCGCCGAGCACCTCGATGTTCCCGGAGCGCAACACGTCGGCCACGCCGTCGTCGCTGGGGGCGATGGTCGCGTCGTAGGTGAACTCGACGTTGCCGACGTCGCTGTCTCCGAGAACGTCGCCGCTGAGCTCTCCGTCGTCGAGGGGGAAGTCATCGTCGGGGTCATCGCGATCGTCGGGGTCGTCGATCCACTCGACGTCGACCCACTCGGCCCCGGCCCGTTCGGCCTCGACCCCTTCGGTGGTGTGAGGCGCCTCGGGTGGTGATGCGGCCGACGGGTGGTCGCCTTGGAGTCGGTGCGGTTGGCCAGGTTCGGTCACGGACCGGTCAGTTCCAACGTGGGCAGGCGTGGCCCTCGGTGCCGATCGGCCGGCCGCAGAGCTGGCACGGCGGGCGCCCGGCACGCACCAGGTCCATCGCGGCCTCGGCGAACGCGACCGCTTGACCGAGCTGCAGCGTGAACTGCGCCTCTGCGCCGTCGGGGTCCGAGTCGAGCAGGTCGTCGATCGCGTTGTCGTCGAACTCGCTGTAGTCGTCGATGTCGTCCTCATCGTCGTTGACGACGAGCTCCTCGGCGGTCACGAAGATGAGTCCCGCGTCCTCGTCGACACCGACCGACAACGAGCCGATCACCCATTCGACGTCGATCGGCTCGATCAGCCCTGCGATGTCGCGG
>JGI24770J26754_10000817_pt1 | contig 22459 bp, 20 predicted proteins | sample LakOneMetagenome_FD_26754 | JGI IMG/M metagenome (IMG submission 26754) | reverse complement strand
AAAACAATAGCCCCCCCGCGCGCCGCCCTTCGCGTCGGCGCGCGGGGCGCGGCGCGTCCGCATCTGATGCATGTCAGTGCGCACGGGAAGACGGACTCAGCCGCTAACACGATCGCTTGATCGCCCATAAGCGCCCACCGCTTGCGCTGGCTAAGCTGGAGGTGCCGGCTCTTGCGCCCTCTCCTATCCCGCGAACGATCATGGCAACCATCTACGTCGACCCCAGCGCCGCCGGTCCCGGTGACGGCTCCCTGTCCCATCCCTTTACCGCATGGACCAGCGTCGTCTGGTCGCCCGGCAACACTTACCTGCAGAAGCGCGGCACCACGTACGCGGGCGTGTTCAGGCTGGGCGCCAGCGGCACCCGCGAGCAACGCATCACCATCGGCGCCTACGCCGGAGCCGACGGCTCGGACGATCCGTCCCGGCCGCGGCCCGTCATCCTGTTGCCCGGCAGCCCCGTCACGCCACGGGACGGCGCCTCGATCGCGGTGTATGGCCAGGAGCGCGACTTCATCACCTACCGCAACCTCGACATCCGCAATCCCAGGCTGCCGGAAGCCAGCGACGTGGCGATCGTCTGGCTCGGCAACGGCTGCATCGTCGAGAACGTCGCACTCACGTCGAACTGCGCCGGCATTCATGTCTACGAGAAGCGCGACGTCGCCATCACCGGGTGCGCCCTCGACGTGGTCAGCTGCAGTGCGCAATTTGCGAACCACGGCATCCTGGTCGCCGGCGCTACCGCGATCGACGACATCCGGATCGTCGGCAATGCCGTTGTCCACCGCGGCGGTGGCTCGCCGGTGTCGTATGGCATCCGCTGCGAAGCCTACCGCCGGGAGCTTCCGCTCACCCGACTGGTCGTCGCGGGCAACCGGGTGACTCCGCCGCAAGGCGTCACGTACAGCACGAACCGCGACGCGGTCGGCATCTACCTCGTCAACGGCCTGGCGGCGCAACTCGACCGCAATACCGTCACCGGCATGCTGAGCGGCATCCGCATCAGCAGCGGCGATCGCAATCGGGTGACCAACAACAACTGCAGCACCAACATGAACTTCGGCATCCACGTCACCGGTTTTGCGACCTCCTTCCTTATCGAAGCCAATACCTGCAATTACAATGGCGGCACCGCCAGCCCGACCTTCTGGGGCCGCGGCATTCAAATGTCGGGAGCGGCAGGGCCCGGCGCCGTCTCCGGCCACACCATCCGGCGCAACACCTGCATGTTCAACTATAACTACGGGGGACCGCTGGACAATGGTTCCGAGGGTGTCGGGATCGGCCTGGATGAGGGCGTGCTGCGCTGTGCGGTGCTGTCCAACCACCTGGCCTTCAACGAGGGCAACGGGATCCAGATGTACGGGGGCCGGCCCGGAACCCGGCCCGACACCGGCGGACACACGATTTCGGGGAATGTCCTGAATACGAACTGCACCCATGCGGTGCTGGACCGGCGCAGCGGCGGCAGCGCACCGAGTCCGTTCTATGCGCATATCCAGCTTGCGTATATCTATGGCAGCCCGACCTTCATCACCAGCAACCTGATGGTGGGGCCGACGCGCGGCGGCATCCATCTCGACAGCACTTCGTCCAACGTCACCGTGCGTAACAATGTTTATTGGGGGACGCCCTCGCCGCTTGCGGCGGCCGGCCAAGGCGAGGTCGAGGCAGCCGGTTCCACGTCCTTGACAAGGGGCGAGAAGCAACAGGCATGAGGGAGGATCGTCAGCAAGAGCGAATCGTGCCACGCGCAGCCGCCGGACCCGGCCTCAAATCCCGTTGCCAAAGTCGTGTTTCGCAGCCAGCACCCGCGCGAGTGCCGTTTCAGGGTCGAGCCCGGCCATCATCTGGTTGATGATCTCCTGCTTGTCTTCGGGAGCCAGCTTCTCGCAGGCCGCCCGGTGCGAACAGAAATAGGCGTACCAGGCCACGTCCGCGGGCCGTTCCTTGCGCGGCTTGAAGCGTGCCGGCACCCTGGCGCGCATCGCTTCCACGTATACCGCCAGCGCCGCCTCGGCCGCGCTCCAGTCGAACCCGGCGACAGCGCGCCGGTCGGCTTCCCAATCGCCCCGATACGCGGGTCCAGGCCGCAAGGTCTCCCTGTTCACCGCAAGGCAAGCAAGGTTGGGAAAGCCGTGTGAAGCGCAAAAGCTCTCCACGAACTGGAGCTTGGGCCCGATGCCCACCGGTACCGCCCGGCCGAGCACCTCGTCCTTCGGATGGAGGGAACGCGCCAGCGTCAGCAGGTCGCCGTAGGTAATCGGCATGCCGCGCAAGGACGTGGCCTGGCGCGTCAGGGCCTCGACCAGGCGCGCTCCGGTGTCGATGTCATTGAAGGTGAATGGAATCATTGCGGATACAGCATGTTGGGAAGCGTGGATGACGCAGCGTGCCTGTCCGGGTGACGCTTGTCAACCTGTCAAATGGTGTCCACGGCCTGCATGGACGTGGCTTCGCCGGCGCATTCCGGTCTCCCCTGGAGGCCTGGTGATGCAGTGTTGGATTGGTCGGAGTCGGAAACGTCGCGTTATCGGTGTCCTTGGTGCATCAGTGGGTTAGTTACATTTTTCGACAAGATGGAACCTGGCCTACGGGTAGCCCGCGGCGGGCAGAAACGTGCTGCTCCGATAACCTGGAAAGGCGGTAGCGACATGAATCGACGTTCCGTGCAAACATGCGATCCATGTTCGGGTCGTGCTGGAGAGGTGAATGCAATCGGATCTGTTTGGACATGAGGAAAACGAGGCCATCCCTGGCCTGCGCTACCAGCCCGACTTCCTGAGCCAACAGGAGGAAGAGGAACTGCTTGCCGTTATTCGAACGCTCCCCTTGCAGGCCATGCAGTACAAGGAGTACCAGTCCGGATGCCGCACCATCAGCTATGGCGGTGTCTACGATTTCGGCACCAATACGCTGCATCCCGGCGTCGAACTGGATCCGCGCTTCTTCCCGCTCCGTGGGCGGGTTGCGCAGTGGCTTGGCGTGGCGCCGGAGGCCATCGAAGATCTTCTCGTCACGGAATACGCGCCGGGGACCCAACTGGGGTGGCACCGGGATGTGCCCCAGTACGAAACGGTTGTCGGCATTTCGCTCGGCAGCGCGGCCATCCTCGGTTTTCGCCGCTATCCTCCAGGCCAGGCAGGGAATCGACGGCCATTCAAGCTCGAACTGGCGCCCAGGTCGATCTACAAACTGGAAGGCGTGGCCAGGTGGGAGTGGCAGCACGCCGTGCTACCTGTCAAGCTCGCCCGTTGGTCGATCACGCTGCGCACCAGGCGCGGCACCTGATCGTCGGCGCTATCGCGTGCGATGGCGACGCCCGGCTGTCACAGATACGCCAGGCGCCGCCTGATGGCGACCATCGTCCCTCTTCCGCGCCTGCCGTAGACGTGGATGCTGGCGCGGATGCTGGCGGCGCGCTCGCGCATGCCCTTCAGGCCGAACGAGGCCGGATCGTGCAGGCGCGAGCGCGGGATGCCGGCGCCGTCGTCGCAGATCCGGACCAGCAGGCAGGCATTGCGCATCGCGACCTGGATGATGACGTGGCCTGCCCCGGCATGGCGCAGCACGTTGGTGAGGGCTTCCTGGCACATCCGCAGCAGTTCGCCCGCCACGAACGGGGGCTGCTCCACGTAGCCGTCGGGCTCGTACAGGACGGTGCACACGATCCCCGCGCGCCGTTCCATGTCGGCCGCCTGCCAGCGCAGGGCCGCGACCAGCCCGCCTTCCTCGAGCTCGGGTGGCCGCAACAGGGCGGAGATGTCCTGCACCGCCGCGATGGCCAGGTCGACGCTCGCCATGGCGGCGCCCAGCTCCGCCGTCATCTCCTGCGCCGGCGGCGGGCCGTCGGGATGGGCGATCCGTCCCTGCAGCAGGCGGATGTCGATCTTGGCCGCCGTGAGGATCTGGCCGAGCTGGTCGTGCACTTCGCGCGCCAGCCGGCGGCGCTCGTCGTCGCGCACCCGCTGGACCGTTTCGAGCAAGGTGCGCAGGTCCTCCTGCGATTGGCGCAGGCGCTGCTCGCTCAGCGCCAGCGAATCGGCCATGCGCTTGAGTTCGTGGGAGCGCAGGACGATCTCCGCTTCCAGCCGGGTGGTCTTGCGCATGGCGGCGTCGGCGCCGGCATCCGTCACGGCCCCGGCCGGCCGGTGCGCCAGCACGTAGTCGGTCACGTCTTCCACCCGGTGGATAATGAACATCAACGCGCCGTCCGGGTCGAGCACAGGCGAGTTGATCGGGCTCCAGTAACGCAGCTCGAAGCCGCCACCCGCCTCGGGCGGGCGCCGGATCGGGTAACGCTGCACCGCCATGACGTCGGGAAGCCGGGTCTGCCGGACCCGTTGCAGGGATGTGTTCAGCGCCGCGACGCCAGTGCCGTCCGCATCGTCGGGATCGTCGGGAAAGACGTCGAACATCGCGCGCCCGACGACCTGCGCGCGCGTCACCATCGTCGCCGCGAGGTAGGCGTTGCTGGCTGCCAGGATCCGGAAGGTGTCCGGCGCCAGCACCAGGTACAGTCCCGGCGCCGACTCGAACAGCAGGCGGAACTGTTCCTGCGCCAGCATGGTTTCTCCGGGCAGGCTCGCACTCGAGCGGACCATGACGCCTTCCACGAACAGGTCCGCGACCAGTTCCAGAGCCAGCTCGACGGAGGGATCGGGCGCCCGTTCGGTGACGCCGGCGACTGCGATGACGCAGCTGCCCTCCCCCATACCGTAGGGGATGCTGCGCCGAACCGCGCGGTAGCTGCGCACGCCGGCGCGCAGCGCCTGTTCCCGACAGGCCGCGGGCAAGGCAGCCGCGCCGGCACCGGGGCCAGGCATATCCCAGGCGCCGTCGGGCAGCTGCGCCGCAAGACTGTCGAGCGCGGCGGCGACATCCGAACCCTCCGCGGTGCACAAGCGCTGCGGGGCCGCGCCGCTGGGAAGTTCGACACTGATCCATGCCCATTCGCAGCGCGACACCGTCAGCGCCAGACGTGCGGCCTTGTCCAGGCTGGCTGTGTGGCTCGCCATGTTCCCTCGCCTTCCCTGGCTGTGGCCAGTCAGCTTTACCTGGTCATTGTACGACGGGTTCAAGGCGAATACGGCGCGGCGCGGCGTTTCCGGTGCTCATGGCTGCGACAGCGCCAGGATGCCGAGCAGGACTTCGATCCCCACCGGCTTGGTCAGGTGAAAATCCATGCCGGCCCGAAGCGTACTGTTGCGACTGTGATCGTCGCCCCACGCCGTCAGCGCGACGATTCGGACCCGTTCGCCCCATGGCTGCGCCCGGATCTTCCCTGCGGTTTCGAAACCGTTCATGGTCGGCATCGAAATATCGAGCAGGATGAGATCGGGGCGGATCACCTCGCCCAGAACCAGCGCTTCCAGTCCGGAATACGCGACGTTCGCGGTGCACTCGTAGACGGCCAGCAACTCTGCCAGGGTATTGGCGGCATCGACGTTGTCGTCCACGACCAGGACGCGCAGTTTCTTTACTTCGGGCGGAGCGTTGAGCAAGATAATAGCCGCCGGCAGCGGGATGGATGAAGGACTGCGCAGCTTACCGGGCAGCGCCGGCGTGGCGTAGTCGGAGGGATTGCGACAGGGCGTCGTTGGAGACCGGCCCATGGGCCCGCGTCGCAGTGCGCCGCCATGGTGCGCCGGGCGCGCCGGGACATCCGCCGACCGGCGGTGCAGCATGGCAAGGCATTGTCCTACACGGTGTCGCATTGCATGTGTCGCCAGGTCGCGTCTTTGCTCATCGCGCCGCACGACAGGAGCGCCTATCATCGCGCCCTTCCTGCTGCAGAAAGTGGGTGACAAACGGGCACATTTTCGAAATCATGACGACAACTAACCGGCTTGGTACATCCAGGCCTATGCCAGCCGTGGACGACATCCGCACATGATCCGCGTAATCATCGCCGACGACCACCAGCTGGTCCGCGAAGGCGTCAAGAAGGTCCTGTCGGTCGACCCGGAGGTGGTGCTGGCAGGCGAGGCGGCCGACCTGGCGTCGACGCTCGCGGTCCTGGGAGCCGTCGAGGCCGACCTGCTCCTGCTCGACCTGACCCTGAGNCCCCTGCACGAGCTGGATGCCCTGCGCACGGTCNTCGCGCGCTTTCCGGGCCTGCGCGTCCTGGTCCTGAGCTCGCACAGCGAGGAACGCTTCGGCATCGCTGTGCTGAAACTGGGCGCTGCCGGCTATATTCCGAAGTCGATGGCGGCCGACGTGGTGCCGAAGGCGATTCGCAAGGTGCACGCGGGCGGGCGCTACCTGAGCGAGGAGCTGGCCGAGCTGCTCGCGCACGAGGTGTCGTCGCCACATCCGCGCTACCCGCACGACCGCCTGACCGAGCGCGAGCTCCAGGTCCTGCGCCTGCTGGCGGTGGGGCATCCGGTCAAGCAGGTCGCTGCGCGGCTCGATATCAGCATCAGTTCGGTCAACACCTATCGCGGGCGGATCTTCGCCAAGCTTCAGCTCAGGAGCAATGCGGAGCTGATCCGCTATGCCCTTCACCACGGACTGGTCAGGTAACCGCTTTCCCCTGCACGCAACAGCGCGCCGTTCAGGCGGCGCAGCGCGGAAAGCGCAGGCTGATGCGGGTGCCCTGCCCGGCTTCGGTCTCCAGCGCGACATGGCCCTTGTGCTTGCGCACGAAACCCGCGACCAGGCTCAATCCCAGCCCGGCGCCCTGGACGCCGGTCCTGGTACTGAAAAAAGGCTCGAAGGCGCGCCGCTGCACCTCCGGCTCCATCCCCTTCCCCTGGTCGACGATGCAGATGCGGACGTAGCTGCCGGCCGGCACCGGGCCATCCCGGCCGCCGACCACCTCGCTGTCCACCGTCATCACGACCGCGCCTTCGCCCGTCGTGGCTTCGCGCGCGTTGGTCAGCAGTTCGAGCAGCACCTTCTGCAGTTCGACCGGATCGAGGGATGCGACATGGCGTCCTCCGGCAAGCTGCAGCCGGCACGGCAGGACCCCGGGCGGATTGAACACCGTGGCTTCGATTCCGCGCAGGAAGGCGGCGACGTCGACGGGTTCGCTGGCTGCGGGCGCGCCGCGCGCCATCGCCAGCAGCTGCGCCGTCAGCTGGGTTCCGCGCTTGACGCCCTCGCTCGCGATATCGATGCGGCGCAGCGCACGCTCGTCCTTGTGCTCGATGCGCATCAGCTGCAGATGTCCGTTGATGATATGCAGGATATTGTTCACGTCGTGGGCCACCACCCCCGTCAACTGGCCGATCGCTTCCAGCTTTTGCGCCTCGTGCAGGGCCGACTGCGCCCGGGCCAGCTGCTCGCTACGGCGCAGCAGCTCGTCGCGGCTGTCGGCCAGCGCCGCGGCGGCACGGTCGCGCTCCTGCGCGACCCGGCAGGCGTTCGAATGGGCACGCACGCGCGCCGTCAGCTCCACGCGGTCGGGCCATTTGACCAGGTAGTCGGCAGCGCCGGCCCCGAAGCCTGCGGCCTTGACGCGCGGATCGACCTCGGACGACAGCATCACGAGCGGAATCGCGGCCGTCGCCGGCGCGCGGCGCAATGTCCGGATCAGGTCGATCCCGTCGACGGCCGGCATGCGCAGGTCGACCAGCATGACGCTCGGCGCGAACGCATGCGCGGCCTCGAGCACGGCGCCCGGGTCGCTCACGAAGCGGATCTCGACATCGGGCTCGTTCGCAAACATGCCCTCCAGCATGTCGGCGCTGATCGGCTCGTCGTCGACCAGCAGGATGCGGACGGGGTAATCATGGTTGACCATTACGGGACCTGCGGAAGCGAAACTGCATCGGTTGAGGCATCGGCCCGGGCCAGGGCGCGTTCGAGCATGGCGATCGTCTGCTGCAACTGCAACAAATCGTAGGGCTTGGGCAGTTGCATGGCCACGCAGGCGCTTGCCTCGAACCCGAGCAGCCCTTCACCCGAGGCCAGCACCACCTGCAGGCCCGGCCTGAGCGCACAAGCCTGCGCGGCCAGCGCGTCGCCGGCCATGCCCGGAAGATGCAGGTCGGTGAACAGCACGTCGAAGGCGCCGTGCGCAAGCAGGGCCAGCGCCTGTTCCGCCGAGGCCGCGCCGTGCGCTTCGCAACCGAGCGCCTCGAGCATTTCGCAGGCCAGCGAGCGCGCGTCGGGTTCATCCTCGACCACCAGGAAACGCAGCGCGCCCTGGCGGCCCGGCGCCCCCTGCGCGGAGTCGGGGACCCGCGCATCCAGTCCGGCGCGGATGGTCCGGGCCAGTTGGGCCAGCACATATGGCTTGGGCAACAAGGCGACGTCCGCGGGCATGTCCTCGCCCAGCAGCGCGCGATCGACGGCATGTCCGGAGGTCAGCACGACCGCCATCCGGGGCGCCAGCCGGGCCGCCTGGCGTACCAGCTGCGTGGCCTTGACGCGGCCGGGCATCGAGACATCGCTGAACATCAGGTCGACCGCGGCCCCGCTGTGGAGGATATCCAGCGCCTGTTCGCCGTCGGCGGCGGTCAGCATGCGGTAGCCGAGGCCGGCCAGCATGTCGACGCTCGCGACGCGCACCGCCGGGTCGTCCTCGACCAGCAGGATGGTCTCGCTGCCGCGCTCGAGGCAGGATGCCGCGGCTTCGTCGTCGGCCTCGTGCTCGCCTTCGGTGCGGGGCAGTTCGATCACGATCGTGGTGCCCCTGCCCGGCAGGCTGTCGATCCGGATCTGCCCGTTGCTCTGGCGGACGAAGCCGTAGACCATGCTCATGCCCAGGCCCGTGCCCTTGCCCGCTTCCTTGGTCGTGTAGAACGGATCGAACACCTTGGCCAGCACCTCGGGCGCCATGCCGCAGCCGTTATCGGAGATCGCCAGCGCGACACGCTCGCCGTCCGGGTCCGCAAGGTTGCGGGCGGCGATCCGCAGGCTGCCGCTGCCTGCCATGGCGTCGCGCGCGTTGATCGCGATGTTCAGGATCGCGTTCTCGAACTGGTTGCGGTCGACCGCCACGCTCCACAGGCCTGGCTCGACCGCGATCGACAGGCCGACGCCGTCGCCGATGGCGCGCTGGAGCAGCGGTGCGATGTCCCCGAGCAGCAGGCCGAGCTGGGTCACGACCGGCTGCAGGCTCTGCTTGCGTCCGAAGGCCAGCAACTGCAGCGAGAGGCGCGAGCCGCGCGCCACCGCCGAGCGCGCGTGCGCCAGGCGCTCGGCCTGGCGCGCGGCGCCGGCGAATTCGCGCTCGACCAGCTCCAGGTTGCTCGAAATGATCTGCAGGACGTTGTTGAAGTCGTGCGCGATCCCGCTCGCCAGTTGCCCGACCGCTTCCATCTTTTGCGCGTGGCGCAGCGCGCCTTCGGCCTTGAGCCGCTCGCCCACTTCATTGCTGACGGTGCGCTCGAGCGACTCGTTCAGCTCGCGCAGCCGGGCTTCGACGCGCCGGCGTTCGGTGAGGTCGGTCGTGACCGCGATCAGCGACACCGGCCGGCCCTCGCCGTCGAGGATGCGGCTGATCCCGGCATGCGCCCAGACCACGCTGCCGTCCGCGCGCAGGTAGCGTCGGTCCAGCGCGCCGGCGCGGCCCTCGGCGAACGCGGTTCCGGACGCGACCAGGCTCTCGGCCAGGTCGCCCGCGTGGATGACGTCGCGCTCGTTCAAGCCGAGCATCGCCTGCGCGTCGCGTCCCAGCAGGCGGCAGAACGCGTGGTTCACGCGCAGGAAGCGGCCGTCCGGGCCGGTCTCGGCAATGCCCACCGAGGCCTGGGCGAACAATGTCTGCAGCCGGCTTTCGCTGGCGCGCAAGGCCTGCTCGGCCAGCTTGCGGTCGGTGATGTCGAAGGCGACGCCGAGATAGCGCGGCTCGCCCTGCCGCTCCAGGCCGACCTGCTGTCCCCTGCGCGCGAGCCAGCGGCGCTCGCCGGTGTCGGCGCGCCGTATCGCGCGTTCCGCGTAGTCGCGCAGATCACCTGGAAGGCCGGTCTCGTCCCCCAGGCCGAGCAGCATGTCTTCGGTCACAGGCGCCCCGGCTGCCATGCCACACAAGCTGCGGTAGGCATCGGAGACCCGCATTTCCCCGCGTGCGGGGTACCATTCGAAGGTGCCGACCCCGCCCGCTTCCTGGGCGACGCGCAGGCGCTCTTCGGCCAGCGCGCGGGCCGTCACGTCGACGCCCTCGACCAGGATCCCATAGATCTGCCCGTCGGCATTCCTGAGCGGCTGGTACACGAAGTCGAGGATCCTGCGCGCCGGTCCGGTTCCGTCGCCGGCGTCGAGCATCACCTCGACGTCCCGTCCATGGAAGGCTTCGCCGCTGCCGTAGACCCGGTCGAGCAGCGCGACGAAACCCTGCTTCGCGACCTCCGGCATCACCTCCCGCACCGGCCTGCCCTGCGCCTCGCGGTGCTGGATCAGCGCATCGTAGGCCGCGTTGGTCAGCTCGAAGCGGTGATCCGGCCCGATCAGCACCGCCATGAAGCTCGGCGAACTCTGGAACAGGTTCTTGATGAAGCGCATGTCCCCGGCAAGGCGCTGGTTGGCCGCTTCCAGGCGCGACCGCTGGGTGTCCAGCGCGGCATTGAGGACCCGCAGTTCGTCCGCCTGCACGGCCCGGGCCCGCTCGACCAGCACGCGCTCGGTGATCTCGACGACGGTCGCGACCACGCCCTCGCAGGTTTCGCCGTCCTGGCAGACCGGCGCATAGTAGAGGTCGAACCAGCAATCGCGCGTGCGGCCGTCGCGTTCGAGCACGAAGTGCGCGTTGCGGAAGACCTGGGGATTGCCGGCGCGGCAGCGGGCGAGATTCGGGCCGTTGAAGTCCCATGCTTCCGGCCAGGCGTCGCGCAGGGAGGCGCCGAACGCCTGCGGATGCCGGTCGCCGCAGATCCGCGCATAACCGTCGTTATAGATGAGGGTGCCCTGTTCGCCCCACACGAGGGCGCTGGCGACCGGATTGACCAGCACCAGCTCCACCAGTGCGCGCAGCGACGGCGTCCAGCGCTCGACGGGGCCGAGCGGCGTGGCGGCCCAGTCGAAGGTCCGCACCAGCGCGCCCGCTGCGCCGCCAGCTGCCGGCCACTTCATCTTGTCCAATGGTGGCTCCTCTGCAAGTAAGCTTGACGTTCGCGGACATGGCCGTCGTCACGGATGGACGAGGCTGCCGGGGCGTGATTTGGCCGCGCAGCATACCACAACCCGGCAAGGATTCAGGGCCCGAACATGCACGCCGCCCGTGCAAAACCCCCTGTCCCAGGACTGTCCCGCAGCTCGTCAGCCTGCGATGCCGGGGAGCGAGACCTCGGCCACGGTGCCGTGACCATCGACCCTGCGGCGCAGACTGATGGAGGCTCCGTGCTGGCCTGCGATTTCCTTCACGATCGCCAGTCCGAGGCCATGACCGCCGGGAGCCGCTCCGGGCGAGCGGTAGTACGGCGTGAACAGCTTGTCCAGCTCCTCGGCCGGGATCGGCGCGCCCTCGTTTTCGACCGACAGCAGCGCGCGCTCGCCGCGGCGCGCGAGCCTCACCCCGATCTCGCCCCGCGGCGCCCCATGGACCGAGGCATTGTCGATCAGGTTCTGCAGCATGCGCCGCAATTGCGTCGGCTCGCCCCACACGCACACGTCTCCTTCGGCCTCCAGGCTGATGCTCTGGCCGCGCCGTTCGAGCAGCGGGTCGAGCGTGCCGATCACGTCCTGGCAGACGTCCAGCAGCGACACCCGGCACGGGGTGTAGTCGTCGCTGCGGGCGCTGATGCGGCTCAGGGTCAGCAGCTGCTCGGCCAGCTTGCTGGTGCGGCGCGCCCCGGCCGCTGCCTGCGCCAGCGCTTCTGCGCGCTCTGCCTCGCCCGGCGAGCGCATGGCGTTCTCGATATGCAGCTGGAGCGCGGCGATCGGCGTGCGGATCTCGTGGGCCGCCGCGTCGATGAAGCGCTGCTCGCGCGCGAAAGCCGCCTTGATGCGGTCGAGCAGGCTGTTGAGCTCCTGGATGATGGGCGCCAGCTCGACCGGCGTCGCCGGCAGCGCGACCGGATCGAGCGAATCGGGGCTGCGGGCGGCGATGCGCGCGGCCAGCTCCTTGAGCGGACGCATGCTGTAGAGCAGGACCACGTTCACCGCCACCAGCATCAAGAGGCCTCCCACGAACAGGGGGGCGGTGATCGACATGCCGATATACTCGGCCAGCTCGCCGCGCACCTCTTCGTTTTCGGCCGTGATGATCCAGATGCGGCCGGAGCGCAGCGCGAACACTTCCCACAGGGTGGCGCCCACCCGGTGCGTGCTGAAGCCGGGCTTGAGCGGCGCCAGCGCCTCGCCTGGCGCCGAGGCCGACCTGGCCAGCAGCACGCCGTCGTCGCGCCAGACCTGGAACGCGATCTTGGTCTCGTAGCGGTGCCCCACCGATTCGGGGGCGTCGCTGGTCGAGGTCTCGAGTTCGGGCGGCAGGGAGATGACCAGCGGATGGGTGAGCGTGGCGGTGGACAGCTGCTGCGCCACCAGCGCTTCCAGCACCCGCGCCGACGTGGCCAGGCGCGCGCTGAACAGTTCCTCGGATTCGTGGCGCGCCACCAGCTGGGCGACCACGCCGATGCCGCTGAAGATCAGGACGATGCACAGGAGCGTGGTCACGACCAGGCGCCGCCGGCTCGAGTAGCTGCGGGCGGTGCGCGCCTTCATGCGCCGAGGTCGCCGAGGCGGTAGCCGACCCCGCGCACGGTCTTGATCGCCGTGGCGGCAAGCTTCTTGCGCAGATGGTGCACGTGCACGTCGATGGTATTGCTTTCCGCCCCCTCGCCCCAGCCGTACAGCGATTCCTCGAGCTGGGCGCGGTTGAAGACGCGTTGCGGGTGCTCGGCAAGGTGCTTGAGCAGCATGAATTCGAGCCGCTGCAGCTCGACCGGCTGGCCGTGCCAGGAGGCGCGCAGGCTGTCCACGTCCAGCACCAGCGCGCCGCGTTCGATGCGGTTGACCGGCCGTCCGCCGTGGCGCCGCATCAGGACCCGCAGGCGCGCCAGCAGTTCGTCGAGCTCGAAGGGCTTGACCAGGTAGTCGTCGGCGCCGAGGTCGAGGCCCTGGACCCGGTCGCGCATGGCGTCGCGCGCCGACAGGATCAGGATCGGCAGGCCGTTGCCGCCACGGCGCACCTGCTCGAGCACCCGGGTGCCGTCGAGATCCGGCAGGCCCAGGTCGAGCACCGCGAGGTCGAAGGCGTTGTCGCGCAGCGCCGCCAGCGCCGCGGCGCCGTCGCCTACATGCTCGACCGTGTAGCCGGCGCGGCGCAGCGCCACCACCAGGCCGCTGGCGAGCAGCGCGTCGTCTTCGACCAGCAGCAGCCTCAAGATTGCATTCCTTGTCGGGGTCCCGTCACTTCTTTCCTTCCGCGATCTGGTTCAGCAGCTGCCTGATCTCGCCGCGGCGGCCCTCGTCGGCCAGCTTGCGGCCGGGCCGGTCCGGCGCCTGCAGGGCCTTGCGCAGGTAACGCTCGGCGCCCGCGGAATCCCCCTTGCGGACCAGGTAGTCGCCATAAAAATAGTTCGGATCGATGCCGTCCGGGTTGATCGCCAGGCCTTTTTTGAGGTATTCCTCGGCCTTGCCCTTGTCGCCGAACCCGATCGGCCAGCCGGGCACCTGGTAGTACAGCGAGCCCAGGCTGGTATAGGCCGAGCCGGCGAGCGCATTTGGATTGATCGCGAGCGCCTGTTCCAGCGAGGTTTTGGCGTTCTTGACATACTTTAACGCACCGAGCCCACCCTTGGCGCCGGCATAGGTGGACTCGACGATGGCGTACCATATCAGGACTTCCGCATTGCCGGGGTTGCGGGCCGCCAGGCCTTCGCTCTCGGCCCGCAGGCGCTCGAACTCGGCTTCCTGGCGGTTGGCCGGGGTCGCGTACTTGATCTGCTCCCAGCCCTGCTGCATGCGGGCCACGTCCTCGGCCGGGCCGGCCCAGGCGGCGCCCGCCACCAGTGCGGCGGCAGCCAGCGCCGCCATCCATCGGAACAAGCTCTTCATGGTTTCTCCTTTGTACTACGTTGATATCATCGAGGCAAATATTTTCGGATCTGGACCAGCTGCTTGCGGATCGCCTTGTCGGGAATCCCGGGCAGCAGCTTGTTCACCAGCACGAAGAAGCGCTCGGCGCCGCCGAGGGTGCGCGACGCGGCCGATCCGGACAGGAAGGCCATGAATGCATCCGCCACCGCTTCCGGCGTATCCTCGGCCGTGCGCAACTCGCGGTTCATGTCGTTGACGGCAGCGCTGTTGATCGCGGTACGGGTGGCGCGCGGCGCGAAGTGGCGCACAGTGACCGTGGTGTCGGCATATTCGCGGCGCAGCGCCTGCGAGAAGCCGGCCAGGCCGGCCTTGGCCGCGCCGTAGGCGGCGAAGCCGGGAAAGCCGAGCGAGCCGAACACCGAGCCGATGTTGACTACCTGGGCCGCGGGCGCCTCCTGCAACTGCGGCAGCAGCTCGCGCGTGAGCAACATGGGGGCCAGCAGGTTGGTCTCGATCTGGCCCCTGATCACGGCCGGGTCCTGGGTCTCGAAGGCGTGGAAGCTGCTCACGCCGGCATTGTTGATCAGGAGGTCGATGCCGCCGCTGGCGCGGGCGGTGGCCGCGATCGCGCTCAGGGTGTGCCGCTCGCACAGGTCGCCGCACACGATCTGCACGTCGCAGCCGCGCAGCCGGCCGGCCAGCGCCTCCAGCGCGGCGCGCTGGCGCCCGACCAGGATCAGGAGCGCGCACTCGGGCGCGAGGCGCGCGGCGATGGCCGCGCCGATGCCGCCGCTGGCGCCGGTGAGCACGGCGCGGTAGCGCCCATGTTGCTGTGCCGCCGCCATCTCAGGCGCCCCTTCCGAACAGCTGCTCGCCGCGCGGCAGGCTGCGGAACACGTTGCCGTACAGGCCGTACATCATGCGCGCCATGTGGACCACGGCTTCGCGATCGGCCTCGTCTTCCAGCCGGTTCATCAGCCCCTCGAAGAAGGCCACGTGTTCGAGGTCGAGGCTGCCGTGCGAGCTGAGGTAGCTGAACGCCTCGGCGGGGAGCGCCAGGGCCGACTGGATGCTGCCGGCGGCATGGGTGGCGAGCGCGGTGCTGGTGCCTTCCAGCACGTGCACCATGCCGAAGAAGCCGACCGGGTTGCCGCGGTCGACCTGGTGGTAGGCATAGGCCACCATCAGTTCGGTGCTGGCATGGGGACGCGCGTGGCGCACCGCCTCGGCATCGCCGCCACAGGCGCGGATGTCGTTCAGGATCCATTCCTGGTGGCCGACCTCTTCCTCGATGTATTCGGCGATCGCTTCGCGCAGCCATTCATGGCGCTCGCCCAGGCGGCTGCCGCAGGCCATCAGGAGCGGCACCGTGTGCTTCACGTGGTGATAGGCCTGGGACAGAAAAGCGATGTACTGGGAGGTCACGACCCGGCCCTGGAGCGCGTCCTGGATGATCGGGATCGCGAACATCTCCCGGCGCTGGGGCTCGGTGGCGGATTGCAGTTGGTCGAAAAAGTTCACGTCAGGACTCCGGTTGGTCGAACAGGGATGCGATCTCGGTCGCGTAAGCAGTACGGATGGCAGCGCGGCGCAGGCGCCCGTTGGGCGTGAGCAGGCCGGCGGCCGGGGTGAAAGGCGGCACCGCGCGCCAGCGCCGGATCTGCGCATAGTCCGGCAACTGGGCGTTGGCGCGCTCGACGGCCTGCTGCAGCTGGGCCGGCGTGACGTCGGGCCGCGCCGGCACCAGCAAGGCAGCAAGATATGGCTGGGCCTCGCCCACCACCATCGCCTGGGCGACCGGGCCGCTGCCCAGCAGCGCCGCTTCCGGCCATTCGGGCGACACGTTGCGGCCGTAGCCGGTGATCAGGATGTCCTTCTTGCGCCCGTCGACGTACAGGAAGCCGTCCGCGTCCAGGTGGCCGAGGTCGCCGGTCGCCAGCCAGTCGCCGTCCTCGGCAGGCTGCCCGAGGTAGCGCGCACGGCAGCCCTCCACCAGGATCTCGCCGTCCGCGGCGATGGCCACACGCCGGTGCGCCAGCGGGCGGCCGACGCTGCCGTCGCGCACGGCGCCCGGCAGGTTCAGGGCCACCACCGAGGCGCACTCGGACAGGCCATAGCCTTCGAACACGGGAAAGCCGCGCGCCCGGGCCGCGCTCAAGAGCTGGGGCGGCATCTTGCCGCCGCCCACCGCCACGAAGCGCAGGCTGGCGATGCGCGGATCGTTCGGCGCGCTTGCCGCTACCAGCGCCTGCAGCATCTGCGGCACCAGGGTGATGCTGTGCGGCGCGTAACGGGCAATGGCGTCCAGGCAGGCGACGGGATCGAAGCCGCTGGCGCCCTGTATCCCGGTCTCGGCCAGCGGCGGGCAGATCGTGGTCGCGCCGCTCAGCAGCGCGGTGTAGGGACCGGCGATGTTCTCGAGCAGTACCGCGAAGGGCAGCAGGCACAGGTGGCGCTCGAGGCCCAGCGGGGCGACGCCCGCGCGCAGGGCGCCGGCCACTTCCCATTGCTGGGCGGCCGACAGGCACACGCCTTTCGGCGCCGAGGTGGTGCCGGAGGTAAAGGTGAGTTTCTGCACGCCGGCGAGCTCGGCGGCCTGCGGCGCCTGCCGGGCTTCGCACAGCGCCAGCGCGCCGTCCCTGGCAAGCACAGTGTCGAAGCCGAGCGCGGCGCCCTGGGCCGGGTCGGCGCAGAACAGCGCGCCGATGCCGCTTTCGGCGATCACGTGCATCCACTGCTGCGGGGTGAAGAACAGCGGCAGCGGCACCAGGGTCAGGCCGAGCGCCTGGGTAGCGAGGTCCACCATCAGCCACTCGGGGGAATTATCGGCCAGGATGCCGACCGGGGCCTGCGGACGGGCGCGCGCCGTCAACAGGGTGCACAGGTCCGCAGTCCGGTGCGCGACCGCGGCGCGGTCGTACTGCCGGCGGCCGTCACTCAGCAGGACGGTGGAATCGGCTAGCGAGTCGAGCAAGTTCTGAATAACCATATTGGATGTCGCCAAACATGACTTGGGGGTGGGTGTCGTAATAGCTGCCCCACTGTCCGCCACCATCGGGCAGGCGCGCCGGGTCGGCGTGCGCCAGCACCTGGGGACGCAACTGGAGGCGGCCGAAGGAATTGAGCAGGCTGGTGGTGGCGGTGAAGGCCACCACGCGCAGGCCCAGTTCGTGCAGCAGCCTGGTGGTGCCGACGATCAGGGCGCGCGCCGCGCCCGGATGCAGGGCCGCGAGGTTGCCGACCTCGACTACTTCATCGCGCGCGACCGGGCGCCCCATGCGGGCGCCGATCTCGGCTTCGATCGGGCCGTCCAGGTAGTGCTCGAGAAACAGCGGATGGGCCCCGGCCAGCGAATAGCCGAGTGCTGCCGTCCAGGCCCCGTCGGCATCGCGGCAGCCGACCAGGGTGTCGCTGAAATGGGCGATGCGGGCGCCGTAGTTCTTCAGGAAGGCGGCCGCGATGAACGCCTCGAGCTCCGCGCGGCCCGGATCGTCCCGTTCGAAGCACTCGAGGGCGGCCCGGGACCCGCGCGGCATGCGCGCCGGCAGGGCTTCGCCGAGGGCGGTGTCGCGGACGTTCGTCAGGGTGCTCATGCCATTGCTTTGAATGTTTCAATGGCACAAGACTAGGCACCCAACATTAAACCCAGATTAAGCGAGCTGCGGCGTGCACCCGGCGGCACCCGTTCGACGAACACAATCTATAGAAGAATATATTGTCCGGTGATATATTGAGCGCATTCGATTCGTGAAGGCGACCATGACGACCACCCAGCAGCTCGACCTGCAGCAGATGCGGACCGCCGCGGCGCAGGCCTGCGCCCTCCTGAAAACCCTGGGCAATCCGGACCGGCTGATGCTGCTCTGCCAACTGGCGCGGGGCGAATACAGCGTCGGCCAGCTCGAAGCCCAGCTCGGCATCGCGCAGCCCACCCTGTCGCAGCAGCTGGGCGTGCTGCGCGAGGAAAAGCTGGTCGGCACCCGGCGCGACGGCAAGCAGATCTTCTACCGGATCGACAGCGATGCGGCGCTGGCGGTCATCCAGGTGCTGTACCGGCAATTCTGCCTGCCGACCGAAGGGGTCGCATCGTGAACATCGACTGGATCGCCTTCACGCCGTGGCGCGCGCTGGCGGGCGGCCTGCTGATCGGGGTGGCGGCAGCGGCCTTTGTGCTGCTCAACGGCCGTATCGCCGGCATCAGCGGCATCCTCGGTGGCATGCTGCGCCCGGCCCGCGGCGACGTCGGCTGGCGTATCGCCTTCCTGCTCGGCCTAGTGGCCGCGCCGCTGGCATGGGTGCTGTTCGCGCCGCTGCCGACCGTCGCGGTCGGCGCCGACCTGCCGACGCTTGCCGCGGCCGGCCTGCTGGTCGGCCTCGGCACCCGCTACGGCGCCGGCTGCACCAGCGGTCACGGTGTCTGCGGCATGTCACGCCTGTCGCCGCGCTCGCTGGTCGCCACCGCCGCCTTCATGCTGGCCGGATTCGTCACCGTGTTCCTCACCCGCCACCTGCTGGCATAAGGAGTTCACCATGCCTGTCCTGATGGCATTCGTTATCGGCCTCGTATTCGGCCTCGGCCTGATCGTCTCGGGCATGACCGACCCCGCCAAGGTGCTCGGCTTCCTCGACCTGGCCGGGAACTGGGACCCGTCGCTGGCCCTCGTCATGGGTGGCGCGGTCCTGGTCGGGCTGGTGGCGTTCCGCATTGCCGGCAAGCGCGCGCGCTCGCTCCTCGGCGAGCCCATGCGCCTGCCGACCGCGACCCGCATCGACCGCCGCCTGATATTGGGCTCGCTGGCTTTCGGCGCCGGCTGGGGCCTGGCCGGCTACTGCCCCGGCCCGGCGCTCGCTTCACTGGCCACGGGCGGCGCCAAGCCCGTGATCTTTACGCTCGCCATGCTCGCGGGCATGGGCCTGTTCGAACTGTCCGAGTCCCTGGCCGCGCCGGCCACGCGTGAACGCGACCTGCCGTAGCCGAAACGCAGCGCCCAGCACGCCGAGCCCCAGCGCCAGCAGCGCAGGGGGCGCCGGCTCGGGCACGCCCGGCACCGGCGTGAGCAAGGTGGATCCGTAGCAGAACACGCCGGCGCGGTCGCAGGAAGGCGCCAGGATCTGGGTGCGGTCGTTGATCTCGTCGGCCGAGATCAGGAGCAGATCGGCGTCGCGGTCGATGCGCGTGTTCAGGTCGACCAGCGCGCGGTCGGCGTACAGGAAGGCGCGTCCGTCGGCCACGCCCACCACCTGGCCCAGGTTGTTGATGTCGTAGCCGAAGGCGCTGGCGGCATCGGGCGTGAGGTTGGTATAGGTGCCGCCGTCCCAGACGACAGCGTTGCTACGCCCGTTGGCGCCGGTAAAGTAGCCGGTGACCCAGCCGGCGTCGTTGATCGCCTGCCCCAACACGCGCCTGCCGCCCGCCAGCGGCAGGTCGCTCAGGACCCCGTCGCGGTACACGGCGGTGCGGTAGCCCATGTCGGGGTCGAAGTAGCCGACCAGCATATCGCCGCGCGCATTGATGGCGCCGGCGCCGCTGTTCCGGGGGCCGAAGTCGTGCAGCACGCCGCCCTGCAGCAGGGCGGCGCGGTCGTCGAGGGTCCGGCCGGAGATCTGGCCGCGGTCATTGATGTCGTTTGCGTCCATCAGGCCGTAGCGGGCCGTCAGGTCCTGCATCCGTCCGCCCGAAAACAGGAAGGCGTGCGCCTCGCCCGAGGCGGTCGTCGACATCCCCACCGCCTGCCCCAGGTTGTTGAGGGCGCGGACCTGGGTGACGTAGCCGCCCAGGCTGCCGACGTCCTCGGCCATGTTCCGGCCGAGGATCGCCGCGCCCTGGTAGGGGGTTTCCGGTCCGAAGCTGTTGACTGCATAGCTGCCGAGGTCGTTCAGGGCGATCGCGCGCGCGTACTTGCTGCCCGCCGGCTCCCGGGAAAAGTAGTCCGGCGCCGGGCCGGCCAGCGCCGCCGGCGCTCCCGGCAGCGCCGTCAGCAGGACCACGGCCCCTGCGGCGCACAGGCTCGTTTTCTTCATGGCGACCTCCGCTGCGGTCGGGGCGGACCGCATCTGTCCTGATTCTGACATGCGCAGGACAGGGTGGATGTAGGAATCCGACGAGAACACGTTAGGACTGCGCGTGCACGGGCCCGACAGGACTGGCTGGCTCAGGCGTGACCGATCCCACCCGCGCTGTACCGGTGTTCGAACTCCGCGATCGGGACCGGCCGCCCCAGCAGGTAGCCCTGCAGCGCGCCGCAGCCGCCGCCCACCAGGAAGCTGCGCTGCTCCTCGTGCTCGACGCCCTCGGCGACGATGTCGAGCCTGAGCGAGTGCGCCAGTGCGATGATCGCCCTGACGATCGGCGCCGCATCGGGATCGAGGTGGACGTCGTGCACGAAGGAGCGGTCGATCTTCAGCGCCGCCAGCGGAAAACGCTTGAGGTAGGACAGCGACGAATAGCCGGTACCGAAGTCATCCAGCGAAAACTCCACGCCCACGGCGCGCAGCGCCTGCATGCGCCCGATGATGCCGGCGACGTCCTCGGCGAACACGCTCTCGGTCAGTTCCAGGCACAGCCGGCGCGGCGGGGCGCCGGTCTGGGCCAGTATCCGCCCCACGTCCTCGGGAAAATCAGGGCTGCGCATCTGGTGGACACTGACATTCACTCCCAGCTTGAGCGCGGCAAGCACGGGGTCGGCCTGCCAGCGCGCCAGCGCCCGGCAGCTTTCCTCCAGCACGTGGCGCCCGAGGGCGCCGATTAGCCCCGAGGATTCCGCCAGGCCGATGAACTGGTCCGGTCCGACCAGGGTGCCGTCCTCGCGCCGCCAGCGCACCAGCGCCTCGGCCCCGAGCAGGCGACCCCTGCTGCTGAACTGCGGCTGGCAGAACAGCACGAACTGCCCTGCCGCCAGGCCGTTGCGCAGCGCGCCCTCGAGCGCCAGCTGGCGCTCGGCCGCCGCCTGCATGCCGGGGTCGAAGAAGCGCGCGGTGTTGCCGCCGTCGGCCTTGGCCTGGTACATCGCCAGGTCGGCCTGCCGCAGGAGCGCGTCGATGTCGGCCGACGTGCCGTCGAACAGGACCACGCCGATGCTCGGCGTGCTGACCACCATGCGCCCGGACAAGTGGTAGGGCTGTGCCAGGGCCGCGGCCAGCTTGTCCACCAGGTGGCTGGTTTCGCCGACCGGGTCGGCGCCACCCGCCCCCATCCCCTCCAGCACGATCACGAATTCGTCGCCCCCGAGCCGGGCCAGGCCGTCGCTATGGCGCAGCACCAGGCGCAGGCGCTGCGCGACCTGGCGCAGCAGCTGGTCGCCCAGCTCGTGGCCCAGGGTGTCGTTGAGGAGCTTGAAATTGTCCAGGTCGAGGAAGGCCAGCGCACCGGCCTGGCCGGAGCGCGCGCTGCGCGCCAGCGCCTTGTCCAGTTCCTCGATCAGGAGGCGGCGGTTGGGCAGGCCGGTGAGGTGGTCGAAATAGGCGGCCTCGTAGATGCGTTGCTCGGATTGCTTGCGCTCGGTGAGGTCGGTGTTGGTGCCCGAGATGCGCAGCACCTTGCCGGCGCTGTCGCGCAGGACGAAGCCGCGCGACAGCACGGGGACGTAGTGGCCGTCGCGGTGGCGCAGCCGCAGTTCGACGCTGTAGCTGTTCAAGGGCGTCTTGAACAGTTCGCGCATGAAGGCGCTGACCGCGGGCCGGTCGTCCGGATGGGTCAGCGCGAGCCACAGCTCGGGGTCGGCGGCGAGCTCGCCCGGCCGGTAGCCGAGCATCGTCCACCAGCGCTCGGCGTAATAGACTTCGCCGCTGACCAGGTCATAGTCCCACGGCGCGTCGGTCGAGCCGCGCAGCACCAGCCGCAGGCGCTTCTCGGACTTCTGCAGGCGCTGCTTGGCGCGCTTGAGCGCCGTGCAATCGGTGAAACAGACCACCACTTGCCGCAGCCGGCCGTCGGCGTCGCATTCGGGATAGGCGTTGCAGATCAGCCAGCGCAGCGGTTCGCGTCCGGACGCGGGAACGCCCACGATCTGCTGCGACAGCCCGCGGCCGGTGCGCAGCACCACGTTGACGGGAAAGTCCTCCGGCGGCATCGGCGAGCGGTCGGCACGCACGAACTGCCAGGCGGCCGGGCTGGACTCGGTCCCCTTCAAGCTGTCCGCATCCTGCCCGAGCAGCCGGCAGGCCATCCGGTTCGCCGACAGGATCCGTCCATCGGGACCGTGCACCACGACACCGGCCGGCAAGTGCTCGAGCAACTCGTCGAGACGGCGCGGAAGATCGGCGGGAGAACTGGTTTCCATGCTGGTTACCCCGAAGCGGCTGGCTGCCCCCATCGTAGCACGGCGCGGGCGCACTAAACACGGCGCGGCGGGTCGAACGGATACGGCGGGGGCGCCGGCGGCGACAGGGAGGGCCGATCATGGCGGTCGGGCTGCATGGGAGCGGGTTTACCCACGCAATCGTGGGCGCCGCGCCGGCCGCGCGATGAAGCGCGAGCGGATCGCGCCCGCCCCAGGCGCGCCTGACCCGGCCGCCCTCGCCGCACTGGAGG
>JGI24770J26754_10000795_pt1 | contig 22859 bp, 12 predicted proteins | sample LakOneMetagenome_FD_26754 | JGI IMG/M metagenome (IMG submission 26754) | reverse complement strand
TATCTCAACCGCAGCAGGCACCCTCAAATGCTGGGGCTCCAATGCGTACGGTCAGGTAGGTGACGGAACCGCCGAAGGCATTCCGCTGCCCCAGACGGTCGTCGTGCCCGGCGATTCGATCTTCCGCAGCGGGTTCGAATAGCCACCGCTGACCACAAGCGAAGCGTCGGCGCGACACCGGTGGGACGCGCCGCTGCGCGGCTGGTGTCCCATCCTGCAGAGGCGCGAACTCGAGCGGCGCGGCGTAAGTCGGGCTCTGGTAGGGCGGTACACGCAAGGCGCGTGCCGCCGTCACGCGTCAATTGAAGCCGTCGGCGAAGATCAGGTCGGCACCCGAGACCACGAGCAGGTTCGCCGACATCGCCGGCAGTGCGTTCAAGGTCAATGACGTGGTGCTGATCGTGCCCGTGTCGATCTGATGAACGCCCGTGGCGCCGTCGAAGCCATACAGCTTCCAGCTCGTTCCCGGCACGCTCGCGAACGTCAGCGGGACATTCTGAGCGGTGGTCGTCTTGTTGGTCAGCAGCACCATCGTGCGTCCGCCGGACACGAACGCATACGCGCCGACCTGGTCGACGTTTGCGCTCTGCGCATGCACGCTGCTGCCCTGCACCTTCGCGCCGGCGCCGTCGTAGTTCAGGAACAAGGTGAACGCGCGCTCGGCCTTGCTGTTCGCCTCCGGCGCGACCCAGCGCGTCGCCATGTCGACGCCTTCGCGGGCGAAGATGCCGAACAGTTCCGCCTGCGCGACCGCACCGCTGGTGGTGCCGTCGTTGCCCCAGTTGTATTCGGTGATCGCGAGCTTGGTCCCCGCGCAATACTGGTCGATCCACGCGCGCACGCGCGGGATCAGGTTCGGCTTGCTGTAGTGGTTGGCGTCGCCGTCGCCAAGATCGGCGATCCACGATTCGGATACCCACGCCGGGTCGTACAGTTCCTTGAGCGAGCGCAGGCGCCGCGCCGCCGTGGTTGGCGAATCGTCGTCGTTGAGCGCGACATTGCCTTGCGGGTAGTAGTGCAGGTCGAGGTAGTCGACGACGCGCGCGCCGCCGGCAAGTGGATGCGCGCACACCTGTTGCAGGTACCACGCGACGAACGGCGTGCCGCCGTGCGCGGCGCGGTCGCTGCCATCGGCGCAGTTGTCGGCCGCCGATCCGAACAGGTCGCAGTAGCCCCATGTCACCGGACCGGTCACCTTCGCCGCAGCATCCTGCTGCTTGATCGCGGTGCCGTAGGCGAGCGCCTTGTTCCAGGTCTCGTCATAGGTCGTCGGCGCGGGATGCACGTCGCGGTGGGTCGAATTCCACAGCATCACTTCGTTGTCGAGCGAGTAGAAGCGCACGCCCCCCGCCGCGGCGTTGCCGAACGTCGACTGCAGGTGCGCGATCCACTCCTTCTGGAACGCCGGTGTAACTTCGCTCGAGGTGTCGTGCGGATCGTTGTTGATGAGGTGAAAGCGGCCTTCGTTGCCGTAGGGCACGCAATCAGGTGAAGAATTGCTGGCGGGATTGCAGTCGCCGCTGCCCGCATCGGTGTCCCACGGGTCGACCGCCGCGCTCCATGGATTGGCGGGCACCTGCGTGCCGTAGGTCGCGACCGAGAAACCGGCCAGATAAGGATGCTGCAGCGGGCTGTCCGCGCGCGGCGTCCAGCCGATCGTCGGGATCGTGATCAACGCATCCGCGCCATAGCTGCGTGCTTCGCTGATGAACGCGTCCGCGTCGTTGTTCAGCGGCGGCACGTGGGTGCGGTCGCTTGCGCCCGGGATGTTCTCGAAATACCAGTCGAACGCGGTGCTGTGCACGTCGACCTTCCAGTTGTAGCGCGTTGCACCGTTGCCGCCCCAGCGCCGCAGCGGATAGCCGACGACGGCATTGCGTGCTCCGTCGCCGTAGGCGACGCCGAAGATCAAGGGCGTGAAGGGGCGCACGTTCGCGCTCGCATCGACACTGACCGCGACGGCCGCGTGCGCCGCATCCGGCAGGAGCGCCACGAGTGCCAGCACCAGCGCGGCGGGCAGGCTCCGCTTGAAGAACATGGGCATGGTCGTCCCCAGTCAATGGCGAGGCGCACACCCTATTCGCCCGCTCGCGCGGTTTCCCGCGAAGCCGTCACACTCGTCAGCGCAGACCGGGCAGGGCATCATGCACAACCCGCCTTGCGCAGCCGCCATGTCCGTTTCCTCCCCTTCCAGCCTGCTCGCCTACTGCCGCCCCGGTTTCGAGGGCGAGTGCGCGCAGGAGCTTTCCGGCCGCGATGCCCGACTCGCCGGCGCCGGCTACGCGCGCGCCGCGCGCGGCAGCGGTTTCGTCGAATTCGTCACGCCGGACGCCGCGGCGCTCGCCGGCAGCTGGCGCGACCTGGTGTTCGCACGCCAGCTGCTGCAGGTACTCGGCAGCGCGCGCGACCTGCCGCCGAAGGACCGCCTCGGCGTGCTGCTGCCGATCATCGAGGCGACGGAGTCCGCGCAGGGCCCGCGCCGCTGGTGCGATGCCTGGGTCGAGGCGCCCGACAGCGACGCCGCGCGCGAACTCGCGCCGCTCTGCCGCGGCCTCAATGCCGCCCTTGTCGGCGTGCTGAAGAAGAAGCAGCTGATCGACCGCGCCTCGCGCTGGCGCCTGCACCTGTGCCTGACCGCGACCGACGCCGCCTACGTCGCGATGGCCGACATCGCGCACACGGCACCGTGGCCGGGCGGCATCCCGCGCCTGAAATTCCCGCGCGCGGCGCCGAGCCGCTCGACGCTGAAGCTCGAGGAGGCCCTGCTGGTTTTGCTCGACGAGGGCGAACGCGAGCGCTGGTTGAAGCCGGGCATGCGCGCGGTCGATCTCGGNGCCTCGCCCGGCGGCTGGACCTGGCAGCTCGTCGCGCGCTCGCTGCACGTGGCGGCCGTCGACAACGGTCCGATGGACGCGGACCTGCTCGCGTCCGGGCTGGTCGACCACCTGCGCGCCGACGGTTTCCGCTACCGACCGCAGAAACCGGTCGACTGGCTGGTGTGCGACATGGTCGAGCAGCCGCGCCGCGTCGCCGCGCTGATGGCGGACTGGCTCGCGACCGGCCAATGCCGTTACGCGATCTTCAACCTCAAACTGCCGATGAAGAAGCGCCACGACGAAGTGCAGCTCTGCCTCGCCCTCGTCGCCGACGCACTCGCGGCGGCGGGCAAACGCGNCGAGTTGCGTGCCAAGCAGCTTTACCACGATCGCGAGGAGATCACGGTGTTCGCGCGCGCGTCCTGAACGCCGCGCGACCGCTCGCGATCGGGAGATCTTGTCACTGCGCATCGAGCGGCTATCCTTGCACCGACACGGCCGCGCCCGATCGGCGTGCCCGCATTCCCTTTCATGGATGACGATGAAACGCCTGCGCGCCTTCCTGCCGCTGCTCGTTCTGATCGCGCTCGGTGTCGCGTTGTTCTTCGGCGGCGTGCTCGATCGCTTCGACCCGCATCGGATCGTGCAGGAAGAAGCCGACCTGCGTGCAGGCATCCTCGCCCATCCGCTGCTCGCCGGACTCGCCCAGGTCGGCCTGATGACGCTCGCGATCGCGACCGGCATTCCCGGCGCCGTGGTCATCGTGCTCGCCGGTGGCATGCTGTTCGGCATCGTCGAAGGCACGTTGCTGTCGGCGATCGGCACCACGCTCGGCGCCCTGATCCTTTTCCTCGCCAGTCGTTCCGCCTTCGCGCAGGGGACCGGCAAGGCGCCCGCGATGGTCGAACGACTGCGCGCCGGATACGCCGCCTACCCCGTCAGCTATGCGATGTTCCTGCGCCTGGTGCCGTTCTTCCCGTTCGGCGGCGTCACCATCGCCCTCGCCGGACTCGGCTGCCCGCTGTGGCTGTTCCTGCTCGCGACCGCGACCGGCGGCAGCGTGATGATCGCGTTCGAAACAGCGCTCGGCGCCGGGCTCACCGAAACCATTGCACGCGAAGGCGCGGTCTCGCTGAACCTGTTCACCCACCGCGGCGTACTGCTGCCCGTGTTGGGCATGGCCGTGCTCGCGCTGGGGCCGATCGTGCTGGCGCAGTTGCGGCGCAAGCCGAAGGATTGACGTTCGGGCTTCGCGTCCGGCACCGTTCTTCGGTGCCCGCGCCATTGCCAGCGGGTCGCGCCGGCCCTTCAGCTCGAGCGGTCCTGCCGGACGGAATCAACCGACCGCGTCACCCGAGCGATGCGCGACCCATGCGCCGGCGAGCGCCGACGCGTACGGAATCGCTGGGCGGCGAGAATCGTGATCCACAGCTTGCCTTCGACATAGTGGATGCCATCGAGTTGATCATGCCGACCACGCAGGCGGCGAGGGCGAGGAACAGCAGCATCTCCTCGCTGACTGCGGTGAACGGATTCGGCTTGGCGCCGATGCGGCGACTCTTCGCGGTGCGGATGAATCGCCCTTCTTTCGCCACAGTCCTTCGAAGATGCCGCGCGCAATCGCATGTGAAAGCCCCATGCTGGCGACCGAGGCGGCGAGCGTGTCCTTCCACGAACACGGCACGCGCACGCGGTAGAGAATGATCCCGAACGCCGCCTTGAACAGGAAGAAGCCGATCAGCGGCACCAGGAACAGGTACATCGGCAGGGTGAAGTACTGCGGCGCCACCACCATGCCGAGCGTCCACAGCATCGCCATCAGCGTGAACACGAGGTGCAGCGCGTCGCCGAACCACGAGAACCAGCCGGTCAGGAAGTGGAAGCGCTGTCCGCGCGTAAGCGTGGAAGCGCTCGAGGTCATCCAGTCCCAGCGCGCCTTCATGATCTGCATCGCACCGAACGCCCAGCGATAGCGCTGCGACTTGTACGCCTTGAAGTCGGCCGGAGTGAGGCCCTTGCCCATCAGTTCGTCGACGTAGACGAGGTCGTAGCCGGCCTTCATGAGGCGCAGGCCGAGCTCGGCATCTTCGCAGATCGTCCATTCCGACCATGCACCGGTATTGGCGAGCAGGTCCTTGCGCACCATCGTCATCGTGCCGTGCTGGATGATCGCGTTGCGCTCGTTGCGGTGGTGCATGCCGATGCGGAAGAAACCATCGTATTCCCAGTTCGTCATGCGCCGGAACGCGTTGTGCTCCCAGTCGCGGTGCGCCTGCGGGCACTGCACGACGGCGACGTTCGGATCGGTGAAATAGCCGGTCAGCGCGCGCAGCCAGTCGCTGCGCACCTCGTAGTCGGCATCGACGACGGCGACGACTTCGGCGCGCGGATCGGTCACTTCGAGGCCGTAGTTGAGCGCGCCAGCCTTGAAGCCGGGCCATGGTTCAAGGTGGTAGAAGCGGAACCTCGCGCCGAGCTTCGCGCAATGCGCCTCGACCGGCTTCCACACGTCCGGGTTCTTGGTGTTGTTGTCGAGCACGAGCACTTCGTAGTTCTCGTAGTCGAGCGCAGCGAGCGAGTCGAGGGTGAGGATCACCATCTCGGGCGGCTCGTTGTAACAGGCGAGGTGGATCGACACGAACGGCTGCACGTCGCCCGGCGCGGGNACCAGCGGCTTGAACTCGCGCAGCCAGCTCGGGCGCCACAGCACTTCGGTGAACTCGAAGCCGTTGATGAGCAGGATCAGGATGATCGCGAGCTGCGCCGGGAACAGCAGCAGCAACATGCCCCAGTCGAACGGACTCAGGTAGAAGTCGTACGGCAGGGTCGCCATCCACACGAGGATCGACGCGGACAACTGCACCAGCGCAAGGAAGAACGCGATGCCCATGGCGCGGAAGCGNATGAAATGGCGCGCGAACCAGAACATCGGCAGCAGCGCGATCAGCGACGCGAGCGTGGCCTTCCACGGCCAGATCGGGTCCTCGATCACGGTGCCGGTGAACGAGAACTTCGGCTCGCGGCTCGCGTTGAAGATGCCCCAGTACGCCTCGACGCGGCCGCTGAGCTGCTCCTTCCACGGTTGGTCGATCGCCTCCATCACGTAGTAGTCGATCTTCTCGCGCTCGGCGACGTTGAACCACTCGCGCAGGAAGTGCGCCTCGTCGGCGAGCGAGGCCTGCGCGTACTCCTTGCGATCACCGTTCGACGGCCAGCCGACTTCGCCGATCACGATCGGCTTGCCGGGCGAGACCTTGTCGACGATCTCGCGCAGCGACTTCAACTGGCCGAGCACGAAGCCGACCGCGTCCTTGCGCGGCACGCGTTCCCAGTACGGCAGGATGTGCACGGTCACGAAATCNACGTGCCGGATAAGCTCGGGATTGCGCTGCCAGCTGTCGAGCGGCTCGGCGGTCGAGACCGGGATCTTCAGCTGCGCGCGCGCGCGATCGATGTAGCCGACCAGCGTGCGCACACTGGTATCGCCGCGCAGGATCACTTCGTTGCCGACGATCGCACGATCGATGTTGTCGTTCTTGCGCGCGAGCGCGATCAGCGCCGCGAGCTCGCGTTCGTTGCGTTCCGAGCGACCCTCGATCCACGCGCCGGCCATCACGCGCATGCCGTAGAACTTCGCGATGCGCGGGATCTGCGGGTTCTCGACCGAGGAATAGGTGCGCAGGCGATCGCTGTATTGCGACAGCAGGCGGATGTCGCGATCGATGTCCGCTTCGTCGGGATAGATCTGCCGGGTCGGGTCCTGGTAGCGCTGGAACGGGTTGAAGGCGAGACCGCCGATCTTGCCGTGCCAGTCCGCGATGTGCACCGGACGGTTGAGGAACCCCCACAGGCCGATGTTCAGCGCCGCCACCAGCAGGGTCAGGAACAGCGCGCGCCAGAACGACTTGCGCACGACGGGAGGGCGGGTGGCGTTCAAGCGGAATTCTCGACCAGACGGCGCCGAAAAAAGGGGGCGCAAACGCTTTGCAGCATAGCGGAACGGCGCGCGCCGGCTCAACGACCTCGCGGGGCGCAGCGCCTGGTTCCCGTTGCGCTCGGGAGTGAAGGCCGGGTGATTCGCGCCGGCTGCGCTGCTGTCAAAAAAAAGGCCCCCTTGCGGGGGCCTTGAATTTTCGCTTTCGAATCGCTCCGCGAATCGCGGAGTTTGGTTACGGGCCGTCGAAGCCGTTCGCGAAGATGCGGTCGATGCAGCTGACGCCGACGGTGACGACGTTCGCGCCGGACACCGTGCCGCTGCCGTTGGTGACCGTGCACACTTCGGTCGGGTTGATCGGCTGGGCCGACACGGTGACCGCGTACGTCGCGCCATTGTTGAGCGGGAGCGGGAACGTGAAGCTGCCGTTCGCCGCGATCGGCAGGGTCTGCGCGCCGGCATTCAGCGACAGCACGAGACCGGTACCGACAAGACCGCTGACATTACCGCCGATCGTGAAGGTGCTCACCGCACAGGTCACGGCCACGTTCGTCACGTTGGCCCCGGCGATCACGCCGCTGCCGTTCGCGACCGAGCAGGTCTGGCCGGCTGGCTGCGTGCCGACGGTGACCGCGTAGCCCGTGCCATTGGCGAGGCCGGTCGGGAACGTGAAGCTGCCATTCGCCGCGACCGGCAAGGTCTGTGAGCCGCTGTTGAGCGAGAGCACGAGGCCCGCACCCGACAGGCCGCTGACGTTGCCGCCGACGGTGAACGTCGTCGGACCCGCGCAGGTGACCGCGACGTTGGTGACGTTCGCACCGCTGATCGTGCCGCTGCCGTTCGCGACCGTGCAGGTCTGGCCAGTCGGCTGCGTGCCGACCGTGACCGCGTACGGCGACAGGTCGGCGAGGCCGGTCGGGAACGTGAAGCTGCCGTTCGCCGCGACGGGCAAGGTCTGCGCGCCCGCATTGAGCGAGAGCACCAGGCCCGCACCCGTCAGGCCACTGACGTTGCCGCCAACCGTGTACGTCGTCGGGCCGCCGCTGGTGGCCGGCACGAGGCACCACTGGTCGAGCGTGCCGGTGTCGCCGCCCGCGTTGTCGGCGGCATTCAGGGTCCAGGTGCCCGCGAGGGTCTGGCCGATGAACGGAGTCGCGAGCGGATTGTTCGGCTTGACGTTGCCCGACAGCGCCGGCGGGCTCGCGTTGCACTGGCCTTCGACCAGCACGCCCGAACCGTCGTCGATGACCACGTCGATGTTGTCGCCGCTGCAACCGAAACCGCTACCGGTATAGCCCGGACGGTCGATCACGATCGAGCTGCCCGCGCCCTTGCTGAGCGTGAACTTGAGGTCGCCCACCCAGGTGTGGGTCGCCTTGATCACGAGCTTGAGGTCGGTCAGCGTACCCGGACCTGCAGCGACCAGGCTGTCATTGATGCCTGCCGGAAGGTTGTCGGTGATCGCCATCGCCGGCGTGCTGCAGATCAGGTTCGCGGTGGTGAAGCTGAAGGTCGGCGAAGCCGCACCGGCGCCGCAGGCGTTGGTCGGCGTGACGCGCCAGAAGTAGGTCGTGTTGGCACTGAAGTCGGTCGTCGGCGTGAACGTCGTGCCCGTTACGACCTGCGTCAGGATGATCGAACCGAAGCCCGCGTCCGTGGCCACTTCGAGCTTGTACGTATCGGTGTTGCTGCCACCCCAGCTGAAGACCGGACGCAACGCCACCCCATTCACGCCATTCGCGGGCGCAGTCAGCGTCACCGCACCGGGTTGGCCGGACGCGATCTGGACGTTGAGCGTGATTTCCTTTTCCGTCGCCGGGACCTGGTCGTCAATGCCATGCACGACCACCGGATGGCTGCCACCGCTTGCGCCCGCCTGCGTGCCAAGCGTGAGCACGGAGGTCAGGAAACCATCGGCCGGAGGCGTGACGGGATTGGGCGAGAACAGGCCGCCGCTGTACACCGCGCCGTCCAGCCCCGGGAGGCTGAGCGTGACCGGATGCGAATAGCCGCTGAGGGACGAAACCTTGATCGACACCGGCGTGATCGACGATCCGGCGCAGACGTACTGGACGTCGCTCGGCGCCTGCAGGGCGTAGTCCGGCCCCGGCGAATCGGCGAAACCGCCAATGCCCCATACGTCGCCGTTGTTGACGGCGCGGTTGTCGGTGTAGATGGCGATGATGTCGTTCATCGCCATGTCCATGCCGTTGTAGTCGCCCCACTCCATCGACGTGTTGATCTTCGGCGAGGTTACCGTCGTCAGGCGACGCGGCGCTTCCCATGTCTGCGCGCCGTCGAGCGACACCGAGTAGTAGAGATCCACGCCGGTACGCCCGCTGCTGTGGCGGGTGTCGTAGTAGACCACGTGCACGCGGCCCCACTCGTCGACCTTGAGCCATTGCTGGTAGCGATCGACGGTCTGGCCGTCGGCCGTCGGATGCGGCGTGGTGACGGTCCAGGTGGCGCCGCCGTCACGNGAGTAACCGACCTGCACGCGCGCATGGTTGTTGGCCGGCGTNCCGCTTTCCGGGCCGTAGGTGTCGGGCCATGCGACATACAGGCTGTTCGCGTAGGGTCCGTTGCTGAGATCTGCGTCCGCGGCGGCGTAGATGAACGCGTTGCGCGTCGACATCGACGGCAGCGGGAAATCGAACGAGGCCACCGTATTTGCGACCGTCACGCCACTGGCGGCAAACGTCGCGCCGCCATCGGTCGACTTGACCACGCGGATGTTGCTGCCGGTCGTCGACGGGAAGAAGTAGTAGACGTTGCCCAGCTTGTCGGTCGTGATGTCGCTGCCGATGCCCTTGAACGCGGCATCGAGTGTCACCGGCGTGCTGAACGTCAGGCCCTTGTCGGTCGAGCGCGCGAACTTCTGCACGTTGCTCTGGTGCCACGACACGTAGATGTTGTCCTTGAACGGCGAACCGGCGAACGAATCGACGTGCAGGTATTCCTTGTCCGAGCCGCTCGCGACGAGGCCGGCGGTACGTGTCCAGGTCGCGCCGTTGTCGAGCGAGCGGAAGAAGTCGACGCCGCAACCGGAGCCGCCGCAACTCATCAGCGACGAGGTGTAGGCAATCAGGCCATCGGTGGACCAGCCGACCGTGGCGTCGCAGCAGGTGGCACCGGGCAGGTTGATTGCACTGCTCCAGGTCGCGCCGCCGTCGGTCGAGCGCCACATCTTCTGGCCGCTGCCGGGGCCGTTGCTGCCGGCGATCACGTAGTTCGTGTTGATCGGGTTGACCGCGATCGCGGTTTCCTCGGCGCCGACCGGGGTGGTGATCTTGACTTCGGTGCCGAGGAATTTCGGCCAGCCCTCACCCATGTCCTCGAGCTCTTCCTCGTCGAAGACCTCGAAACGATTTCCTTCGATGCGGTTGATGCCGCGGTAGGTGTGGCCATCGATGCGGATGCCGTCGAAGCGCTGCAGGAACGTGTTGACGGCGCTGCGTGGATACTGCGCCGGCCCGCTGGTCGGCAGCGGATGGCCTTCGGCAATCGCGGCCTTGCGTGCCCAGACGCGGTAGAACGCGGGGAGTGGATCGCGCGCCTCGGTTTCCGCCTTCGGCAGAAAGGCAAGGTCGGCCGCGGTCAGTGCATAGTTGCGATCGTCCCACGGGCCGTATTCGACAAGCTGTGCATAGTCGACGCTGGCATCGACGCCCTTGGCCTGATGGATCTCGACATTGATGATTCGCGCCTCGGCGACACCGCCGACGGCGAACGCAAGCAGGAGAGCGAGCCCGCAAAGGGCCCGTTGCAGTTTNAACACTCGCATGATTACCCCAGTGATCGGTTCGGAAACGGTCCAGAAGGTGGCGCACGCCCCAGCGTCACGCCCGTCCAGTCCNTGATGCGGAGNACCGCATGCGCCCGCGGACGGAGCCAGGGCACTCCCGCCATTAAAACGGCATCCGCCGCAGGACGCAACCCGAAGGATGNTCCCGCGCGTGAGACCGNCCGCGTCCGGCGCATTTCGGCTAGCATCGCCACCCGCTTCCGCGACGGGATGATCGTTGGATGAACCTCGTTTCCGTGCTCGCCGTCGGNTTCGGCGCATTCNTNGGCGCGATCCTGCGCTGGATGCTGGGCCTTGCACTGAATCCGCTGTTGCCGGCGTTGCCGCTCGGCACGCTCGCCGCAAACCTGCTGGGCGGTTTCATCATGGGCATCGCGATGGGAGCGTTCTCGCACTTCGAAGCGTTGCCGATCGCCACGCGCCTCGCACTGACCACCGGCTTCCTCGGCGGCCTCACCACGTTCTCGACGTTCTCGGCGGAAACGGTCACGCTGTTCCTGCGCCAGCAATATGCCTGGACCGCAGCGATCATCGCGACCCATCTGTTCGGATCACTGCTGATGACGCTCGCCGGAATCGCACTGATGCGCCTGTTGCTGCGCGCGTGAAGCCGAGACAAACCATTGTGCCTGGCGGCTATCGCGCTCCGCGCTGAGCGCGGACGCTGCCGCTGCGGTCGGCCTCAGTCGAAATCGTCCTCGAAGATCACGTCGAACGCGGGTGAGAATTCGCTCGTGTGCCCGCCCGCGTCGGTGGCCGTTGCGACGAACGGGATCGCGCGCGCGCCGGCCGGCACCAGCAGGGTGATCGTGCGTTGCTGCTGCGCGCTGGCTTGCGGGTAGGTGTCCTGGGTCAACCATTCGCCGCTGCCGCCCCGCACATCCGCGTAAAAGTCGACGCGCAACGGGTAGCTCGCATTCGCGAGCGCCGTGTCGACACGATAGGTCACGCTCAGCTGGTTGCCGATCTGGCTCGACGCGATGATTTCGGGCCAGTTCTGCTGACCGTTCGCTCCGCCATCCGCATCGTCGAGGTCGTTCGGCGTCGGCCCGAACGCGCCGATGTCGAGGTTTGCATGGCCGACACCGCGGTTGTGGTGGATTGCATTGGCGCGACTGTCGAACGCCTCGCCGGCGCTGTTGCTCGAGGCGAAGATGCCGGCTCCCCGGTTGTACGCGATCAGATTCGCCTCGCCCTGGGCGTATCCTCCGATCGGTATCGCGGTCGGATTGCTCGTGCCGTTCTGGATCTGGATGCCGCCACCGTATTGCGCTGCATTCGGGGCCTCGAATCCATTTGGTACCGGCCGGGTTCCACTCCAGTCGGTGCCGATGTAGTTGCCCTTGATTTCGAATCCGGTCGGAGCGCCGGAAGCGCCGAACGAAGCCCAGATTGCAATGCCCAATGGCCGGTTGCCGGAAATCACGTTGCGCGATGCCGGATCGGCGCCCCCGATGCGTACATCCGTGCGACTGCCGAGGACGATGCCGCCCCAGTTGGCAGCGATGCCGTTGGGAATCGCTGACGTGCCGCTCGCGTCGGTGCCGATCAGGTTGCCCTCGATGACTGCGGGGCCTCCAACCAGCACGCCCGCACCGCCATTGCCGGACAGCAGGTTGCGCTGCCACGCCTGCGTGCCACCAATCTGTGCGCTGGTGAATCCGCAACGCACGCCACTTCCGCCGTTGCCATTGCCGGGCAAGGCCGTACCATCGAGGGCCGTGCCGATGAAATTGCCGTAGACACGCAACTGTGAGGCGTCCGGTCCGCCGCCATTGCCGGCGATCGCATCGCCGAAGCCGTGCAGCGCCAGCCCCTGCAGTGTCAGCGACGCATTCGCCTGCAACCAGAAGCCGACGCCGCCGTTGCCGACCAGCTCGACCATCAACTGCGTGTCGAGTCCGCCCTGCTCCGGCGTGTGCGTNTTCATCACGCTGCCCGGTTGGCTGTAGCCGTCGATCACGAGGCTGCCACCAATGCCCGGCAATGCACTCGCAAGCGTGATGGTGTGCGGACCGGCGCCGCTGATCGCGAATGTGACCGTGTTGCTGCCGCCGGCCGCGTTGGCNTCGGTGATGGCTTGNCGCAATGAACCTGGCCCANTGTCGGCGGCACTGGATACCGCGAACGTCGCAGCACTCGCAGGGGCAGCCGCCNCGAGCAGTACGACNAGCGCGATCGATCGATCGCGTCGCCGGTTGAAGTCATGGTGCACAGCTGTCTCCCTCTGCGTTGTCGTAACCGTTGCGGAAGATCACGTCGCACAGGTACGGCTGGCTGAACGAGAACTCCGACGTGTTGCCGTTCGAATCGATGGCGGTCAACGCAAAGCGGCGCCCTTTCAGCGCGACGTTCGGGCTCGAGAACGCGATGCGGAAATTCGCNTGGCCGTTCTGCCCCGCGGGGGCACTGAAGATCGAGGCGAGGCCACTGCGCAGGTACACCTCGCCCTCGCCGTTCGGTTCGTTGTCGGCCAGCGCCGAGGTGAATACCTGGATCAGGTAGGAANCGGGTATCGAGTCGAGCGAACCCTCGACCCAGCCGGCGTGGTTGCCGCCGTAGACGCGNGCAATGTCCGGATAGTTGAGACCACGGTTCGGCTGGTTCTGCGCCGCGGGCGCGGCGTCGTTGTCGTTGAGGCCGGAACCATCGAGATCGATGCCGTACTGCGCGCTCTTGTACACGGAGTTCGCCGACAGCCGGTTGCCCTTGCCGCTGCCGCCGACCGAGATACCCATCTGCGCGCTGTTCCAGACACTGTTCAACGAAACGACGTTGTCGTGCGCGTCGCCGGCGATGCGCACGCCGTGGCGCAGGTTCGGCGCCGAGTCCGCGAAGCAATGCGGTACCGGGATCGGAATGCAGATCGTTTCGACCCGACCGATGCGGTTGCGCTCGATCGTGTTTCCGTTCGCGGATGCACCTTCCAGGTGNACGCCGTCGAGCGTACTGTTGACGATCATGTTGTCGCGCACCGTGTTGCCGCTGGTGCCGAGCCAGATGCCCGTGCCGTTGCCCGCAGCGATCGNGCCGGCGCCGTAGGCACCGATGAGGTTGTTGACGATCTCGTTGCCGGTCGACGAGAAGAAGCTCACCGAACCGGTCACGATGCCGTTGCCGCTCGAGCCTGCAATGACNTTGCGCTGCACGACCGCGTCGCCGCCGATCGATGCCGATGTCGCGATCGAGGTCAGCACGATGCCGCTGCCGTTGCCGGCCAACGACGTCGCACCGACCTTGCCGCCGAACTGGTTGCCCCACACGAGATCGTCGGTACCGCCGGACAGCCGCAGGCCTGCGCTCGTGAAACCGCCGATCGCGATTCCCTGCAACCAGAACTGGCTCGAACTNGCGCCGCCAAAGGCNAGGCCGGTGGCGACTGCGCCTCCTCCNGCGAGTATCACGCAGCGCGTCGCATTGTCNCCGGTGGCGTGCGTGTTCGCGACGCTGCCAGGCTGGGTGTAGGCNTCGATCCGCACNCCCTGCGTGATCGTCGGCAACGCACTGGCAACTGCGATCGTCTGCGGACAGCCACCTGGAATGTCGAAGTTGATGAAACTGTAGTCGGGGTTCGCATTCGCATCGAGGATCGCCTGGCGCAGCGAACCGGTGCCGCTGTCGTTGGTGTTCGTCACCGTCAGCGTGGTCGGGATTGTGTCGTCGACCAGCGCCTCGTAGGCGCCTCGATCGGGCGCCGAACCGATCACGCGCGCGTGTCCGTCGAGGTCGACGCCCGCGCTCGGATTCACCGTCGCGCCCGAGTTGACGCCCGGCGATGCAGGTTTCAGGCGGAAATTGCTTGCGCCCACGAATTGCGGATCGTCGTGCAGCGTGCCGTACGAGCCCGCCCCTTCGTCACCGTAACGGTCGCCGTACAGCATGTCGTAGTAGCGCGCTTCGCCGGGATTCCCATCGGTGTCGCCGTCGATCCAGACATCGCGCGTCGGGTTGTTCCACACCACGTTGTTCGCCAGCGTATTGACGCCGTCGCTCTCGATGTAGATCCCGCGTTCGCCGCTGTTGACGATCGTGTTGTTGGCCAGGTACACGAACACGTTCGAGCTGTAGCCTTCCAGCGCGCCGAAGCCGTCGTATGGCGCGCCACTCACGAGGTTGTTGACGAATTGCACGTAGATGCCGTCGCCGTCGTAGCTGGTGGTGAAAAAGCCGATACCGAGGAATTCGTTGCTGAAGATGTGGATGTCCGAGTCTTCGGTACCGTCCCAGGTATCGATGAAGACGCTGCCGCCGTTGCCGCTCATGTTCTGGAAACGCAGACCCTCGATGCGGAGGTCGCCGTGCATGCGCAGGCCGTCCATGTGGCCGCCGTCACCGTCGATGATCGTGTTGGCGGGGCGCACGCTGCGATCCGAGCAATCGGCGTTGTAGCCACCGAGCCAGCGCATCGCGTTGTACTCGTGCCAGTTCATCAGGAACGAACCGCCGACGTGGTAGGTGCCCTGCTTGAGCTTGATCATGATCGTCTGCCCGGTCGGCGACGTCGCAACCGTCAGGGCGGTGGACAGCTCGTCGACCGAACCGACGCAGTACTCGATCGCCGCTGCCGCCGGTCCGGCCGCCAGGGCCAGGCCGAGGCCGAACAGCCAGCCAACCACCGCGGCACGCGCACGCGGCCTAGTCCGATCCGACGGCTTCATCGACTCTCTCCGGTTCCCATGTCCCAGGGAAACGCAACGCCGCGCGATTGCCGACAGCAGCGGCTGCGCTATGCTCGACGCCGCAGCGCGCCGCGCACTCGGCGTTCCCGGGGGGCTGGATGGATCACGACAAGGTGCCCCTGTTCGGGCCGGAACGCTGGCGCGACCTGCGCGCGCTGATCGCCGACCTCGACGACCTGCTGCCGGCAGACCAGGCGCCCCGCCTCGAGCGCGTTGCACGCGAAGATCCCGAACTCGCCGCTGCCGCGCGTGCGCTGCTGCAACCGCCCGCCGCGACGACGGCGACCGAACGCATCGATGCGGTGCTGACGCGGATGCTGCCGCCCCTGTCCGCGGACATGCCGGGGCGGATCGGCCCGTTTCGCCTGCTCGCGCGAATCGGCGTGGGCGGCATGGGATCGGTCTACCTCGCGCAGCGCTGCGAGGCGGATTTCACGCAGCGGATCGCGCTGAAACTGCTCGATCGCAACACGCACGACGCCCCGGCGATCGCCGCGCGCGAGCGTCGCGTCCTCGCCAGCCTCGTGCACCCGAACATCACCGCGTTCATCGATGCGGGCCATGACGACGGCCGCCCCTGGCTTGCGATGGAGTATGTCGATGGCAAGCCGCTGCTCGACTATTGCCGCGAACACGATCTCGGCGTTCGCGAACGCGTCGGATTGTTCGCGCAGATCTGCGCGGCGGTGGCCCACGCGCATGCGCAACTGGTGGTGCATCGTGACCTCAAGCCCGCCAACGTCATGGTCACGGGCGAAGGAACCGCCAAGCTGCTCGATTTCGGCATCGCGCAGGTGATCGAACCGAACGACACGGACGCGCCTGCAACGCGCGTCTTCACACCCGAATACGCTGCGCCCGAACAGTTGCGCGGCGAACGGGCGACGGCCGCGACGGATGTGCACGGCCTCGGATTGATCCTCTACGAACTGGTCGCCGATTGCCGCCTGCCGATGCTCGATCGTGCCGAGAACCCGCACGAATGGACCACCGGCGAACTGGCGCGCAATGCGACGCGCGTGCGCTCGGCATCGGGCAACGCCCCGACCTTGCCTCCGGCGCACGATGCGGTCGCGATGACGCGCGTCCTGCGCGGAGACCTCGGGAGGATCATCGTGCATGCGCTGGCACCCCAACCGGCCCAGCGCTACGTGTCGGCGGCGTTGATGCGCGAGGACATCCGCCGCTGGCTCGAGCATCGACCGCTCAGCATTGGCAGACCGGGCTTGGGCTATCTCGCCAGCCGCTTCGTGCGCCGCAACCGCGCGCTGGTCCTGCTCGGTGCGACTGCGTTTGCGGCCCTGCTTTGTCTGAGTGGCGTCGCGTTGTGGCAGGCGCAACGCGCGCGCAGGATGGCCGCCGACGCCGAGCATGCGCGTGCATTCCTGTCGAATCTGTTCGCGAGCGCGGATCCGTTCAAGGTCTCGAGTGGAGGCGGCAAGGCCGTCGACCTGCTGCATGCAGCCGCCACCCAGGTCGACAAGGAATTCGGCAATGCGCCGCAGATGCAGGCGCAGCTGCGCGCGACAATCGCCACCGCCCTGCTCAACTCGGGCGACCAGGCGCAGGCCCTGGCGCTGCTCGAACGCAGTGTCGCCCAGCTGCGCGCGCTGCCGCAGAGCGAACCGGCCCGCATCGGTGCGATCCTGACCCTGCTGGCGCGCGCGCGGGAGGACAACCGCGACATCGAGGGCGCGCAGGCCGCATTCACCGAAGCGCACGCGCTGCTGCAGGGGAGTGACGCGTCCTACCGCAACGATCGCATCGATGCCGTGACCGGCCTCGCCAAGATCGCGAACCTGCATGGCGACCATGCGAGCGCACGGGCGATGCACGAAGAGGTCCTGCGCGAGCGCATCGAGCGCGAGGGTCCGGACAGCCCCGACATCGCGATGGACCTGATGAACCTCGCGGCGGACAGGCTCTATGACGAGGACTTCGCACAAGCCGAGAGTCTCGCCCAGCGCGCGCACGCAATGCTCGAGCGAACTGCCGGCGCACGCCATCCACGCAGCATCTATGTCGACAACGTGCTCGGACTGGCGCAGTCCTATACCGGCCACTCGACCGAGGCAATCGCGACATTGCGTGGCGCGGTCGAGCTCGCACGCGCGACGCTGAAGCCCGGCGCCGGCATGATCGGCAACACGCTCTCGGCGCTTGGCTCCAGCCAATTTCGCGCGCGCGACTACCCGGCGGCGATCGCCACCCTGCGCGAGGCGCGCGCGCTCAATGCGAACAATCCGCGCCGCGGTTCGGGTGAGCTGGTACTCGGTCTGGCCGAGCTGCATGCCGATCCCGCTGCGGCGCGTGCCACCCTCGAAGAAGCCCGTCGTGCCCTGGCCCTGCCCGGCAGCGGCGGCGACATCCAGTACATCGCGTGGGCCGATGCGGCGTGGGGAGCCGCGATCGCGGCCGAAGGAAACCAGGCCGAGGGGGAGCGCATCGCGCGCGAAGCCCGCGAACGCCTGCTCGCCAGCCCGCGCGCGGACAGTGTCCGGCGTGGCGACATCGACCTGCTGCTGGCCGATGTGCTGGCGCGTGCGGGCAAGCACGCGGAGGAGCGCGCGATGCGCGAGGACGCGCTCGCGGTCTTCCGGCGCGTGTACGGTGAGAACCACCCCCAGACGCTCGACCTGGCCCGGCAGTTGTCCGCACCGGCACGCTAGCGCCTGCGCTATGCTGCGCGGCATCGCCTGACACGACGCGGGGCCGCCGGTGGACGAGCAGACTCCTCTCACCGAATGGTTGCGTGCTGCCGGCAGCGGCGACCGCGAAGCCGGTGGCCGTGCCTACGCCGAGATCTATGCGGAACTGCGCCGCGTCGCCGCACGCCAGCTCGGTCGTGCCGGCCCGCAGGCGACGCTGACCCCGACCGCACTCGTCAACGAGGCGTTCCTGAAACTCGCGCGCGGTCGCCTCGATTCGATCAACGACCGGCGGCACTTCTTCAACCTCGCCGCGCGCGCGATGCGCCAGACCGTGATCGACCACGCGCGCGAGCGCCTCGCCGAGAAACGGGGCGGCGACCTGATCCGCACCGAACTCGACGACAGCATGCCGGACGCGCACGCCGATGCGCAGCAGGCACTCGCGCTCGACCAGGCGCTCGGCGCACTCGAAAAGCAGGACCCTGAACTCGCCGAGGTCTTCGTTTGGCGCATGTTCGGCGGCCTCTCGGCACAGGAGATCGCCGACCTGCGCGGCGTGACCGAACGCACCGTGCACCGCGAACTCGACCTCGCGCGCAACTACCTGCGCCTGGCCCTCGGCGGGAAGCCGTGAGCGAAAGCGGTCGCGAGCCGCTGTTCGCCGCGCAGCGCTGGCGCGAAGTACGCGAGCTGATCGCGCGCGTCGAAGCGCTGTCCGGCCGAACAACGCGAACGCGAACTCGATCGCATCGCGGGCGAAGACGCCGCGCTGGCCGGCGCCGCACGCGCCTTGCTGTCCGAAACCGCCAGCGCGCTGACCGATGCGCTTGGCGGTCCGGTCGAACGCCTGCTCGATCCCCATGACCAGCCGCCGACCAGCGTCGGCCCGTTCCGCCTGTTGCGCCAGCTCGGCGCGGGCGGCATGGGAACCGTGTATCTCGCAGAACGCAGCGGCGCGGATTTCACCCAGTTGGTGGCGCTGAAGCTGCTCGATCGCGGCGCCACTGGCGCGCCGCGCCTGGCCGCGCGCGAGCGGCGCATCCTCGCCGCCCTCGCCCATCCGAACATCACCGCGTTCGTCGACGCGGGCGTCGCGGAAGGACGTGCGTGGCTGGCGATGGAGTATGTCGACGGCGAGCCGCTGCTCGAATGGTGTGCAAGCCACGACCTGGACATTCGCGAACGCGTGCAGTTGTTCGACCAGGTCTGCGCAGCCGTTGCGCACGCGCACGCGCAACTGGTCGTGCATCGCGATCTCAAGCCGGCCAACATCTACGTGAACAGCGCCGGCGCGGCCAAGCTGCTCGATTTCGGCATCGCCCAGATCCTCGATCCGAACGACGAAAACACACCGGCGACGCGGGTATTCACGCCAGAGTACGCCGCGCCGGAACAACTGCGCGGCGAGCGCGTGACCACCGCCACCGACGTGCATGCGCTCGGCCTGCTGTTGTACGAACTGGTCAGCGGACGCCGCTTGCCGACCCTCGCGCGTGCACCCACCACGGAATGGAGCACGGCCGACCTCGCCCGCCACGCGTCGACCGACGTCGATGCAGCAGCACGAACCAGCGAAGGCACGAAGGCGGTGGAGCGCGCTTTGCGCGGCGATCTCGGCCGCATCATCGCGCACGCGCTCGAACCCGTTGCGGCGGAACGCTACGGGTCGGTCGCCTTGCTGCGCGAAGACCTCGCACGCTGGCTGGAACATCGGCCCTTGACGCTGGCGCGGCCGAGTCTCGCCTACGCGCTGAACCGATTCGTGCGGCGCAACCGCGTCGCCGTCGCCGTCGGATCCGCAGCCATCGTTGCCCTGGTCGTCGCGACCGCGGCCGCGATCTGGCAGGCGCGCGAACGCGCGAACGAGGCACAGCGCGCGATCGAACAGGCGCGCCGCGCGGAGACGATGCAGCACTTCCTCGGCGACGTGATCCGCCAGGCCAATCCGAGCGAGAACGGCGGCGAGCCGATCACCCCTCGCCAGTTGCTCGAGAAGGGCGAGCAGCTCGCCGCCGGCTTCGACCAGCAGCCCGACCTGCAAGCCGAGATCCTGGCCCAGCTCGGCGAGCTGTACCTCAGCATCAGCGATACCGACAGGGCCGGCAATGCGCTGCAGCGCGCGCAGCATCTGATCGAATCGCCAAGGATCGCCGACAGCGTGCGCGCTCGCGTGCTGCTCGCGTTGACCCAGTGGGAAAGCGTGATGGCGAAGTACGACGACGCGCTATTGCATGCGCGCGAGAGCCTCGCGCTGTTCCAGCGCATACCCGGCACCGAGGCGAAGACGATCGCCGAAGTCGACATCTCCATCGCTCAGGCGCTCGACGGCAAGGGCGACAGCGCGCAGACGGCGCAGTTCCTGCACGAAGCGCTCGCGCGCGACGTCCCGGCGCTCGGCAACCACGACGACTCCGTCGCCGAATTGTGGTTGCTGCTCGGCTACACGCTCGGTNCACGCGGCGAACTCGACGAAGCGGAGCAGGCCTCNCGCAAGGGCGTCGAAGCCTATCGCGCCGTGTATGGCGACGATGGCTTCGAGGTGGCGCACGCACTGAATGAACTGGCACTGGTGCTGGCCTGGCGCAAGGACGGTCTCGGGGCNGCNGAGGATGCGCTGCGCGAAGCAGTTCGCATCTTCCGCAAGGTTGTCGGCGAAGAGCACCAGAAAACGGTGTCGGCCGAGCGCAACCTGCTCACGATGGTCGAACGGCGCGGCCACTACGCCGAGGCCTTGCCCGAACGCGAGANGCTCGTCGCACGCGCGGAGAAACCCGGTATTTCGACGCCGCGGGAACTGGCCACGCAGTACGACGAACTCGCGGTCGACCTTTCGCAGANGGGTCGTTTCGCCGAAGCGGAGGCCGCGTTGCGACGCTCACTCGCGCTCGGCGAACAGGCGCAGGGAGCGCGCAGTCCCGCGGACCAGCCCGCACGCCAGGACCTCGGCGAACTGCTCACCGCGATCGGCCGCTACGACGAGGCGGAGAAGATCCTGCGCGAAGCGATCGAGATCCAGCAAGCCGTGCAGCCACCGGAGCCGCTCAGGCTCAACCTGCTGCAGGCCTCGCTCGGAGATCTTCTGCGCCTGCAGCGTCGCTATCCGGAAGCCTTGAAGATGCTCACCAACGCCAACCAGTTTCCGCCGTCGGTGCCGGCGCACAACACCTGGCGGCCGCTCGCATTGGCGCGTCTCAGCGAAGCGCAACTCGACGCCGGCGACGCGACCACCGCGGCAGCGACCGCGCAATCCGCGCTCGACTATTCGCAGCAGGCGTATCCGGCCGATCACCTCAAGAACGGCTTCGCGCGCTATGCGCTCGCTCGCGCGGACCTGGCCCTCGGCAAGCCTGCCGTCGCGGAGGCGTTGCTGCGCGATACCCTCAAGCTGCGCAGCCCGCCGCAACCGGCGACGCATCCGCGCGTGCTCGAGGCACGCGTCTCGCTCGTGCAGGCACTGGAGGCGCAAGGGAAAATCGACGAGGCGCGCGCGCTGCGTGGCGAGCTGGATCCGCAGCTCGCGTCCCCGTCGCCATACGCCGCGCAATTGCGCGCGCGCCTGGCCGAGCGAGAAGTCGTCGCCGTGTCGGCGCAGCGGTAGGCCGAATCGCCATGCGCGCCGGCCCATCGCGACCTGCGCTCGTCAGTTGCGGTGCGCGTTGAGCACGAACTGTCCGCACATCGGATAGCTGTTCTCGATGTTTCCCGTCACGACGATCCAGTGCGTACCCCAGCTGGCCGGAACGGTGGCGGACTCGGGCACGTTGATGCCCCAGTTGTCCGAGCCGTCCTCGCAGTTGTTCAACTGGTTGCCGACGCGCTGCCGGCACACCCACAACGATCCATCCCATCCGAACGGCTGCATCGTCAGCGCCCATGAGTGGATCAGCGGCGGGCGACCCATCGCCGGCGTCACGATGCGGTACACCGCGACCGGCGCGTAGAACGAGAACGAGCCGTACTCGACGTACAACGTCTCACTCGGCAGGCTGCACGAGTCGAACGCGAAGCTTCCATCGTGGCTGATCGTCACCGGCGCCGACCACGTCTGCGCGTGGCCCGCGCCCGCGAGCAACAGTCCTCCCACCAGCATCCAGCCCATCGCCAGTTTGCGCATCGCATCTCTCCCGGATTGTGGAAGGCGGGCAGGCCACGCTGCCCGCTCTACTGGAGATACGCAATCCGGCGCGAGCCCCGACATCCGCGTCAGTGCGTGTGCGTCGTCGACGATTCCTTGGCGAGCTTCCAGGCGCCGCTTTCGCGCACCATCGAGACATCGCTGGTCACGTCGTTCTTGTCGCCGTCCTTGCCGCTGTATTCGAGCGTCGCGGTGTCGCCCTTGCTGTTGCCCTTGACGTACTTGGGATCGTGCAGGGCCTGGCTCTGGATGAATCCGAACATCATCTTGAAATCCTTGTCGTTGCGATGCGCGAGCAGTTCGTCCGCACGCGCCTTCGTCATGAACTTGGCGAGCGCGTCGATGTCGCCCTTCTTCAACGCCGCGAGATAGGCAAGATAGGCCTTGCCGGCGTCGCCACCACCAGCGGGCAGCGCCGCGCCAAGATCGGGTGCGCCTGGCAGGTCCAGCGCGAACGTGAGGTCGTAGTAGCGGCCGCTCTTCTTGTCGGCCTCGTCATTGCTCTGGAAATGCCCCTCGACGCGCTTGTCGTCGTTGTGCTTGAGCGAGAGCGTGTACCAGCCGCTGCCGCTCTGCGAGCCGCTGTAACCGTCCATGCTCAGGTTCACGTTCTGCACCGAACCGTCGGCCTCGAGATTGAGGTCCACACGCGTCGCGCCGCGCAGCTGGTCGTCGATCGCGCTGTCGCGATCGTTCGCATCCTTGAGGGCTCCGGCGTCGATCGCCTTGTCGGCGAACACGACGCGGGTGATCTGTTTGCTCTTGTCGAATGGATCGGCCATGCGATAGGCATAGGCGCCTTTCAGCGCGATCGCCTTGCCTTCGTTGTAGAACGTGCC
>JGI24770J26754_10000787_pt1 | contig 22965 bp, 18 predicted proteins | sample LakOneMetagenome_FD_26754 | JGI IMG/M metagenome (IMG submission 26754) | reverse complement strand
TGGGGCGCCCGCCGGTGCCGCCGCGGCTCGACCTGTTCGCCCGCTGCGTGCGCGGGAAAAGCGTGCTGGTGACCGGCGCCGGCGGATCCATCGGCAGCGAGCTGTGCCGCCAGATCGTCACCCTGACCCCGAGCGAGCTGCACCTGCTCGACCACTCCGAGTACGCGCTCTACACGGTGCGCCAGGAGCTGAGCACGCGCTTCCCCTCCCTGCCCATCCATGCCCACCTGGGATCGGTCTGCAACAACGACCTGGTCGAGCGCATCCTGCGCGAGGGCAAGGTCGCCACCATCTACCACGCCGCCGCCTACAAGCACGTGCCCCTGGTGGAATCCAATATCGTCGAAGGCCTGCGCAACAACGTGGTCGGCGCCCAGGTCGTGGCCAGCGCCGCGGCCAGGCACAAGGTGGAAACCTGCGTCCTGATCTCCAGCGACAAGGCGGTGCGCCCGACCAACATCATGGGAGCCAGCAAGCGCATCGCCGAGCTGATCTTCCAGGCCGCCGCCGTGCGCCATGGCGCCCACACGACCTTCTGCATGGTCCGCTTCGGCAACGTGCTGGGCTCCTCCGGCTCGGTGATACCCCTGTTCCAGCGCCAGATCGCGCGCGGCGGCCCGGTCACCATCACCCACCCGGACGTATCGCGCTACTTTATGCTGATCCCCGAGGCGGCGCAGCTCGTGATCCAGGCCGGCGCCATGGCCAAGGGCGGCGACGTCTTTGTGCTCGACATGGGCGAGCCGGTGAAGATCGTCGACCTGGCCCGCACCATGATCGCCATGTCGGGCCTCACCGAACGCACCCCGCAGAACCCGCGCGGCGACATCGAGATCCAGTTCGTCGGCCTGTTCGCGGGCGAGAAGCTGCACGAGGAACTGCTCACCGACGGCACCGTCTTCCCCAGCGAGCACCCGCGCATCATGCGCATGAAGGAAAGCGCGCTGCGCCCGAGCGTGCTGGAGACCTGCATCACCTGCCTGATGATGGCTTGCGAAACCCATGAGCGGGGCACGATCGAGTCGATGGTCAAGGCCATCGTCGCCGAGTACGTGCCGCACGCCCCCGCGAGCGCGCCGCCGCTGGTGGCCGACGCCCCGCGCCCGAGCCTGATCAAGCGTTTCGTGCCCTTCCGCATCTAGTCCTGCCCCTACCGCACCCACCGCACACCACCGACGAGGAAACACATGCGCGACGAGAACACTTCCCCTCACCTGGAGCAGCTGCTCGACAAGCTGCAGGACCGCAGCGCCGTCATCGGCATTGTCGGCCTCGGCTACGTCGGGCTGCCGCTGACGCTCTGCTACGCGGCGCAAGGCTTCAAGGTACTCGGCATCGACATCGACCTGGACAAGGTCGACCGCCTGAACCGCGGGGAAAGCTACATCCGCCACATCGACGCCCAATCCGTCGGACGGGCGCGCGAGCGCGGCTTCGAGGCCACCGCCGACTTCACCCGTGCCGGCGAGGCCGACGCCCTGATCATCTGCGTGCCGACTCCCCTGAACGCCTACCGCGAACCGGATCTTTCCTACGTGCTCGGCACGGTCGGCGCCCTGCTGCCCTATGTGCGCGAAGGCCAGGTGATCTCGCTCGAAAGCACCACCTACCCCGGCACCACCGAGGAAGAGCTGCGCCCGCGCCTGGAATCGCGCGGCTTCACCGTCGGCAGCGACCTCTTCCTGCTCTTCTCGCCCGAGCGCGAAGACCCGGGCAACCCGCATTTCCAGACCCGCACCATCCCGAAAGTGGTGGGCGGCTCGACCCCGGCCTGCCTCGACGCCGGCCTGGCCCTGTACCGCGCCGCGGTCGATCGCGTGGTGCCGGTGAGCTCTACCCGCGCCGCCGAGCTGACCAAGCTGCTCGAGAACATCCACCGCGCGGTCAACATCGGCCTGGTCAACGAGATGAAGGTGATCGCCGACCGCATGGACATCGACATCCATGAGGTCATCCGCGCCGCCGCCACCAAGCCCTTCGGCTTCACGCCCTACTACCCCGGCCCCGGCCTGGGCGGGCACTGCATCCCGATCGATCCCTTCTACCTCACCTGGAAGGCGCGCGAATACGGCCTGCACACCCGCTTCATCGAGCTGGCCGGCGAGATCAACAGCGACATGCCGCACTGGGTCATCGGCAAGGTGGCCGATGCCCTCAACGAACGCGGGCGCTCGATCATGGGCAGCCGGGTGCTGGTGCTGGGCATCGCCTACAAGAAGGACGTCGAAGACATGCGCGAGTCGCCCTCGGTGGCGCTGATGGAGATCCTGCGCCGCAAGGGCGCCAGCGTCGACTACTCGGACCCGCACGTGCCAAGCTTCCCGCGCATGCGCGAGCACCGCTTCGAGCTCTCCAGCGTGGCATTGACCCCGAACGCCATCGCGTCCTACGACGTGGTGCTGGTGGCCACCGCCCACAGCGCCTTCGACTACGAGCTGGTGCGCCAGTACGCCAACCTGATCGTCGACACCCGCGGCGTGTACACGGAACGCCTGCCACACGTCGTCAAGGCCTGAACCAGCACAAACAACGCGTAACGAACAGAGCGAATTCGCCAGCCCGGAGAACACGATGCGTTCCTACCCCCCTGCCATCCTCGACCGCAAGATCCGCTTCGCCCTCGTCGGCTGCGGCCGTATTGCGAAGAACCACATGAATGCCATCCGCGAACACCACGACCGCTGCGAGCTGGTCGGCGTCTGCGACGTCAACCCGCGCGCCCTCGAGGAAGCGTCCGGCAGTACCGGCACGCGCGCCTGGCACAGCCTGGACCGCATGCTGGCCGAGTGCGAGGCCGACGCCTTCGTGCTCGCCACGCCCTCGGGCCTGCACCCGCAGCAGGCGATCCAGGTGGCGCGCGCCGGACGCCACGTGATCACCGAGAAACCGATGGCGACGCGCTGGGAGGACGGCAAGGCGATGGTGACGGCGGCCGACGAGGCCGGGGTGCGCCTGTTCGTGGTCAAGCAGAACCGCCGCAACGCGACCCTGCAGCTGCTCAAGAGCGCGGTCGAGAAGAAGCGCTTCGGCCGCATCTACATGGTCAACCTGAACGTGTTCTGGACCCGGCCCGACGAGTACTACAACAGCGCCAGGTGGCGCGGCACCTGGGAATTCGACGGCGGCGCCTTCATGAACCAGGCCAGCCACTACGTCGACCTGATCGACTGGATCGTCGGCCCGGTCGAGAGCCTGCAGGCCTACACGGCCACGCTGGCGCGCGACATCGAGGTCGAGGACACCGGCGTCATCAGCCTGCGCTGGCGCAATGGGGCGCTCGGCTCCATGAACGTCACCATGCTCACGTATCCGCGCAACCTGGAAGGCTCGATCACCATCCTCGGCGAGCACGGCACGGTGCGCATCGGCGGGGTCGCCGTCAACGAGGTGCAGCAATGGGAGTTCGCCACGCCCGACCCGGACGACGAGCGGGTCAAGGAAGCGAGCTACCAGACCACCTCGGTCTACGGCTTCGGCCATCCGCTCTACTACGACAACGTCATCAAGGTCCTGCGCGGCGAGGCCGAACCCGAGACGGATGGGCGCGAAGGCCTGAAGTCGCTGGAAGTGCTGGTGGCGGCCTACCGCTCCGCCCGCGACGGCAAGCGCATCGCCCTGCCGCTGGAGTACTGATCCATGGGCGACAACATCCATCCCAGCGCCATCGTGGACGACGGCGCCGTGCTCGGCGAAGGCAGCCGCGTCTGGCACTTCGCCCACGTGTGCGGCGGGGCCCGCATCGGCGCCCACTGCTCGCTCGGCCAGAACGTTTACGTGGGCAATGACGTACTGATCGGGAACGGCGTCAAGGTCCAGAACAACGTTTCGATCTACGACGCCGTCACCCTGGAAGACGATGTCTTCTGCGGCCCGAGCATGGTGTTCACCAACGTCTACAACCCGCGCGCGGCGGTGGTGAAGAAGCACGAGTACCGGCGCACCCTGGTGCGGCGCGGCGCCAGCATCGGCGCCAACGCCACCATCGTCTGCGGCGTGAGCATCGGCGAATACGCGTTCGTCGCCGCCGGCGCCGTGGTCAACCGCGACGTGCCGCCCTATGCCCTGGTGGCCGGGGTGCCGGCCCGCCAGATCGGCTGGATCAGCCGCTACGGCGAACGCCTGGCGCTGCCCCTCGAGGGCGAGGGCGAGGCGCGCTGCCCGCACACCGGCGAAACCTACGTCCTGCGCGGCGGCGCCTGCGCCCCGCGCGCGCCGCAGGCCCACGGCAGGGAACACGACGACCCAGCAGTGCGTGCGCACCCACAGGAAACCGCGCAGGCGCGCGCAGCCCACTCCGATCAAGGATAAACCATGCAATTCATCGACCTCAAATCCCAGTACCAGGCTTCGCGCGATCTGATCAACAACCGCATCCAGGCCGTACTCGACCACGGCCAGTACATCATGGGCCCCGAGGTGGCCGAACTGGAGCAGCGCCTGGCCGACTACACCGGTGCGCGCCACTGCATCACCGTGTCCTCGGGCACCGAGGCGCTGGTGATCGCCCTGATGGCGCTTGGTGTCGGGCCCGGACACGAGGTCATCACCACGCCCTTCTCCTTCATCGCCACCGCCGAGGCGGTCGTGCTGGTCGGGGCCACCCCCGTCTTCGTCGACGTCGAGCCGGGCACCGGCAATATCGACCCGCAGCTCATCGAGGCGCGCGTCACGCCGGCGACCCGGGCCATCATCCCGGTCTCGCTCTACGGCCAACCGGCCGACATGCACGCCATCAACCTGGTCGCCCGGCGCCACGGCCTGGCCGTCATCGAAGACGGCGCCCAGAGCTTCGGCGCCACCTACCGCGGCCTGCAGAGCGGCAACCTGTCGACCATCGGCTGCACCAGCTTCTTCCCCAGCAAGCCGCTGGGCTGCTACGGCGACGGCGGCGCCCTGTTCACCAGCGACGACGCCCTCGCCACCGCGATGCGCGAGATCCGCGTCCACGGCCAGTCGCGCCGCTACGTGCACACGCGCCTGGGCGTGGGCGGGCGCATGGACACCCTGCAATGCGCCATCGTGCTGGCCAAATTGGAACGCTTCGCCTGGGAAATCGAGCAGCGCCGCCGTGTGGCCGCCGCCTATGACGTGATGCTGCAGCCCCACGTCCCCGTCGTCGCCTGCCAGCCCGACCGCACCAGCGTCTACGCCCAGTACACCGTGCTGATGGACGATCGCGAACGCGTGCGCGAAGCCCTGGAGGCCGCCGGCATCCCGACCGCCGTCCACTACCCGGTGCCGATCCACCGCCAGCCCGCCTACGCCCACCTGGCGGCCGGCGAGCACTACCCGGTTTCCGAAGACCTGGCCGCGCGGGTGCTGAGCCTGCCCCTGAGCCCCTACCTGGCGGCATCGGACGTCCACCGGGTCGCCCACGCGCTGCTGGGGGCGACCGGCGTCGCGCCGGCCGGCCAGGTCGAGACGGCGGAAGAGCTGGGCTAGGGACGATCGGCGAGCTCGGGTGCCGCGTGCTGCTTGCTGCACGCCGTCCGCCGCACCTCGCTGCGTGCCGGCTACGGCGATGAGTTGCGCGCGAGCGGCCACCAGCGACAAGCCGCAAGCCGCCTTGCCGGACCAGGGACGCGGGCCGGGTGCGCCGCCCGACGGCGCCGCCGCTGCCTGCGGCGCTCCCGGGCACGCCCCCGCATCCTGTCGCGTTGTACCGACCGCGCCCGCGGAAAGCGGCTGCAGCGGTTCCACTGAAGGCTAACGTCATGCGCAAGATCGTTCACCTCACCTCGGCCCACCCTCGTCACGACACCCGCATCTTCATCAAGCAGTGCCGCACGCTGGCGGCGCACGGCTACGACGTCACCCTCGTCGTGGCCGACGACCAGGGCGACGAACGCCGCGAGGGCGTGACCATCACCGACGTCGGCCGCTTGCCGGGCATGGTCAAGCGCATCTTCACGACCACGCGCCGGGTACGCGACAGGGCGCTCAGCCTGGACGCCGACATCTACCAGTTGCACGACCCGGAACTGCTGCCCGTGGGCCTGGCGCTCAAGCGCCGCGGCAAGCAGGTCATCTTCGACTCGCACGAGGACGTGCCGCGGCAACTGCTGGGCAAGCCCTACCTCGGCCCCATCAGCAGCCGGATCCTGTCGCTCGTCTTCGCGCTGGCCGAGCGCTATGCCTGCTCGCGCTTCGATGGCGTCATCGCGGCCACGCCCTTCATCCGCGACAAATTCCTCAAGTTCAAGCCGGGCACCGTGGATGTCAANAACTTCCCGCTNGTGGGCGAACTGGAGAATGCNGTGCCCTGGTCGCACAAGCGGGAAGAGGTCTGCTATGTCGGCGGCATCGGCGCGATCCGCGGCATCCGTGAACTGGTGGCCGCGGGCGGCCGGCTGCGTTCGGGGGCGCGCATCAACCTGGTCGGCAAGTTCTCGGAGCCCGCGGTCGAAGCCGAGGTCAAGGCCGATGCCGGATGGCAGCGCGTGAACGAGCTCGGCTTCCTCGACCGCGAGGGGGTACGCGCGGTGATGGAACGGTCGCTGGCGGGCATCGTCACCTTCCACCGGCTGCCGAACCACGTCGACTCGCACCCGACCAAGATGTTCGAATACATGTCGGCCGGGATCCCGGTGATCGCCTCGGACTTTCCGTTGTGGCGCGACATCATCGAAGGCAATGGCTGCGGCATCTGTGTCGACCCGGCGGATCCCGGAGCGATCGCGGCCGCGATCGACCACCTCGTCGCCCATCCCGAGCAGGCCAGGGAGATGGGCGAGAACGGCCGCCGGGCGGTGCTCAAGGAATACAACTGGACGGTCCAGGCACGCAAATTAACCGATTTTTATGGAGCGCTATCCCATGTCAGGCACGCTGTCGCACATGTTTGATCTTGCAATCGATATTGCAAAGCTCCCGGTCGCCAGTCTCGAGTTCCGCCTGGCCATGAATCCCGACGAGGTCCGGCGCCAGCACGCGCATTTCACCAAGCCCCATCCGAAATACCGTATCTTCCAGAACAAATCGCTGGGCGCGGCCCTGATCGACCTGCGGCGCTATGACAGCCCCGACGATTATATGCGCAGCATCAAGGGGCGCAACTCGGCAGAACATCATGCTAGGAAAGCGCGCTCCCGCGGCTACGTCGTCACCGAGATCGACCGCAACGATTACGTCGACGAACTGCATGCGATCAATACCTCGCTCGAATCCCGACAGGGCCGCCCCATGGATGGCATTTACCAGGTCAAGGAAACGCAGTACGCGCGCGAGAAGAACTACAAGTATTTCGGCGTCTTCAACTCCGCCGGCAAACTGACGGCATATAGCAATCTCGGCTCCTATGGAAATTTCGCGGCATTCGAGCGCCTGCTGGGCCTGCGCAACAACGATGGCGCGATGCACCTCATGCTGACCGAGATCGTCTGCCAGCTGATCGCAGCCCGCACTCACGACTATCTGATGTACGACACCTATTTCGGCGCCAGCTCCGGGCTGCAGACCTTCAAGAAGATGATCGGTTTCGAACCCTATCGCGTCAAGTACTCACTCCAATGAAAGCGTTCCTGCAGCGGCTCTACAGTGACTACGGCATGCCCTCGCGGCTGCGCACGTACGAACAACTGGTGCGGGCCGCCCATGGCGCCGGCTTCGTCCAGACCTCGGTCCGTGACTTCTTCGACCGGGCCCGGGCCGGGCAGCTTGCAGGAATCAAGTTCATCGTGCACCGCCACGACATCGACACCGACCTGCGCACCACCAGGAAGCTGTTTGAGATCGAAAAGAAGCATGGCATCCGCTCCAGCTACTACTTTCGCCTGTCGACACTCGACTTCGGCCTGATGCGGGACATCGAAGCCTATGGCAGCGAAGCGAGCTACCACTACGAGGAGCTGGCCGCCTTCGCAAAGAAGCACAAGCTCAAGGATCCCGCGCTGGTCCGGCAGCGCCTGCCGGAGATCCGGGCAGTGTTCCGCGAGAATTTCGCCTGGTTCGAAAGGCAGCTGGGCAGGAAGATCCGGACCGTCGCCAGCCACGGCGACTTCGCGAACCGCCGCCTGAAGCTCAATAACGCGGAAATCCTCGCCGACCAGGGCCTGCGCCGGGAATGCGGCATCGAATGCGAAGCCTATGACGCTGCCTTGCTCGAGCACATCGAGCTGTACATCGCGGATCGCCCACCCCCGCAATANTACTGCCCGGCCTCGCCCTTCGACATGCTCGACAAGCACGAACGGATCTGCCTGGTCACCCACCCGCGCCAGGTTGAAACGAACTGGGCGGAGAACACCAAGGACAACCTGTACCGCTTCTACGAAGCGGTGACCTGGTGAACCTCATCGCGCCAATCCCTCCCCTCGCCCGGCAACCGGAGCTCCCATGACATCGACCCCGTCCTTGAAGAAAATCGTCACCGTGATCGGCGCCCGTCCGCAGTTCATCAAGGCCAGCGCCGTCTCGGCCCGCCTGCGCGCCTCGGAACGCCTGCGCGAAGTGCTCGTCCATACGGGACAGCACTTCGACGCCAATATGTCCGACGTCTTCTTCAGCGAGCTGGGCATGGATCCGCCGGCGCACGCCTGCGCGATCCACGGCGGGCATCACGGCGACATGACGGGACGCATGCTGATCGAGATCGAGAAGCTGCTGCTGGCGGAACGGCCCGACGCGGTACTCGTCTACGGCGACACCAACTCCACGCTGACAGGCGCGCTGGCGGCCGTCAAGCTGCACATTCCCGTCGCCCACGTCGAGGCCGGCCTGCGTTCCTTCAATCTGCGCATGCCGGAAGAGGTCAACCGGATCCTGACCGACCGGATCGCGCACTGGCTGTTCACGCCGAATGCGGGCGCCGGCGCCCACCTGGCGCGCGAGGGTGTGGCCCCCGACCGCATCGCCCAGGTCGGCGACGTCATGTACGACGTCGCCCTGCACCATGGCGCCCGGGTCGATCCCGACAGCGGCATCCTGGGCGAACTGCGGCGCAGCCATGGCATCCAGCCCGGCGCATACTGCCTGGCGACCATCCACCGCGCCGAGAACACCGACCATCCACGCAGGCTGGACGTGCTGGTGGACGCCCTGAGCCGTTTCGCGCGCACGCTCAAGGTCGTGCTGCCCCTGCATCCCCGCACCCGCCAGTCCCTCGCGCGCGCCGGCAAGCTGGAAGCGCTCGAACGCGCCCTCGTGCTGGTCGAGCCCCAGTCCTACCTCGACATGGTGCGGCTGGAGAAGTACGCCGCGCTCATCGCCACCGATTCGGGCGGCGTGCAGAAGGAAGCCTTNTTCTACCGCGTTCCCTGCGTAACCTTCCGCGACGAAACCGAGTGGGTTGAACTGCTGGATNCCGGCTGGAACCGGCTAGCGCCGCCGCGCGATACCGGATCGGTGCTGGAGCAGCTGCATGCCGCACTCGGCAGCATCGGNGCGGAAGTGGCGCCCTACGGCGACGGCAATGCCGCCCAGGCGATCGTCCAGCGCCTGAGCGCGGACCTGGCTTGACGCCGGCCGGCACGCGCCCTTGCAGCTTCGGGTCGCCGGCTTGCTCGCTGCAGGGCGAGCAAGCGTTCTTTTCGGTGCCGCGGCGGGTGGGAATGCGTGCGGGCGTCCGGTTCACGGTAGCGCAACGGGCGTCTCGTAAGCCTGCGATGCACAGCGGCGCGGCAGACGTCCTGTCTTCCGGCGATACACCGCGGCGTAACAGGCTTGGTGGTGGGCATCCGACACACGACAGTGCGGGAGGCATGGGTGACTGAGGACAAGCGAGAGGCTTGCTGGCATGTACACGCTGCATGCACAGCCTTGGGGTGGCCGCGGCGTCTCCCCTTGCCAGCCGTCGCATACGGCGCTCTCTCCCGGCTTGCCCCCGTGCGTGCGTCGGAACAAGGGGATGCGTGCGCGCAAACGCCGGCGCACGAATGCGATGCAGACTCTTCTTGCCGATGCATGTCAGCGCACATCTGCAGACCTCGAACGGCGCCTGTGCGCTTTGCCATGCACAACGCCGGCGCCCAATCCTGGAAACAGCAGCCATCGACACAGTGGAAGTACTGATGAGAATGACACCCGAACCAGACCCCATGACTCCCATCCGGGCACACGCCCTGTGCCCCACCCCGTACACGCGCGGCGCTGCCGACAAGCGATTGCGCCGGCAACACGGCCCCCAGACCAGACAGGACGGCAATACCGGGACCCTCCGCTGGCTCGCCCGCTTCGCCTGCGCAGCCGGACTGGCGGCCCTGCTGTCCGCCTGCGCACCCAGCAAGCACCTGTATGTCGCACCTGACGGCGACGACAGCAATTCCGGCAGCAAGTCCGCGCCATTCTCCACGATCGCGCGCGCGGACGCTGCCGCAGCCCCTGGCTTCACCATCCACGTCGCGCCGGGAACCTACGACGTGTCCGCGCCGGGCCTGCTGAGCGCCGGCATCACGACGCAGCGCAGCGGCACGGCCGCCGAGCGCATCCGCTTCGTCTCCGACGTGAAATGGGGCGCCAAAATCGTCGTCTCCGGCATCGGCATGGCGTGGCGCTCGAAAGGCAGCTATGTCGACATCGAAGGCTTCGACATCAGCGGCAGCGGCCGCCTCGGCATCCTGGCCGATGGCGCCAACCTGACGATCACGAACAATCTCGTCCACGACCTCACTGTGAGCGGCGGCTGCAACGGCAATGGCGGCGCCGCGATCGACACCAACGGCGGGCCGGGCAACGTGCTCATCAAGGGCAATGTGGTGCGCAATATCGGGCTTGCCATGCGCGGCGCCTGCAGGACGGTACAAGGCATCTATATCGCCAATCCGCACAATGTGGTGGTGAGCAACGTCGTATCCGGCGTGGCGGCCGTCGGCATTCAGCAGTGGCATGGGGCCACCGATTCGACGATCGTCAACAACACCGTCTTCCACTGCAAGATCGGCATCATGATCGGCAGCGGGGATTCGGGCGCGCTGCCGAACGGATCGCAAAACAACTACATCGCCAACAACATCGTCTACGACAATCTCACTTTCGGCATCGTCGAAAGCGGCAAGGTCGGCGCCAACAACCGCTATGTCGACAACCTGGTGCACACGAGCGGCGTGGCGATCCGCGCCAAGGGCGACATCAGCGGCACCATCGCGGCCGACCCGCAATTCGTCGACTACCGGCCCGATGGCAGCGGCGACTACCGGCTCAAGCGCACCTCCCCAGCGCTGAAGGCGCCCGCCATCCTGCCCGCAGCCGCAACTGCGGCCACGTCCCCGGCGGCCCCGGCCCAGGCCGCGCAAGCGCTGCGCGACGCGCCGCCCCAGCTCGGCGCTTACCTGCACGGTCCGGTGGCGGACTGACTCAGCCGGGCAGCCTCGATGCAGCAGGGGAGCATTCCGGCGCGACATGCGCCGAACGATGCGGCAGCGGAGACTGCGGGCGTCGCCTGCGCCGCTGCCGGCGCAAGGCAAGCGGCGCTCGCAGGCCGGCGCCGTGGTTCTGCTTCAGGCGCCTTCGGTGCCGCGGCTGCGTGAGGCGCCTTCGGTGCCGTGGTTCTGCGATGGCCGGCTTTCGGTGCCGTCCAAGGGTGTTCATCCAGCGCCAGGGGTTAGCACACTCCAGGCCGGCGGCCCGTCCATGTTCCTGATGCAAGGGCGAGGAGCGTGGCCAAACGCGGGGCGCACGTCGCCTGGTGGCTGCTGCTACCCGAAAGATGCCACCTTGGCGGGGCCTGCCCTAGCATTCCCGCCGATGCTTGCGTGGCAGGGGCAGCTCCTGGCCATCCGTCCAGCGGAAGGGCTGATCGCGGCCGGAGAAGTACAGCGCCACATCGACCAGCCGGTGGTTGATCGACGACGGCTTCAAGCCGCAGATCACCACGAAGCTCATCAGGCAGAGCGGAACCGCCCAGGGCCGGACCGAGGGCGGCGGCGCACTGGCCGCGGCGCGCAGGAAGGCCAGGCCGGCGGCGATCCCGAGGACGAAGCTGGCCACGACCTCGGACACGGTATGGAAGTCGAAGATCACCAGCAGGCAGCCGAGCCCGATGCTGAGCGCCACCTCGCACAGCGCGCCCCGCATGCGCCATCGCACCGGCGCGTGCTGCAGTAGTACGAAGAAGAAGACCGGCAGCACCGCCGTGCTACGCCAGGTATGGCCGCTCAGGGCCTTGAAGCCGATGGCGGGGATCTCCAGCCCCCAGCCGAGGTAGGCGATCTTGGAGGAAGCGACGAGCCCCAGGCCGGCCAGGAAGATGAGGCACCACCAGGCGGCGAGCTTCCATGCCCGGCCCAGCACGAGCCACGCGGCAATCGTCCCGGCCACCGGGACCATGACGGCCGTATGGCCCGCATCGATGACGTGCATCCACGTGAGCATGGCGCCGCACTCCTTTCCGCCGGGCGAGCCGCCTCAGTCCGGCAAGGCGGAGCAGGCCTCGTCCGCCTTCACCGCGCGCCCCAGGACGTCTTCGATGGCCCGGCAGGTGCGGTCGAGCTCGTCCTCGCCCAGGGTCGGATGCACGAGGAACATCAGGCTGGTCGCGCCCAGCTCCTGCGCCACCGGCAGGCGCCGCGCGGGACGCATGCCGGTGCCGTCGAAGGCCTTCTCGAGGTAGAGCTCCGAGCAGGAGCCCTGGGTGCAGGAAACGCCTTGCACCGCGATGTCCTCCATGATCCGGTCGCGGCTCCAGCCGGCCGCCAGCCTATCCGGCTCGACGAAGGCGTAGAACTTGTAGTACGCGTGCTCGACGTGCGCGGGTACGAGGGGAACGCGCAGCGCGCCGGTACGGCGGCAGGCCATGGCGATGCGCTCCGCATGCGCCCTGCGCTGCGCACTCCAGGCCGGCATGCGGCGCAGCTGGATGCGTCCGATGACGGCCTGGACTTCGAGCATGCGCCAGTTGGTCCCCATCGACTCGTGCACCCAGCGATAGCCGGGCGGATGCCGGCGCTCGTATATCGCTTCCCAGGACTTGCCATGGTCCTTCCAGGACCACATCGCCTGCCACCAGTCGCGCCGGTTGGTCGTCACCATGCCGCCCTCGCCGCCCGTGCTCATGATCTTGTCCTGGCAGAAGGACCAGGCCCCGATATGCCCGATGCTGCCGACCATGCGGCCCTTGTAGCGGGCCCCGTGCGCCTGCGCGCAGTCCTCGATGACGAACAGCCCGTGTGCCTGCGCGAGGTCCATGATCGGATCCATGTCGCAGGGCCAGCCCGCCAGGTGGACGCAGACGATGGCCCGGGTGCGCGGCGTCAGCACGGCCTGGATGCTGGCGGCGGTGATGTTCTGGCTGTCGCGGTCGACGTCCGCGAAGACGGGCCTGGCACCGGCATTCACGATGCAGCTCGCCGAGGCCAGGAAGGAACGGGGCGTCACGACGACCTCGTCCCCCTCCCCGATGCCGAGCGCCCTGAGTGCGCAATCGAGCGCCAGCGTGCCGTTGGACAGGGAGACCGCGTACTGCGTCCCGACCCAGGCCGCGAATTCCGTTTCGAATTCGCGGCATTCGCTGCCGGTCCAGTAATTGACCTTGTTCGACAGGATCACGTTCTTGACGGCCGCCGCTTCCTCGTCGGAATAGCTGGGCCAGCCGGGGCTAGCGATGTTCATGGTGTCCTCACCCGAGTATGGTTTGCAGGATGTATCGAATGTCACGCAGGAAGGAGTAATTGCTGATGTACTCCCTGTTCAGCCTGACCTTGTCGGGCCAGATGATCCTGTCGTTGTAGGCGACCGGGTCCGCGACCGCCGCCAGGATCTCTTCCTCGTTCTTGTACTTGATGGACGCTGGGCCCGTGATGCCGGGGCGCAGCTCCAGGATGATGCGGTCGCTGCCTTCGAGCTTGTCGGCATAGCCGGGCACGTCGGGGCGCGGACCGACGATGCTCATGCTGCCCAGCAGCACGTTGAAGAGCTGGGGCAATTCGTCGAGCTTGTATTTCCTGAAAATCCTGCCGGAAGGGGTGATCGACGCCGTGTTGCGCGACGCGATCGGGCTGCGCCTGCTGTCGCCCGGATGCATCGTCTTGATCTTGCAGACGTGGATGATGCTGCCATGCCGCCCGACACGCTTCTGGATGAAAAACCCGTTGCTGCGGGTATCGATCGCGGCGATCGCCCAGCACAGGCCGATCACCGGCAAGGACAGGACGAGCCCGATGAACGCGCTCACGATATCGAACATCCGCTTCAGGAATTTATCCGTTCTCGACATTACGCACCCTCCGCTCCTGATGACACGTCTTGAAAAGCGCCGGTGAAGCCTCAGCGACACGCAGCCAGGAAGCGCTCGCTCAGCACCGGATAGCTAAAGTTCTGCAACACGAACTGCCTGCCGCGCTCGCCCATGGCCCTGCGTTCGTCCGCACCGGCGCCGAGCAAGGCCCGGACGCCATGCGCGCTCGCCGCCGGATCTTCAGGCGCAACCGTCAGGCCGCAGCCGGCTTCCCCGACCGGATCGTTGCCCGCCTCGACGGCATGCAGCACGGGACGGCCGGCCATCATGTAGTCCATCAGCTTGTTCGGCGCGATTCCGAAGCGGTACAGCGAATGCCGCCGCCAGGCGATATAGGCGATGTCGAACCACTGCAGCAAGGCGGGGATGTCGTCCTTGGCCACCGGATCGATGAAGTGCACATGGCGCAGCCCTTCGGCCCGGGCCCAGCGCTGCAATCCTTCTTTTTCCGGACCGCCGCCCACCAGCACGAAGGACACCATGTCCTCGCGCAGGATCTTCGCCGCCTCCAGGAGCGTGGGCAGCGCGTTCGAGATGCCATGGTTGCCCGCATAGCCGACGATGGCGCGCCCGCCCCTCGCGATGTCCGCCAGCATGCGTCCGACCGGTCCATCCAGGCGCTGGGGCCGGGACGGCCATGCCTGCGGCTGCACGCCGTTCGGGACGATGTGCAGGCGCTCCAGCGCCATGCCGCGCGCGCCGACGTGCTCGTGCACCTTGGGCAGCATCGAGACCACTGCGTCGGCGTTGCGGTACACGAAGTGTTCGGCAGCCTGGGCCACCATGATGAAGGGATGCCATTTCGACATGCCGCCGAGTTCCATGGGCGTCAGCGGCCACAGGTCGTGCAATTCGAACACGAGCCGCGCCGCGGCCAGGCGCGCGATACGGTGCGCCGGCCAGATATCCATCGGGTAGGTGCTCGAGGCGATCACGACGTCCGGCGTCTCCTCCATCGCCAGCCGCCGTCCCTCGGCATAGAGGCGCTGCACGAATGCACCGATATTGCGCACCCGTCCGAGACCATTGCCGTGATAGGCCGGCGTCCCGAGCCAGGTGTAGCGGATGCCGTCGATGGTTTCCTCGAGCTGGCGGCGGCCNCNCAGCCGGGGCTGCGTGGCGCGCAGATGCGAGTGGCTCGAGGCCACGATCCGCACAGCATGCCCGGCCTGGACCCACTCGCGCGCGAGGTAATACGGCCGGTACTCCATGCCGTGGCGAGGCGATCCGGCGTAGTGATTGATGTAGAGGATGCGCATGGTCCGGGTCCTGTCAACTCCACGCCTTGTCGACAGGATGCGACGCCTGCAGGGCGAAGCGCTTCTTGTAGCGGTAGCGGGCGAAGGCGCCCAGGGCCGCGCCGACGCACATGTCCGGCATGGACTTCGCTGTCGCGGCCCACAGGATGGTCACGCAGACGAAGGACCAGGCCAGCACGAAGTCCTTGTCTTTCTTCGCGGAGAAAAAGCCGTTCAGCAGAAGCCANGCGCCGTGCCATAGCAGGATGGCGGAAAAGAAGGCAAAGCCGAACAATCCGAAATCGACCCAGGTGGTGATGACGTTGTGCGCGTAGTGACCGTCCGGATAGCTCGCAAAATCGCCGAAGATCGGGTTCTCGGAAATCGTGCGCAAGGCATCGTGCGCAAAGCGGTCGCGCATGTTCGCCGAGCTGGAATGGGACAGGTCGAGCAGCTGGAGGATGCGGTTCTCGGGCAGGTTCGCGACGATGTAATCGACCCCGCCGATCAGGATCACCGAGGCCAGCACGAGGGTGAACACGGCGTACAGCCGGTGCCTGGCGTAATACAGCTCATTGACCGGGATCAGGAACAGGACCGCGGAGAATTCGCTGCGCGCCCCATTCAGGAACAGCGCGCTGGTGACGACCACGTACAGCACGTAGCGCACCACCACGGACCGGATCGTCGAGGCCACGATCAGGTAAGTGTAGATGTAGGAGCGCGCGAATCCCTGGTAGGTCGCGAGGCTGTTGGGGTCCTTGGCCTCGCCCAGGGCTTGCAGGAAGAAGAATCCGCCGACGGAGAAATAATAGGTGATGGCGGACATGACCAGCAGCGAGACGAAGACGATGCGCAGGAAGGTCTTGTCGCCGAGGTCGACCAGCCGGAAGATGATGTAGGTCTCGAGACAGAAGACCAGGGCCTGGGCATAGCGCTCGACGATGATCAGGTCCTTCCCGGCGAAATAGTTCACGACCAGGATGAAGGCGTAATAGGCGCCGAGGAAGACCAGGCAGATGTCCACCTGCGAGATGTAGTTCCGCTTCGATTTCGCCGACAGCACGAAGGCATACCCCAGGGGCGGCAGCAACAGTAGCGCTACCAGCGTGAAATAGCCGCCCAGGTAGGCGCCGATCGCGCCGATGCCCAGCAGGGTCTGGTAGAAGAAGAAGCCCGGGAACAGCAGCAGGAAGGCGGCGTGCGCGATGAAACTCGGGCTGAATGTCCCGGCCTTCCTGAGTGTCGCGATTTCGCTTGCTTGCATGGCGTGTCCGCAATCGTCGGAGGAATCGTGTCAGCCGCCCTCGGCCGATTCCGAATCGCTGAACTGCGCGGCGGAGGGAGCGGCATTCCTGGCGTAGCGGTAAGACAGGTAGAGGTAGATCAGATAAAGGAGCGAATAGCCGATCGTGTAATGCAGGAGCAATTCTTTGAGCGGTAGCGGCATGATGAAAATGCTGATGGTCGTAATGAACAGGGCGACCTGCCAGACGAGCTCGATTTTCTGCTTGCCCGCGACAAAAAACACATAGCTCAAAGGGCTGGCGACAAAAGCGAGGAAATACAGGGGCGCAAGGATCCGGGCGAATTCGCCGGCTTCGCGCCAGGGTTCGCCGAACACCCAGGCGCACAGGTCGGGGGCGAAAGCGAAAATGAGGAGCGCCGGACCGCTTCCGAGCAGGACCAGGCCCTTGAACGTGCTTCGGAAGGCGGCGGTGCAATTTCCCAGAGTTTGGAATTCGTGAACGGACTGCCGCTTGAAGACTTCGAGCACCGAGGCCGCCAGCAGGGAAATGGGCGCGGTCAGGATTCTCTCGGTAAGCGCAAACAGGCCGGCTTCGAACAATCCATATTTCGCGCCAATCAAAAACAATGGAAACTTCCCTGCCGCCGTGTTGAGCAAGCCGGCCGGCAGGGAATAGCGCCAGAAGGACTGGTGTTTTTTCAGGTAATCGCGCTGGGCCCGGCTCGGGGTCAGCGAAATGCGCGGGGACGGCGGGGACAGGAGGACGATGGCGGCGATGATCCCGGCAGTAATCCCGAGAAGCTGCCCAGCAACCAGAGCGGTCCCACCTATTCCTCCCAATAATAAAAACAATTGCCCCAGAGCGATGGTGCCGGCGCCGCACACCTTGGCCATTGCTGCCTTCCCGAAGGCGCGATACGAGGTCGCATAGGCAAGGAGTGCGTTGTTGTAGGCCGCCAGCCAGGCGCCGATTCCGATGGTGGCCAGGCCGGACCAGGGCATTTTCTGTACTTGCGGGACGTCGCTCACCCGGGCGATGACGACGGCGCAGGTGATGATAATCGCCAGCAGGGTCGAGCAATAAGCCACGACACTGAAACAGGTTTGCTGCTCCGCCGAATCGTGGTCGAGGATCATGGCGGCCTCGAGGCGCAGCGTACCGATCGCCGATGCGATGGCGACGATGCCCATCCAGACGCTGAATTCTCCGAGATCTTCCGGGGTGCACAAACGCGTGATGATCGGCGCAACGAGGAGCGGCAATGCCTGTGCCAGAACGGTGCCCGTCAAGACTGTGGTGGCATGTTTCCAGAAAACAGACATAGATGCATTCATATTGGACGGCCGGGCTGGTGGATGACGGACTTTGACAAATGGCGCATTGAATACGGAAATGAAATGGCAGGCGAATCGGGCCCGCGCCCTGGAAAAGCGATTTGGCGGCCGCTGGAGAAGTAGTCTCCCCTGCTGCTCGATAAGGCCGTTGGCCGAGTCCATTCCCAGCCACGGACGCCACGTCCGTTTTAGCTGATTATCAACTTTTGCTGCATGACGGGATTGATGAGTATCAATCCAGAATAGCCATTCCCCATAAGAAATTGATGTCGCACTTTTCTCGAAAGAGTGAGTACGAATACCCAAGTGATATGGCGATCGCAATTGCAATTCGGCGCAGCTTACGCAGAAGAATATCTTGCGACTAAATTTCTTTACTAAAAGCCTGAAGGTGTTCGCACGCGAATTACCATCGGCCAAAATCGGGCCGGTTGGAAACTCGATTACCTGCATTAACCTTGCGGCGCATCGAATCCTTTGCGTCGCTTCAAAACCCGCGTTCGTATTTTCTTTAATGTCTTTATTACAAATACGTGGAACGCGCGTTTCCGTTTCAGCCTCCATTCTTTCGCACCGATAGCCGGCCCGGTTGCCGTTCGAGCAGACCCGCACAATCGGCCGGTATCGCACCGCTCATCTCAGCAAGGGAGCCACGATGTCCATCCTCACCCTGCCGCGCGTGACCTTCCAGCGCCAAGGCCAGTTCGACGAGGCGAACTGGCACTCGATCCTGATTTCGCTGCTGCGCGGACTGGCGGCCTTCATCGTCGCCACCGCCCACCTGCGCGCGGCGATGTATCCTGCGGTCCGCGAGGTAGCCGGTCCGCCCCTGTGGTTCCAGGGCCTGGCCTTTGCCAGCGGCTTCGCCCACCAGGCGGTGCTGGTGTTCTTCGTCATCAGCGGCTGGCTGGTCGGGGGCAGCCTGCTGAACCGGATCGGCGAGCCGCGTGCGATCGCCAACTACGCGGTCGACCGGGTCACGCGTCTGTGGACAGTCCTGATCCCCACCTTCNTCCTGACCATGGTGTTCGCGATCGGGANCGGCGCCGCCAGCCCGGCCGATTTCAATCTCTCGCCCGAGAATCCTCATTCGGCGCTGACCTTCGCGGGCAACCTGGTCGGCCTGCAGGGAATCGTGCTTCCCGACTTCGGATTGAATTTCCCGCTCTGGAGCCTGGCCAACGAGACCTGGTACTACGTGCTCTTTCCCCTGCTGGCGCTCGCGTGCACGGCGCGTGACAACACCTTGCGGCTCGCCTGCGGCGCCGCCCTGCTCGCGCTGGGCTTCCTGCTGCCCACGGCGATCGTCGGCTACTTCCTGGTCTGGTTGCTCGGCGTGGCGTTTTCCCGCATCCGGATCGAATGCGGCAAGGGCGTGCGCTGGGGCTGGGCGCTCCTGCTGCTCGCCGGCGCAGGCTACTTCCGGCTGACAGGAGAACTGGACGCCTTCGAATTGTCGACGCTGGGCCAGGACGTGGTCTGCAGCCTGCTCTACCTGGCGCTGTTGTCGAGCCTGCAGTTCAGGGCGCCCTCGACACCGCTGGTGCAGCGGATCGGCAGCACCGGCAAATTCTTCGCGGAGTTCTCGTTCAGCCTCTACGTCCTGCACGTTCCCGTAATCGGCGTACTGCACTACTGGGTCCGGACCCATCTGGGCGTCGAGCGGCTGTCCCCCTTCGAGCCGCTGCACACCGCGCTGTTCTTCGCGATGCTCGCTTTCATCCTGCTCGCGGCCTACCTGTCCTACCTCCTGTTCGAGTCCAGGACCTACCGCATCCGGACGGCGATCAAGAAGGACATGCTGCGCCGGCAGGTGCCGCAGTCCAAGGGCAGGCCGCTGTCGACCGAACGCTGACCATGCCCTTGCCCGGGTCGGCCGAAAAGGCCCCAGCCGGGCGCGCCGCCAGGAACATGCCTTTGCGGCGCGGGGCAAAAACCGCACCGGTATTGGCTGCGGCTTACCTTTGCCACGCACACATGGGGCACAGGTCTGTTGCGCTCCGGCGCATCGGACCAGACCGCATCCGGGACAGGGGGACAGGAACTGCTCCCTTGGCGATCGGGCGAAGCGGACAGCAATGCGCAGGCTGCGATGTCGACGCCGCGAAGATGCCAGACCTGCGAAATGGACCTCCGAGGTCTTCCCGTCTCGCTGCGGTCGATCAAGGTCACCTGCTACGGCTACCGGGCACGGATACAACGACGAGGACTGAACCCAGGTTCTCGATGCGGGCAATCGCTGTTCGACAGCCTGGGTGGGCCGGACTTAGCCGACCCCGCAAGATCCGTGCTTCCGGCTGAACGCGCCGCACATTGGTGGTCGAAGCGATACCGCAGATCTATTTGCCGATATTGGCGGGCTGCTCCGCTGTGGCACTTGCCTTCCCTGTCCCCACGGTCCGTGCCCGATGCTTTCCGTAGATGGCCGCGAAGACGGTGCCCTTCCTTGACAGGAAGCGGTTGAACAGGTGCGTATCGAGCCAGTCGCAAAGACGTTGGAGGCCCCTGGATGGCATGGTGCCGGCGCTGGCTAACCCCTTCCAGATCACCTGTGGCGGCTCGCCTTGGCCGGACAGGGACGCGAGTTCCTGGTGCGAAAAGTAATGCCAGTTGTTGCCACCCGCATCGCCAAAACGCTGGAGCAGCAGATTGTGCGCGGGGGAACACCAGCCTTTGTCGAGAATGACAAGGGAGCCATTTTCCGACAGCTTGCCCAAGCAAGATTCCACCGCCTTGGAAAACACCTCCAGCCGGTGACTGCGATCCAGGCCGCCAAGGACGCCTTTCATGATGATGACATCAAAGGTCTGCGTCGCTGGAGCAAATACGTCGTGCACCCGGACTGCCGGCATTGGCAAGCCGTACTCTTGGCAGATGCTTTCGCAGAACGCTGCCAAGGCCGGCGCTTCGGTCTCTGCATAACACGTTACCTCGACCGATGCGCCTTTTCGCAGGAAGAACAGCGACGGCGCGGAAAGCCGCGATGCGCCTATTTCCAGGACTGTGCGAGGCTGGATGTCGAGACGGCCGACTGCTTCACAAAAGGCATCCGTCCAGGGGACGACGTGCCACCCGAATATCCGGTGCAGCATGGCCCTGTCCTGCAGGTTCGCTTGAATGTTCGGCATCACACACCCTTCAAGATGAATGGAATAGTGCGGAACGGTTTGCCGCGGGACGCGGCGTTTCCGTGCCGATCGGCCGAAGCTCGGAGGTTCCGAGCTTGTATGCACTGGACGATCGACGTGCGTGGCGAAGCACTACCTGCTACGGCGACCCGGAAACCGTCGAAGATAGCGTAGCAGTCAAGCGAGGACCACTGTTTGCGCTAGCTTTGTATCTGGATGGGTGAACCAGGCTTTGCAGCTGTCGGGAAGGAAGCTGCCGCGCCTTGGGCTTCGCGCCGGAGACGGGCAAGACCAAGCCGCCTACCCAGGTCGGTCAGGAGTGAGGGTCGGGAAGTGGCACTGCGAGCGCGGGAGCGGGTTGCTGAACGCTTGGGGACGGGCTGTGTGGAAGTGGTTTCAACTCGGGATGTGGCCTTGCCTGCCGAGAGACAAGCTCGACATTCCGCTGCAGCGCTCGCTTCCAAATGGAAAACGGGCGTCCCATCCCGGCACCTGGTGCTCTGGTGCCGGCGTGGGACGCCCGGGGAGACGCCCCGGCGGAAGCCGGGGCTTGCGGGGGAGTGGATTAGTACTCGTACGCGCCGATGTCGACTGCCGCGCCGCGCGGACGGGCCACGCCTGCGAAGTCGATCTTCGGTGCCTGGCTCGAGGTGCCGCGGTCGATTGCCGGCGAGCTCTTCGAGAGCTTGTAGTTGCCGGTGCCGGCCGACGAGTAGCTCACGAACAGCGGATCCGAGGTGATGGTACCGGTCACGGTGCCCTTCACTTTCACAGCGGTGCCGCTCTTGGCCACCAGGTTGTTGACGTACTTGTTGCCGCCGGCCATCTTGCCGCCTTCGACAATACCGTAGGTGGTGTTGTCGTAAGCGATGTTGTTAGCAACATAGTTGTTAGCCGAACCGGTGGTGGTGCCTGCATCGCCCTGGCCCAGCAGGATGCCCATCTTGCTCTTGAAGACCGTGTTGTTCACGATGACCGACGCGGTAGCGCCGTGCCATTGCGTGATGGCGACTGCAGCGACGCCCGACACGATGTTGTTGGTCACGACGTTGTTGGCGTTGGCAACATAGATGCCCTGCACGGTGTTGCACTTGCCGATCATGGCGTAGCCGATGTTACGGACGACGTTGCGATCGATGACGACGTTGCCGACCGGGCCGTAGGTGTCGATTGCCGCGCCGCCGCCGCCGGTGCAGCCACCGCTGATGGTCAGGTCGTGGATGAAGTTGTTGTTGATGGTCAGGTTACGACCAGCGGCCAGGATGCCGTGGCGGCCGGTGCCGGAGATGTCGAAGCCGTCGATGTCGACATAGCTGCCCTTCGAGTCCCAGGTGATGCCGGTGCCCGACACGATGATCTTCGCGCCCCACTTCACGTCCGAGACGAACTTGATGCGTGCAGTTGCGGTACCGCTCTTGCTGGTCTTGATACCGGCGCTACCTGCCGACGGTGCGGAGACACGGTAGGTGCCGGCGGCGACGTGGACGGTCGAGCCAGGGCCGGTAAGGGCGTCTGCCCGGCCGATCGTTTTCACCGGCTTCGCCTGGGTACCGGGGTTCGAATCCGAACCGGTCGGCGAAACATAGATGTGGGCGGTAGCGGCCATGGCACTGCCGGCTGCTGCAAACAGGACTGCCACGCTAGCGCACGACATCAGGGTAGAACGAACGTTCGGAACAAACTTAGCTGCTTTTTGCATTTCAAATTGCCTTAAAAGTGGAGTGGAGTAGCTTTGAGCACTGTAAACTTCCTAAGTTCAATAGATTTGCGGAAAAAATTTCCGGAAGTATCGAACTGCAAAGATATGTTTCCGTTGGTTACTTACTTTCGCTTTCAGCCGATCCTTTT
>JGI24770J26754_10000786_pt1 | contig 22976 bp, 17 predicted proteins | sample LakOneMetagenome_FD_26754 | JGI IMG/M metagenome (IMG submission 26754) | reverse complement strand
GCCGATGATAGTGCTGCAACCAGTGTGAAAGTAGGTTATCGTCAGGCTAGTTATAAGAGAAAAACCCCAGAGCAGAAATGCCTTGGGGTTTTTTTTCGTCTTAATCTGTACCGCATTGTGACTCGAGGCCAGGATCCCAAGGCCGCTCGGATTCGAGCATGAGTTGACTTGCCGCCGGTACCGGTGGCTGTAAGACAAAACGCGGTGCCCATACCGCCAGTTGTGAATGCGGCAGCGTCCATTTACGCACCCCGCCAGATTGGGCGCGTCGCACGGTGCCACCTTCTCCCACCAGCGTGCCGAAACCGAAATCGTGCATCACGTTGGCGAACAACACCGCTGATGAATACGTTGAGGGACCAATCCGCACGTAGACTTTGCCTTTGAACAGTAGCGGATGACCAGATTGGGGCGCGTGCCAGGTTTCAATCGCGCCATGCACGACTTGACCAACCGCCTCACCTCTCTCGGCATTGGCTTCCACAACACGCTTCACGTAGCTCGATCCAGTGCGATAAGGCTGCGTCGCAAGATAAGGCATCAGCCCTTCCAGCCAGAGCGAATCGTCGCCACCACCATTCGCACTGATGTCAATCACCAGCGTCGATATGGCCTCCTTTCGAAGCTGAGCAAAAGCGGCTTGGGTGAAAGAGGTAAAGTATTTTCGATGTGCGCCATCGAACGAGCCGACCCGCATTACTGCAGTACACCCAGGCTTCGTGCTTAGTGTGAACAAACGCGTGACATCGGACTCGTCGCGCAGCGTTGCGGGCAAGTCTCCACGGCCAGGAACGTCGAGTTGCCACTGTTGCAGGCCGCGCGCCACCGTGAGCCGATAGCGCGGCGCGGCGCCAAACATCTTCCAGTGGTACAGCCACCAACGCTGTCCCAGCAAATTGGCTCGGAAACGTGGCGTGTCCCCATGCATGCGATCGAGAAGCAATTGAGTTGTCCTGTCGGCTGACAGGCCATTAATGGTCAGGATGCGCGCGCCCGCGAGCTCGGTGGCTGTCCCGCCAAGTGCGGAAGTGATGGTGAGTGTGCCAGCCTGGTCGATGGCGACTTCGAATGGAAACAAGGTACCGTCCGCAGCGAGATGGGCCGCTGTCTCGGCGCGCCAATCCGCAAAACCGACGAACATGTGCGCATCGGCGAACAAAGGATTTAATCGCGCTAACTCGCGCCATGCTTCCAATGGCGTTGAAACCTGCCTGTGTTTCATACCCTCACTCATTGCGCCCCACGAGCGCAAGCCGAGCTCGGAATGCATGGCGGGATGGCTTGCAGTGATGGTTTTGATGACAAAATCCACGTCAGATTCCAACTCCGGGACCACATTCTGTGCGGCCGCACCTGGCGCACTGACAACGGCAATGACAGCAACGGTGGCCAAGCCGGAAAGCAAATGTCTGTTCATATAGAGGAAATGGTTGCGATTTAAATGGTGTTGAAATAATATACTATTTTTTCAACGAGTGTAGATGAATGAAAAAATCAGCCATCCATTACCGCGCCATTGACTCGGCTGAATTGATTACCGTTCTCGCGTCTCCGGCTCGTCAGGAGATCGTTGACATGCTGGCAGCGATGGGCGGCGACGCGGGCATCGCTGACTTGGCTCTGCAATTGGGAAAGCATGCCGACGGCCTCTACTATCACCTTAAGATTTTGTGCAAATCAGGACTGGTCATCGAACTGCCGGCCGGCGAAGAAGGGGAGCGACACTACAGGCTGGGGGGCAAAGCATCTGAGCCGTTGCGATTGGCGTATCGAACAGACAGCGATGCGCGCAAAAATGCGTTGCGCAAGTTTGCGCGCGGCATGCTGCAGGTAGCTGAAGACGATTTCGGCGCAGCCCTGGAATTTGATCGGGTTGTGACGGAAGGGCCGCTGCGCCAGCTCTGGGCAGCGCGCAATAAAGCCTGGCTCAGCGAAGGCGAACTCGCTGAGGTGAACGAGCTGCTGGAGCGCCTGTGCGACCTGATGAGCCGTCCCCGTTCATCTGAGCGCGAACATTTGTTAAGCTGCACTTTCGTTCTCGCGCCGCATATTGCTTTGCCCAAGCGGCGCGGCAAATCGGGCGATTGATCGCGGGGCAATGCTTGAGTAAGCGCGTCGGATGCCGGGGCACGATAAGGCGGCAATCACGGTCAGCTCAGGAAGAGGTGATGCAACGGACCGGAAAACCTTACGGTCAGCCTGGACGCACGCACGATTGCGCCCAGTGCAAACCGGTCTCTTTGTTGCATCACCACCTTCGCAAGAGCGATGGAAGCTACGGCTTGAAGTTACCGTCGTTCCGATCCTGCACCACGCTGCACGAAGCCGGTGTCGTATATTCCCGATTCCCCGACGCCGTTACCTGATTGCTTTCCCACACGGCAGTCGACCCATTCCACTTCACATATTTATACTGGATCGCGGTATTCGGGGGCAGCGTGATTGTCCCAATCCACGGCACGTTGGCGCCAGTCCCTTGAATCGTCAACGCGAAAGCACTCGCCGGTGCCCAACTGCCGATGGCCGATTGATTGCCGACCACGCGCACGTTCTGTCCCGTGACCGTATTCGCGTTGGCGATCGTGAACCTGACCTGGCAACCCGACCCGGTCGTCGTCACAGCGAGTGCGGAACTTTGCGGCGATTGATTTCCCATCGCATCGTAGGCCCGCACCGTGTAACTGTACGCGGTGCCTGCGGTCAGGCCGCTGTCAGTAAAGCCGGCCGTGGCACTGGTGCCGATCTGCACATTATTGCGCAACACCTTGTAGCCGGTGACGGCGACATTGTCCGTCGATGGTGTCCAGGCCAGCGTGACCGCATTGCTGCCCACGCTCGGCGCCGACAGTCCGCCGGGCGTCGAAGGCGGTGTCGCATCGTCGCCGCTGCAAGGATCGGACAGCGACACTGCGCCGCCACTCACCGCCGACAAGCCGCTGCCCAATTGGTAATTGGCCCCACTGCGGTTATCCCACGTGCCGGCGCCATTGTTAAATACCGCCTGCAGACCCGTGGCCGCACCCAGCGCGACTGTCTTGACAGTCCAGCCGGCACAGGCCGCCGCCATTGGCACCCCCGGCACGGTCGTCCAGTTGCCGCCTGTCGGCGCGTAGTGGACATTGACCGTGCCCCAGTTCGCACTGTTCCGGTAATAGACGGTGGCGGAATTGCCGCCTGCCGAGGTGGTGGTCACGCTGACCGGCGCGCTGGCGGCAGACGTGTTCCCGCTCGCGTCGCGGGCACGCACCGTGTAGCTGTAAGTCGTCAACGCCAGCAATCCGGTGTCGTTGAAGCTGGTGGCGGAGGTTGTCGCCACCTGCACCCCATTGCGCAGCACGAGATAACTGGCGACGCCGACATTGTCGCTCGACGCAGTCCAGCTGATCGTCGCAGCCGCATCGGATACGCCGGATTTGACCAGGCCGGTCGGTACCGACGGTGCCTGCGTATCGACCAAAGCCGGCGTCGTCACTGGAGCCGCGTTGCTCGCTGCCGACAGGTTGGCGTTGGCATCGTATGCTTTGGCGGTGTAGTTGTACGTGGTCGATGGCGCCGCCGTGTTGTCGGTGTAGGTCGTCCCGCTGGCGACGGTTGCAAGCAAGGTGCCATTGCGATACACGTAGTAGCCGCTGACGCCGACATTGTCTGTCGACGCAGTCCACGACAGCCTGACCGTGTTGGCGTCGATTGCCTGTCCCGCCATGCCGGCCGGCGCAGTCGGCGCTATGCCGTCGACGTCGCAGGGATTGACGCCCGTGCTCACGCCGCCGTTCTGCACAATCGAGGTTCCCGTACCCAGCGCATAGTTCTTGCCGCCGTTGTTATCCCAGGTGCCCGCGCCGTTATTAAAGGCCGCTTGCAGCCCTGTCGCGCTGCCCAGGTTGACAGAGAGCAGAGCCCAGCCCGCGCAGGCGATCGGCATCGGTGCGCCCGGGACCGCAGTCCAGGTGCCGCCGGTCGGCGCATAGTGCATATTGGCGGCGCTCCAGCCGCTGCCAAGCTTGTAGTACACGCGTGCCATATTGCCGCTGAGAGTCGTGACCACCCGCGCAGGCGAGGTAGGCGAGAGATTGCCCGCGCTGTCTTGCGCCAGCACCGTGTAGCTGTAGGCGGTCGTGGGAGTCAGGTTGCTGTCATTGAAGGTGGTTCCCGTGCTGGTGCCCACTTGCGTGCCGTCGCGCCGGATCAGATACGCGCTAACGCCATAGTTGTCGCTCGCCGCGCTCCAGCTTAGCGTCAGCGTGCTCGATGTCACCGCCGACGCGGTCGGCTGGCCTGGTACGGAAGGCGCAACCGTGTCCGGTGCACGCGTGGTGACGCTGGCGACGGCGCTGCGCGCAGACTGGTTGCCGGCCGCGTCGAATGCGGCGACGGCATAGCTGTAGGCAGTCGATGCAGTCAAGCCGGCATCCGTGTAGCTCGTTGCGCTGCTGGTTCCCACCAAAACGCCGCCGCGATAGATGCGATACCCGCTGACCGCCACGTTATCGGTCGACGCCGGCCAGGTCAGCGTCACGGAACGATCGGTCAGCTGCGATGGGCTCGGCGCGCCTGGCACGCTCGGTGCAGTACTGTCGATCGCAAGGAAGGGATAGACGCCCGCCACCGTGCCATTGATATCCTCCACAAAGCCGGAACCGGTTGTCGTTGGACGATAGCGGCCGGCGCCAACGAAGACTTGCTGAATCTCCGTCCTGGTCACGTTCCCTTTGCTGTCGGTCAGCTCGATGTAGTAGTCCAGCAGCTGATTGCGGAAGTTGGAGACGTAAGCGTAGTACAGGTCTCCGCTTTCCTGCGCCGGCAGCACGGCCAGCGTGTCACGCGTGGCGGCATTCCAGGCGACGCCGTTCATGTCGGCCTGCAGATCGCGTACCTGCATCGGATAGTCGATCCACGCACCGACGCTGGCTGGCGTGATCGACAGCCCCGGCTTGCCTGCCATTGCCGCCGGATCGTAGACCTTGTACGTGTCGTCGCGCCCGTCGATGCTGTTGCTGGCGTGAACCCGGATCTTCACTGTCGCGCTGCTGATGCCCGACACGTCGAAAGCGTAGGTGTAGATGGCAAAGTCGTTGCTGTAGTGCTGAACGGTCCAGCCCTCGGCCTTCGAACCGTTCACCGAGCCCGGATTGTACGGATAGCGCTGCGGCCACCAGGCCGAAGGGCCGGTGCGGTCGCTGGCCAGGTTGGCCGTCACATAGGGCTTGGAGAAGGCCAGAGAATTGTTGAACGCCAGGGTCGGCTTGACGCTGTCATCCTTGTTTTCGTCGTAGTAGCCAAAGCCTGAATCCATCGCCGGCAGCACGAAGTACCACGCCAGCTCGGCTGGATTGGCTCCACCCGCGTAGTCGTTGGCGGCGTTGCCCTTGACCGGATACGACATCATCCATGGATTGAGCTGGTTGCCGGTATGCGTGACCTGACTATCGAGGGCGGTGGTGGGCTTCCAATGGTTGGGATGCCCGTCGAGCCAGACCTGCTCTGCTGTTTTGGCATAATTGAGGGCGGCCTGGAGCAGTGCGAAATTACGCTCCAGGTAGTGCCATCCGTATTCGAACGACACGGTCGCCCCCTCTTGCACGCCTTTCAAGTTGGTCTTGGGCGCCAGGTTCAAGCCGTTGACCCGATTGAAGTCGGCAAACTGGCCTTTCCAGATCAGGAAAGGCAGACGCCAGTGATACCAGGTCGGATCGGACGACGAATCGCGCGTATCGACCCATGATCCATCCTGCACATGCTGTACATCGCTGGCCGGTATCGGCGACTGCCGCAGGTATTCATCGATGCCGAGGCAGTAGCCGTTGCCGGTGCAGCTGGTGTTGTGGCCCGCTTGCCAGGTGCTCAGGGCGCCGGCGCGGCCGCCGGAATTGTCGCCGTCGTGGGCAACGACAAAGAACTGACGCGGTTCGAGCGCGGCATAGGGAGCGATTTCGTCGACTGTAGTCGAGCCCTCCCAACCTTCCAGCCAGGAGCCGTTCTGGCTGACCGGTACACCGGCGATCTGTGTCACAGCGCCCGTCTGCGCGTCGACATGGCGAACCCAGTGCGGAGTGGACGCGAACGGGAACTTGTTCACGATGACCTGCTGCTCATGCGCCATGCCCGCCGCGACCCAGCTGCCCGTGGTCGAGGTATTGCGCAGGTCGGCCCGATTGGGCGGTGAGGTGAGGGTATCGCCCGTTGCGTCATAGGTCGCGTACGGGTAATCCTTGAGCGTACGCGAGTAGTGGTTATTGCCCAGCACCGACCACTGCACGCCCAGCTTGGCGAGCGTCGGAATCAACCGTTCCGAAAATCCCAGTTCGGTCGGGAAGTAGCCTTTCGACGAGACGAAACTGCCGCCTAAAAAATAGGGCTGGGCCAGCGTCACGTTCTGGTAGATCAGCTCCTTGAGGAAGTACTCCGGACCGACCAGTGGCCCCATCGTGTGATGGCCGCTGAAGTGAATCGTATCGAGGGTGCGGTAATTGTTGGCGGTCTTGAGCGTACTGAAGGTATTGGCCCAGCTCTGGCCCCAGTTGGGATTCGAATACCCGGGTACGTTCTGCAGCGCGGTCAGGGTCTGGACGTTGTTGACCACTGCGCCGGACATCGTCACGTGGACCTGGCCCTTGGCGCCGGAAAAGGACTGCATCTCGTTTGCCACCTGCATGGGCCAGTACTGGTAGGCGCCGGTCTTGGCATCCGGTGAGTAGTAGGACACCAGGTCGTCGTGCGGCATGATGCCGCCACCCAGGGAGGCCGGCAGGTAATAGCTGTATCCGGGCGGCGGATTGTTCTTCAGATTGATCACCTCACCGTCGTACAAATAGCGCACGGGTGCACCCACCGCAGTGGCATTGTATTTGGCGAGAACATCGACCCCGTAGAAGGGCCAGAAGTTGGGCATGTGGTTGTGATAGACATGCGCGGCGGGGATGGTACCGGCCGAGGCGGGAACGGCAAAGGCCGCCGCCAGGCAAAGCGCCAGCGGTGCGGGTTTCAGTTGCATGGGTTTCTCCGAAAAATGGGCGAACGCAGTCCACCCGGCGAACCGGAAACAAGGGAAAGTGCCAGAAAGAGGCGGCGCCAGGCCGCCCCGTCGGAACTACTTGGCGATCAACACCAGTGTGCCGCGTCCGCAAACGCCGTACACGGTATTCTCGCCGCCGACAGCATCTTCCGAGCCCGGTGCGCGCACTTGTGATGCGCCTTCGGCCCAGTTGCAGGTGTCGGTAACGCGGTACCAGCTCTTGCCGGTGCCCGCCCATGGCAGCGTGAAGTTCACTTGCGCACTCCACGCGTTATGCGCGATGTAGATGGCCGACGCGGTGTCGCCAAATTCGCTGCCGTCGATGCGCCACGCGATGGCATGGTTGGCACTGTCGTTGAAGTACGCGGCATCTGCCACCGCGCCATCGGGCTTGAACCAGCGCAGCTGTTCCATCACGTTGCCGTTCGTGTCGGTCGACGCATAGAAGTTCGACGGACGCAGTGCCGGATGCGCCTTGCGGAAGGCGATCATGCGCTGGCTGAAGGTCTTGAAATTCGTCTGGTCGGCGCTTAATGTCCAGTTCAGCCAGTTGGCGCTGGAGTCGAGGTTGTAGGGATTGTTGTTGCAGTTGATGGAGCGGAGCATCTCGTCGCCGCCGACGATCATGGGTACCCCGGCCGACAGCATCATCAGCGCCAGTCCGTTGCGTGCCGCCTTGCGCTGGTCCGCTGCGACGCCGCCCTGATCCCAGCTGTTATTGTTGTCCTCGCCCCCATCGCTGGGGCCATAAGGCCAGGCCTGCAGATTGTTCTTGCCGTTGCAGGAGTAGAGATCCTTGAGCGTGAAGCCGTCATGGGCCGTAATGAAGTTCACCGAGTGCATGGGCTTGCGTCCATCGTCGCCAAACAGGTCGCTCGAACCGGCCATGCGCGAGGCAATCTGGCCGGGTGTGACGGCCGCCGAACCCAGCTTGTTTTGCGCCTGGCGCACGGTGTCGCGGTAAGCGCCATTCCATTCCGCCCATCCTGTCGGGAAGCCGCCCACCTGGTAGCTGTTGCCGCCGATGGCCCACGGTTCGGCGATCAGGTCGATGCCGCTGCCGCCGCCCGCCGCGCGCGGCGGCAGTTCGGTGCGGATGCGATTGAGCGCATTGGCCGCGTCCATTTTGTCGAAGTTGTAGCAGCCATGTTCGCAGGTATTGCCCAGGACTGAAGCCAGGTCGAACCGGTAGCCGTCCACGCCCAGCTTGTCGCGCCAGTAGGCCAGCGAATCGACGATGAGGTTCTGGGCGACGGGATTGTGCGTGTTGTAGTTGCCGCCCACGCCAGTGTTATCCCAGGACGACTGCTTGTCTGTGGTCAGGCTGTAGTAGGTGGGGTTGTCCAGGCCGCGCCAGCTCATGACGTTGTAGGTGGTCTTGTCGGATGGATTCCATGCGCCGCCTTCGCCGGTATGGTTGTACACGACATCGATCAGAACCTTGATGCCCTGGTCGTGGAAGGCCTTCACCATTTCCTTGAATTCGCGGGTCGGTCCGCCCGGTGTCTTGTCGGACGAATAGCGGCGGTCGGGCGCGAAGTAATTGAGCGTCATGTAGCCCCAATAATTGTCCCCCGTGTTGTTGGCCGGTTCATTGTCGTTGGTATCGTTCTGGGTTTCCTGCACAGGCAGGAACTCGACCGCCGTGATGCCCAGACTGGCCAGATATGCCGCTTTCAGACCCGCGCCCTTGTAGGTGCCGCGGTAGGCGCTGGCGATCGCGGTGTCATTCCTGGTCAGGCCGCGCACCTGGACTTCATAGACGACATCGTCCTTGAATGCGCGCGTCGGCTTGGTGCCGATCGACTGCGTGTCCCCGGCCAGGACAATCCCTTTCGGCGCCACATCGCCACTGTCGACGTTGCGGTACAGGGCGCCGCTGGCATACACCGTCCCGTTGGTCATGGTGGCGGTGGTCGGATCGTGGCTCATCTCGAGCGCGTAAGGGTCGAGCAGCAGCTTGTTCGGATTGAAGCGGTTGCCGTTCGCGTCGACATCGCTGACAAAGCCCGCCGACGAACCCTTGACCCAGCTCGCGCTGTAAGGCCAGTTCGGACCCCAGGCGCGATAGCCGTAGTAGACGGTGCCGGTAATGCCTTTGCTGCTGAGCGTCGTTACTGGCAGGCTCAGACTCCATACACCGCCGCTGCCGAGGGTCAGCGGATAGCGCGCCTTTTCCGCCGTGCCGGTGGCGCTGCTGTACAAGAAAAGCTCGATGCGGGTGGCGCGGCTCGAATATACCTTGAACGCGACATTGGCTTTGGTGGCGTCGTAGCTGGCGCCAAGCGCACTGGCGTTGATGGCGGCGTGGACGGGACCGGCAAGCAGGGCGAGGCCCAGCAAGGCCGGGCACAGGGTGCGGCGCAGATTCATGTTGTCTCCTCATCGCACTCGCAACCGGGCGGCACGGGCGCAAGCAGTGCTTGCCCGAGCGTGGGTGGCTGTGAGTGTCTCCGGTTGCGGTTGCCCCTTTGCGGGGTCATCTATACTTGTATTTTGACTACCATCGCCATATTTTTAGGCGATTTTTTGTGCGGCAGCGTGGACAGAATCTACTCCCGACTATTTTCGGCGTCAACAAGTTTACGTAGTATTACTACTCAAAGCGACTTGAGCGCCTCGTACAGGGGGCGTGCCGCCTGGGCGATGCGGTCCAGGCTCGCCTCGCGCAGCGCGCTCGTGTCGACCGTGTTGTCGCTGTGCAGACCGGCCCACGCCAGCAGCGCCGAACAGGCCTGGGGATGGTCGAACATGCCATGCAGGTAGGTGCCCAGAACCTGGCCATCGGCGGAGATGGCGCCTTCGTCCCGGCCATCAATGCGAAATGCCGGCCGGGCCAGCGCGGGACCGGTCGACACACCCATATGAATTTCGTAGCCGCGCACGGCCGCCTCGGCAAAGGCGCACTGGCCCGCCACTTGCGCCAGCCGTTTTTCATGCGTCATCCGGGTGTGCATGTCGAGCAGTCCCAGGCCGGGCGACTGCCCTGGCCTGTCCTCGATCCCGTCCGGATCGTCGACCCGTTGTCCCAGCATCTGGAAGCCGCCGCAAATGCCAATGACCTTGCCCCCATAGCGCAGATGCCGCGCGACGTAGTCGCCCCAGCCCTGTTCAAGCAGCCAGGCCAGATCGGCGCGGGTGTTTTTGCTGCCCGGGATAATCAGCAGGTCGCATGGCGGCTTCGCCTCATTCTGGCGCACGAAGCGCAGGTCCGCATCCTGATGCACGCGCAGCGCGTCGAAATCGGTATGGTTGCTCATGCGCGGCATCGACGGCACCACGATCTTGAACGCGCCCTGCGACGCCTGCACTGGCTGAACTGCGTCTTCTGCATCGAGGAACAGTCCATGCAGATAGGGCAGGACGGCCAGCACGGGCTTGCCGGTCTGCTGCTCGAGCCAGTCATTGCCTGGCTCAAGCAGGGCGATGTCGCCGCGGAAACGGTTGATGACAAAGCCGACGATGCGATCCTGCTCGCTTTGCGACAGGCAGGCGAGCGTGCCCACGATGTGTGCGAACACGCCGCCGCGGTCAATATCGGCGACCAGGATGACGGGGCAGTCGACCGCTTCCGCAAAACCCATGTTGGCGATGTCGCGGTCGCGCAGATTGATCTCCGCCGGACTGCCTGCACCTTCGACCACGACGGTGTCGGAGCGCGCGCGCAGCCTGGCGTACGATTCCAGCACGGCGCCCATGGCCACCGTTTTGTACTGATGATAGTCGCGTGCATTCATCTCGGCGCGCACCTTGCCATGAATGATGACCTGCGCGCCCGTGTCGCTCGAGGGCTTGAGCAGGACCGGATTCATGTCGGTGTGCGGGGCGACGCCCGCGGCGATGGCCTGCAGCGCCTGGGCGCGGCCAATCTCGCCGCCGTCTTCGGTGACCGCGCTGTTGAGCGCCATGTTCTGCGGCTTGAAGGGCACGACGCGCACGCCGTCGTCCCTGAGCAGGCGGCACAGCGCCGCGACGACCGTGCTCTTGCCCGCGTCGGAGGTGGTGCCCTGCACCATCAGCGTATGAAAGGGGAAGCGCTTCATGGCGCCTTCCGGTGCTGGCGCGCAAGGTCGATTTTTTCGCACAAGGACGCTGCGCCATCGATCATGCGCGGCCCGGAGCGGTTGAGCAGATTGCCATCGACGCGGAACAGGTTGCCGCGTTTGACTGCGGTCATGCCCGGTATCGCCTGCCACATGTCGAGGCCACCATCGCCCGCGGTGCTGCCGCTGATGATCGCCTCCGGATCCTCCTGCAGGACCGCCTCGATGTCGACCACCGGCGCGGTGACTTTCAGGCGCGCGAACACGTTCTCTGCGCCGCAGATGCGGGCCGCGTCGCTGATGATGTGTTCTCCATTGAGGGTGTACAGCGGCTTGTTCCAGAATTGGTAAAACATCCTCACCGGCGAGCGCTTTGCGTACTGTGCGCCGAGTGCGGCCAGTCTGGCACGCAGCGCGACGGCGGCCGGTTCGGCCACCTGTTCGGTGCCCATCAGTTTGCCGATACGCTGCAGATTGCTGGCGATGTCGTCGAGCTTCTTCGGTTCGCTATGAAAGATCGGGAAGCCCAGCGCACGAATCTGATCGATCTGCCGTTCCGAGGCGCCGTGCATCCACACCACGATCAGATCCGGCTTGAGGGCGGCCACGCGTTCCATGTCGATCTGGCGGTTGCTGCCAACACGGGGCAGGCTCTTGGCCGCTTCAGGGTAGTCGCTGTATTCGACCGCCGCCACCAGCCGGTCGCCGCCGCCGGCGGCGTAGATCATCTCGGTCACGTGCGGTGCCAGTGCGATGACGCGCAGCGCGGGCTTGGGCACGGTGACGGTTTTTCCGTCGTCATCGTGGACGGTGATGGCGGCGTGGACGTTAAAGGCCAGCGCACAGGTGGCGACGCAGAAGATCGTTTTCATCGAGGTCTTTCGTTCCATTCGGTCAGGGCGGTTTTCAGGCGTTGCCACGCCTGTTCGTCCGGCGGCAATCCAAGGCGGATTCCCCGGGCTGCGTCTGCAAACAGGCGTACCCAGATCCGCCGCTGCGCCATATGGTCGTGAAACGCTGTCGGATCGTCCATTGGCCACCACTGGAACAGGGCGCAGCCATCGGAGGCGATCTCATGCCGGTTCAGCAGGCGCCGCAAGCGCGCCCCGTCGGCCAGGAGACGCGCGTGGGTCGCATCCTGCCAGGCGGTATCGCGAAGGGCCGCCAGGGCGATCTGCTGGGCCGGACCGCTTACGGTCCAGGGGCCGAGCGCGTTTTCCAGTGGCGTCAGTATTTGCTCTTGGGCGCCGACAAATCCAACCCGGATACCTGCCAGGCCGAAGAATTTTCCGATCGAGCGCAGCACGATCAAACCGGCGCGATCGCTCGCGTCGGCGACGCTCAGCTCGGGCGTGATATCGGCAAAGGCTTCGTCGACGATCAGCCAGCCGCCGCGTGCGGCAAGGCGGTCCGCCCATTCCAGCAGGGTATCGCGGGGCACGGTGGCGCCGGTCGGATTGTTTGGGTTACAGACGACCATCACGTCGCACAAGGTTAGCGCATCGGCCAGCGCCGTCCAGGGCACTTGGCTCACCGCATGGCCATGCCGGGACCATTGGTGCGCGTGCTCCGCATACGCAGGCGCCGCCACCGCCACGCGGCAGGCAGGCCGCATCAGTGGCAGCGCCTGTATCGCCGCCTGGGTGCCCGCGACCGCCAGCATGCGCGGCGCGCGGTAGTAGGTTTGTGCCGCCAGCAGCAGCGCCGGGTCGGACTCGGGCAATCGATGCCATGCCTCGGCGCCGAGCGCGGGCGCCGGATAGCCGCGCGGATTCAACCCTGTCGACAGGTCGAGCCAGTCGCCGGCGCTGCCGCCGTAGTGCGCCATCGCGGCGCGCAGATTGCCGCCATGTTCAAGCATGCGCACGCTCCAGCAGGGTGACGATGAGCGCCGCACCGGCCGCGACGCCAAGCCACAGCATTGCCGACTTTTGCACCAGCGACCAAGCGCGTTCGATGTCGTGCGGTCCGGCGGCCCGCCCTTCGCCCAGAGGCGGGCGGGTTTCGACGATGCCGCCATACGTGGCGACGCCGCCGAGCGCCAGGCCCAGCGCGCCGGCACCGCTTGCCATGACGGGGCCGGCGTTCGGGCTCGGCCAGGCTGGCGCCTGAACGCGCCAGCAGCGCCAGGCGCGGGGGCGATCGTCTGCCAGCACAACATAGGAAAAGGCCGTCATCCGGGCAGGGATGAAATTGAGCGCGTCGTCGATGCGCGCTGCAGCGCAGCCGAAGCGCTCAAAGCGTGCATTGCGGTAGCCCCACATGGCGTCGAGCGTGTTTGCAAGGCGGAACAGCACCGCGCCCGGGCCGCCGCCGACCGCAAACCAGAACAGGGTGCCGAAGACCGCGTCGTTGCCATTTTCGAGCAGCGATTCGGCACTGGCCTTGGCCAGATCGGCAGCATCGGCATGGGCGGTGTCGCGGCTGACAATGCGCGCCGTCAGCAGGCGCGCTTGGGCCAGGTCACCGGCAAGCAGCGCCTGTGCGATCGGCAGATTGTGTTCGCCAAGGCTGCGCAGTCCCAGAGCAAGGTATAGCATCAATGCGTGCGCAGCCAGGCCGCCAGCACCGCCAAGCACAGCGGCCAGCAAGGTCAGGGGAGCGACGGCCATGGTCCAGCCCAGGACTCCGCGCAGGAAACGCCAGCGGCCCCGGTTCAGGTAGTGCTCCACCCGTGCTGCCAGATTGCCGAAGCCGACCAGCGGATGCCAGCGCGGTGTTTCGCCAAGCAGGTAGTCGAGCAGCACGCCGGCAGCCAGGAGCACAGCGATCTGGAGTGCGGTCAGGCCAGCGAGCATGTCAGCCTTTGAGTGCCAGCGGCAGACCGGCGGCCACCAGCAGCACCCGGCTGCATGCGGCGGCAACTGCCTGATTCAGGCGTCCCGCCTCGTCGGCAAACAGGCGCGAGACGGCGCCCAGCGGGACGATGCCCATGCCGACTTCGTTCGACACCAGGATCACGTCGCCGGGCGCGCGCGCCAGAACGTCGAGCAGCGCGGCCCGCTGGGCATGGAACAGCGGCGGCAGTTCTGTCGTGCCGTCCTCCGCGTAATGACGGCCGTCGGAAAAGATCAGATTCGACAGCCACAGGGTCAGGCAGTCGACCAGGATCAGCGTATCGGGGGCACTGTAGCGCGCGATGGCGTCGGCGAGCAGCAGCGGCTCTTCCACGGTCTGCCAGTGCGCTGGACGACGCGTGCGGTGGTGATCTATGCGCCGCGCCATGTCGCCGTCGCGCGCTTCGGCGGTGGCGATATACACGACGGCGCGGCCCGATTGCACGGCCAGCAGTTCCGCATGCGCGCTTTTGCCGGAGCGCGCGCCGCCCAGGATCAGGGTCGCTGTCATGGCGCGCCGCGGGACAGCAAGCCCGCCACTGCGGCAGGACAGGATGCAAACCACGCATGGAAGTAGGAAGCGGTCAGCGAACCGGCGCGATACACCGCTTCGCCCGGCGCGCCGCCGGGGTGCTTGACGGTCTGCGCCAGTGGCACTTCCTCCGTTACCAGCGTCGAATAATGGAACGTGTGGCCGCGCAGAACGCCGTGCGCGGTCTGCCAACCTTGCGAACCCAAGCCGGCCAGGCGCTTTTGCATCACCGCGCGGCCCGGCAGGAGACCTGCCATCGGCCAGGTTGCGCCATCGAGGTCGGTCAATGCGTCGGCAACGGCCATCATGCCGCCGCATTCGGCCAGGATCGGCATATCCTGGGCATGCGCGGAGAGGATGGACGATTTCCATGTATGGGCATCCGCGAGTCTGGCGGCATGCAGTTCAGGATAGCCACCGGGCAGATACACTGCGTCGGCCGCCGCCGGGATCGGCTCGTTGGCCAGCGGAGAAAAAAACGCCAGCTGCGCGCCGAGCGCCCGCAGCGTCTCCAGATTCGCGGGATACAGAAAGGCGAATGCTGCATCGCGCGCGACCGCGATCGTCATCCCTTCGAGGAGCGGCGCAATGGGCGGTGCGATGGCGGCCAGGTCGATACGGGTGGTGCGCAGGGCGGCCCATGCGGCTTCGTCAAACGCGAGTTGCGACGCCATGGTATCGAGGAGCGCGTCGATGTTGGCCAGCTCCGACGGCAGCACCAGCCCCAGATGGCGCTCGGGCAGGGGATGCTCCTGGCGCGCCAGCGTGGCGAACAGGGGAATGTCGCGCAGCGACGCGGCGACCATGGCCGCATGTCCCGGACTTGCGATACGGTTGGCGATCACGCCCGCCATCTCGACAGGGCCATAGTCGCGCAGCCCGTGCACCACCGCGCCTGCGGTTTGCGCCATGGCCGATGCATCGATCACGGCCATCACGGGGATGCCGAAGGCGCGCGCCAGGTCCGCCGAAGACGGGTTGCCGTCATACAGCCCCATGACGCCTTCGATCAGGATCACGTCCGCATCCTGCGCCGCGCGCGCGAGCTGGCTGCGGCATTCTTCCATCCCGACCATCCACAGGTCGAGCGAGCCGACCGCGGCTCCACTGGCGCGTTCGAGCAGCATCGGGTCGATGAAATCCGGCCCGCACTTGAACACGCGCACGCGCTTGCCGCGCTGGACGAGCGTACGCGCCAGTGCCGCGGTCACGGTGGTCTTGCCCTGGCCGGAAGCCAACGCCGAGACCAGCAGCACCTGCACGTCAGCGTGGCCAGCCGCTACCATTCAGTGCCCGCCTGAGCGCCGATGCCCGCCTTGAAGGCGTGCTTGACCACGGCCATCTCGGTCACCGTGTCGGCCACTGCAATGAGCGCGTCGGGTGCGCCGCGACCGGTGATGACGACGTGCTGCATGTCGGGCCGGTCGAGCAGGTCGGCGATGACGGTGTCGACATCGAGGTAGTTGTATTTCAGCGCAATATTGAGTTCGTCGAACAGCACCAGGCCGATGGCCGGATCGGACAGAAAGGTCTTCGCCATGGCCCAGGCCTGCTGCGCCTTGGCGATGTCGCGTTCGCGGTCCTGCGTTTCCCAGGTATAGCCTTCGCCCATCGCATGGAAACTCACTTCATCGGGGAAGCGGCGCAGGAATTTTTCTTCCCCCGTCGACATCGCACCCTTGATGAACTGGACCACGGCCACCTTCATGCCATGGCCCATGGCGCGCACGACCATGCCGAAGCCACTGGAACTCTTGCCCTTGCCATTGCCGGTATTGACGATGATGATGCCGATCTGCTTGTCGGCGGCGGCGATCTTCGCGTCGATGATCGCCTTCTTGCGTTCCATGCGCGCGCGATGGCGCTCGTTGATATCGCTCATTCTGATTCCTCGGTTGGGATGAACAGCCGGCGCGTGCCGTGCTCGATCACGTCGATCGGGTGGCCTAGGTAGCGGCTCAGCGTGGACGCCTGCATCACCTCGCCGACCGGGCCCGCCAGCCATTCGCCGTCGCCCATCAGCAGAAGCGCATGGCTGGACGCCTGGTGGGCGTGGCTGAGATCGTGGCCGATCATGACCACCGTCTTGCCCTGCTCGCGGCACAGGCGCGCGAGCAGGCGCATGACGCTGACCTGGTGCGCCAGGTCGAGTGCATTGGCCGGTTCGTCGAGCAGCAGCAGCGGCGTGTCTTGCGCCAGCATGGCGGCAATCGCGACCCGCTGGCGCTCGCCACCGCTGAGCGTGCGCACATCGCGCTCGGCCAGATCCAGCACTTCCATCGCCTGCAGCGCGGCGCGCGCGATGTCGACATCGTCGCTGCCTTCCCAATAGCGGCTTGCATGGTAGGGGTGGCGGGCGGCGAGCACGGTTTCGATGGCTCGGTAGGCAAAGGCATCGCTGCGCGACTGCGGCAGGAACGCGCGCTGGCGCGCCAGTTCTTCCAGCGGCCATTGCGCCAGTGCGCGGCCTTGCATGGCGACGGTGCCGCCGTCGGGCTGGCGCAAACCGGCCAGGGTACGAATCAGGGTACTTTTGCCGGCGCCGTTACGGCCGATCACGCACCAGCTCTCGCCGGCTTGCACGCGCCAGTCCAGCCGGTCGACCAGGGTACGCGCGCCAGCCGTCAGGCGCAGTTGGCGGGTCTCGATCATGTGCGCTGCAGCCGGTGAAGTTGATACAGGAAGACCGGCGCGCCGATCAGGGCCGTGATCACGCCGACCGGCAACTGCTGCGGTGCCAGCACCGTGCGCGCCAGCGTATCGGCCAGGACCAGGAAGGCGCCACCGGCCAGGGTGGCAGCCGGAATCAGGAGGCGGTGGTCCGGCCCGCAGGCAAAGCGGCACGCATGCGGCACGATCAGGCCGACGAAGCCGATACTGCCGGCGCTGGTGACGGCCGATGCCGTCAGCAGGCCGGAGACGAAAAAGAGGCCCTTGCGCAGGCTGCTCACGCGCACGCCCAATGTGGCGGCAGCTTCCGCGTGCAAGGCCAGGACATTGAGCGAGCGAGCGCTGCGCAGGGCAAACAGAAGACCGAGCACCAGCACGACCCAGGGAACCAGGCGCAGCGGCGCGCCGGCCAGGTCGCCGATCATCCAGAAAATCATGCTGCGCAGGCGGCTCTCGGGGGCGATGGACAGCATCAAGGTGACCATGGCCATGCACAGCGATGACAGAATCACGCCCGTGAGTAGCAGCAGCGACGTGCCGCCTTCGGCCGCGGTGCCGCCGCGCAGGTCGCGCCGGGCCAGGAAATACAGCATCATCGATACGCCGACCGCGCCTGCGAAGGCAAACGCGTCGACCACCCACAGCGCCGCCATGAACATCAGCGATGCCAGGGCGCCCACCGAGGCGCCAGCCGAAATGCCCAGGACGTAAGGGTCGGCCAATGGATTGCGTAGCAGCGCCTGCATCATGACGCCGGCGAGCGCCAGTGCGGAGCCGGTGACGAAGGCCACCAGCGCGCGCGACAGACGCAGTTCGAGCAGGGTGGCGGCCAGTGAAGCGTTGCTTCCGCCGGCCAGTTCCATCAACGCCGCGGGCATGTCGGACAGCGGTACGCGTACCGACCCCACCATGCCGGAGATGACAAGACTGGCCAGTGCCAGCAGTGCCAGCGTCACGGTAATGACGGCGGCGCGGTGGCGCATGTCACGGAAGAACGGATGCACGTGGTCTCCTATTTGATGCCGTAGCGCAGACCGAGATAGACCTGCGCGCCGGCGGTGGCGTATGTGCGGGCCAATTCGTACTGTTTGTCGGTGGCGTTGTTCCAGCGGATCTCGGCACGCCAGTCAGGTGCGAAGCGGTACGAGCCGTACAGGTTGAGCAAGCCATAGCCGCCCAGGGTCCGGGTGTTGGCCACGTCGTCGAAGCGCTTGCCCGAAAGCTGGACGCCGGCGCCCGCCACGAACGCGCCCGCACTGTATTCGACCGAGAAGTTAGCATGCTTTTTGGCCCGGCGCACCAGTTGCTTGCCGGTCGTGTCGTCTTGCGGATCCTGCAGGTCGATGCTGCCAGCCAGAGCGACGTCGCCCAACTGCGTGCGCGCGCCCAGCGACAGGCCGGACAGCGTCGCCTTGTTGACGTTGTAGGCGCAGCCGTAGGCGTGCGTGGCAGGTTCGACCGGGCATACCGCGGTACTGACCAGCAGGTCGGTCAGGCGGTTGCGATAGTACACGGCCGTCGCTTCGGTGGCACCGCTGTTCCAGACCAGGCTCGCCTCGGCGTTCCTGCCTTGTTCCGGGCGGTTGCTGGCCACGCCATAGCCCGGGTAATACAGTTCATTGAAGGTCGGTGCGCGGAAGCTTGTGCCGACGCTGGCGCTGGCGCGCAGGCCGCGCGTGATCCGATAGCCGTAGGACAGGGCGCCGGTCGACTTGGAACCATATTGCGAACTGTCGTCCAGGCGCGCGCTGGCGGTGGCCAGATGCGCGCCGCGCTTGAGCGAATACGACAGCGCAGCGGCATTGGTGGTGCGGCCGGTCGACAGCGCGGCGGTCGAACTCGACACCACGTCTTCTTCGCGCCGCTCGAGCAGGAACTGGAGCAGGTCGCTGCCCAGGGCCAGGTCGCTCTGGGCACTGTAGGTGTTCAGGCGCGTATCGATCCGGCTGGTGCTGGTCGCGCTCAGATTGGCTGCCTTGTCGTCGGCCCGCGCGGCCTGGAAGCGCAACTGCCAGTTCGGCAGCACCTGGTGGCGCGAGAACAGCGCAAGGCTGTTTTGCTTTTGTTCGGAACGCGCATCGAAGCTGGCCGCGCCGGCATCGTATTGCGCATCGAGGTCGCTGACCAGGAACAGCAGGCCGATCTCGTGCCCGGGCGCGACGCTGGCGGCGAGCTGGCCGCTGGCGCTGGTCTTGCGGTAGCCATCATTGTCAGGGTTGTAGGAGAAGTTGCCCGGCTTGGTGGCCGAGAAGCCGTCATCCTGCTCGCGCACGAGCGCCAGCGCATAGCTGAGCGGGCCGCTGCTGCCGCTGATGGCGGCGTCGGCATTGCGGGCTCGCTCGCTGCCAGCGCCGATGGCGGCGGAAAGGGCGGGGGCACCGGCGCCGCGCCTGGTAAACACCTGGACCACGCCGCCGATGGCATCGGCCCCGTACATCGTCGCCAGCGGGCCGTAGACGATTTCGATGCGTTCGATATTGGCCAGGGGGAGCGCCGACCAGTTGGCCACGCCGGTGGTGGACGAGCCGATGCGCACGCCGTCGACCAGCACCACGGTCTGGCGGGCATCGCCGCCGCGCAGGAAGACGGAGGCGCTGGTACCGGGACCGCCGTTGCGGGCCACTTCGATGCCGCGCTGCTTTTGCAGCAGGTCGACGATATTGCCGGCGCCGGAACGGGCGATGTCGTCGGCGGACAGCGTGACATGGTCGCTCAGCACGTCGGCCGCCGCGGTGGCGGAGCGGGTGGCGGTGACGAGGACGGAGGACAGGGCGGGATCGGCAGGGCTGTCGGCAAAGGCGAGCGGCGACGTCATGGCGAACGCGAGCGACGACAGCGCCGCGCGGCGGGATACAGTAAAGGTCATGGCAATTCTTAATAGAGTATGCAACCGGCCGAGTTCCCCGTTGGCCGGATTGAACAGAATTGCGCGAAAAGGGACGAGCCGACAGGACGGAAGCATGCTCCGGCCGCGCCGCGAACATCCCCGTTCGCGCACTTCCACCTGTCTTGGCCGGTATCCGGGCTGGCAAGTGCGGCCGTCTCACCTTCCCATGCGATTCGCACAGTGGTCATTCGAGGCGGCTTGTCGTCCGATGGACGACACTTGCTTACCGTTGCGGGGGCAGCACACGTTAGCGTGAAAGGCTTCGTGTTTCCCGTTTAACTGCACACATGGACATGTGTGCGGGCACCAAAACCCGGTAATTATACACAGTCGATTGTCAGCACCTCGCCGTAAGCGATGGCATGGGGCCGTTCAGCCGCCGCCCGTGCCATGGCTTCCGGGTCCAGTCCGCGCTGGCGCGCGGCCAGCAGGCGCATGCTGCCCGCATGGCAAATCACGATGGCGTCGCCCCGTTCGCCCGCGAGCAGCGTGTTGTAGAACGCATCGATGCGGTGCGCCATGCCGATCACGCTGTCGCCGCCGCCGGGACGATAATGCGCCACGTCGGCGGCCCAGGCATCAATCTCGCTGCGGGCGATCTGGTCCCAGCGCCGCATCTCCCAGGCGCCGAAATCGAGTTCGACCAGGCGCGCATCGATGCGCACGTCGGCGCCGAGACGGCGCGCCAGGCTGGCGCAGCGCTGCAGCGGGCTGGAATAGATCGGCACTCCCACCGGCAGTGCCTGGCGCAGGGCTGGCAGGGCCGCAGCTTCCGTGTGGGGATCGACAGCCAGATCGGTGCGCCCGTAGCAGATGCCCGGTCCGACCAGCGGCGCAAGATGGCGCACCAGGTGCAGACGCATGATCAGCGCACCATGCTCGCTGCCAGACACAGGTAGATGACGACTTCCGTGACCTGCTGAACGGCGCCCAGGCAGTCGCCCGTGTAGCCGCCGATGCGGCGCACAAATTTGCCTGCCAGCCACAGCGTGGCGCCAGCCGCGGCCAGCAGGGCCGCCCCAAGCACGGGCCAGGCCGAGGCGTCGAGGAGGCCAACCGCAGCCATGGGAGCAAGCCCGCACAATGCGGCGGTGATGAATTCGCCGGTCGTCATTTGCTGCGCCATGGGCTTGGCCTTGCCTTCGTCGCGCGCATAGTCGAGACGCCAGATCAGGGCGGCGGCAGCGGCGCGCGACAGCGGATGCGCCACCAGCAGAGCGGCCACGGCGCCGGCCGGCGCCATTGCCGCCAGCAGCAGGCACTTGAGGCCGACCAGCAGGCCGGCGCCGACGGCGCCATAGGTGCCGATACGCGAATCCTTCATGATCTCCATGACGCGCTCGCGCGTCATGCCGCCGCCGAAGCCGTCGCACATGTCGGCGAAGCCGTCTTCGTGGAAGGCACCGGTCAGGTAGATCCCGGCCGCCGTCGAGAGCAGCGCCGCCACCGGCGCCGGCCACAGTCTGCAGGCGGCGTAATACACCAGCGCCGTGAACCCGCCCACCACGATCCCCACCAGCGGAAAATAGCGCGATGCGTGGTGCAGCCAGGCCGGCTCGAACCCGACCCAGCGCGGAATCGGCAGACGGGTGAAGAATTGCAGCGCAATGAAGAACAGGCGCAGCTGGTGTACGAGATAGGCCATCTGCCTACGCCTTGCTGCTGACCTGGGCCGATTCGAAGGTCGCCATCTCGCGCAGGAAGGCCGCGGCGGCGCCCAGCAGCGGCAAGGCCAGCGCGCAGCCCGTGCCTTCGCCCAGGCGCAGGCCGAGCTGGAGCAAAGGACGCGCGCCCAGGTGATCGAGCATGCGCCGGTGGCCCTGTTCGTCCGAGCAATGCGAAAACACGCAATAGTCGAGGATGGCCGGCTGCAGCCGGGCCGCCACCAGCAGCGCGCTGGTGACGATGAAGCCGTCGATCAGCAGTACCTTGCGCTCTGCGGCCGCGCCCAGCATGGCGCCAGCGATCATGGCGATTTCAAAGCCGCCAAAGGTAGCCAGCACGGCGAGCGGCTCGTCGACCCCTGCGTGGTGCGCCAGCGCCGCCTCGATCACCCGCTGCTTGTGCAGAATGCCGTCCTGCGACAGGCCGGTGCCGGCGCCCACGCAGTCAGCGACCGGCACGCCGGTCAGCTTGTGCATCAGGGCGGCGGCGGCGGTCGTGTTACCGATGCCCATTTCACCGAAGCCCACCAGATTGCCTTCGAGCGCGCGGGCGAGCGCGCTACCGTGGGCCAGGGCGCGCGCGCATTCATCCGCGCTCATGGCAGGCTGGCGTGCAAAGTTGGCGGTACCCGGCCCGATTTTGCGGTCGAGCAGCTGGTCGCGTGCGCCAAAGTCGTGGTTGACGCCCGCATCGATCACCTGCAGGGCGCAGCCGGCCTGGCGCGCCAGTACATTGATGGCCGCGCCGCCCGCAAGGAAGTTCTCGACCATCTGCCACGTGACGCTCTGGGGATAGGCGGAAATGCCTTCTTCGACCACGCCGTGGTCGGCGGCGAACACCAGGATCGCCGGCCGGGTCACCGCGACATCGACGCTGCGCTGGACCAGACCAAGCTGCATGGCCAGGCTCTCGAGCAGGCCCAGACTGCCGGGCGGCTTGGTCTTGTTGTCGATGGCGCGCTGGAGAGCGGCGCGCAGGGCCGCGTCATCGGTGGCGGGAATGTGGGGAATGTCCATGGGAATGTGCTGAAAGGTTGGCAAGATTTTGCCGCGCTACGATAGCACATCCAGCAACACTCCTTTGGCGCGCGCCACCCGTAACGGCCGTAATTCGGGCACAATTGGTGGTCAATGTTGTCTTTTCATCCAAGAACAGGATCAGCATGAACGAACAAGTTGCCCGCGCCGTCGTGCTGGTACGCGCGCTCGAGACGGCCGATGTCAAGCGCGAGGTCCTGACCGCGGACGACCGCAAATACGCCAGCCGCAGCGCGCGCGAACTGGCCCAGTGGCAGGCGTCCGAGCGCGGCACCGCCGTCACGTCCGAGCAC
>JGI24770J26754_10000765_pt1 | contig 23355 bp, 19 predicted proteins | sample LakOneMetagenome_FD_26754 | JGI IMG/M metagenome (IMG submission 26754) | reverse complement strand
AATGGCATTGGGTAAGAATGAATCTGACATAAACAGTACGAACAAGTCGGCTTTCATTGGCAATAACCTGAATGCCAAGATCAAGATCGATTCAGCCGGTAGCGAATGGACAACCCAATTTGAATACAACTATTACCGGAATAACAATACACAGTTATATAAGAATTATTCTTTTCAGCCCCCGCTGAATACGGTTACAGGCGATGGGATCAATCATAACAATAAGAACATTTTTGTTTTCCAGACAGATCTTACACTCAAACTGCCTGCATCGTTTACATTGGAAGCAGGCTTTAAAGCAACCTTTAGCAACAGTAATAACAGTGCAGCTTATTTTAAAGATACCGGCAACAGCATAAGGTTTGCAGACATTTATCAAACCAATACATTCCGCTATAAGGAAACCATCACGGCAGCTTATATACAAATAGCAAAAACATTTTTCGGGTTCACCTTAAAGCCGGGCCTGCGCCTGGAGACTACTGATATAAACGGAAGGCAACTCATTCCAACAGATACCACCCTGTCCATCAAACGAACGGATGTTTTTCCCTATGTATTTTTAAAACACAAACTGTTCAGGATATTCGGTTTCCCATTAATGGGTAACGCGATCTACCGCCGCAGCATCAAGCGGCCTTATTACGAGATATTGAATCCGTATCCTAAATACGTGGATCAATACCTGTTTGATGTAGGCAACCCGAAATTAAAACCGCAGTTCACCACCAATTATGAATTGAACGCAACCTATAACGAGATACCGGTGCTTGCACTTGGCGTCAATAAAACAAAAGACATTTTCAGCAACGTTACTTACCAGGATAACAATACGAAAATTGCTTACCGTACTTACGACAATCTCGGGAAGAATACAGAAGTATATGCAAGGGTGATCGGTGGTATTCCCCCGGGAGGAAAATATTTCTTTTATCTTGGCGGGCAATACAATTATAATAAGTACAGTGGTTTTTACCAGGGGCTACCATTGAATTATGATCATAGCAGCTGGACCTTTTTCATGTTCCAGGAATTAAAAGTAACCCCGACATTCAGTTGTAATATGCAGGGATTCATCCGTACAAAAGGGCTTCAGAATTTATATGAGCTGAATACTTTTGGTGGTTTATTCGTTTCAGCCAATAAAGCAGTATTAAAAAAGAAAATGAATATCATTCTTTCGGTGAATGATGTGTTGCAAACAAATCATGTTTCTTTCAAATTAAAGCAGGGCGATGTAAGTGCAAGCGGCAGCCGGGTGAATGATACCCGAAAGGTAGGGATAACGATCCGTTATAATTTCGGCATCAGGCCAAAGGAGGAAAAGAAAACTGGTTTTGATGCACCTGCAGAGACGAACTAAAATGTTTCACGCAAAGCCGCAAAGTTGGGTTTGAAAATATTTATTTTTTATAGCGTTGCGTCTTTTGTATTTCCCTTTGCTTGAAACCTATCTAAAAAGTGCTTCTGCAACAGCAACACTCTCTGGTTTTCCAACATCCACTAACTTATCGCCTGTATGATCATAACCATAAATGGGGTAATCAGCAGCAAGGCTTAGGTAAGTATCAACCAATGAAAATTTTCCACGTTGTGGGATCAGGTCAAAGATGCCTGGTTCGAATACAACAACACAACTATATGCCATTGGTTTTAATGCCGGCTTAGCAACAGGTATTCTTTCTTCACCGGTACTGCTGTTTGCCCAGCCACAAAGCCTGTTATCTTCATCAAATAAAAAGTTACGGGAGCTCTTCCTGTTTGTTATGCCAAAAGAGATGAGTGATTTTTTCTTATGATGAAAAGAAAGAAGATCATTGATATTTAAGTCGGTCAAAAAATCTGCATTCAATGTAATAAATGGCCCGTTGCCTGACAACAGTTCTTTTGCCTTTAGTAATCCACCACCGGTTTCCAATACCTCGCTTGTTTCATCACTGATCAATACATTACTGCCCCAGCCATTATTTTCTTTAACTGCTGCTATGACCTGGTCTGCGAAATGATGTACGTTTACGACCACATCTGTAATATGGTATTGCCGGAGGTATTCAATATTTCTTTGCAATAAAGATTTTCCATTCACCAATGCCAATGCTTTTGGATGTGAGTCCGTCCATGGTTTGAACCTGGTTCCTAATCCTGCGGCGAAGATCATTGCTTTCATCTTACCCAATTTTCTTTATTCGTGTGAGTTAATACGATCCTTACATTGAATTTGTTCCGCAGGTGCCTGGCGATCGCTTCNGCTGCATATACGCTGCGGTGCTGACCGCCCGTGCATCCGAAATTTATGTGCAGTGATGCGAAGTCCCTTTTAATGTATTCCGATACTGAAATATCAATGATGCTGTAAACGGCATTTAAGAAGACCGGCATCTCGGTCTGCTGTTCTAAAAAATCCTTCACAGATCTATCCAGGCCTGATAACTTTTTGTAATCATCAAACCTGCCGGGATTTAATATGCCACGCATATCAAAAACAAAGCCGCCGCCGTTTTCTGATTCATCCGGCGGGATCCCTTTTTTATAAGAAAAACTATGGATGGTTACAATCAAAGGCGTTTTATCTGTTGCTTTCACAGGAGTGAATGTTGCGATCACTTCATCGCTGATACATAGTTCCAGCACTTTTTTAAATTCAGGTACGGAGATGCCGATGCTCTGGTTATTGATGAACCATTTCAGGTTTTGCAATGCCAATGGAATGCTGGTTAAAAAATGTGCCTTGCGTTCAAACAGCCCGCGGAAGCCATAAGCACCTAAGACCTGCAATAACCGGATCAGTACATAACCGTTGTATTGGCTGCGGAAAACATCGCGGTCAACAGGCTGGCCCACGATCTTTTCAAAAGCATTCATATAATCCTCGAGCAGGTCCTGTTTCCATTCATCCGGCAGGTTAGCACGTGCCTGCCATAATAAAGATGCGACATCATATTGTGGAGCGCCCTGCATGCCTCCCTGGTAATCGATGAAGTGAACAGTGTCATCATTTTTTACCATTATGTTCCTGCTTTGAAAATCACGGAACATAAAATATTTATATTCTGTATGCGACAGGTAATTACTCAATGCTTCAAAATCATCGATCAGTTTTTGTTTATCGTATGGCTTAAGCAAGGCATCTAAAAAATAATATTTGAAATAAAGCAGGTCGGCCATGATGGCTTGCTTACCGAAAGATGCATTTGTAAGGCATTTGTTGTAGTCCAAACCCTCGTGGCCTTTTACCTGTAATAAGGCAAGTTGTTCGAGGCTTTTTTTATAAAACGCATAAATTTCGGGTGTATATCCTTTTTCTTCCAGGGCATCGAGTAAGGAAACATTGCCAAAATCCTCCTGCAGGTAAATATTTTTTTCCGCATTGATGCAATACACTGCTGCAGTTGCCAATTGTTTTTTAGCAAAATGCGCTGAGAAATAGATGAAAGCGTCATTCTCTTTTATATTGACGCCATAGGTTGCAATAAATGAATGCGCTGCTGTTTTGACCCGGAAATAGTGCCTTTCACTGCCCGCCTGCGGCAATTTTTCAATTTCAACCACGGGTTCCCTGCTATACTGCTGAAACAAGCTTGTTATGTCTTCAATAACCTTTTGCATGTTAATATAATATTCGTAAAAATAGAATAAATTGTTAATGAATAGGGCGGGCCATGGAATGGTATGAAAATTTCAACCTGGTTCATCATAAGCAAAACTATTAGTATGAAAACAAATGTTTCTTTCGCTCTCATCCTGCTTGGCCTGTTATCTGCGTGTAATACAACGAAGAGCCCTGCTGTAGTAGCTACAGAAAGATCCATTTCAGGGATCAATTGGTACCTTAAAAAAATATACCTGTCAACCGGCAATATAGACGTGAATAACCCAAATGCATTTATAAAGTTTGATGCAGCGAAAAATTCAGCAGGGGGCAAGGGCGGCTGTAATAATTTCGGAAGCAATTACATGGTCAATGAGCAAATGCTGAATTTTAAGAATATCTTTTCAACAAAAATGTACTGCGAAAAATACCAGGCACAGGAGGATAATTTCTTCAGGCAGCTGGATAAAGTGAACCGCTATGATGTAAAGGATGGGAAGCTGTTGTTGTACATGGATAATGAGTTACTGCTGGAATTCGGGAAGTAGTGTTAACTGAAAAATTGCATAAATAAAAGGAGCCGGATATATTGTACCGGCTCCTTGTTGAAATATCTATCGTTTAAACTACCATTTTATATCAGTTACTTCAACCGATCCATACTGGTTATCCATTTCAATATATTGTACCTCCAGTGATTGATTTGCCTTTTGAAAGTTTTTAAATATTACAACCCGTAAATAAGAAGGGATCCTATTTCGATAATAATAGTAATAACTATAGTTGTGGGCATCTACTTTTATCCTGTACGATCCTTTGCCAGCTTTTTTTAATGAATACTCACTGGGATCATAGTAATTGTAATAATCATCCCTGCCCGTATTCGTGAACTGGCCGCCATGCAACAGGTCTGGCTTTGTATAAGAACATTCGAACCCGCCCGGGCTTACTATGCGTACATTACTTATATAGGTGTAATTGCTTTCAACTGTGATCCTGAGATCTAACGGCAAGGTCTTGATCAGGTTTGGATTGATCGCACTGAGGTCCAGCGAATCCTTGTGTAAACAGATCACTGCATTCATTTCATTCAAGGCCGTGGTCTTTATTTTAGAATCATAATAATAATAATCCTCGTCGGGGCTGCAGATCAGTTTATAATAAGTATTCACGGCCTGCTGGTAATTCCTGTTTTGAAAGTAAGCCAATGCCAGGTCTCTTTTTGTTACAAGGTCGCCTGGTTGGCGATCAAGAATATCAAGGTATATCTTAATTGCTTCCTCAAAATTTTTCCAGCTTTCAAACATATATGCAGCTGCTTTTAGTCCTTCTGTATTGCCAGCACAGGCTTCAATGCCCTCATACAGGATCTCCAGCGACTTGTCCTTTAATTTTCTTTCGAAAAAATAATCGGCCATGTCGAAATAAAAACCTGTTTCTCCTTTGTATGTTTTTTCGATCTCTGTATATCTTTCCCACAGGTCTTCAGTTGCAAAGCCATTGATGTCTGTCATGTAATCGGTTTCCTCCTGGTCTTTTAATTTATAATTGGTCCATCGGTAATAATTATAATAATATCCTCTCCTGGCTTTTTTATTTGTAATGATGATGGCGCCGTTTGCACCATCCGGGCCAAATAAAGCAGCTGCAGCTGGCCCCTGCAATACCGTTATATTTTCTATATCGTATGGATTGATAAAACCTGCAGCCGGGTAGATCATACCATCCACAACATATATGGGACCGCGGCCGATGCCCAAACCATTCTCTCCTCTCAGGCGAATGGTAGATTCACGTCCCAATGCAACAGCGGATTGACTCATTACCTGTACTCCGGCTACTTTGCCTGCCAATGCATTGTTTATATCATATCCTCCAGCAATATTCAACTGTTCAGCATATACATACTGCACATTGCTGCTCTGGCTTCTTAGCGTACGTTTTGTTTGGAATGCGCTGGTGACGATCACTTCTTTGATCGAATTGCTTTTAAGTTCGGTTGAATTATTTTGCGGGCCTGCCGATGAAGCTGGTTTGGTTGCGGGGGTTACCGAACCTGATTCTGTTACTGCAACAGGCATTGGCTTATTGAGGTCGATCAATTCTTCCCTGCCATCCCACCAATGGATATAGCGGTTATAATCCGTCACCGTTCTTTGTAAGATCTCCTGTTCGGAGAATTTTTTAAGCGCCCGTATTTTATATTCGCTCCTGTACACATAATTCATTTCGGCACATTGTTGTTCCAGTTCTTTGGGCGGGGCTATATTATATTTTATGTAATCTTCCACCCGCTCTAATACCAAAAAGGAAGTTTGTGGTGTTACTACTTTTTCGGTCAATCCGAAAATGATCATGTCCTGCCAGTTACTATGATTGATGATCGAGTCGTATGACTTCAGCATTTGCACTTTCCTGTAAATCTCTTTGCTGCATTGATCATTCTCCTGCAGGTAAATGCTTTCTACTTTATTTATGGAACTGCTGTTACCAAATACCAGTTGCAGGTAGTCTTTGTTTTTAAATGTTCCTGACAATAAAATATTATTCGCAATTTTTATCGGGAATTTTTCATTCACGATAACTGATTGTTGGGCTGAATTATATTGTACCAGGTAATTTTGTGCCTGCCTGATCCCTTTAACCGCATCAGTAATATTGCTGTTATATAATTTGATGATCGACCCACCGGTTTCTGCAACCATGCGATACAACTGCACCTGGTCATATAACCCGGTTGATACGATGCAATTCACCGGTACCGTGGCCTGGCGTGGCATTGGCCTTCCAAATGAATTATAACCATCGGAAAAGACCAGGATCGCATCGGCCTTTGTTCCTGCCAGGTCAAGATTGCCAAATGTGGTGGCCCCTGCATAATGATAGTCCAATAAATATCTTTTTAAAATCCGAAAGCTATTGCTATGCGAATCCAATACCAGTTGCTCTAATACCTGCTGGTTAAATAAAGTGATCGTGGTTGTGGCAATATTATTTGTGGCAATATATTGTTCAAGAAAATCCAGTTCTTTTTTGATATCCCTGGTTTTTGCAGAAGCGGATACATCCCAGAAAACACTGATCGATGTTGCTTTCACAGGATAATATGCCGGTACCTGCGGGGTGAAGCGCATTAAAAATCTTGAAACCCCGCTCTCACTGGAAATACATAATTGCGGCATGCTCAGTTTTAGAGGGATCGAAAAAGAAACGGGTTGGTTTAGTTTTACATTCTTTAATTCAAGGCCGGTAGTAGAATGGCCATTTTTATTTAGAAAAGAATTGTTCTGTAAAAGGCCGTTGTTACAAACAGGTATTGTACCCGTATTGCTGACATTCACCGTTAGCCGGAAATTATCTGTTATTGTTGAAAAGTTCAATGGCAGTTCGTAATTCAGCCGCATACTGTCTTCCAGCATCAGCTGATCTATCGTCATGGTAACTTTCCTGCTGCCATGGGGAGGTATAGGATAAATGCGAAGGCTATAAAAACCATCATAACTCATCTGCAAGATCGCAGGGTCTACCCGTTTGCCAACAATACTGCTATAGGCACGGATCGCTTTCCATTTTTCTTCTATGGAGCCATCGCGGTATTTTCCATTAAGCTCAAGCTGGAATGCAGAGACAACCTGCCCTTTTTTCAATCTTAGGTTTTGATAGCCTTCTACTTCAACATCCCGTGGATTGTAAAATTCCATTTCAATAAAAGTCGTTGCGGTGAATGGATTCGCTTCGATGGAAATATTGCAGGTCTTCAGTTGAACATCCTGGTCGAATAATTTGGATTGGGCCTTGCTGATGGGCAATAAGAGTGCGTGCAGTAAAACTGCTGATAATATTTTCTTCATAACAATAGTTTTAATATTGATCCTGGGAGAAAAATCAGGCAATAGGGTTAAAGTGCTGCACCTACTATTAAGGATTAAAAAAAATGCAAATATGCTGCATTGAATTTTTTCTGAATTGTCATTTAAAAGTAAAATGAATAACCCGTGAGCATTCTAAAATATTTGGGGACTTGTATTATTGATTCGCAGACATGATCAGTAATCCGTTTTATAAGATCAATATGGCAACGTTAAAGGCCTTGCATGTTGTATGGTGTTTTCCTCATCGGGGTCATCTAAAAAATGTTTGCCAATAAGCCATTGAGCGCTTTCAGACCAAAGCATGCATTTTTTAATGAATTCAATTTCCCATGACTGGCTGATAATAACAGTTTGTTCCATGACATTGCCTAATAAAAAATCTTTTAACCTGATGTCGAAATAAGGGATCATAAATATAAATTCTACGATCTCCTCATCTGTTACCGGCCAGTTTTTTTGCGTGTCGTAAAATGAAAGATTGCTCCCGGTTTGCCGGTGGATATGAATTGTGTGCTGCATCAACCTGCTGATGATATCGGTGAGATATTCTTTCGTAATTGACTGCATATTGATTTTTTTAGTTAAAATAATTTTCCCTGTTCACCGGGCCTTTTAAAGATATTTGTATTTAAACTCCATTCTTCGGCATTCATGTTGTATAGCTTGCCGTATTTTTTATATTGCTGTGCTACCATATCTGCAATGTTTCCTTCCCCACGCATACGCACGCCCCAACGGGCATCATTTACTTTGCCGTCATGGCTTTGTTCTATCAAATGCCAGACCTTGTCTGCATGATCCGGGAAATTCTTGTAAAGCCAGTCGTGGAATAAAAATTTGATGGCACCATTTAGCCGGATAAAAGTATAAGCCGTAAAAGTTGCGCCGCAATCTGCAGCTGCTTTCATGATGCGTTGCATTTCATGTTCATTCAGTCCCGGTATCATTGGCCCCATCATAACGCCCATCCGTACACCAGCCTTGCTTAATTCTTCTATCACTTTTAATTTTTGTTTGGCGGTAGTAGTGCGTGGTTCCATGATGCGGCGCAGGTCTTCGTTGAAAGAAGTGATCGAAACCATGGCAGATACGATTTTTTTCTTTGCCATCTCTTGCAATACATCTTTGTCTTTTAATATCCATGAATTTTTTGTAAGGATACCAACCGGCTGGTTGAATTCATTGCAAACTTCCAGCAAGCCCCTGGTTAAACGGTATTGTTGTTCGGCAGGCTGGTAACAATCGGTATTACCGCTTAGCATGATGGGAGCACATTCCCATTTGGGGTTCATTAAGAATTTGCGAAGCAGTTGCGGTGCATTTTTTTTGATGAGTATCTTTTGTTCAAAATCGAGCCCTGCACTGTAACCCCAGTATTCATGCACATTACGGGCATAGCAATAGATGCAGCCGTGTTCGCAGCCGGCATAAGGGTTCATGCTGTAGCCCATGCCAACATCCTTGCTCTCTACTTTATTTACAATTGTTTTTGATTGCTGTTCGATATACTGTGTGGGGAGGTTTGCTTCTTCCCAATCATCAATGCCTTCAATATTTTCTTTGGTTGACTCATTTTTAATGAACTTATTTTTATAATTGAATTGGGCACCACGGCCCTGCAGGTATTGAATTTTTTCTTCCTGCTCTGCAGCTTTTACTTTGTGATGGTCTTGTTGGAGGTTGTTTGACATACTGAATTTTTATTCTTTTTTAAGAGAAAAATGATAGTTGAGTTCCAACTGTTTTTAGTTTCCCGTCAAGATCATTTGTAAGACCGATAGCTGAAATACCACTAAAGTCAATATATTCGACAACTTCATATTTGGTTTTTTCCATAACCGGCCTTCTTAGCAAATACATGCCCTTTGCAATAAATGTTTCTGAGAATTTTTTATGTCTGTATTCTTCCCAACTTTTTTCAAATTGCCATTGCTCCAACCGGCGGGAAATAGTTAAGTGGGGATTGTTTCCAATAAAAGGTTTGTCATTGGCATTAAACTTCATCAGGTTATACACATTTCCCCGCAACATCCTGTATAATTTTTGAAAAGGAAATTTATCCCGTATGGCAACAAAAATCGTATGTGTCCCGAAATGATCGTAGTCCTGTAGAATAACATCAATGCAATGTTGTTGTGAGCCAATTTCTCTTAGTTTTTTTAATATAGATTCTTCCGTCATTCTATATTGGACAAAATTCGCCAATGTAATATGTGGTTTTCCATATAAAGCCATCTCAGCCTGGCAAAGACTAAAAAAATATTTTTTCTCGGCCATTACTTTTTGCCACACAATACTATCCGGGTTTATTAACAACAGGTATTCATAAAGCTCTGTCAGGTTGTTTTTTAAAATTGTCATGTTATTACATTTTATTTAACGATAGATGTATTTATCAACCAAATAATTCTCCTTGTTTAGTACTTACCGGTAAATTCTGAAATTCAAAGCGCTGCACCACCTGGTATTTTAATTCACCCACGGGCCTTTTTAATAATAGCATACCATCTGCAATAAAGCGCCCGGTAAAATGTTTGTGACTGTATTCCAGCCAGCCCTGTTCATATTGCCAGGGAGATAATTTGCGTGCAATGGTGAGGTGAGGTTCCAAAATAAAATGGGGTTTATTATCTGCATCTAATTTCATGAGCCTTTGTGTTTCTGCCCGTACCTGTTTTACGAGGCCCTGTATGGGTAACTTGGATACAATATTTATATAGATCGTGTGGGATGGGAAACTGCCGAAATCCCTTAGTTCGATCTTTACCGGGTGGTAACCCATGGCAATTGTCTTTAAACGATTCAGTATCCTTTCTTCGAACATTTCATACTGAACATAATTCACCAGCGTGATATGTGGCTTGCTGTATAGTGCTGTCTGGGCCTTATAACTGTCATGAAACTGCTGTTTCACCTGCATGATCTTATTGCGCAATTCTTCATGTGGGTTCAATACCAGTAAGTATTCATATACTTTATATCCCGGCAGGCTGTTGATAATGTTTTTCATAAAAAAATCTTTTAAGTGAAAAAATTTGTTTACCAGTTATTTTAGCATAAATTTACTAAATAATTTAGTAAAACAAAATATTCTTTATATGGAAGTGGAAAAATTCTTTGCTGCGGGGTACAATGGCAGCAAGCGGTTCACGCAACTGGATGTACCCACTGCCAATGCCACGGGCTTTGGTGCAGCGGCAGATGATTATATGGAAAGGGGTATCGACCTCAATGAGCAACTTATCCGCAACAAGCCGGCAACTTTTTTCATGCGGGTGACAGGCAATAGCATGATCAATGCCAGTATCCATGACGGCGATGTGGTGATCGTTGATAAAAGTATCAAGCCACAGAATGGCAAGGTGGTGATCGCAGTAGTGGATGGTGAAATGCTGATACGGCGATTGGAAAAAACCATGAACAGGATGCGGCTTGTACCGGAAACACCCGGGCTTTCAGCCATTGAAGTAGGTGAATTCAGTGATGTGAATATATGGGGCGTGGTGACCTATGTTATAAAATCATTTGCATGAATAAATCCGGCCTTAGCCCGCGAATGCTGAAGCGGCGACTGAATAAATATCAGTTAGATATCATTTCAAATAAATGCCCGGTAAATAAATTGCGGATCAAATTTTTAAAATATGCCGTTATTAAAAATATGGATCCATTTGGCCTGGGCCACAAAGAACCGAACTGATATTTTAACGAAAGATATTCGTAAAAAAATATTTGAGCATATTAAAGAAAATGGCAGCAAGAATGGCATTCATGTACATTTTGTAAATGGGTATAGCGATCATGTGCATTGCCTTGTTTCTTTGGATGCCAATCAAACAATTGCAAAAGTGGTCCAGCTATTGAAAGGGGAAAGTTCATTTTGGACAAATAAGAATAATTTATGCAAGGGCAAATTAGTATGGCAGGAGGAATATTTTGCAGTATCTGTAAGTGAATCAGGTGTGAACAGGGTTAGGGAATATATAAAGAACCAGGAAGATCATCATAGTAAGAAAACATTTCAGCAAGAATATGATGAGTTTATAAAAAATTATGAATTTGAAGTGGTGAGGGGCTAAAGCCCGGGTATTTTTTAATGATCTGATCCTCGCCCTAAAGGGCGAGCCAATTCAAGGGAGGCAATTCACTGACTGGCTCCGGGCTTCAGCCCGGAGAAAATAGAAAATAGGAAAGAAAAATAAATATAAAGGGCTTTAGCCCACAGCATGAAAGCAATTGTAGATTGTAACAGTTTTTATTGTTCCTGCGAAAGGTTATTCAAACCGCACCTGGATGAAAAGCCTGTGGTTGTGCTGAGCAACAATGATGGCTGTATCATATCCCGGAGTGATGAGGCGAAGAACCTTGGGGTACAAATGGCCGGTCCTTATTTTATGGCAAAGCCATTGATAGAAAAATATGGTGTTGCAACTTTTTCTTCCAATTATAATTTATATGGGGATCTCAGCTGGCGTGTCATGGAAACCCTGCGTATAATGCTGGGAAAAGATAATGTAGAAGTATATTCTGTTGATGAAGCTTTTTTAAACCTGGATGAATATACCGAAAGCAACCTGCAGGAGACCGGGATGCGGATAAGAGAAACGGTAGAACAATGGACCGGTATAAAAGTATCTGTTGGGATCGCACCGACAAAANTTTTATCAAAAGTTGCCAACCACCTGGCAAAAAAAAATAAAGAGGCTACCCAATGCGTGGTAGTGCTGGATACAAAGCAAAAGATCGATGAGGCATTGCAAAAAACTCCTGTGAAAGAAGTGTGGGGCGTAGGGTACCAGTATGCACAAAAATTAGTGGAGATGCATGCCGTGTTCACGGCGTATGATCTTACAAAAAGAACAGAGCAATGGGCACATAAAAACCTGGGCGGTGTCACCGGCATCCGGCTGATCAAAGAATTGCAGGGCGAATCTGTGAATGGGATGGAAAAAGAACTTGTGGTAAAAAGAATGATCGCCAGTACCAGGATGTTCGGGCACAATGTAAATAATATCACCGATATCAAGGAGGCCGTTGCTACCTATGCATCCAAGGCAGCAGAAAAACTGCGCAGGCAAAGAAGTGCAGCAAGTATCGTGAGCGTATTCGTGGTTGCTAAAGGCGAGCATCACAATACCGACTTCAGGTATGGCGAAAGCAAGAGCAGGTATATCACGTTGCCGGTAGCAACTTCTTCCACCAATGAATTGATAAAACCTGCAGTAAGCCTGGTAGATAAATTATTTGAAAAAGGCAGGCTGTATAAAAAAGCAGGTGTGATGCTGAGTGGCCTGGTTCCTGATGAAACGATCCAGGCGAATCTTTTTGTGGAAGAAAAGCACAATGGCCGGCGTATGCTGATGGATATGCTGGATAATATAAATTTCAGCATGCGGAACGATATTTTAAAATTTGCCGCATCCGGAACAAAGCGCAACTGGAAAATGAGGATGGAAATGCGCAGCCCCAGGTATACTACCAGGTGGGAGGAATTGTATGAAGTGAAATGATCTATAGTGTGGATGGGCATAAAAAAGAGCGATCTCCTGACCGCTCTTACTATTTTTAAATGAACCATTACCGCACTCCATGCATCATCTTCTTTAACTTGGGTGTAAGTAGAAATAATAATACAGAAGCCAAACCACACAAGGCAACAAAAACCATGAAGAATTCAAATAAGTTGTGTATTGTAAAGCCGGCAAAAGTGGGATTGGCGGCGCTTATTTTTTTCTCCGCAAGCATTTTCAATTGATCTGCCGTAGGCGTAATTGTTTTATCAAGTATACCTTGTAAATTAATTCCCATTTTGGTTGCTTCAGTAAATTGTTCTCCTGTAGCGGGTAAAATTGAACCCAATGTTCCGGCCAGTGCATAGCCCGATGCATTAGACAAAAAGAATACACCATATAACAAAGAAGAAAATCTTTTTGGTGCCAGTTTGCCTACCAAAGAAAGACCAATTGGTGATAAGCAAAGTTCACCAAAAGTTTGAATAAGATACAGAAGTATTAGCCAGCCAACTGCCAGTAAGCCGGTATTGCCTAAATTCTTAACATTATAAGCGATGATAAAATAACTCAAAGCGATCAACGCCAGGCCGATCGCTTGTTTCATGGGAGAGATTGGCTCTCTTCCCTTGGCCCGTAATTTATCCCACAGGATACTAAATGGTACTGCAAAAGCGATTACAAATATTCCATTAAAGATCTGTACCATTGACGGAGGCATTTGCCACCCGAAAAAATTCCTGTCAGTCTGGTTATCGGCGATGAAAGTTAGGGAGGAACCAGCTTGTTCAAAAGCTGCCCAAAAGAATATAATGAAGAATGAAACAATATAAATTACAATGATCCTGTCCCTTTCTTCTTTGGTAAGCGAACTGTCCGATAAAATCAATCCCGCAAGGGAAAGACCGCTTGCATATATAATAGAATAAATGATATTTTGTCCGACAAAATAATGAAAAACCAATCCTAAAATAATAAAAGCAACTACGGCAACAGCCAGCGATTTTGAAGTAAACACTGCTTTTTGAGCTTCACCCTCTTCATAATCTGATGCTTCATTCTTGGAAGGCAGACCACCAATAGGTCTTCCTTCAGGCGTTCTTACATATTTATCTTTCAAAAAAAAGAAAGTTGTAGTTCCTATTAACATGGCAATGGAAGCTGCCAGATAACCCCATTTAAAAGCAAACACATCTCTAACTCCACTTTTGTCAACCACATCGCCTAATAACGGGCAAATTAATTGGCCTAAAAAAGCGCCTAAATTAATACCCATATAAAAAATTGTAAACGCTGTATCAAGCTTGCTCCTTTCAGATTTTGGATAGAGGCTGCTCACCATACTTGAGATATTCGGTTTAAAGAATCCGTTACCAAATATGATGATACCAAGAGCTACATATAGCAGGGTCTTGGCAAGTTCCAGGTTAGAACTAAATATGCTTGCGCTGAAAAAAAGCATTAACTGACCAGAGGCCATTAATAATCCACCCAGCATTATACAAAGCCTGTTACCCAAAAACCTGTCTGCAATAAAGCCCCCTAGCATTGGGGTCAAATAACACAACCCAAGAAATCCCCCATAAATTATTGAAGATTGTTCCTTACTCATCATTAAAGCGTTCACGATAAATAAGGTTAATATGGTTCTCATACCATAAAAATTAAACCGCTCCCACATTTCTGTTCCAAAAAGAACCCATAAACCTTTAGGGTGACTTTGTTTTTGCGCTACTTGTTCATTCATGTTAGTTAGTTTTAATGCTTGAAGGTTTTATATAGTGCCTCAAAATAGCGAAATTCTTTTAAGTACCGTCAAATTCAATTACTGTATTTTTAAATAATAAGTTAACAAATTTTATAATTTTAAGAGCCATTTATAAAAAAAATACAATTATCATACTTCATAATTCTAAATTCGCTTTCGATAATTTTAACGTGCTTATAAAATTCAATTCATGAATATCCTGATAATTGGTTCCGGTGGAAGGGAACACACACTGGCGTGGAAATTAAAGCAAAGCAAACTTTGCAGCAACCTGTTCATAGCACCCGGTAATGCGGGTACTGCTTTGGAAGGAAAAAACTTGGATATCACGGTAACAGATTTTGAAGGATTAAAAAAAGCGGCAGTTGAAAACAATGTCGGGCTGGTTATCGTAGGACCTGAAGAGCCATTGGTAAGAGGTATTGTAGATTACTTCAAAAGTTTTAAGGAAACGGAACACATCAATGTTATCGGCCCATCTAAAAATGCTTCTCAACTGGAAGGAAGCAAGGCATTCGCAAAATCATTTATGCAGCGTCACAATATCCCCACGGCTGCTTACAGGGAATTTACGGTAGATAATTATGAAGCAGGCATAGCTTATATAAAAGCGCATAGCTTGCCGGTGGTTTTAAAGGCAGATGGCCTGGCGGCCGGGAAAGGAGTGCTTATTTGTCAAAGCCATATCGAAGCTTTGGCAGAATTTGAATTGATCATACTCCGTGCAAAATTTGGCGAAGCAGGAAACAAGGTTGTTGTGGAAGCTTTCCTGGAAGGAATTGAAGTGAGTGCTTTTGCGCTGACAGACGGCCGGAATTACATACTATTACCCGAAGCAAAAGATTATAAGCGTGTCGGCGAAGGTGATAAAGGTCTTAATACCGGCGGAATGGGAGCGGTAAGTCCCCTGCCTTTTTTTGACGATACCCTGAAACAAAAAATAATCAGCAGTATCATTGACCCCACCATTAAAGGCCTGCAAACAGATGAACTGGATTACAAAGGGTTTATCTTTTTTGGCCTGATGATCAATAAGGGGGAACCGTTTGTGATAGAATATAATTGTCGTCTCGGCGACCCTGAAACAGAAGTCGTCATTCCAAGGATGAAGAACGACCTGGTTGAAGTATTCTCAGCAATAGCCCAACAAAAGGTAAATGAGATAACCATCGAGGTGGATCCGAGGTCCGCCGCAACTGTTGTAGCAGTGAGTGGCGGTTATCCCGGTAATTATATAAAAGGCAGGCCCATACAGGGTTTGATGAATAAGCCTGTGGAAGATAGCCTCGTGTTTCATGCAGGTACCTTGCAACAGGGCGATGAAGTTGTAAGCAATGGTGGCCGGGTATTGGCAGTAACAGCTTTTGGCGGTAATATCAGGGAAGCGGTAGAACAATCCGTTTATATGATGGAGCAATTGTATTTTGAAGACATGAATTTCAGGCACGACATCGGCTATGAATTCAGCTGATCAGTTGCTTAAAAATATTAACTAACGGTTTTGTTTAGCCTAATTTATAAATCCATGGGAAAGACCGAATACTAAATAAATTAGTACCCGGTTGTAAGCCTTTTACCGAAAGGGTGATCACAAGAACAAAATGCTTTGGTAAAACTGGAAAAATAAAAATGGTTGGCGTTGTTAAATCCAATATTTTCCTTCAACTTTGCCTCCATTGTTTACATTCGATTGTTACACAAATAAAATATGGGAATTTTTAATTTTTTCACGCAAGAAATTGCGATTGACCTGGGTACCGCAAATACCCTCATAATCCACAATGATGAGGTGGTTGTAAATGAACCCTCCATTGTTGCCCTCGACAGGAATAATCCCAAGAATCTGCTGGCTGTGGGTAAGAAGGCATTGATGATGCATGAAAAGACCCATGAAAGTATCAGGACCGTTCGCCCGTTGAGGGACGGCGTAATAGCCGATTTTAATGCGGCCGAATTGATGATCCGGGAAATGATCAAAATGATCTATCCTAAAAAACCACTGTTTGCGCCAAGCTGGCGAATGATGATCTGCATCCCCAGCAGTATCACGGAAGTAGAGAAGCGTGCGGTAAGAGATAGTGCCGAACAGGCCGGGGCAAAAGAAGTTTACCTGATCCACGAACCCATGGCTGCGGCCCTTGGTATTGGTATAGATGTAGAAGAGCCCGTAGGAAACATGATCATCGATATCGGTGGCGGAACAACCGGCATCACTGTCATTGCATTGGCAGGTATCGTTTGCGATCAAAGTATCCGTATTGCCGGCGATGAGTTCACGGCTGATATCATGGAAGCCCTGCGCCGTTATCATAGCTTGTTGATCGGCGAGCGTACAGCAGAACAGATCAAGATACAGGTTGGAGCTGCCATGAAAGACCTCGATAACCCACCGGATGATATTCCTGTAAACGGCCGCGACCTTGTGACCGGTATTCCAAAACAGGTAATGGTTAGCTACCAGGAAGTAGCAGAAGCATTAGACAAAAGTATTTTCAAAATAGAAGAAGCCATTTTAAAAGCTTTGGAAACAACCCCTCCGGAACTTGCATCAGATATTTATCGCCGTGGTTTATATATAACAGGTGGCGGCGCATTGTTGCGTGGCCTGGATAAAAGGCTTGCTGCAAAAATTAAATTACCGGTACATGTTGCAGATGACCCGCTGAAAAGTGTTGTAAGAGGAACGGGGATCGCATTGAAGCATTATGACCGTTATCCGTTCGTGATGAGGTAATCTTTAGATTTTAAATTTTGAATTATACATGCAGGATCNTTGGTATTACAATTGCATGAGTGTTTAANTTCTTAATTCAAAATTTATAATTCATAATTCAAAATATTTCTCCCCCCGGTGCGAAACATCTTTCTATTTATTCGCCGTTATTTTAATCTGATCTTTTTCCTGGTGCTGCAGGGATTGAGTGTTTATTTGATAATTCATTACAGCAGGTATCACCAGGCCGCATTTGGTAACCTTACAAACCAGTTAACAGGCAAGATAAATTCGCAATACAGCCGGGTAGATAATTACTTTCATCTCAAACGCACCAATGATTCCCTTGTAAAAGCAAACGAGCTTTTATACAATAAGCTGAAAATGGATTTCGAGCTTCCGGATACGGCTACAAAAACAATGGTAGATACCATCCGCATTGATTCCATTTTAAAATACAGGACATTCAGCTATCTCAATGCAAGGGTGGTTTCCAATTCCATTTCCACGCAAAATAATTACATCGTATTATCAAGAGGCAAATCAAGGCAATTGCATGAAGGTATGGGCGTAGTAGATCCCAACAATGCTGTTGTTGGGATCATTACAGAAGTTACCGATGACTATGCAGTAGTGATGAGCCTGCTTCATAAAGACAGTCACCTGAGCGGGAAATTATTAAAAGGCGGGGAAACGGGTACACTGACCTGGGACGGAAAAGAACCCAACATCGTTACACTAACCAATATCCCTAAGAGCGCTAAAGTTGCAAAGGGAGACACTATTATTACGAGCGGTTTTAGTACAACCTTCCCCAAGGGTATGATGATCGGCATCGTGGAAGAAGTATTTGCAGAAAAGAGTACCAGTAATTTCAGAATAAAATTCAGGACATCGGCAAATTTCTATAACCTTCAGTATGTATACGCAATAGAAAATGTGCAGCAGGAACCCGTTAATAAAATATTAGACAAATTAAAACAACAACATTAAGCTGATCACTTGTAATGAGTAGCCTGGTAAAAAATATCATCCGTTTCATGCTTCTTATCTTATTCCAGGTATTTGTACTGGATAAGATACACCTGCACCAGATGGTTACACCTTACCTGTATTTTTTATTCATCCTCTGGCTTCCTTTTAAAATGAACCGCACCGTGCTGATGTTGCTGGGTGCGCTGGTTGGCTTTTCATTAGACAGCTTCCGCCACCATCCCGGTTTTCATACGGCGGCCTGTGTGCTCATTGCCTATGTGCGGCCATTCCTCATCAATTTGCTGATACCGCAGGAAGGCGCCGAAGCCAATTATGAAGAGCCTTCGATCAGGAGCATGGGTGGCCTCTTGCCATACATCATTTATGCAGGGCTGCTAAGCCTTCTGCACAATGCCTGGCTTTTTTTCCTGGAAGCATGGCAGTTTGGAGATGCCTGGTATTTTATCATAAAAACGATCTTATCAACAGCCATTAGTTTACTGCTGGTAATAATTACCGAACTGATATTTACCAGGAAACAAAAATATCGTACCAATACGGTGTAAGTTTGAGTGAATTTTGATCGCGGCCGCCGATAAAAAAATCCGCACATAAATTTCCTGCAAAAAATTATGCACGATTGCAATAATTTTATCAAATAGTTGTTGTGATTAACAGCTAAGCATATTTAAACAAATAAAAGTGTCTGTATTTAACCAATCAAGAAAAAATGTTATCCGGTTAATTTTTGTAGGCATGTTTCTTATAATCATTATCCGCCTCTTCACACTCCAGGTAATTACAAGCAAGTACAAAGTTTTGGCTGATGACCAGGGGATCTTCCGGAAAGTTGTTTACCCCGACCGTGGTATTGTCTTCGACCGGAAGAACAGGGCAATATTGCAGAATACCATTATATACGACCTGATGGTTGTGCCTGCAAAGATCAAAGGCACAGATACGGCAACGCTCTGTAATATTCTCCAGATCGACACTGCTGAATTCAGGAAAAGGATCATCACTGCGATCATTAAGAACAAGAGCTACCGTCCATCTGTTTTTGAAGCATTGCTCACAGAAGAGAAAATGGCAAAGCTGAACGAAAATATGTATCGTTTTGCACCGGGCTATTATTTACAGGAAAGGCCTGTAAGAGACTATCCTTATGATGCCGGCGGAAATATACTCGGTTATCTTTCTGAAGTGGATACCAATTTTTTAAAATACCATAAAGACGAGGGCTATCTCATCGGTGATTATGCCGGGAAAACCGGGCTGGAAAGAACCTATGAAAAAGTTTTAATGGGCCAGCGTGGCATTGAATTCTGGAAACGGGATAATAAGAACCGCTTAACAGACCGGCTGGAGAAAGGCATTTATGATACCACTGCTATTGCGGGTCAGAATATGTACACTTCCATCGATATCGAATTGCAGGCATTGGGAGAAAAATTAATGGAGAACAAACTCGGTTCCATTGTTGCAGTCGACCCCAGGACCGGCGGTATACTCTGCATGGTGAGCAGCCCAACCTATAAACCAAAATTTCTTACCGGGGCTGAAAGAAGAAAGCACTATGCCGACCTGTTATTGAATCCTGCACTGCCATTGTTCAACAGGTCTGTAACCGCTACCTATTCTCCCGGTTCTACTTTTAAAACATTGCAGGCATTGATAGGTTTGCATGAAGGAGTAATAACAACGGATTTCAGGGTTTCCTGCTCAGGCGCATTTTATGGTTGCGGCAGCGGCAAGCCTATGAAATGCCTGGATCGCGGCACATTCGATCTGCGAAGCGCCATCACCATTTCCGATAATACTTATTTTGCTACGGTAATGCAACGGGTGATGAATAACCCTATGTATCCAACACAGGATAGTAGCCTCGCTGATTGGGACAGGTATATGTATGCATTCGGCCTTGGCCATAAATTNGGAATTGATGTTCCTTCCGAGAANCCCGGCAATATTCCTACCCCGGCGTATTTTGATAAGGCCTATGGAAAAGGCAGGTGGAATTATTGCAATTTCCGTTCGGTTAGTATCGGCCAGGGTGAAGTGAATGTAACGCCTATCCAGGTTGCCAATGAAATGGCATACATCGCCAACAAAGGATGGTATATCATTCCACACCTGGTAGATTCTATTGAAGGCGGGGATAAATTCGGGCTGCTTGAAAAATATAAAAAGAAACACAGTGCCATTGAAATTCCTGATAGCGTTTTTGATGCGGTGCATGATGGGATGGAAGGTGTGGTTGATCATGGTACCGGTATTGCAGCAAAAGTTCCCGGCATTGTTATTTGTGGCAAGACCGGTACGGTGGAAAATTACATTGGCCTGGTGAAACAACCCAACCATGCTTTCTTTTGCGGATTTGCCCCAAGGGATAATCCAAAGATCGCCATCATGTGTGTAGTGGAGAACAGTGGCCGCTTTGGCGGAACCTATGCGGCACCGATCGTGGGATTGATGATCGAACAATACCTGCGGGATTCTATTGCAGGGAAAGAACGACAGGCAAGGGTAGAAACACTTTCTAAACTGAATTTGATACCGGCCCGTATCTATAAGGAAGTGCAGCGGCGTGATTCTTTGTCTCATGCAAAAGATTCTGCCTACCTGATTGCTAAGGGATATATAAAAATGCTGAAGGATACCATGGGTATGGATGCTACTGATGAAGAAGATGCGTTGGACCAGATCAAAAAAGATAAAGAGGATGTAAAAAAACAGAACAAGCAGGATGGCAATAAAGAACCTGTAAAAAATAACCCGGCGGGGATATTACCCGATGATAAAAAGAAAATACAAAAAGAGCCGGCAGATTCATTAAATAATTAATCAGAAAGATCCTGTTGGATCTATACCAGATGTATCAAAAGAACAGCAGCATATCAAAAGGGAAGGACTGGGTATTGATCTGGTTATATGCCAGTATCGTTATCATTGGCCTGGTCTGCATCTTTTCAGTAGAATATAAAACCAATGATGATTTTTTCAGGAACCTTTTTGAATTCAAAAAGAACTACAGCAAGCAATTCCTCTATTTTGGCATCTGTATCGTATTGGCCACATTCATTTTATTAACCGATAGTAAATTTTTCACTGCTACACCAAACCTGCTGTATGTATTCGGTATCGTATTGATGCTGGCTACTTTTGCGGTAGGCAGGGCCGTCAATGGTTCCAAGAGCTGGATACCATTGGGTTTTATCAATATTCAACCCGTTGAGCTTTGTAAAATATTCACGGCACTTGCGCTTGCAAAATATTTGTCGAGGAATGATACCGACTTCAGCAAACCGAGGTCACAACTGATCGCAGCAGGAATATCTTTCCTTCCTGTTGTGTTTTCCATATTGCAAAACGAAACGGGACTGGCATTGGTTTATTTCTCTTTCTTATTGCCGATGTACCGGGAAGGCCTTCCGCCGGGGTACCTGATATGCGGCGCATCCCTGGGTGTATTGCTGGTGGTAACATTGTTGTTTCCCCCTACCAGCCTTATCATTGCTTTATCAGTGATCGCCGGGGTCAGCATTTATTTTTTGAAAAGAAAGATAAAACGCAATAAAGGGTTATTGCTGATCATAGCCGGTCTTTGGCTGATCGCTACATTATTTGTGGGCGTTGCGGTACCCTTCTTATTCAAACATGTCTTTCAAAAATACCAGGCCGACAGGATATTCAGCATGGTAGGAAGGGACAATCCTTTTGTAGACCAGACAACAGCTGCTTTAACGCCTGTTGATCTTAATACCAAAAAACAAAAAGCCGACAAAGAGAATTATAATGTGAAGCAATCGAAAATTGCGATCGGCTCCGGCGGCCTCCTGGGTAAAGGCTTTTTAAAAGGAACACAAACACAGGGTGATTTTGTTCCGGAGCAACATACGGATTTTATCTTCACCTCCGTGGGTGAGAATTTTGGTTTTGTAGGAAGTACTATTTTGATGCTCTTATATTTCGGCATGATGTTGCGGATCGTATTTGTTGCCGAAAGGCAACGCAGTACATTCACAAGAGTATATGCTTATTCAGTAGTGGCGATCATATTCTTCCACGTAACTATAAATATCTGCATGACGATCGGGCTGGCACCGGTGATCGGTATCACGTTGCCATTCATGAGTTATGGCGGGTCTTCCCTGCTTACTTTTACGATCCTGCTTTTTATTTTGATCAAATTGGATGCCGACAGGCAAATGGTGCTTCGCTGATATTATTATTTACTTCAAAGAATTTTTATACATGAAAATAATTCCATTAAGTGAAGGCAGTTTTACGGTTGATAAAACAAAGGCTTTCGTTCCTTTTGATAAAAGTTCGGATGACCTGCAGCAACGGGCTGTTGGCAGTTTGCTGGTAGAGATACAGCCTTTCGCCATCATCACGAAGAAAGATATACTCTTACTGGATACGGGACTTGGTTTCCACACAAAAGAGGGGAATATGCAGTTGCATCAGAATTTGCTTGACAATGGGATCGATCCTTCAACCGTTACAAAAATTTTATTGAGCCATCTCCATAAAGATCATGCCGGCGGCATACAGGATATAAAAGAAAACAATACTGCGCCTCACCTGAGTTTTCCGAATGCATCTTATTATGTAAATAAAAAAGAACTTGATTTCGCAACAGAAAATAAAAACGCTTCTTATATCCCCGAAGATTTTTCTTTATTGAATTCATCAGGCCGTTTGGTCTTGTTGGATGACAATGGTTTTATTGATGATTATATCCAATACGAAATGAGCGGAGCACATTGTCCTTATCATACCGTGTTCTGGATAAAAGAAGANGGGCAAATATTTTTTTATGGNGGGGATGTTGCACCGCAATTGCAACAGATGAAAAGCAGGTTCGTTGCTAAATATGATTTCGATGGCAGAAAAAGTATGGAGTTAAGAATGAAGTGGTGGGA
>JGI24770J26754_10000764_pt1 | contig 23369 bp, 24 predicted proteins | sample LakOneMetagenome_FD_26754 | JGI IMG/M metagenome (IMG submission 26754) | reverse complement strand
GTTCATCGTCCGTTTCGAAGAGGTCGAAGGCGAGAAACGGACTCGCATCGTTCGGGACGAAGTTCGTTACACGACGCTGGAACGGTCGGTCGAAGGACTGACGGGCGGAAAACCCGTTCCATTGCCCACCTTCGAAGCCCGTATCTCGGAAAAGGTCGAGACTGCAACTCCTGATGCCCCTGCCGACCTGTTCGGGGCGGCAGAGGACGAAGACGAAGCCTGACGGGTCAGGCTAGTTGCAGGTCGTCGGACAGATGCTGCGGGACGATGGTCTCGCCATCATGTTCTTCGAGATGGGAGCGCACCTTCTCGGCAATGGCTTTCGCCAGATAGACAGGAACGGCATTGCCGACCTGTTCGTATTGGGATACGCGAGAGCCGAGGAACTTGTAGGTATCAGGGAACGACTGGAAACGAGCGGCTTCGCGAACAGTCAAAGTGCGATCTTGGTCGGGGAGGAAGACCGTTCCCCAATGGGGGTCACACTTCGTCAGCACCGTTCCCGACAAGCCATCAATGCGAAGCCGTCCGTAACGCTTCGTGTGGTCGGACTTCCTTGCCCGTTGCATCCCCTTCGGCAAGAGTTCATGGGGGATATCCCGCCATGACCCCCCCGGTTTCACATGCTTCATCCGCTCCGCATTCTGCTTGGACAACTTCGCGGCGTAGTGATTGAAGGTTACTCCTTCGGGGTTCCGCATCGTAACCGAATAGGAACTGTGGGCATCGTTTGTGTATCCGATGGTTTCTGCTCCTTCTCCCATTTCGAGACGGGGAAGGTCACCGATGGCGGAACCGACGTTCACCATCGGCAGCAGGCGTTCCTTGTCTTCGTCGGTCAGTTGGAACGTCATGGTATTCCCGCCACGGAAATTCGCGCGGCCGACGGCGTAATGGGTCGGTTCGGGGTGCGAAATCTCACCGAATCGGGAGCCAAGGAGAATGAGACGCCAGCGTTCCTGCGGGACGCCGTAATGAGCGGCAAACAGAATCTTGGCAGTCACCTTGTAGCCGAGGGCGGTGAAGATTCTCACGATTTGGCGGAAGACCTTTCCGTCACCGATGGACAGCAAGCCCGGAACATTCTCGAAGACGAACGCCTTGGGCTGGAACTCTTCAAGGAATCGTTCGTAATGGCGGAACAACTTGTTCCGTGGATCGTTCAGGAACCGCTCAGGTGCGTTGATTGAAAACCCTTGGCAAGGCGGTCCGCCGACCAGCACATCCAATTCACCTTGCTTCAATCCAAGCGTCTTTCGAATCTCGGCTGCATCGACTTCCTCGATGGAGCGGCAGTCCGCCATCGCTTTCGGATGATTGTGCTTGAAGGTCTCGATGGCTTCCGCCATGACATCGTTTCCATACAGGCTGACGTAGCCCGCTTGCTTGAAACCTTCCGTGATGCCGCCTGCACCGCAGAATAGGTCGATAGTCTTCATCATCGTGTGTTGCTCCCGGATGATAGGTTGATGTCCATTTGTTTGTTGCCGCCGAATCGACCCTTGAGGGCTTTGCCTCTCGGCTTGCATGTCCCCGCATCAATGCGGGAGAGCGTTTCCCTGAAATCGAGACTGTTGTCAGCCATGTCCCCCATGAGGGCGGCGATGATGGCGAGATGGGTCGGAACCACGCCTTGTCGGGCGTGATTCGTAACCGAGTTCGGGGATTGTCTGATGAGTGCAGCGAACTCCTTGACTGTCAGTCCAGCCTTGCCGAGTTGCCGACGGAATTCATCGTAGGTCATGGGCGTTCATACTATCACTTTGTGGCGCACGACACATCGATTAAAAGGCACAGCGCATTATATAATGTGAATGAATTGCTATTTGGTGTATCCGACACATCAAATAATGTGTTCTGCTTTTGGATGTGCTTCGTTCCGGTTATTCTTCTCGTCACAATAAGATATTCGCCCTCCTTCATGAAAATCATCTCCGCCAACCTCAACGGCATCCGTTCCGCAACGACCAAAGGTTTCTTCGACTGGATGAAGACCACCGACGCCGATGTCGTCTGCATTCAGGAGTTGAAAGCACAAGCAGCAGACCTCACGGACGAGATGCGGAATCCTGACGGATACCGAGGCTTCTTTCACTACGCAGAGAAGAAGGGCTATTCCGGCGTAGGCATCTACTCTCGCCGAGAGCCTGACCGCATCGTCGAAGGCATCGGACATGCAGGCTTCGACGCCGAAGGACGATTCATCCGTGCGGACTTCGGCGACCTCTCGGTCGTGTCGGTCTATGTCCCGTCGGGGTCGTCATCCCCTGAGCGTCAGGAAGCCAAATTCGAGTTCTTGGACGAGTTCTTGCCCGTCATGGACGCTTTGAGAGCAGAAGGACGGGAATTCGTCGTCTGCGGGGACTGGAACATCGCCCACAAGGAAATCGATCTCAAGAACTGGAAAGGCAACTTGAAGAATTCAGGCTTCCTGCCCGAAGAGCGAGCATGGCTCGACAAACTCTACGCCAGCGGCTGGGTGGACGTGTACCGGAGCCTGTATCCCGACGCAGGAGACGAGGGGTATTCATGGTGGAGCAATCGGGGGCAGGCATACGCGAAGAACGTCGGATGGAGAATCGACCTTCATGTAGCGACGGCTGGAATCGCTTCTACTGCAAAGGAAAGCAGCGTTTTCAAGGGACAGAAGTTCAGCGACCATGCTCCCCTAAGCGTCGACTACGATTGCGGGTATTTTGTGTGACTGACTAGTCGATTCGCCAACCCACATTTTTTGCCCAAGCCTGGCCACGGTTGCTCCACCATGTATAACAGGCTTCAGTAGTATCAGGATGCAATCGACGATAGACATCGACCCAACCCTGCTCGGTAAATACCCGAGTTAACCATGCACGCTCTTCGGGCAAGAAACCGGAGTTTTTCTGATTGGATTTCCAGTTTTTCAAATCGATTGTCTGATGTGCAATATTCCAGTCGCCGCAAAGGACAATCTCTCGCCCCTCGGCACGCAGGGCCAACATCTGCGGATAGAACAGGTCAAGAAATCTGAACTTTGCCTCCTGACGTTCCGGCGATGATGAACCGGACGGAAGATAGAGCGAAATCACTGACAGATTACCGAAATCGGCGCGAATATAGCGCCCTTCAGCATCAAACTCACCCCCATCAAAGCCTTCGACAACCCGATCTGGCGCTCTTCTGCTCCAGATACCAACCCCGCTATACCCTCTCTTTTCAGCACAATGATAGAACGCCTGCATTCCGTCTGGCTGGCGCATTTCAGCGGACAGGTCGGGAATCTGCGCTTTCAGTTCCTGAAGACAAACAATGTCCGGCCGTTGCGACACGACCCAGGGCAAGACATTTTTACTCCATGCGGAGCGGATACCATTGAGATTCAGAGAGATGATGCGTAACATTGAGTCGTGATCGGCGCGGTTTTTCCGGCCGAATAAAATGGAATAATATGGATTTTCGTCAGGACTTCATCGAATTCGCGCTTAGCTGCAAAGTACTGCGCTTTGGAGAGTTCAAAACCAAGGCTGGGCGTCTTTCGCCCTATTTCTTCAATGCCGGCCTGTTCAACGACGGAAATTCATTGGGGCGATTAGCTGAATTCTACGCCAAAGCCGCAGAAGCCGGCGGCATCCAATTCGACATGTTGTTTGGCCCCGCCTACAAGGGCATTCCACTGGTAGCCGCCATTGCCATTGCGCTGGCGCAGCGCGGTCAGAATTTCCCGTTTGCATTCAATCGCAAGGAAGCCAAGGATCATGGCGAAGGCGGCAACATTGTCGGCGCCCGGCTGACCGGGCGCGTGTTGATTGTTGATGATGTGATTTCCGCTGGCACCTCGGTCCGCGAGTCTGTTGAGTTGATTCGCGCCGCCGGTGCAACACCTGCCGGGGTCCTGATTGCCCTAGATCGTCAGGAACGCGGCATGGGTGATCTGTCTGCCGTGCAAGAGGTACAACGCGACTATGGAATCCCTGTGGTCGCGGTGGCGGGTCTCAATGACCTGTTGGATTACCTTACCCATCACGCTGAATTTGCCGTCTACCGAGATGCAGTCACCCGTTACCGGGAACAGTACGGTATCCATGCCTAAACACCTTCTCGCCACGCTGTTACTGATATCGCTAGGATCGGCGCAGGCAAGCGGCGAGTTTTATTGTTGCCAAGACCCGAGCAATGGTCGCAGAATTTGCGGCGACACACTTCCGGAACAGTGTCGCGGGAGAGCCTACAGAGTGCTCGATAGTGGTGGCAATATTGCCAAGGAAGTCGGGGCGCCGCTGACGCCTGAGCAGAAAGCCGAGCAAATTGTCGAGAACCGTCGGCGCAAGCAGCTTGAAGACAGCAGCAGAGAGCAGCGGCGACGCGACCAGGCTTTGCTTGACACGTATGCGACGCCAGAAGACATTGATTTCGCCCAGCAGAAGGCAGAAGCGGACGTAAATTTTGCCATTCTGGCGACCATCGCCAGGATCGATGCGGCACGTACTAAACGCAAGAAATTCGAGGACGAGGCTGAGTTTTACAAGAAAAAGACGCTGCCGCCGAGCCTGGATCAAGATCTTCGAGCGCTCGACCATGAGATCAAACTGCAGCAAGATTTGCTTTCCATGAAACGGCGGGATTTCGAAGCCATCAAGGCGAAATACGATGCAGACCGCCGGCGCTACTTCGAACTGACACGCAAGGCGCCAGCGACACCGGTCGGCAACCCGCCCCCCATACGCTAACTAGCCAGCCAGCTTCTGCTTCAAAAGGTCGTTAACCTGTTGCGGATTGGCCTTGCCTTTGGCTGCCTTCATGACCTGCCCCACCAAGGCATTAAACGCCTTTTCCTTGCCCGCCTTGAATTCCGCTACATTGGCTGGATTGGCCGCCAGCACTTCATCGACCAGCGACTCAATGGCGCCGCTATCAGTGATCTGCTTCAGCCCCTGCTTGTCGATGATCTCATCAGCAGTCGCACCATCACCATTCCACAAGGCATCGAATACTTTCTTCGCGATGTTGTTGGAGATCGTGTTATCGGCAATACGTTGCACCAGGCCGGCAAGTTGCGCGGCTGACACCGGCGAATCCGCAAGCTCCCTGCCCTCTTTATTCAAGCGGGCAGCCAAATCGACCATGATCCAGTTGGCACAGGGCTTGGCATTGGCTTTACCAGCGATTTCCACGGTCGACTGGAAAAAACCGGCCATTTCGGAATTTGCAGTCAAGCTTGTCGCGTCGTAGGTTGAAAGCCCGAATTCGCGGACGAATCGTTCGCGCATCTGCGCTGGCAATTCTGGCATATCCGCCTTGACGCAATCGATCCAGTCGCTCGAGATCACCAGCGGCAGCAAATCGGGATCCGGGAAATAACGGTAATCGTGCGCGTCTTCCTTGCTCCGCATCATGCGTGTCTCACCCGCATCCGGGTCGAAGAGCACGGTGGCTTGTTGAATTTTGCGGCCTTCCGAAATTTCGTTGATCTGCCANTGGACTTCAAAGTCGATGGCTTCCTTCAGAAAACGGAANGAGTTGAGATTCTTTATTTCACGCCGGGTACCGAATTCGGCNTGGCCTTTCGGACGAACCGANACATTGGCGTCGCAACGGAATGACCCTTCCTGCATGTTGCCATCGCAAATACCGATCCAGCGAACAAGTGCATGCAACGACTTCGCATAGGCAACCGCTTCGTCCGAGGACCGCATATCCGGCTCGGAAACGATCTCCAGCAACGGGGTCCCGGCGCGATTGAGGTCGATGCCGGATTTGCCGTGGAAATCCTCATGAAGCGACTTTCCGGCATCCTCTTCAAGATGGGCACGCGTCAGACGGACGACTTTTTCATAAATCTTGTCGCCTGAGCCAACCTGCAGCGTGATATTGCCGCCAACGACAACCGGCAGATCCATCTGGCTGATCTGGTAACCCTTGGGCAAATCGGGATAGAAGTAATTTTTGCGAGCGAAAATCGATTTTTGCGCAACCTCGGCACCAATCGCCAAACCGAAGCGAATGGCACACTCCACCGCCTTCTTGTTGAGCACAGGCAAGACACCGGGCAAGGCGAGATCGACCGCGCAAGCCTGCGTGTTAGGGGCTGCGCCGAATGCCGTCGAGGCACCGGAGAAAATTTTCGACACCGTCGAGAGCTGCGCATGCGTCTCGATACCAATCACTACTTCCCACTGTTTCATCATGTCATCCGTTTAGAAACAACGCCCTGAATCCGCCTCGACCAGAATCGGCCAAAGATAGCTGAATGCATTTCCTTCGCAGGATTTTGGGCAACTGTTGAATGCAACTGTTACTTTGGGTCCCTCTTCCCACATGCGCACAAGGCAACCCGAATGTTTTTTATGGCGTAGCAACGCTTGCGGCAATCTCTCCACCTGATCGAACTCCGTCAGGTTGAAGCGGCAGGTGCCATGGCCCTTCATGCTGACCTGAGCATCAAATTCCCGGACCTCGGCTTCCTTGACCAGTAGATCCAGACTGGTTTGGGTACCGATCTCATCCTTTTGCGAGCAATGCGAATTCACATTGAGCGGACGCGTCGGCTGCGGCTTCATGTTGCGGCTAGCCAACAGCTTCAAGGTCGATGCCTTCATTTTTGGCATGCCGCTGTCTGTTAATGAACTGGCCCGACCGCCCTCCCGCCCCGGCTCCGTACCGGGTTGCTTCTCAACCTCGGCACAACCGGCCGCTGCCAAAAAGACGACGAACACCAATTGCCGCCACATGCTTAGTCGAGGGCTGCCCGGCGCCGATGCCAGTCAGTTGCCTGCTGATAGCGGTGCGCCACATTGAGCAACTGCCCTTCAGCAAAATAGTTGCCAATCAACTGCAACCCCACCGGCAAACCATCGACAAACCCGCAGGGTACGGACATGCCCGGCAACCCGGCCAGATTGACTGCAATGGTGTAGATATCCGACAGATACATCTGCACGGGATCGGCTGCCTTTTCACCAAGCTTGAAGGCCGTTGAAGGTGACGTCGGCCCCATGATCACATCGCAATGCTTGAATGCTTCGACAAAGTCATTCGCAATCAAGCGGCGAATACGCTGCGCCTGCAGATAATAAGCATCGTAGTAGCCGTGCGAGAGCACATAAGCGCCGATCAGGATTCGCCGCTTGACCTCGGGACCAAATCCCTGGGCCCGGCTCTTCATGTACATGTCGTCGAGATTGCCGTAATCCGGCGCCCGATAACCGTAACGGACACCGTCGAAACGACTCAGATTGGAACTGGCTTCAGCCGGCGCAATGACATAGTAGGCCGGCACCGACAGATGGGAATTTGGCAGCGAGACCTCAAGCGTCGTCGCACCAAGCCTTTCGTATTCCGCAATGGCCGCACGCACGGCGGCCATCACCTCAACATCGCAACCATCACCGAAGAACTCTTTTGGCAAACCGATACGCAGGCCATTCAGCGGCTTTTCGAGATCACGGGTGTAATCCTCAGCGGGACGCGCCAAGGACGTAGAATCGCGCTCATCGAAGCCCGCCATCGTATTGAGCAGCAGGGCACAGTCCTCGGCGCTGGCTGCCATCGGGCCACCCTGATCAAGCGACGACGCGAAGGCGATCATGCCGTAGCGGGAAACCACACCGTAAGTAGGCTTCAGGCCAGTGAGGTTGCACAAAGCGGCCGGCTGGCGGATTGAGCCACCCGTATCAGTGCCGGTCGCCGCCGGCGCCAGACGTGCGGCCACCGCTGCCGCCGAACCACCGGATGAGCCGCCGGGCACGCGCTCGGTATCCCACGGATTACGGACGGGTCCGAAGAACGATGTTTCATTGGACGACCCCATGGCAAATTCGTCCATGTTCGTCTTGCCGAGAGAAACCAGTCCCGCCTCGGCGTGCATCTTATGGATCACCGTCGCATCGTAGGGAGAGATGAAATTGGCCAGCATTTTCGACCCGCAAGTCGTCCGCCAGCCTTCGGCACAGAAGATATCCTTCTGGGCAATTGGAATGCCGGTCAGCGGCCCGCCCGTGCCGGCTGNAATACGGNCATCGGCAGCCNATGCCATTTTCAGGCTTTTTTCCCGGTCGACCGTGACAAAGGCATTCAGCGTGGGATTCAGGCGTTNAATTCGGTCGAGAAACAGCGTGGATAGCTCCACGCTGGAAATTTTCTTCGCGACCAGGGCCTGAGAAAGTTCTTTCAGGCTGGCATGGATCATTCGATCACCTTCGGCACAAGATAGAGGTCGGCCTCAACCTCAGGGGCTATCGCTTGATAGGCAGCCCGGCGATCGACTTCCGTCACCGCGTCTTCGCGCAAACGCTGACAAAGATCCTGTGCATGAGCCATCGGCTCTACGCCTTCGGTATCCACCGCCTGCATCTGTTCAATCAGCTGAAAAATGCCATTGAGATGGCCTTGTGTGGTCAACGCTTCGCCATCGCTCGTTTCGATTCGGGCGAGGTGGGCGATGCGCTTAACCTGTTCTAATGTGAGCGACATAGGTGCCAAAGACTTTATTGCAGCGCACAAAGTCTTAAAATGGAAAGCGTTATAAGGTATCATAAAAGTTTTCCCTACCGCACCCTCCAAGCGGAGCATACATGTTTGGTTTCCTCAGTAAATACTTCTCTAACGACCTCGCCATCGACCTTGGCACCGCCAACACGCTGATCTACGTGCGTGCGCGGGGCATTGTCCTCGACGAGCCATCGGTCGTCGCCATCCGCCTCGAAGGCGGTCCCAATGCCAAAAAAACCATCCAGGCCGTCGGCAAGGAAGCCAAGGAAATGCTTGGCAAGGCACCCGGCACGATTACCGTCATCCGCCCGATGAAGGATGGCGTCATTGCCGACTTCACCGTCACCGAGCAGATGCTCAAACAATTCATCAAGAAGGTGCATGACTCGAAGTTGTTCAGCCCGAGCCCGCGCATCATCATCTGCGTGCCCTCTGGTTCGACCCAGGTCGAACGTCGCGCCATTCGTGAATCCGCCCTCGGCGCTGGCGCCAGCCAGGTCTATCTGATCGAGGAACCAATGGCCGCCGCGATTGGCGCTGGCCTGCCGGTTTCTGAAGCGACCGGATCGATGGTTGTCGACATCGGCGGCGGCACCACCGAAGTGGGTGTCATCTCGCTTGGCGGCATGGTCTATGCCGGTTCCGTGCGCGTCGGCGGCGACAAGCTGGACGAAGCAATCATCAATTACATCAGCCGCAACTACGGCATGATGATCGGCGAAAATACCGCCGAAAATATCAAGAAGAACATCGGTTCCGCCTTCCCGGGCGCCGAAGTCAAGGAAATGGAAGTCTCCGGCATCAACAAGGCCGAAGGCATTCCGCGCAAGTTCACCATTTCCTCCAACGAAATCCTTGAAGCACTGACGGACCCGTTGAACCAGGTTGTTTCCGCCGTGAAATCGGCTCTGGAAAAGACGCCGCCGGAACTCGGGGCNGATATTGCCGAAAAGGGCATGGTGCTCACCGGTGGTGGCGCGCTATTGCGCGACNTGGATCGTTTGCTGATGGAAGAAACGGGTTTGCCCGTGATCGTTGCCGATGAACCTCTGACCTGCGTTGCCCGCGGTTGCGGCCTGGCGCTGGAAAAGATGGACAAGCTGGGCAGCATCTTTGCCTCGGACTGAGCCTTGAACGCAACAAGCCAGGGTTGAGCGATGGCCGGCATCAATCACGCGCCTCCACCGTTCTTCAAGCGAGGGCCAGCACCGCTGGCCCTTCTGACTTTCTATATCGCCGTTTCACTGGCGATCTTCGTTGTTGACCTCCGCTTCAAGAGTTTGGANCTGCTTCGACAAAGCATCGCGCTGGTAGTCGACCCCGTCCAGCGNGTTGCGCAGACACCGGGCAGTCTGGTTGACTACGCNGCCAGCTATTTGCAAGGCATGCGCGCACTGCAGCAGGAAAATGGCGAGCTCAGGCATGCCCAGCTTGCCACCGCACCAAATCTGCAGCGGCTGGCNCAGCTGGAATCCGAAAATGANCGGCTGCGCAAATTGCTGGCTGTCAAGGAGCGGGAAAATGCCAACGGCCAGGTTGCTCAGATTCTCTATACGGCCCGCGACCCTTTTTCACGCAAGGTCATCGTCGACAAGGGACAGCAAGCAGGCATTATCGCCGGGCAACCAGCGATCGATGAAGCAGGTGTTGTTGGGCAAGTGACGCGTGTTTTTCCATTCTCCGCGGAAATCACCCTGATTACCGACAAGGATCAGGTCGTTCCTGTGCAAATCGTCCGCAGCGGCCAGCGCTCGGTCGTCTTTGGTCTGGGTAACGGCCAGCTGGAATTGCGTTACATGCCTTCCAATGCAGACATTCAGGTCGGCGATGTCTTGGTGACCTCCGGACTGGACGGCATCTACCTGCCAGGATTCCCGGTAGCCAAGATCGTCAATATCGAACGTGACAGTGCCTACTCTTTCGCCCGCATTTTCTGTACGCCCATTGCAGGCGTCGAGAACTTCGGTGAAGTCATGGTCCTTGACCCACGCCAGCCGCTGCCACCCGCCCCTCCGGCATCCATCGGTCGCCCCGGCAATAACGGTGACAAGCCCGGCCTGCGCGGCAAGAAAAAGAAATCCGCAGGCAAGGAAAACTGATGCAACCCACCTTTTCCTCCTCTCGCATCCTGTTGCCCGTTCGGCCATGGTTTATTTTCTTCAGCTTGATCGCCGCGGCATTGCTCAACTTCCTGCCCACCGCACACTGGCCGGGAATGCCGGACTGGGTGGCGCTGGTACTGTGCTTCTGGAGTGTGCGCGAGTTTCATAAAGTAGGCATGGGCTGGGGTTTCCTCCTTGGCTTGCTGATGGACGTGGCGGATGGCGCCATCCTCGGCCAGCACTGCTTTGCCTATGTGTTGCTGGCGTACACTGCGACAGCCCTATCCCGCCGCATCTTGTGGTTTCCGTTGGTTCAGCAGGCGTTGCAGATCATGCCATTGTTGCTCGCCGCTCAAATCCTGCAGGCGCTGATGCGTCTGGCCGTAGGTGCTGATTTTCCNGGCTGGGGCTATTTCATNGGTCCCTTTGTGGCGACGCTGCTGTGGATTCCCGCGACCTTTATCCTGCTCCTTCCGCAATACCGGCCGGTTGAGCAAGACCCCAACCGCCCGATTTAGGGCTGAGGCGAGCTGTACGTGGGCAATTTCACCAATCCGGAAGCCGATCTAGACCGCTTTCGATTCCGCCTGGGCTTCGCAGCCATCTTCGTCCTGATGGCCTTTGGCTTACTGTTAGGCCGCTTCGTCTGGCTACAGGTCATCCATCACGATTTTTTCCAGACACGCGCCGAAGACAACCGGATTGCACTGATTCCCATCGTGCCTAACCGCGGGGTCATCACCGACCGCAACGGTGTCGTCCTGGCCCACAATTATTCGGCGTTCACACTCGAAATCACACCGTCGCAGGCCGGTGATCTTGAAGCAACCATCGATGCGCTCGGCGAGGTCATCGACATCCAACCCAAGGACCGCAAACGTTTCAAGCGACTATTGGACGAGGCNAAGAATTTCGAATCAATTCCTATCCGGACNCGCCTCAGCGATGGTGAGGTCGCCAAGTTTGCCGCCCATCGCTATCGATTCCCCGGTGTCGAGGTAAAGGCACGCCTGTTTCGACAATATCCGCTGGGCAGTATTGCCTCGCATGCCATTGGCTATATTGGCCGAATTACCGATCGTGACCTGAAATGGATCGAGGATTCTGAAAAACAGGCGAACTATAAAGGGACCGATCACGTCGGAAAGACAGGCCTTGAACAACATTACGAATTCGAGCTGCACGGTGAAACCGGCTATGAAGAAGTCGAAATTGATTCGGGCGGCCGAGCGCTACGTAGCCTGAAGCGAATTCCTCCGGTTTCGGGGAATAATCTGGCGTTGACCCTGGATGCCAAGCTGCAGGAAATCACCGAACTGGCCTTCGGTGACCGCAAAGGCGCGCTGGTCGCCATTGATCCAAGCACCGGCGGCATTCTTGCACTGGTGTCAACGCCCACCTACGATCCCAATCTTTTCGTCGACGGGATAACCCCCGACAACTGGAAGGAACTGAACGAACACCCAAGCAAGCCCATGGTCAATCGGGCAATCAACGGCGCCTATCCGCCAGGATCAACGTTCAAGCCATTCATGGCCCTGGCCGCTCTGGAAATGGGAAAACGCACGGCCAATCAAGCCATTTACGACCCTGGTTATTTCAATTTCGGCAACCACCAGTTCCGCGATGACAAAAAAGGTGGCCATGGCAGCGTGGACATGTACAAGTCTATCGTCCACTCCTGCGATACCTACTATTACATGCTCGCCAACGACATGGGCATCGACAATATCTCCAAGTTCATGGGCTCACTTGGCCTCGGCCAACGCACGGGCATTGATCTCGGCAAGGACGATAACGGCGAATCAAAAGGCGTCCTGCCCTCCCAGGAATGGAAGCGGCAGCGCTTCAAGAAGCCCGAACAGCAAAAATGGTACGCCGGCGAAACGATCTCCATCGGCATCGGCCAGGGCTACAACGCCTACACCCCGATCCAGCTGGCGCAAGCCACGGCCACCATCGCGAACAATGGCGTGATGTACCGTCCACATTTGGTCCATTACCTGGTCGACACCAAAACCGGCGAAAAACGACCGGTTGAATCACAGCCCATACGCGACCTGCACTTGAAGCAAAGCAACATCGACGTCATCCGGCGCGCCATGGTTGGCGTCAACAAGGAAGGCACGGGCGCTCGCGCCTTCGCGGGTGCCGCTTACGAAGCTGCCGGCAAGACCGGTACCGCCCAGGTCTTCTCGCTGAAAGGGGCTCAGTACAAGGAGGGAGGCGTCAAGAAGGAGTTACGCGACCACGCCTTGTTCATTGCCTACGCACCGGCTGACAAGCCGAAAATCGCCCTGGCCGTGCTTGTCGAAAATGGCGGCTTCGGCGCCCAATCCGCGGCACCAATCGCGCGCATGGTCATGGACTACTACCTACTCGGTAAACTGCCGGGCGGTGCGGCCACTGAGGATCCTGCGGCCATTGAGGAAGATCCCGAAGAATGATCGATATCGCCAGCACCCTTCGTCGCGGTTGGCGGCAGCTGATCGCGCATATAGACTTTCCGCTCNTGTTCATNACGCTGGCGATCATGGGCGTCGGCCTTGCCACGGTCTATTCCGCCACGTATGACGGCAACCAGCGTGTGCTCTCGCAATTGGGCAACATGGGCGTAGCCATGACCATCATGTGGTTTGTCTCCCGCCTGCCACCGCAAAAGTTGATGAATTTTGCCATACCGTTATATGTCCTCGGAGTCATTCTGCTCATCGCGGTATTTGCCTTCGGGATCAAGGTCAATGGCGCAAAACGCTGGCTACCGCTGGGATTTACGCGCATTCAGCCCTCCGAGATCATGAAGATTGCCATGCCGCTCATGCTAGCCTGGTATTTCCAGAAATATGAAGCAACCTTGAGGCTGAAGCATTATCTGATTGCCGCGCTATTGCTGCTCGTTCCTTTCGCGCTGATTGCCAAGCAACCTGACCTAGGNACGGCGTTGCTGGTCGGCTCAGCGGGTTTTTATGTCATTTTCTTCGCTGGGCTACCCTGGAAGGTGATTGCCGGCCTGATTGTCGCCGGCGGCTCGGCTGCGCCGCTTATCTGGGGGATGATGCATGACTACCAACGCAAACGGATCCTGACATTGATTGACCCGACTACCGACCCACTCGGCGCCGGTTACCACATCATTCAATCGACCATCGCCATTGGCTCCGGGGGAGCGCTCGGCAAGGGCTATTTGAATGGCACCCAGACCCATCTTGAATTCATCCCTGAAAAACATACCGATTTCATCTTTGCCGTTTATTCCGAAGAATGGGGACTGATTGGAAATGCACTGCTGATTTTCCTATACACCCTGCTCATTGGCCGCGGCTTGATCATCGCCTCGGGCGCACCCACGCTATTCTCGCGCCTGCTTGCCGGGGCCATCACGCTAGGCTTCTTCACTTATGCCTTCATCAACATGGGCATGGTCAGCGGCATTCTGCCGGTCGTTGGCGTGCCGCTGCCCTTCATGAGTTATGGCGGCACGGCGCTGGTGACACTTTTCCTTGGCGTCGGTATTCTGATGTCCATCCATACCCACCGGATGCTCGTCAAAAAATGACCTTCCGCCTCGCTTCACTTGCCCTGACCATGCTGCTTGCGGCGTGCGGCAGCGTACCGCCAGCACCGATACAAAGCACTGCGGTCGACGGGGAAAAACGCCCGATTTCGAAATCTCCGACACCCACAAAAAAGCCGACAGCTGTTCTGAAGCGTGGCGGCGGCTTCTACAAGGATGATGGTCCGGCGGAAGATATCCCGGACGGACTGGATGACATTCCCGATGCCGATCCAAAATGGGAGCCCCTGCACAAACCCGCGACCAAACCTTACGTGGTACTCGGCAAAGAATATGTGCCGAATACCACGGTCAAACCCTACAAGGCACGCGGTATCGCCAGCTGGTACGGTAAGAAATTCCACGGCCAGAAAACTTCAATTGGCGAACCTTACGACATGTTCGCAATGACTGCCGCCCACCCGACGCTGGCCTTGCCCTCCTATGTCCGCGTCACCAACCTGCAAAGCGGCAAGTCGGTGGTTGTTCGCGTCACCGACCGTGGCCCGTTCCATGCCGACCGCGTCATTGACCTTTCATACACGGCTGCCTACAAGCTTGGCCTGGTCAATGGGGGTAGCGGCCAGGTCGAAGTCGAAGCAATCATCCCCGGCGAGGCAATCGGCACCACCTATGCCCAGTTGGCGCCCCCGCCCCGCAATAACGCATCCGAGAAAGACGAGATCGAACAACTCTCGAGGCGAATGGCGCTTGAAGAACAACAGGTTGCAACGGCTACACCGGCCGGCGCCAGTAGTGAAAGCGGTACCAGCAAAGGCATTTATCTTCAGCTCGGCGCATTCTCCAGCCAGGACAACGCTGAGAACCTGAAAAATCACCTGTTGCGGGAATTGGACTGGCTCAACGAAACCATGCGCGTCAACCCTGGCGGCGGTATTCATCGCCTCCATCTTGGCCCCTACGCAAGCCGTAGCGATGCCGAAAAAGTGGCTGAAAAAATTCGGGGTACGCTAGGCTACCAGCCGACGATTGTCACCCGCTGACTTCCCGTCTCAGACGGTAGCGACAGTGGCAACCACCACATTGCCGTTGCCGATATATTCCAGCGACGAAAAACTCATCATCTTGGCCATGGCAATGCCTCGACCATTGGGATCAAAGGCGCGCTCCGGGTCGAAGGTCAGGAACTTGTGCCAGTCAAATCCGTCACCTTGATCCGTAATCGTGAACACTACCGAGCCCGCGTCGCGTTCCAGTCGAATCGTCGCAAACCGATCACAAAACTCAGGCAATGACAGGCGACGGTTGATTTCGCCTTCCCAGTCTCCTTCCCACTTGAGCGATGATTTTTCCTGGTAGGTCACCCCCAGGTTGCCGTGCTCGACGGCATTGACCATCAGGTCGGAAAGGCCCGGGGCTACGACGTCCGGAACCGGGCACATACTGGCCAAAACCGGCACCAGGCTGGTGATGTCGTCCATCGTCACAAAGCGATATTCGACCGTGGAAATCAGTTTCTGGGCTTCTTCAAGACGCGCAGCCCGGGTACGCAACTGACTGCGTGTACGACGATCTTCCATCGCCACCCGGACGATGGAAATGAGCGCTTCCGGCTCGTAAGGTTTGGTCAGGTAGTAGTAAGCGCCCGCTTCCAGGCCTTCCCGGACCTGATCCGGCGATGAGGCAGCCGTCTGCATGATCACCGGAATATCGGCGAAGCGCGCTTCGCGCTTCATCCGGCGCAAAAATTCCATGCCGTCCAGTTCGGGCATCATCCGGTCAAGGACGACCAGCGAAAAATTGCTGTCCGGGGCAATCAGGCTGGTCCATGCCGCCAGCGGATCGCTGTGCATCTCAAGCTCGACGTCTTCCTGCTCGAGAAACTCTTCGATGATGAACAAATTCAACTGCTCATCATCAACAACGAGAACTCGCTCCTTATTCATTTCTCAACCCTTTTTTATTGCCACGGATCATCCCCAAAATCATACCCTAATGAGGGTGATTCAATGTCAAGCCAATAAGAATTAGTCGTACCGTTTAGGAAGCCAGATCGTGGCATGAGCCAGCGATTTGACCAGGATCAATGGGCGCCAATCGCAGCTGGATATACTCCGCCGCTTGATATCAAGGATGTCTCCATGGCCTTCCTTCCCGACCTCATTTGTCCAGCCGGAAGCCTGCCGGCGCTCAAGGCAGCCGTAGACAACGGCGCCGATGCCGTCTATCTCGGTTTCAAGAACGACACCAATGCCCGCAATTTCGCCGGACTCAATTTTGATGCAAAGACCATGGCTGAAGGCATTCGCTATGCCCATGCCAAGAACCGGGAAATCCTGCTGGCAATCAATACATTTCCACAGGCCGGCCGGGTCAAGGACTGGCAGTACGCCGTCGATGCTGCGGTGGCTCAAGGCGCAGACGCCATTATCCTGGCCGATATTGGCCTGCTGGACTACGCTCGGCAGCGCCACCCGCAACAACGCCTGCACCTATCCGTGCAAGGGTCGGCCACGAGTTATGAAGCCATCAACTTTTGCCAGCGCGAATTCGGCATTTTCCGCGCCGTTCTGCCGCGTGTTCTGACACTGGCCCAAGTTGAGCATGTCATCAAGAACACGACCGTTGAAATCGAAGTGTTCGGCTTTGGCAGCCTTTGTGTCATGAACGAGGGTCGTTGCTGGTTGTCATCCTATGCCTGCGGGGAATCCCCCAATACCGTCGGTGCGTGCTCCCCGGCCAAATATGTAAAGTGGGACAAGCAACCCGGTGCCATGGAAACCCGGCTGAATGGCATCCTGATCGACCGTTTTGGCGACAGCGAACCGGCCGGCTATCCCACCCTGTGCAAGGGTCGCTTCGAGGTTCAGGGCGAGACCTACTACGCACTGGAAGAGCCTACCAGCCTCAACGTTCTGGAAATCCTTCCCGAGATCATCAAGATCGGCGTCAAGGCGATCAAGCTGGAAGGGCGCCAGCGCAGCCCGACTTACGTTGCGCAAGTCACCCGCACCCTGCGCGCTGCACTTGATTCGCTACGCGATGGCGACGAACATTTCAGCGTCAAGGCATCCTGGCAATCGGAACTGGCCAAAGTCTCCGAAGGCAGCCAGGCAACCCTCGGCGCCTACAGCCGCCCTTGGCGCTAAAGGACTACGCAGCATGAAACTCTCGCTCGGCCCCCTGCTCTATTTCTGGCCCAAGGCAGAAGTGATGGCGTTCTATGCCGAGATGGCGCAGAACCCCGCCCTCGATATCATCTATGTGGGCGAAGTTGTCTGTTCGCGCCGCCAGCAGCTGCGCACCTCTGACTGGATTGGCCTGGCCCGCGACCTGACCGACGCCGGTAAGCAGGTTGTTGTCTCGGCCCAGGCGTTGCTCGAATCCGAAAGCGACCTCAAGGCATTACGCCGCCTGATTGACGATGCGGGTTGCATGCTGGAGGCCAATGATCTTGGTGCCGTCAACCTCGTGCACGGCAAGGATTTCGTCGCCGGCCCCCACTTGAACATCTACAACGAGGCCACCCTGAGCACATTCGCCCGCTTTGGTCTGAAGCGCTGGGTTCCCCCGCTGGAGGGCACGCGGGCCATGATCGAAACGCTGCACCGGTGCAAACCGGCTGGCGTGGAGACTGAAGTCTTCGCGTTTGGCAAAATACCGCTGGCCTTCTCGGCGCGCTGCTTTACGGCCCGCCATTACGACCTGAGCAAGGACGACTGCCAATTCAAGTGTCTCGAGCACAGCGAAGGCCTGACCCTGAAAACCCGGGAAGGGCAGGATTTCCTGACCATCAATGGTATTCAAACCATGTCTGCGCAAAGCTACAACCTGCTGCATGAAATACCGGAGATGCTGAAAATGGGCATTGATGTCGTCCGCATCAGTCCGCAAAAAGCGCATATCGACGACATCATTGCGGCCTTTGATGCCGCCCGACGCGGTGCGTCAGCTCAAGTCGATTGCGCCCTCTGGAGTACCAGCGGTTTGGTCGACGGCTACTGGTTTGGCGATGCCGGCATCCACCAGCACCAAATGCACGCCCTTGCCCAGTCAGGCGCATGAAACGAGGAGCATGACCATCAACGACCATTTCACAATCCCGAAATTTCGCCTCCCCAAGTTCATCGGCAGCCTGGGCCGGATGCTGCCGCAATGGCCGCATGCATTGGCCTTGGCAGGTGCCTTGAACGTTGCGCTGAAAATGAAGCTGCTACCCGAAAGCGAACTGGCCCAGCTCGAGAACAAGCTGTTTCGCGTGCGCGTGCGGGATAGCGGTGGCGAAGCGTCCTACACTTTTCGCAATGGCCTGTTTCGTCCGGTATTTCGTCCCGAACGCGAGCCTGACCTCGCCTTCGAAGCCAATCTTTCGGCCTACCTGCAACTGCTGGCCCGTCAGGAAGATCCGGACACGCTGTTTTTCAACCGCGAGCTGGCAATCACCGGGGACACCGAATTGGGCCTGATCGTCAAAAACATGCTCGACGCTGTCGAGTGGCCGCAGCTTCCGGCGCATCTAGCACGCTTTCGGGACTGAATCGCACAGCCGCTACGCCCGGCGTCATTGCCACGGTCAACCGGAAATTTCAGCCGAAACTGAAATTTTCAGAGCGCTCCAATCGGCACGATGCTGACGACCTCTTCCTGATCGATCGGTGTTGCCAAACCCTGTAGTTCGCGAACGCTCCTTGGACCAAGGAACACCGCTACACCCGGCTGCAATTGACCGGAAGTTGATATCAGGTATGAACGAATGGCCGGGTATTCGTGGCCAAGGGCGTCTATCACGTCACCAACGGTATCGCCACTGGCGGTGATTTCATGGTGACCACCGGCAAAGCCACGCAGCGCCTGAGGAATATGGATGGAGACAACGGGAGAATCGAACATGGCAGGCCTCCTTTCGGTCTATACCGCTAGGACACCTCGAATCGATCATGGTTCTGAAAATAAAAAAGGGAGGCCAAGGCCTCCCTTTTCAATCAAGCCTGAATGAAATGTTCAGGCATTTTCTTTCTTCTGAGCATCCAGGCGGAACTTGACATAGGAACCCGGCGCGTCTTCGATGACAGCGAGTGCGCCATCTTCCGGCTTGCGGGCCTTGACCTTGGCAGAACCACCCGGCAGGCCGGTAACCCATGCATTCCAGTGCGTCCACCACGAACCAGCGTTCTGCGTGGCGCCCGCCAGGAAGTCATCCGGACTTTCCGGCAGGTTGCCGTCGGTGGCGTCATTGGTCCAGAAACCGTACTTGTTGGCGGCCGGCGGATTGACGATACCGGCGATGTGGCCGGAACCACCCAGGACGAACTTGGTGTTGCCAGACGGCAGACGGGCACCCATATAGGTGCTCTTCCATGGTGCAATGTGGTCTTCGATGGTCGAGATGAAATAGCACGGGGTCTTGACCTTGCTGATGTCGATCTTGACGCCGCCCAGCGTGATGCCACCCGGCTCCTTGAGCAGGTTGCCGAGATACATGTTGCGCAGGTAGAAGCTGTGCATCGCAGCCGGCATGCGGGTGGAGTCGGAGTTCCAGTAAAGCAGGTCGAACGGGAACGGATCCTTGCCCATCAGGTAGTTGTTGACCACGAAGGACCAGATCAGGTCGTTGGCACGCAGCATGTTGAACGTGCCGGCCATTTCGGAGCCTTCGAGGAAGCCCTTCTCAGCCATCCGCTTTTCGAGGCCAGAGACGGCGCCTTCGTCAAGGAAGATGCCCAGTTCGCCCGGATCAGAGAAGTCGAGCATGGTGGTGAAGAAGGTGGCCGAGTTGGCGCGCTTGTCCTTCTTGGCGGCCATATAAGCCAGGGTCGTCATGGTCAGCGTGCCACCCAGGCAATAGCCGGCCAGATTGACGCTGTCTTCGCCGGTATGGGCGCAGACCTGATTGATCGCTTCGAGCGAGCCTTCAAGCAGATAGTTTTCGAAAGAAAGCTTGGCCAGCTTCTCATCCGGGTTGATCCAGGACATGATGAAGGTGGTGTGACCCTGATCGGTGGCCCACTTCACCATCGAATTCTTTTCGCGCAAATCGAGGATGTAGTACTTGTTGATCCACGGTGGGACGATCAGGAACGGCTTCTTGTTCTGCTCCGGCGTCGTCGGGTTGTACTGGATCAGCTGGAAGAGTTCATTCTGGAAGATTACCTTGCCCTGAGTCGTGGCAACATTTTTGCCCATTTCGAACGCCGAGGTATCGGTCATGCGGATGCGCAACTGGCCATCGCCGGCTTCGACGTCGTGCAGCAAGTTGTTCAAGCCCTTGATCAGGTTCTGGCCGTGGCTCTTGACGGTTTCGCGGAAGACTTCCGGATTGGTCAGTGCAAAGTTGGACGGCGACAGCGCGTCGATGTACTGGCGGGTGAAGAAGTTGACCTTGGTCTGAGTAGCTTCGTCCAAGCCTTCGGTATCCGCCACCGTGTCGTGCAGGTGACGTGCCGTGATCAGGTAGGACTGCTTGACGAAATCGAACAGGAAATGCTGCTCCCAGTCTTCGTCCTTGAAACGGTTATCACCCTTCTTCGGCGCCGCGACGGGATTGGGACCGGGCATGCCCATCATCTTCATGCTGGTGTTCTGCCACAGGGAGAAATAGTCCCACATCATGTTCATTTGTGTCTGGGCCATCTTGTACGGATTGGCCATCAAACGCGACGACAGGTCCATAAAGGCTTTGGCAACCCCCAGCTCGTCGGCCGGCGCTTCGACGCCATCCTTGGCCTTCTTTTCCATGTACTGGGTGATCAGACGCGAAGCGCGCTGGGCAACTTCGGCGTAGGTCTTGGCCATTTCGGCCGGATTCGGCAAATTCATTCCCTGGTTTTCATTTTGCTGCGACATCTAGAAACTCCCTCTGTCAGTGCGTGGCGGGTCAGTGCTGCAACCGCGAATAGCGAATCACTCCGTCGGCATCGATGCTGCGTGAAAGCCGACCAGCTTGCTCAAGGTAGTTCAGATGGGCTATTGCCTCGCCCATCGCGAACATGGTTTGGTGTGTATCGAGCGTCCGATTAAACAATACGTCCAGCAACTCGGTTGCGCTCTTTGGCGCTAGTTCACAACTTATCTCCAAAGCCTGCAATCTTTCCTGATGGTGCGAATGCAATGCCATTACCCTTGCCTGTATGCCCTTGAAGGGCAAACCATGCGAGGGTAATACCAGTGTTTCTTCCGGAATTTTCTCCGCCATGTCGTCCAGCGAAGCCAAAAACCAGCGCAATGCGTCAGCCTCGGGGGTCGCCGCAAACACGCTGATATTGGTTGAAATTCTCGGCAAAAGCATGTCTCCGGAAATTAACACGCCAAGTTCAGCGCAGTAAAGCGCCATATGTTCCGGCGAGTGACCATGGCCTATCAAAATCTGCCATTTTTTGCCGTTGACCGTAGCACTGTCGCCCGCCTTCAGGCGTTCATAATAATCCGGTAGCGCCGGTACAGCCTTGCGATATCCGGAACCGCGCTGCTCGAATTTCGCCAGATGGTCGCTATCCAGGCCATGCTGCCGGAACTGCTCGACCATGAAGCGAGCACCATGCCCGCCGACTTCGTTCCAGACAACATGGGCCGTCAGGAATTCTCCGCTCGTCATCGCCAGCGGCGCGCCGGTTCGTTCCATCAGCCAGGTTGCCAGACCCAGATGATCCGGATGAAAATGGGTCACGATCAGGCGATTCACCGGACCCTCGAGGCGATCGAGAATCTCCGCCCACGTGTCACGGACCGCATCATCCGGAAACCCGGTATCGACGATCACCCAGCCCGTACCGTCGCGCAGCAGCCAGAGATTGATGTGGTCGAGCTGAAACGGCAGCGGCATGCGCAGCCAGAAAACGCCAGAGGCAACTTCTGTCAGCTCGCCAGCCGCCGGGTGATGGGTATGGGGGTAATGCAGGGACATGAAAAAACCGAATCGGACGATCAGGATGAACAACTTACCATACGGTAGCGCATTGAAAAATCCCCGTCCATCTGTTTAACTTGAGCGGACCTACAGGAGACACCATGAGCCTAGCGGCCAGTACCTTTGCCATCTCTGATCTTGCCCGTGAATTCGGCATCACGCCGCGCACCATCCGTTTCTGGGAAGATCAGGGCATCCTCTCGCCCGAACGCGACGGCAGCAGACGCATCTTTGCCCGCCGTGACCGCGCGCGTCTGAAAATGGCACTTCGCGGCAAGCGTCTCGGGCTGTCGCTGGCCGAGATCAAGGACCTGATCGGCATGTACGAATCGACTGAAGACGAAACGCCGCAACTGCTGGAATGCCTACGCGTCATGGAAAAGCGCCGAGCGGCCCTGGAGCAGCAACGTGAAGACATCGAAGCCATGCTGGCCGAAATCTCGCAGTTCGAGCATCTTTGTCAGCAGGAACTNGNTCGCCGAAACGCCGAATAATTTTTTATCAAGTAGTTGACGTTTACGTCAACGTNAATACAATCACGCCATGCGCCACCTCGCCGATGCCCACTTTGCCGAAAGAGTCCGAAGCAGCTTTGCCAAGCAGCATGCGATGGATTTGATCCACGCCACGTTGCCGGTGGTCGAACACGGCCGGACCGAAATCCACCTGCCGCACTGGTCCGGTGTCGAGCAACAGCACGGCTTTGTCCATGGCGGTGTGGTTGGCATGATTGCCGATTCGGCAGCAGGCTATGCGGCGATGACCGTGGTGCCGGCCAGCGCCTCGGTCCTGACGGTCGAATACAAGATGAATCTGCTCGCGCCGGCCGATGGCGAAATATTGATCGCCCGCGGCAAGGTAGTACGGCCGGGGCGAACGCTGATCGTCACCCAGGCCGAAGTCTTCGCCATCAAGGACGGCGAAGAAAAACTGTGTGCCCTGATGCAGCAGACCATCATGGTCATGCACGGCAAGACCGAAAAATAAACTTGGAACGGAGACAAACCATGAACATTCCCAGCCTCGANTTCGGNCTCGGCGACGACATCAATATGCTGCGCGATGCGGTGAAAGCCTTTGCCGATGCCGAGATCGCGCCACGCGCCGCCGAGATCGACCGCGTTAACGAATTCCCCGCCGACCTCTGGAAGAAATTCGGCGACATGGGCCTGCTTGGCATGACTGCCAGCGAAGAATACGGTGGCACCAACATGGGCTATCTCGCTCATATCGTCGCGCTCGAAGAAATCTCCCGCGCCTCGGCCTCCGTCGGCCTGTCCTACGGTGCCCACTCAAACCTGTGCGTCAACCAGATTCGCCGCAACGGTAGCGACGCGCAGCGGCAGAAATACCTGCCCAAGTTGATTTCCGGTGAACACGTCGG
>JGI24770J26754_10000763_pt1 | contig 23388 bp, 23 predicted proteins | sample LakOneMetagenome_FD_26754 | JGI IMG/M metagenome (IMG submission 26754) | reverse complement strand
GTGTCGCCCGTGACCTATACCGGCGGCTTGATGTGCACCTGGGGCAACGACCAGCCACCGGTCGGCGGCGTTCCCAAACCGGCCTACCAAGAACTCACCATGCAGGTACTGCCCGATGCCGCTGCCGCGCAGATAGAGCGCCACACGGGAGATCATCCGGCACAATGTGTTCCGCTTTGGGGCGCTTGTGCGTAGCCGACATCGTCGTCAATGACGCCTGGATCGACGTGTTGCTGCAGGAAGCGGCCTGTTCCGAACCTGCTTCCGATGGCGACATCTTGTCGATCGCGTCGCCACCGCTGGCCCCAATCACCGGCCGGGTCTCCGCGGCTGCCGACGACGTTGGCCGTGCCGCCGTGGTGACCGCTCCCACCGACTGCGACGTGATCCTTCCCGCACAGACCGTGCAAACCGTGTTTGGTCTGCCGAGCCTGCCCGGGCCGACAACATGTAGCAGCGGCGGTTGGAATGTGATGACCGCGGGGCAAACCTCGCCGGAGTCGCCCGGTACATCGTGGGACCGGGCGGTTGGGACACAATCTCGGCAAACCTCGAAATGCTCCCGGGAGGAGCATGGGCCGTGGATCCGACCGAGGTGCAGCCAGGCGTCTGGGACGAACACACGCCCGTACACGTCGAAGGCGATAACGAGCAGTCGTATTTGATGTGCCCGGTCGCCACAATCTCGGCGTGTTTCGTCGACTTCGTTGTCGGCACGGATTGGGTTCGGCTGGGCACTTTCGCCAACGGGCAACGACCGGTGAGCGACATCGATGGCGACGCCGTGCTCGAATTTGCCGGGCACGGTGCATCCGCTCTGACCTAACAGGAAGGCCAGGCTGTTCCCCACGCACCGGAGAGCTCACCTCGGCAATCTGGCCGGCCGCGGAATGCCAGCGCGCGGCCGCGGGTTACAGACATGGACGAAAGGGGTGCCCGTGACGCTCGAGCTACCGACATTTGACTGGATCACCCTGCAAAAACAGGCCGCACGCGAGTTCGGAGCCCGCGTCGCCGCGATCACCGACTGGTCGGCCCCGACGCCCGACACCGAGTGGTGCGTGCGCGACCTTGTCCGTCACATCATCGTGGAGCAGCAGTGGATTCCGCCGCTGCTTGCCGGCCTGTCCGTGCTCGAGGCGAAGCGTTCGATCGCTCCCTTGGGGCCAGATCTGGCAGCGGAGTGGGAAACACACTCCGCACTGGCCGACGCCGCGTGGGCCGCCACTCCCGCCGGGTCACCCGTTAACCTGTCCTACGACACGGTGACGGCATCCGATTACCTGCGCGAACAGGTATCCGACGTGACCATCCACGCCTGGGACCTCGCCAGGGCGACGGGCGCAGATGAGACTCTGGACATACTCCTCGTGGAGGCGGTGTGGACCGTGTTCGAACCGCAAAAGGACACTCTCCAGGCCAGTGGTCTCTTCGCCTCACCGATCGGTCTCGACGACAACGCACCACTGCAGTCGCGGCTCCTGGCCCTCACCGGACGCGACGACCGCCGATAGGGCGCGCTGACACCGGCAGCGGAGCCGCTACCGGGTGATCTTCTCAGCGCCGGCGAGCCGTTGGGCGATGTAGATCGGCACGATGGATACCAGCACGAGCACCACGGCAATGACGTTGACGACGGGTGCCTGGTTGGGACGGAACAGGTTGTCCAGAATCCACAACGGCAGAGTCTTCACGCCGGCGCTCGCGGTGAAGGTCGTCACGATGATCTCGTCGAAGCTGAGCGCGAAGGCGAGGAGACCCCCCGCCAACAGAGCTGAACGCAGTTGCGGGAAGGTCACCAGCCGGAACGTGGTCCAGAGCCCGGCGCCGAGGTCCGCGGACGCATCCTCCAAGTTTGTGCCCAGTCGCCTCAGCCGGGCGATCACGTTGTTGAAGACCGTGACGATGCAGAACGTGGCGTGGGCGACAATNACGGTCGCGATCGACAGTTGGATTCCCAGGATGGTGCGGAAGGCATTGTTCAGAGCGATGCCGGTGATGATTCCAGGCAACGCGATCGGCAGGATCACCAGAAGGCTCACGGCATCCCGGCCAAAGAACACGAACCGCTGCAGGGCCAGCGAGATGAGCGTGCCCAGCAGAAGCGACACCACGGTGGCGATGACGGCGATCTGCACGCTCGTGAGTACAGCATTCAACGCGCCCTCACTGCGAAACGCCTTACCCCACCACTCCAGGGTCAACCCGGGTGGCGGCCAGGTGAGGCTCTTGCTGGTGCTGAACGAGTTCACGAACACGACCATCAGCGGCAGGTAAATCACCAGCAGGGTCAGGGCGGTGATACCGGCCAGGATGCCCCGCGCGGGACGACTCAATCGCATGGCGCTCCCTACAGGTTTTCCAGAGCGCCGGTGCGACGCACGACGGCGAGATAGCCGAAGATGATGACGATCGGGATCAGGGCGATGGCGGCAGCGAGCGGCAGATTGTTGGCTGCTCCCACGTTCGTATACACGAGGTTGCCGAGCATCTGATTCGCGCCACCGACGATGTTCACGGTGATGTAGTCGCCCAGGGACAACGAGAAGCTGAAGATGGAACCGGCGATGATGGCCGGCCAGATCAGCGGCAGCACCACCAGGCGTAGCGTGGCCGTGGTCTTGCCGCCGAGGTCCCCCGAGGCCTCGAGCAGCGAATCGGGAACGCGTTCCAAACCGGCGTAGATGGGCAGGATGACGTAGGGCAGCCACAGGTAGGACAGCGTGATGATGGTGGCCGGAAGCCCGTAGCCGGGTGTGTGACCGCCGAACGGGGACACCAGCCACTCGTAGATGCCATCCTGCGAGAGCACCGACCGCCAGGCGTACGCCTTGACCAGATAGCTCGCCCACAACGGCATCAGCACCGCGATCACCAGAATGCGCTGCCCCCTCGGACCGGCCACCTTGGCCATGTAGAACGCGATCGGGAGGGCGACCACGATGTCGATCACCGTCACGAGCAGGGCAACGCCCACCGTACGGATGGTCACGGTCTGGTACAGCGACCCGGTGAGGACCGTGACGATGTTGTCGAGCGTCCATGTCTGCGAGATGGTGCCGGTGAAGGTGTCGACCGTCCAGAGCGCGGTGATCAGCAGAGCGGCCAGGGCCGCAATGTAGACCAGACCGAGCCAGAACAGCGGCGCGGAGATGAGCAGCGACAGGCGCAGGCGCGGGTGCTTGCTCAGGAAGGCCGACCCGCGCCGGGCGACGGTGTCCCGGCGTTCGGGCACCGCCGCCCCAACTGCGGGCTGAACGGGAGCGTCAACGCTCATCGCTCTCCTCCGCGTTCCGGTTCGACCCGCTAACCCTTGATTTCCTGCCAGGCGGTCGTCCAGGCCGCATAGTCGGTGCACGTGACATTCGTTCGGCCGTCAAGGCATTTCTCGATCGGAGTCGACCAGTACCAGATCTTGGCCGCGTAGGCCTCATCGCCGGCGTGGTAGATCGCGCACTGGTTGGGATCCGTCATGTAGTCGCAGGCCGCCTGATTGGACGGTGCCTCGCCGAAGTACTCGGTGGCCTGGGCATTGGCCTTCGGGCTCGCGATGTAGTTCAACCAGGCGTAGGCACAGTTCGGGTTCTTCGCCTTAGACGCAACCATCCAGGTGTCCGACCAGCCGGTCACACCCTCCTCGGGCACGACAACTTCGGCGGGAGTACCCGAGGCCAGCGAATTACGGATGACCTGCCAGGTGGTGCCGACGACCGAGTCCCCCGTCTCGAACGACTGCACGGACTTGAGGTAATCCGACCAGTATTCGCCGATATTGGCCCGCTGCTGCTTGAGGAGGTCAACAGCCGCGGCGAGTTGGGACTCGTCGAGGGCGTATGGGTTCGTGATGCCTAATTCGGGCTTGTGCGTCATCAGGTACATGGCGGCATCCGCAATGTAGATCGGGGAGTCGTACGCTGTCACCTTGCCCTTGTACTGAGCTGACTTGTCGAAGACGACGTCCCACGACGTTGGCGCCGGGGTGACCGCATCCGTGTTGTACATCAGTAGGTTCGCTCCGTAGCCGTGCGGCACTCCGTAAGAGACGCCGTCGACACTGTTCCAGGCCTGCAATTTCAGGAAATTGTAGACGCCCGCGTAATTGGGGATGAGGTCCGTGTTCACCGGGGCCACATCACCGGCCGCGACCAAGCGCAGCGACGCGTCGCCGGAGGCCGCGACCACGTCATACTCCCCGGTCTTCATGAGGTTGAAGGCCTCGTCGGAGGTACCGTACGTCTTGCTGGTGACCTTGCAGCCCGTCTCGTCCTCGAACGCACTCACCCAGTCGACGGCGGGATCATTGCTGCCATCCTCCACATAGCCGGGCCACGCGAGTATCGAGACCTGTGCCTCATTCGGTCCGAGTTGCGTGGGGGCTTCGCCGGCCCCGGCCCCGCCGCCGGTACCTTCCGTGGTGCCGCAGGCGGTCAGGAGCACAACCGAGACCATAGCCAGGGCAGTCAGCGCCGACACCGTTCGGCGCTTCGTGCGCCGTGCTGAAGTGTGGATCATCGTATTCTCCATTTCAGTTTGCGTGCTTATCCAGTGGGTGCGGCTGTGGTGGGTGCGCTGCCGGATTGTGTGCCGGGTTCGCGTGCCGACATCGCGGATTGCCCGATGATCTGACCGTCGATGTGGCCGGTGACCTGAGACAGCCCGTCAACCGGCTCCGATGCATCCGCCGCGGCGACCGTGGTCGGCTTCTCCAGTGCGACGACATCGCGGTTGTGCCAGCCGATGCTGACCCTGGCTCCGCGCTGGTCTTCGGTCACCCGGTGGGCGTCATTCTGTTCACGTGCGGTGATGCGGAGGCCGGCATCGAGGTCGATGACCAGACGAGTGCTGCTGCCGACGTAAATCACCTCGGCGAGGGTGCCTTGCGCCGTGTGCTCGGTGGCCAGTGCGGCGCCCATTCGGGCGACGCTGATCTTCTCCGGCCGCAGGGCATGGCTGCCACCGCGTCCCAACAGCGCCCACGACAGGGAATCGGTGAGGATGTTCGATGTTCCGACGAAAGCCGCAACGAAGGGCGAGGCCGGATGATCGTAGATCTCCGCCGGAGTACCGAGCTGCTCGATCCGCCCTTGGTTGAAGACGGCGATGCGGTCACTGAGGGTGAGGGCCTCTTCCTGGTCATGCGTGACGAAAATGAAGGTGATCCCGAGTTCGCGCTGGAGCTCCTTGAGTTCGACCTGCATCTGCTCACGGAGCTTGAGGTCGAGGGCGCCCAGCGGCTCGTCAAGCAGCAGGACCTTGGGCCGCACCACTGTGGCACGGGCCAGAGCGACGCGCTGACGCTGGCCACCGGAGAGCTCTCCCGGCTTGCGGTCACCGAAACCACCCAACCGCACGGTCTCCAAGGCGTGCCTGGCCTGAACGTGTCGTTCCCGCCGACCAACGCCGCGCACCCGCAGGCCGTAAGCCACGTTCTCCAGCACGCTCATATGCGGGAAAAGCGCATAGTCCTGGAAAACCGTGTTGACGTCACGATCGAAGGGCGCCCGATCGGTCACATTCCGCCCGAGCAACGACACCGTGCCGGCCGTGGGCCGTTCGAAACCCGCGATCAGGCGCAAGACGGTGGTCTTACCGGAGCCCGACGGACCGAGCATGGAGAAAAACTCGCCCTCAGCGATGTCGAGGTCGATGCCGTCCACGGCGTTGACGGAACCGAAGCTCTTGGTCAACCCGGACAGCCGGATTGCAGGTGGGTCGGCGGTCACGAAACCTCCTTGCCGACTCAGGAGAAATCATCGGGAAACACAGGCACGAAATGAGTGATGGTGTTACAGCGCGGTCACAATGGCCGTTCGAAACATTATGGACCAGATTTGCCGCTGATCACACGAGCCGACACGCCAAGCCCACCCCCACAGTGCGGGCAGGCGGGGGCCTGCAGCATCATTCCCTGATCAACGCCGCTGTTGCCATATCTGCCCCCGGAGACAGGGTCGCACCGTGATAATTCGGCGGTGTGCTACAACACCGACGCCAGGGCCTGGAGGATCGCCGGCACCTCGGTGCGCGTCGTGTAGTCCACGTGCACGTCAGCGAAGCGCACCGTGCCACCGGCGTCAATGATGAGTACGGTCGGGAACGGAATGCCGGCGGTGGAATCAACATTGCTGTCCGCCACGTCGAAGCCCAGCTCGGTGTGGGCAAGCCTCGCCTCAGCACTGGGCTGGGTGACGATTCCCAAGGCGCGAACGAGAGTGTTGGACGGGTCCGAGAGCACCGGGAAATTCAGCTCGCCACCCTGGATCGCGGCGGTCGAACCATCGGGGGTTTGCGGGCTGATCGCAACGAGGGCCACTCCGAGCCGGTCGAGCTCCGGCCGAAGATCGCGCTCGTAACTGCGCAGGGTGATATTGCAGTACGGGCACCAGGCACCGCGATAAAAGACCAGCACCGCGGGCCGGCCGGCCGTGACGCTGAAGAGATCCACCGGTCGGCCGTCGAGACCCACGAGCTGCGCGTCAGCCACTTTGTCGCCGATCGCGATGGCGTCGAGGGGCACCCCGGCGTTCTGGAGCTCCTGCTGCTCCCGATCAAACACGGCCGCGAGATCCGGGCCGATTTGGGCACTGAAACCCTTGTTGAATTCGCCAACCTGTTCGCTGATGCTTGTCGTGGTCAAGACGGTGCCTTCCGTGCGGAGCTACTGGGAAACTCAACGATAGGACACCGCCGAGAGGTGCTGCCGGGGATGCGTCACACGAGGACGCGAGACTCTGGGCGCACGTTCAGAAACCTCAGTTCGCGACTCTCGGTGGCACGTGATTTTCGATCGCTAACGCAGTCCACAGCCGACTTCATCTCAGTGAATGCTGTTTAGAACGTTATTCCAACCAGTGGAATCATATTCCATGCAAACAAAATGGCTGATCAAAAGTTTTTTACACGTCACAACCGAACCGGTGGAGACAGCGATCAGCACTAGGCCGTGGGGGTATCGATAGCGCCGCCATAGCGGCGATTGCGCGAGGCGTACAGTTCGATGGCGTGCCACAGGTCCACACGCGTGAAGTCGGGCCACAGCGTGTCGAGGAACACCATCTCCGCGTAGGCGCTTTGCCAGAGCAGGAAGTTACTCGTGCGCTGCTCCCCCGAGCTGCGCACGAACAGGTCCACGTCGGGCAGATCGCTCGTGTACAGGTGGCGCTGGATGGCCTTCTCGGTGATCCCGGACGGCTTCAAGCGGCCCGCCGCCACCTCCTCGGCCAGCTCACGCACCGCATCCGTTATCTCGGTGCGCCCCCCATAGTTCACGCACATGGTGAGGGTGAGCACGCTGTTGCCTGCCGTGAGCTCCTCCGCGTAGAGCAATTCAGTGATGACGGATGCCCACAACCTCGGCTTGCGTCCCGCCCACCGAATGCGCACGCCCCAATCATTCAGCTGGTCGCGACGACGGTGCAGCACGTCCCGGTTGAATCCCATCAGAAAGCGAACCTCTTCGGGCGATCGCTTCCAATTCTCCGTGGAGAAGGCGTAGACGCTCAGGTGCTTGACGCCCAGCTGAATGGCGCCGGCCACGACGTCGAGCAGAGATGCCTCCCCCGCCTTGTGACCCTCGATGCGGGTGAGGCCTCGTGCATTGGCCCAGCGACCGTTGCCGTCCATCACGATGGCGATGTGCTCGGGAACGGCCTTGGCCGGGATGGCCGGAGGGTAGATCCCGGTCCAGTCCAACGGTTTGAACGGCACGGCATCTTTGTGCGTGTAGGCCGTCCGTGTTCCGGGCTTACGCAGGAAGCTCCGTCGGGTCGGTGCGTTGGAGGGAGTCATCGGGCCACATGCTCCAGGGATCGCAGCCCTCTTCCGAGGTGCCACTGCGTGTAGGCCGCAACAATGCCACCGGCCTGAGCCTGCGTCTTGGCGGGTGTCGACTGCGCCTGCGCCCAATCTCCGGTGAGCAACGAACTGAGCAGGGTGATGGTGGCACGGTCGAGCCGAGGGGACCCCGGGGCCGCACACGAGTCACACACGACTCCGCCCAGCTGCACCACAATGGCCGAATGATCGCCCACAGCTCCGCAGCGGGCACAGTCCTGAAAGCTCGGCGCCCAGCCCGCCATGGACACGGCACGCAGCAGGTAGGAGTCCAGGGTGAGACTGGCGCCATGTTCACTGCGCGACAGAGACCGCAGGGCGCCCACCAGAAGAAGGTATTGCTGGAGGGAACCCTCGGATTCGGTGAGCTTATCGGCCGTTTCCACCATGACACTCGCCGCGGTGTAGCTGTCGTAGTCTGCCGTGATCAGCGCCCCATAGGACCCGAGAGATTCGGCCTGGGTGATGATGTCCAGCGAACGGCCCTCATACAACTGCACATCAGCCACCATGAACGGTTCGAGCCGCGCTCCGAATTTAGATCCGGTGCGACGCACACCCTTGGCCACTGCCCGCACTTTGCCGTGCGCACGGGTGAGCAAAGTGACGATGCGGTCCGCTTCACCCAGCTTGTGGGTTCGCAGCACGACGGCTTCATCTCGGTAGACAGGCACACTTGATTCTCCCACTTCTGACTCTGGTATTTCACGCCGACCCGGGCCAGACTGAACGTGTCATTTTCTTGTGGTGTGGAGGTCACTAATGAAACAGATTCCGAGTGCTATGCCCGACGTTATGCCCGTGCTGTCACGAGGCAAACATCGCAATCCGAAAAGCGGCGGCTGCTTCATGGAATTCGCCTCGTACCTGGCCGGGGAGTCATGGAGCGATCACCCGGCGTGCACCCATCCCGTGCTGGCGTCACTGGCCCGAATGGTCAATGACTGTACGTCTGATGATGGCCGGTCACGGCTGACGGAGTTGATCCCGTCGGTCATCGGGCTGCGTGGCGACGATCCCCGGGTCGAAGTGCTCGTCTCCCTGCGCGCGGCGGCGACCGCATTCCCCGCGGTGAGCCTGGAGCGTCAACGCGCCTTGGCCGTGGGCCTGCTCTCCTGCCAGCGCAATCTGGCTCTTCTTCACGCCACCACTCCGGAAACGGAAGCGCTGGTACGAACATCCTTCGATCAGGCACCGAATGCAGAGCGCTGGGCGAGGGACTTTACCGCGTCCGTTCGATCATGGACGCACACCACGTTCACGCCGCGCTCAGCAGATTCGATCCTGCGGGTGTCGGTGCAGGGGATCGCCGAAGCGTGCATCGATGATCCGGATGCGCTCCTTCATTCGCTCCTCGCGAAGGCCATCAGCGATTCCGCCACCGTGTTGACCGTCGGCGAACCCGCCCCGGAACGTGCCGCCGCGGCGCGCCCGTCCCCACGGCAATCCGTGCGAACCCGCCGCTGAAAATACCCCCGCCCACATGGGTGTGCTCCGGCACCCTCGACCGAGGTTCCGGAGCACACCGTGCACGTGACAGCGGTGGGTCAGACCGTGCTCAGTTGACGATCGCCGACCTCGAAGCGGATGCCGCGATTGACTGCCGACACGATCGACTTGAGGGATGCGGTGGAAATGTCCCCGTCGATGCCCACGCCCCAGAACCGTTTGCCGTTGACATCGAGTTCCACGTAGGCGGCGGCCAAGGCATCGCCACCGGCCGACAGCGCGTGCTCCACGTAGTCATACAGCGTGATCTGGATACCACGCTCGGCCATAACGGCGAGGAAGGCGTTGATGGGACCATTGCCCCGGCCCGTGGCGTTGGCCACCGTTTCGCCGTCACGGAGGTCCACGATGAGGTCCACATGACCGGCCAGGTCGCTGGCTGTTCGGGTCGAGAAGAGTTCGAACCGACCCCACTTGGCATCCGGCGTCTTCACGCTGGCGGGCAGGTACTCGTCGGTGAAGATGTCCCAGATCTGCGCACTGGTGACCTCGCCGCCCTCCGTGTCGGTCTTGGACTGCACGACTCCGGAGAATTCGATCTGGAGTTTGCGCGGCAGGTCCAGCGAGTGGTCCGTCTTGAGCAGGTAGGCCACGCCGCCCTTGCCCGACTGAGAGTTGACCCGAATGACCGCCTCATAGCTGCGACCCAGGTCTTTGGGATCGATCGGCAGGTACGGAACCGCCCACACCAGGTCGGCCACCGAGCAGCCCTGCTTCGCCGCATCCGCATCCATGGCTTCGAAACCCTTTTTGATGGCGTCCTGATGCGAGCCGCTGAAAGCGGTGAAGACGAGGTCGCCGGCCCAGGGGCTGCGCTCCGGAACCGGCAGCTGGTTGCAGTACTCGGCGGTGCGCTTGATCTCATCGATGTTGCTGAAATCGATCTGCGGGTCGATTCCCTGAGTGAACAGGTTCACGCCGAGCGCGACCAGGTCGACATTGCCCGTGCGCTCCCCGTTGCCGAAGAGGCAGCCTTCGATCCGGTCGGCACCGGCCAGGTACCCCAGCTCCGCAGCCGCGATCGCGGTGCCGCGGTCATTGTGCGGGTGCAGCGAGAGAATGACGTTCTCGCGGTGGGCGAGGTGGCGCGACATCCACTCGATGGAGTCGGCGTAGACGTTCGGGGTGGCCATTTCCACGGTCGCGGGCAGGTTGATGATGACCTTGCGCTCTGGTGTCGGTTCGAAAATCTCGATCACCTGGTTGGAAACATCCACGGCGAAGTCGAGTTCGGTTCCGGTGAAACTCTCCGGTGAATACTCGTAGTACACCGTGGTGCCCGGAACGGTTGCTTCCATGGCACGACAGGTGCGGGCTCCGAACAGGGCCAGATCGATGATGCCCTGCTTGTCCTCACGGAAAACCACCTCGCGCTGCAGCACGCTCGTGGAGTTGTACAGGTGCACGATGGCTTGCTTGGCGCCTTTGATCGACTCGTAGGTGCGCTTGATCAGCGTCTCACGGGCTTGGGTGAGTACCTGGANGGTGACGTCGTCGGGGATGGCATCCTCTTCGATGAGGCTGCGCACGAAATCAAAGTCGGTTTGACTGGCGGACGGGAAGCCCACCTCGATCTCCTTGTACCCGATGCGCACAAGCAGGTCGAACATGATGCGTTTGCGCTCCGGGCTCATCGGATCGATGAGGGCCTGGTTTCCGTCGCGGAGGTCGACGGCACACCATCGAGGCGCAACCTCAATGTGCTTGGACGGCCACGTGCGGTCGACGAGGTCGATACCGAACTGCTCGTGATACGGGCGGTAGCGGTGAACCGGCAGGTTGGATGCGGTCTGGTTATTCTTCATGATCTGTGATCCCCTCAAGAGTGTCAGCAGCCAACGACAAACGCCGCGACGAGGGAGGCCTCAGATTAGGACTCGTCGCGGCAGCTAAGGAGGAGCAGACCGTACAGCACGTTTTCAGGCTAGCACCGTTTGCCACCGTCAGCTCCCCCTCGTGGCCGATCATCAGCCAGACCCCGGGTCAGAAGCCGAGTCGTCCCAATTGCTTGGGGTCGCGCTGCCATTCCTTGGCGACCTTGACCCGCAGGGACAGGAACACCCGTTTGCCCACGAGCGGTTCGATTTCCTTGCGCGCTCGCATACCGACGTCTTTCAGACGACTGCCGGACTTTCCGATGATAATGCCCTTCTGGCTGTCGCGTTCAACGAAGAGATTGGCGTAGATTTCGACCAATTCCTGATCGTCTCGTTCGATGATGTCGTCGATGGTGACCGCGATGGAGTGCGGGAGCTCATCGGTCACACCCTCGAGCGCGGCTTCGCGAATGTACTCCGAGATGCGCGACTCCAGGGTCTCGTCGGTGACGGTGTCTGCCGGGTAGAGCGGGGCATCCGAGGTGGGCAGTAACCGCAGAAGTTCCACGGCGAGGGTATCGAGCTGGATGCGACTGGTGGCGGAGATCGGCACGATCGCTTCCCAGTCCCGGAGCTGCGAAACCGCCAACAGCTGGTTGGCGACGTTGGTCTTGGACGATGCGTCGATCTTGGTGACAATGGCCACCTTCCGGGCTCGCGGGAAGGCGTCAAGCTGCTCGTTGATGAACTTGTCGCCCGGGCCGATCGGTTCGTTGGCGGGAATGCACAGCCCGATGACGTCCACGCCGGAGAGAGTTGCCGTGACCAGGCTGTTCAGGCGCTCACCGAGCAGCGTGCGCGGCTTGTGGATGCCGGGGGTGTCCACCAGGATCAACTGGCCGTTCTTCTGGTGCACAATTCCGCGAATCGCGCGGCGAGTGGTCTGCGGCTTCGACGACGTGATCGCAACCTTTTCACCGACCAGGGCGTTGGTCAGGGTTGACTTGCCGACGTTGGGGCGTCCCACGAACGAAACGAATCCGGCACGGTACACTTCCGCCCGGTTTTCATTTGTGTTGGTCATGGCCATTCGCTCCTTCATCCTGCGACATTCCAAGGAATGCCGTTTGCGCATCAATCAATGCTTCGTCTCGTTCCACCAGCACTGTGCTGATGCGCTTTCGCCGACCCTCAGTTCGTTCTGCGGTGAGGATCAATCCGCTGACCGTGGCAACCGATCCGGCAACCGGAAGGCGGCCCAGGGCCTTGGCCAGAAGCCCGCCCACGGAGTCGACATCGTCGTCATCGAGCTCAAGGTCAAACAATTCTCCCAGTTCATCGACCGGAAGCCGTGCACTGACACGAAAATGGCCGTCACCGAGGTCTTCGACCTCGATGGATTCCCGATCGTATTCATCAGAAATATCGCCCACAAGCTCCTCGATCAGGTCTTCAAGCGTGACCAATCCGGCGATGCCGCCGTACTCGTCGATGACCATGACCAGGTGGTTGGACTCGGCCTGCATCTGCCGCAGTGTCGCATCGGCTTTCTTGGACTCGGGCACGAACACGGCCGGGCGGGCCAGCTCGGCAACGGTCAGCGAATCCGCATCGACCGCCCGCTCATAGACGAGTCGAGCCACATCACGCAGGTACAGGATGCCGGTGACATCGTCGACCTCACCGTCGAGCACGGGCACGCGCGACGTTCCGGTGCTCAGGAACAGGCCCATAGCCGCGTCGATGCTGGCGGTGGCCTCGATGGTGATCATGTCGGTGCGGGGAATCATGACTTCGCGCACCACCGTCTCATTGAATTCAAAGATCGAGTGGATCAATTCGCGATCCGCTTCCTCGATCACGTCGAGTTCCGTGGCCTCGTCCACCATGCTGAGGAGCTGGTCCTCCGACGTGAACGTGGCCAGCCGGGTTCTGCCGGGCGTGACCCGGTTGCCGAGGGCCACCAGGGCGTTTGCGATGGGACCGAGCAGCACCCGCACAAAGTGCACGAGCAGGGCGTTCGACTGCAGGAGATTAACCGGATGCGCGCGTCCCACGCTGCGGGGACTCGCTCCAACCAGAACGAAAGACACCGCCGTCATAATGAAAGCCGACAGCAGGAGTGCGAACCAGAGCTGTTCGATGGTTCGGGCGAAGACGAGGGTCACCAAAACGGCTGCCGTCGTCTCCGCGATGATGCGCATGAAGTTGATGGCGTTCAGGTGCGCCCCGGTATCTGCCGAGATCGCGCGGAGTGAGCGTTTTGCCCGAGACGAATCCGCCAGTCCGGCGATGTCAGCCCGGGACTGGGCCGTGATGGCCGCGTCGACGGCCGCCATCAGGCCGGCGAAGGCGATCAGAATGATCGCCGCCGCCAGGAACCAACCGATGAGCATCAGTCGCGCTGTCGTTCCTGCATGGTGAACCCCACCAGGATGTCGCGTTGGATGCCGAACATTTCCTTCTCTTCGTCGGGTTCCGCGTGGTCGAATCCGAGCAGGTGCAGGATTCCGTGTGTCGTCAGGAGGAGGAGTTCGTCGAGGGTGCTGTGACCGGCCGTCTCCGCCTGGGACTGGGCCACCTGGGGGCACAAGACGATGTCGCCGAGCAGTCCCGGCGGCGTCTCGGCATCCTCGGTACCCGGACGCAACTCATCCATCGGGAAGCTCAGAACGTCGGTCGGTCCGGGTTCGTCCATCCACTGCACGTGAAGCTGCTCCATGGCGCCTTCGTCCACGAGCACGATCGCCAGTTCGGCGTCGGCGTGCACGTGCATGGTGTCGAGCGCGAANGCTGACAACCGTGCGATGGTGGCTTCGTCGACCTCAATGCCTGACTCGTTGTTTATTTCAATACTCAACTGTGACTCCGTTTCGGAAGGCGGTCCCGCGGACCACCCGAGCGTTGGGGGCCGCGGGCCGCGAAGTCGCGGGCCTCGGCGGTTTCGTGGCGCAGGGCCTGCTTCTGCGCGTCATATTCGGTATACGCGTCCACGATGCGACCGACAAGGGTGTGGCGAACGACATCGGCGCTGGTGAGATAGGAGAAGTGGATGTCCTCGACCTCGTCGAGCACCCGCGTGACGAGCTTCAGTCCGCTGGCCCCGGCCGGCAGGTCGATCTGCGTCACGTCGCCGGTGACCACCATCTTTGACCCGAAGCCGAGCCGCGTCAGGAACATCTTCATCTGCTCGGGCGTCGTATTCTGCGCCTCGTCCAGCACCACGAAGGCCGAATTAAGGGTGCGGCCGCGCATGTAGGCCAGCGGCGCAACTTCGATGGTTCCGGAGGCGAGCAGCTTGGGAATCAATTCGGGGTCGAGCATCTCGCCGAGGGCGTCATACAGCGGCCGAAGATAGGGGTCGATTTTGTCGGTGAGCGTTCCGGGCAGGAACCCCAGGCGTTCTCCGGCCTCCACCGCCGGCCGGGTCAGAATGATGCGCTCGACCTCCTTGTTCTGCAGGGCGCGCACCGCCTTCGCCATGGCGAGGTAGGTCTTGCCGGTTCCGGCCGGACCGATACCGAACACGATGGTGTTTGAATCGATGGCGTCCACGTACTCTTTCTGGCCCATCGACTTGGCCCGCACGCTCTTTCCGCGCGCCGTCAGAATGGGTGCACCGAGCAGTTGTGACGGACTGGTCACGCCGGGCACCGTCATCATGCGGGCGGATGACGTGATCTGGGCCTCGCCGAGGTCCTGCCCCTCCACGATCATGTGCTGCAGTTCTTCGATCAGGCTGCGAACCGCCTCCACCTCGTCGGGCAGCCCCACGAGCGTGACGTCGTTGCCGCGCACGTGAACGCTGACCTTCGGATACTGCTTCTCAATGGTGGACAGGTACCGGTCCTCAGGCCCCAGCAGGCGCACCATGGCAATGCCATCAACGTGCAGGCGCAGTTCCCGCATGGGTGGATTCCCGGACTGCTCAGAGGGCACCAAGGGAACCCTCCTGCAGAAGGTCAGCTGTCGATTCCGCAACCCCGAGGAGATGCGCGTGAACGTGGAAGACTGTTTGCCCCGACGCGGCACCGGTGTTGAAGACCAGCCGAAACTGTCCGTTCGTGCGTTCGTCGGCGAGGGATCGGGCCACGCTCACCAGATCCGCCAGCAGTTGGGGGTCGCCCGCGGCCAATTCGACCACGTTGCGGTATTGCGGATCCTTCGTGGTGATCACGAGATGGACCGGTGCCTGCGGCGCGATATCCTCGAACGCAATGACACGGTCGGTCTCTGCAACGATCGTCGCCGGAATGTCACGCGCGATGATGCGGCTGAAAATGGACGGTTCTGCGCCGAGAGGAGACATGCTCCTATCTTAAGCGCGACTACCACCGACCGAGGGTCGCATTGAGAATTGCCAGAGCGGCCGGACCGGCGGTAGACGTTCGCAGCACGGTGTCGCCGAGCCGAACCGTCGTCGCTCCCGCACCCTGCAGGGCGTCAAGCTCCGCCGGGGCGATGCCGCCTTCGGGCCCCACGACGAGCAAAATATCACGGTCGTCATCCGGGGCCGAAATCTGCGTCAGCCTCACATCCGCGGTGGGTTCCAACAGCAGCATGCGCGTAGTGCCCGCGAGCCCGACGAGCTGCTTGGTGGTGCGCACTGCGCCGACCTCCGGCAACCAGGCCCGGATGGACTGCTTACTGGCCTCCCGCACGATGCTTGACCAGCGCTCGTGCCCCTTGGCGATCTTGGGTCCTTCCCACCGCGACACGGATCGTGACGCGGCCCAGGGAATGACGCCGTCGATGCCGAGCTCCGTGGCTGCCTGCACAGCCATTTCGTCGCGGTCCCCCTTGGCCAGCGCCTGAACGAGGCGGATGCGCGGGGCTGGTGCCTCCGCCTCGGTGGCCGTCTCTACCAGCAGCGTGAACTCGGCCGGGTCGGCGGTCACGATGGTTCCGTGCACGATGAGTCCGGCACCGTTTCCGACAAGGAGCCGCTCCCCCACGCGGATACGGCTCACCGTCACGGCATGCCTGGCCTCCGCACCCGTCACGCTCACGATGGAGCCCGGAGGGCAGGCGTCGGCCCGGAGCGCCGGAGCAAGGTAGAAATTAGCCACTGGTCGGTCCTGCTTCCGTCTCAGCCCAGGAAGCGATCGCGCAGTTTCGCGAACAGGCCCTGCTGGTAATGGCTCAGAGTCGGCGCCGGGGCGGTGTGCCGGGCAGCGAACTGCTCGATCAGATCGCGCTGCTTGTGATCGAGCCGGGTGGGAGTGATGACCTGGATGCCGATCTTGAGGTCGCCACGGCCGCTACCACGCAGTTTCGTGACGCCGCGATCCTTGATCGTCAGAATCTCGGAGCTTTGCACGCCGGCGCGAAGCTCCACCTCAACGTCTCCGTCGAGCGCCTTGAGCGTCGTGGTCGTGCCCAGAATGGCGTCCGTCATCGGCACCTCGAGCGAGCACATCAGGTCATCACCGTCACGGCTGAACACGTCGTGATGGCGTACCTTCATCTCCAGGTACAAGTCCCCGTTGGGGCCGCCGGCCGGGCCGACCTCGCCGCTTCCAGGCATCTGCAGGCGCAGACCGGTGTCGACACCGGCCGGCACGTCCACGGGCACCTTGCGGCGCGCACGCACCCGGCCCTGTCCGGAGCAGGTGGTGCACGGCGTGGCAATGATCGTGCCATAGCCGCGGCACGAACCGCAGGGGCTGCTCGTCATCACGTTTCCGAGCAATGACCGAACGGCGCGCTGAATGCTGCCGGTTCCGCGGCAAATGTCGCAGGTGACCGGAGAGGTGCCCGGCTGGCAGCAAGAGCCCTTGCAGGTCTCGCAGAGGATTGCGGTGTCAACCTCCAGATCGCGGTGCGTTCCAAAAATCACCTCGGCCAGGTCCAGTTCGACGCGAATCAGGGCATCCTGTCCGCGTTCCCGCCGCGATCGCGGACCGCGCGTCGAGCCGCCGCCACCGCCGAAGAACGTCTCGAAGATGTCGCCGAAGTTGCCGAAGTTCTGGCCATTGCCACCGCCGCCCTGACCGCCCTGGTCATATTTCTGACGCTGCTTGGCATCGCTCAGCACGTCGTAGGCATGCGTGACGCTCTTGAACTTCTCCGACGCGTCAGCTCCGGGATTGACGTCGGGGTGCAGTTGGCGNGCGAGGCGTCGGTAAGCCTTCTTGATCTCGTCGGTGGTCGCTTCACGGCTCACGCCGAGGACTTCGTAGTGGTCAGCCAAAGGTGGCTCTCCTTGATGATCTGTTGAAATTGCTCTGATTGATAAAACGAAAAAGCAGGGGTCAGCCCTCGTCCAGGATCCGTGACAGGTAACGGGCCACAGCCCGAACCGCCGCCATGTTGTTGGAATAGTCCATACGAGTCGGGCCCAGAACTCCGAGCCGCGCGAGATTGCCGTTGGCAGAGTATCCACTGGTCAGCACGGATGTCTCCGCGAGACCGAACGGCGCATTTTCCCGGCCGATGCTGACCGAGACCCCGTGTTGGTCGGTGGCCATCTCGCCGAAAAGCCGNAGNAGTACNACCTGCTCTTCGATCGCTTCCAGCACCGGGTAGATACTGCCGGTGAAGTCTTCCTCCGTGCGAACGAGATTGGCGGCGCCGGCCATGACCAACTTGTTGTGCCGGTTCGCGCCCACCTGCTCGCGCAGCGTGCTCGTGATCAGATCCACGACCTCATGCAGCTCGGGCAGATCGATGCGCAGCGGGGCACCGGGGCCGGTGAGAGCCGCCGGCCCTGCTTCCAGCACCGCCGCCGCATCAGCCATGCTCAGCCCGACGATGGCACCGGTCAGTTTCACCCGCACGTCGCCGAGTGTCGCCTCGTCGACGGACCGAGGAAGGTCGATCACTCTTTGTTCGACGGCGCCGGAGTCGGTGATGAGAACGGACAGCACCCGGGTATCGGTGAGTGGTACCAATTCGATGTGGCGGACCTTGGAACGGGACAGCGAGGGATACTGCACCAGCGCCACCTGATGGGTGAGCTGGGACAGCAACCGCACACTGCGAACAAGCACCTCGTCGAGATCGGCCGCGTGTCCGAGAAACGTTTCGATGGCCTGCCGCTGCGCCGCCGACAGTGGGCGCAGGTCGGCCAGGTGATCGACAAAAACGCGATAACCCTTGTCAGTGGGAATGCGACCTGACGACGTGTGCGGTGCGGCGATGAGTTCCTCTTCTTCGAGGAGCGCCATGTCATTGCGGATCGTGGCGGCCGACACACCGAAGGCATGGCGATCAACAATGGATTTAGATCCGACAGGCTCCCGGGACGCCACGTAGTCCTGCACGATCACGCGCAGCACGTCCAGACCACGATCGGAAACCATCTGGATCGCCTTCCTGTTGTTATCTGCTCATTCTCGTCTGCCCGGATGTGACTGGGCTGGCACTCGCATCGGATGAGTGCNAATCATATCGCGACCCGGTCCAGATCACCCATTGCCCCCGCACGGGGGTGGCGGTACCGTGTCCATGTCAGCGGTCACCAACCCGTTCATTTGAAAGGCATGATCATGAGCGATCCAAACGCACAGGCCCCGCAGGAACCGAATTCCGGTCCCGGCCAGCAGCCGTCCTACCAATCCGTGGCGGCCGCCCCTCTCACCGCCGCCGAAGACCAACAGTGGGCATCATGGGCGCATCTGGGGGGAATTCTGTGGTTCCTCCCGTCCCTCATCATCTGGCTGGTCTTCCGGGACCGCGGGCAGCGTACCGATGTGGAAGCGAAGGAAGCCCTGAACTTTCAAATCACATTCCTGATCGTCTACTTCGCCGTGTTCTTCGTCGGCACGTTTCTGGCGATCGTGACATTCGGAATCGGTTTGCTGGTCTCCTTCCTCGGTTTCGCCCTCTGGGTTGCGAACGTGGTCTTCTCGATCATCGGATTCACNACGGTCAAGGCCGGCGGCAGCTATCGNTACCCGATTTCCCTCCGGTTGATCAAGTAGGCCCCGAGTATCTCCAGCGGGCGAAGGGTTCGACNGCTACTGTGGACGAGTCGGTACGGCCGCGACAGGCCCTCCGGTAACCCGATCAAGGAGACCGAATGTCCGACTCAACTCAGCCGCCGTCCAACCCCTACCAGTCGCCGGTGACTCCGCTGAGTCCNGCTGACGAGAAGCTCTGGGCCACNCTCATCCACGTGGGNGGAATCTTCCTGTACTTCATTCCCGCTCTGGTGGGCTATCTGCTGTTGAAGGACCGAGGGCCGTTCATCCGCGCCCACAGCGCCACAGCTCTGAATTTTCAGATCACGATTGCCATCGGATATGTTGTGTCACTTGTGCTGACGGCCATCTTCATCGGCTACCTCACGCTCGGCATCGTGTGGATTCTCGCGGTGGTCTTCAGCATCATCGCCGCGCTCGCCGCAAATCGTGGTGAGGGCTACACCTATCCGCTCGCTTTCCGATTTGTCAGCTGACACTCGCAGGGAGTGGGGCTGAGGCCTCGCTCACTCCGTGATCCGGCGCACCACGGCGTCGGCGAGCAGCCGCCCCTTGAGCGTGAGCTCAATCGATCCGGACAGGGCTGCTCGCGGGTTGATGAGCTCGTCGGCGATCAAACCGGCCACCTCGTGTCGACCGGCGCCCGACAACGAGGCTATGGGGATTCCGGTACGGATGCGGCTGAGCAGCAGAATCCGCTCGAGCTCCCGAGTGGCATCATCGAGGGTTTCCCGGCCGGCAGCCGGCGAGACGCCGGACAGCACCCGTTCCGCATAGGCGGCCGGATGCTTGACATTCCACCACCGCACACCTCCGACGTGGCTGTGCGCGCCCGGGCCCACGCCCCACCAATCCTGGCTGCGCCAGTAGGAGAGGTTGTGGCGGGACTCATGCGCAGCGTCTCTCGCCCAGTTGCTGACCTCATACCAGTGGTATCCGCCCGCACCGAGCAGCTCGTCGGCCAGTTCGTAGAATTCAGCCTGGTCATCGTCGTTGGTGGGCACCACGTCTCCGCGGCGGATCTGTCGGGCCAGCTTGGTTCCGTCTTCCACAATGAGCGAGTACGCGCTCACGTGGTCCGGCGCCTGAGCCAGTGCGTGCTCCAGGCTGGCGCGCCAGTCGTGAATGGTCTCCCCGGGCGTGCCATAAATGAGGTCGAGGCTCACATCGAGTCCGGCGTCACGAGCCCATTTCACAACCAGGGGAACCCGTTCGGGGTCATGGGTGCGCTCCAGGGTTGCCAGAACGCGAGGAACCGCCGACTGCATACCGAAGGAAACCCGGGTGAAACCGGCTTCCTTGAGAGAAACCAGATACGCCGCGTCGACGGAATCCGGGTTGGCTTCCGTGGTCACCTCGGCGCCGTCGGCGATGGCCCACTCGGACCCGATCGCATGCAGCATCTTGGCCAGATCCGTCACCGGCAGCAGCGTCGGCGTGCCGCCACCGAAGAAGACCGTGGAAACGGCCCGGGCAGGCAACCCTGATTCGCGCAGGACTCGACCGGCAGACTGGACCTCGAGAACAGCCTGGCTTGCGTAATCGCTCTGCTTGACCCCCCGCAGTTCCGTTGCGGTGTACGTATTGAAATCGCAGTACCCGCACCGCACCTTGCAGAACGGCACGTGAAGGTAGACCCCGAAGTCGCGCTCAAGCGCGCCGACAGATGCCGACGCGGGCAGGAGGCCGTCAGACGGGGCAGGATCGCCGAGGGGAAGTGCACCGGCCACTGTTTACAACACCCCGACCGGATGCAGCGACCGCAGGTACCGGCGTGTGAAACGTTCCTGTTGAAAGCGCAGGTAGGGCGAAGCCAGCCGGTAATACCAGGTGCTCGGCCGGGAGAACGAGCGCAGGGTGAACCACACCGAATCATCCTCTCGCATGTCCAGAATGAACGACTCCTCACCGCTTGCCGGATGGCCCGTCATNGTTCCNTAAGCGAAACCNACCCGGTGCGCCTCGGCGATCACATAGACCACGCGCACCGGCGCCTTGACGACGACCGGCCCCACCTTGATTTCCAGCTGGGCGGTCATGCCGTTGACGATGTACGGGGTTCCGTCCTCGGCAAACGTTGATTCACCGGACGCCGGCCGGGGCAGCACGGGCGTGCCATCGGCGGCGAACTCCACGGGCGTGTACTGCACGCCGGTTCCGGTCTTGAGATCGGTGACGTTCATGCCGCTCTGGCGCTGCACCCCCCAGGTCATCAGAAGCTTGGACGCCGCCTCGAACCGTTCGTCACCGCTGCCCAACCGCACGCTGCGTTCCATGGGGCGATGCCCCTTCGGCGGGTACTGCAGCAGGTCTGCCGCGAGGGTGCCGCCGATGGCGCCGTAGGTCACGGCAGCATCGGTGAAGGTCGAACGACGCATGCGTCTACTTCTTCTCTTTCTTCGGGGGTTCGTCGCCGGAGAGAGCGGCGATGAAGGCTTCCTGGGGAACCTCCACGCGGCCGACCATCTTCATGCGCTTCTTACCTTCTTTTTGCTTTTCAAGCAGTTTGCGCTTGCGGGAAATATCGCCGCCGTAGCATTTGGCCAGCACGTCCTTGCGGATGGCGCTGATCGATTCCCGGGCGATGATCCGTGCACCGATCGCGGCCTGAATNGGCACATCGAACTGCTGACGGGGAATCAGCTTGCGCAGCCGGCCCGTCATCAGCACCCCGTAGTCATAGGCNTTNTCNCGGTGCACGATCGCGCTGAACGCATCGACCTGCTCGCCCTGCAGCAGAATATCCACCTTCACCAAGTCCGCTTCCTGCGAACCGGTGGGCTCGTAATCGAGCGAGCCGTAACCGGCCGTTCGGCTCTTAAGATTGTCGAAGAAGTCGAACACGATCTCACCCAGCGGCATCGTGTACCGGATCTCCACCCGGTCCTCACCGAGGTAGTCCATGCCGAGCAGCGTGCCACGGCGGCTCTGGCAGAGTTCCATGATGACACCCACGTAATCCTTGGGAGCGAGGATCGCCGCCTTCACGATGGGTTCCTCGACCTTGGCNATCTTGCCGTTCGGGAACTCGCTCGGGTTGGTNACCGTGACGGTCTTCTTGTCGTCCGTGGTCACCTCGTACGGCACGCTCGGCGCGGTCGTGATGAGATCGAGGCCGAACTCGCGCTCCAACCGTTCCGTAATGATCTCCAGGTGAAGCAGGCCCAGGAATCCGCAGCGAAAACCGAACCCGAGCGCAACGGATGTCTCCGGCTCGTACCCGAGGGAGGCATCCGAGAGCTTGAGCTTGTCGAGCGCTTCACGCAGGGCCGGGTAATCGCTTCCGTCAAGGGGATAGAGGCCGGAGAACACCATGGGCTGGGGCTCGGTGTAGCCAGGAAGAGCCTGCGTGGCCGGACGGGTTGCGGTTGTGACGGTGTCACCGACCTTCGACTGGCGAACGTCCTTCACTCCGGTGATGAGGTAACCGACCTCGCCGACGCCCAAGCCCTTCTTGCTGATGGTGGGCTCGGGAGAAATCACGCCGATTTCGAGGATCTCGTGTGTGGCCCGCGTCGACATCATCTGGATCTTCTCGCGCGGGCCGAGGTTGCCGTCGATCATGCGCACATAGGTGACGACACCGCGGTAGCTGTCGTAGACCGAGTCGAAGATCATGGCACGCGTGGGTGCGTTAGGGTCTCCGAGCGGCGCGGGAATAGACCGGGTGGCCAGATCGAGGAGCTCAGACACTCCCGCGCCGGTCTTGCCCGACACCCGCAGCACGTCTTCGGGCTTGCCGCCGATCAGGCTGGCCAGCTCGCGGGCATACTTGTCCGGGTCCGCAGCCGGCAGGTCGATCTTGTTGAGCACCGGAATGATGGTGAGGTCGTTCTCCAAGGCCAGGTACAGGTTGGCCAGTGTTTGCGCTTCGATCCCCTGCGCGGCATCGACCAGCAGAATGGCGCCTTCGCACGCGGCCAGGCTCCGGGAAACCTCGTAGGTGAAGTCGACGTGACCGGGGGTGTCGATCATATTCAGGGCATAGGTCTGCCCGTCGAGTTCCCAGGGCATGCGCACGGCCTGGCTCTTGATCGTGATGCCGCGCTCGCGCTCGATGTCCATCCGGTCCAGGTACTGCGCCCGCATCGACCGGTCGTCCACGACGCCGGTGATCTGCAGCATCCGGTCGGCCAGCGTCGACTTGCCGTGGTCGATGTGGGCAATGATGCAGAAGTTGCGGATGAACTCGGGCGGCGTGGCCGCAGGTTCAAGCGCCTGAAGGGCTCTCGGTGACATAATCCTTTCATTCTTCCATGCCCGTGCGCGGCGCGGGTACGCGCCGCGCACACCTGCCGCTAGGA
>JGI24770J26754_10000759_pt1 | contig 23453 bp, 24 predicted proteins | sample LakOneMetagenome_FD_26754 | JGI IMG/M metagenome (IMG submission 26754) | reverse complement strand
CCCGGCGATATGTACATCATTGAAAGCGGGAAGATGCATGGCGTAGGCAATGCATCTGATAAGCCATGCAGTTATTTTGCATTCAAGTGGAGGTAACAAACTAATCCTTTTCGATCCATAAAACGGAGTTGCCGGTTTTGTATTCATTCTGTTCCCACAGTTTATTGGCAGGATCAAGTATCCATTTTCCATCCACAACAAATTTATACCGNCACTTGCCTTTGTTGAGGTGTGCTTTGAACACCCACTCATCGCCTTCCCTTTTCATCTGGAAGGAAGCCGGGTTCCAGTTATTGATGTCGCCGGAAAGGCAGACCTTTCGGGCATTTTCAAAACCTTTTAGCCGGAACGTAAAATTGGGCTGTATCACCAGCACCAGGTTATTCTTCGTANTGGAATCAGCAGAAAGTTTGCCATCGATCTTCAACCGGTACTCATAATTACCCGGCCCGATGGTATAGGGAAGTTCCCAGCCGGTAGCTGTTTTATTCATGAAGAGTTCATTCTCTTTCCAGTTATTGAACGAACCCAGCAACACCACTTTCTTTGCATCAAGATACCCGTCTAATTTAAAAAGGTAAGGTTTACCAATGCGTATCACCGAATTAAATTCATTAAACTCATTCGGCACTTTATCATTATTAGCCGGATCGGCAAACCAGATTCCGTCTGCAACAAAGCGATAGGTATGTGTTCCTTCAGATAAATAAACAGGCAACGCCCAGCCTGTTGCGGTGCGTAACATAAGCAGGTTCCTGTCACGCCATTCATTAAAACTGCCGGCGAGGTAAACTTTTTTAGCATTGGTATATCCTTCCAGGCTGAACGTATGATTTGTTTTATAATAAACCGAGTTATCATTACCCATGCCGTCATTCTCCACGTTTGCATTGTCCCGGTCTACCGACCAGTTTCCATCTATAACGAATTTGTATAAATATTTTCCAGCAACCAGCTTTACATTGGCTATCCAGCCGCTGTCTGTTTTTGTCATAGGCAGTGCGCCCATTTGCCAGTTTGTGAAACTACCTGCCAGCAATACTTTGCCGGCATTTGTATTTCCCCTCAGAAAGAAAACAACAACGGAGTCCGTTACATCAAAAGGAGCTTTATTCTTAAACCGGTTGTAGCCAAAATGAACCTGCGCCATTGGCACTGCATCGATACTTTTTTGTGTAAAGACTATTTTATCGCCAACATTGTTCATATTGTCTGCACTGAACAATGGCTTGCTGATAANGAACACTTCTTTATTATCAATATCAACCTTCCAACCCTGTTTCGTCAATGAATCGGTTGCTCCNGTGCTTATGCATGCCTGCAGATCGAGATCATAGAGTTCATACTTTGCGATAAAACTGTCGAGGGTAGGCTTCTGAATGTCTTTACCAAGTGCAATGAACATTTTTCCGTTTTTAACGGTATATGACCTCACAGGTAGCTGCGCATTTGTATGCAGGAATGCCAGCAAGAGTATTGCAATGCAACATGGCCTTATCCATTTACGCAATATTGCTATGCCCTTCCTCATTTCCATATGTACATTTTATTGGTTACAAAGTTAAACCCTATTTTATGCAACGAAAGAAAATCAAAACCTAAAATACCGTCGATGCAACTGTTATCGGCCAGGCAGGTCTTCTCCAGGTTGGTGATGATGACCGGCAGGCTTCCGATGGGTTGGTTTCCTATCTGCAGGTTGCTGAGGTTGCCATACAGGGCTTCTACCTTCTTCTCACCTGTTCCGGTCAGTTGAATACGTCTCAAAATTTCCACGTTGTCGAAAAGTTTATCAGGTAACCGGCTGTCGAGCAGGTTCGATTCAGCACCGGAGTCTATCATCAGCCGCAGTTTTTTTCCAGCCAGGGTAGTTCGGGTTACCAGTTTGTTATTCCATATCTCAACCGGAACCGTTGTATAAGCCGAACTGTCTGCAAGCTGCACATTCTTATCTGCATCTTTTCTTGTAACCCGGCGGAGGTAAAGAATGCTGTTCTCATAATCGATAATCATTTCAAACTGNCGCAGCATCGACAGGCCGATGAGGCCCAGTATCTTCACTCCTTTTGTATTCTCCAGGTGGCCAAGATTCACAAGGTCTGCAGAAACAACCGTACTTTTTATACAACCGAAATTAAATTCCTTTACATGGGTTCTTTGTACCGATGATACCGATCCGGTGATNCCGCTTTGCTCTTCATTGGCGTCTNCAGTAGCCGGGTAATCCCTGAAATAGGTCANGTTCAGCACCAGGCCCGGCGCACCGGTATCTAATATAAAATTGCCTTCGGTGGCATCGGCCCTGGCCCTTATCAGTATAAGATTTCCGGCACGACTGAAAGGAATGCTGCAGGAAACAGAATCGGCCGACAAGACATTTATTTGAATGGCTATTNNCTTTTTGGGCAATGGNACCGGCCCGTTACCTGCATTGCCTGCACTTACAGCAGCAGGCAGTGCAATAAAAATAAAGCAGGTGTATCTAAGGAAACGGTTTATACAGTAATTTTTAGAATGCTAATTTAATTCAAACTGGTAAGAATTGATTTAGTTAAAGCATGCGTTTCTCAGCATCTTCATATACAGCAATCCTTTTTCTTTTGCGAAATTAATATTACGGTCCGGGATATTCTGCGGGTTTGCATAACCGGCGAGCACTTTGTCAATGCTTGNTTCCCGCAACAGGTGCAACATGGGATAAACCGAACGGTTGGTATAATTGGCCGCATCTTCTTCGGTTGAACCGGCAAAGAGGTATAAGGGATGAAAGCTGGCCAGNTGATAAATACCTTCNTACCCTTTTTCTTTTAATAATTCCTCGGCGTCCGATAACAGGTCGAGGTAATCATCAAAACTTTCAAATGCATTGGGAAAGATGAGAAAGGAGGTCTCAATATTTATTTCATTATCGAGGCGGGCCAGTTCCGGTAAAAAAGAATCCAGGCACATACCCGGATCATTGCTGTCCTCAACCTGGTAGTTTACCGTTTGCTGTTTTACCACCGGGGCGGCAAAGGGGCAAAAATTACAGCCCATCACCACATCGTTGATCCATTTCTTTGTTTCGTCAATTACCTGGGCAGAGGTTCGCATGCGTATGAATGTTTGATTTGTAAAGATACCGACTCTGCTTCGCCATCGCNCTTAACAGCCAATAATTTGTTTTAAATATTNAATCCATCNTGGTCCAGGTTTTATTACTAGAGCTGTTACCCGGAACTGAACAGCAACTTTCCCCTTACAAAAGAAAGAAAACAAAAATCATATTTTTTCCCAACCCCGGTCATTTTTTAAGTAGTAACAACAGGCTAAGTTGTAGCAGGATATTTTTCATCTTAATTATGATTTTATGAAAAAGATATTACTGCTGATCCTGTTACTCCCGGTACTGGACAGCTATGCGCAAAAATGGGAAAAGAACTACGAGTTCGTGGACAACTGCATTTGCGGCCTTTCCAAGGTTAAGAAAGACGGAAAGATCGGCTACGTGAATAAAGAAGGTGTGGAGATCATCAAACCGAAATACAATGAAGGGCTTGCTTTCAATGAAGGTTATACAGCCGTACGGATGGAATCAAACTGGCTGTACCTGGACAGTACCGGCAAGGCCATTACCGATGCAGTTTACGAGGATGCAATGGGATTTAAAAACGGCCTCGCCGCCGTCGGTAAGAACAGCCTTTATGGTTATATCAACACATCCGGCCAGGTGGTGATCCCCTTCCAGTTTTCCAATGCCCGGAGTTTCACCGAGGGGCTTGCGCCTGCCGCCAATGCCAAAGGATATTGGGGTTTTATTGATACCAAAGGCGAATGGGTGGTTAAGCCTGCGTATGATTTTACCGGTGAATTTGAGAACGGGGAAGCCAGAGTGATAAAGGGCGATAAGGTATTTTATATCGACAGACAGAACAAAGTGATCCATCAGTGACCCGCCTGTCAGTGATCTTGCATGGCAGTTCCTTACCTGGGGAGCATAGAACCTCCATGGGGCACAACAGAAATACACACCAAAACAAGACAGTATCCTTTCCTACCTGAATTCACAGTTCAGTGAAGACGGCGCTTATATGATGCCAACCTTTGCACCGGGTACATCAAGAGACGAAATGGAAAAACAAATGAAAGCCATGGAAGGAAAACCATGGGCGCAGGTGGTATATCATAAAAGCATGCCCGGCATGAATAAAATGTTCATGAACATGGGCCGGAGTTTGCTGGTGAATATTTTTATCATGTGGCTTCTTTGCTGGTTGCTGGTCAAAATACCTTTTCCATCCTTCGGTACAGTATTTATTGGTACGCTGGGCACAGGCCTCATCGTATTCCTTCATGCGCCTTACACGATGCACATATGGTATGGCAGTTTCGACCTGATGGCTCATTTTGTTGATGCGCTCGTGGCATGGGGTGCGGCGGGCCTATGGCTAGGCTGGTGGTTGCGGAGAGGAAATAGTTAATCGATCCTACGTAAGATATCTGGAAGGCAGGAGATGGTCCCGCCTTTTTTATTTTATGCAATACATTCTTAATGCGCAGGCAGTATTTAAAAATGCCTAAATTCGTGAACATTGCTTTAACCGATTTTCAAAAATTTGAAAAAGAGACAAGACTATATTTCCTGGGATGAATATTTTATGGGAGTGGCATTGCTGAGTGCCCGCCGCAGCAAAGATCCCAATACGCAGGTAGGCGCCTGTATTGTTAATGACAAGAACAAAATTGTTGGCGCCGGTTACAATGGCCTCCCCATCGGTTGTGATGATGATGATTTTCCCTGGGAAAAGGAAGGTGATTTTTTAAACACAAAATACCCGTACATCTGCCATGCCGAGCTGAATGCGATCCTAAACAATATCGGCATGGATTTAAAAGGCTGTAAAATTTATACTGCACTATTTCCATGTAATGAATGCACAAAAGCGATCATACAGTCCGGCATTAATGAAGTGATCTATTTATCTGATAAATATGAAGGCACGAATATTTTTAAGGCATCTAAAATAATGCTTGATAAAGCCGGGGTCACTTACCGGAAGGTGCAGGCAAAGATCAGCAGTATTAATTTATCGTTCAACGAGGGAGATGTTTGATAGAAATTTAAAATCAAAAAGGCTTCAAACCGCATGAAAAAATTCCTCCTGCTCTCTTGCTGCATCATTTCTTTATTAGCCAAAGCACAAACCAGCACGGATAGTCTGCATTCAGGCAATCCCTTATTCCCAGGCTGGTATGCCGATCCTGAAGGGGCAATATTCAATAAGCAGTACTGGATCTATCCTACTTATTCGGCACCTTACAATAAACAGGTTTTCTTTGATGCCTTCTCTTCACCCGATCTTGTGCATTGGACAAAGCACCCGCATATATTAGATACTGCTGCCATTAAGTGGGCAAAACGTGCCATGTGGGCGCCATCAGTAGTTGAGCACAATGGGCAATATTACTTTTTCTTTGGAGCCAATGATATACAAAACAATAAAGAATACGGCGGTATTGGTGTGGCCGTTGCCGATAACCCTGCAGGGCCTTTTCGTGATCACNTCGGTAAGCCACTTGTGCCTGCATTTCATAATGGTGCTCAGCCAATAGACCAGTTCGCTTTTAAAGACCGGGATGGTAAATACTATTTGATCTACGGTGGATGGAGTCATTGCAATATTGCCCGCCTGACTGATGACTTTACCGGATTTATTCCTTTTGATGATGACACTGTTTTTAAGGAGATAACACCGCAAGGTTATGTAGAAGGGCCATTCATGTTCTTCCGGAATGGCAGGTATTATTTTATGTGGAGTGAAGGCGGGTGGACAGGCCCCGATTACAGTGTTGCTTATGCTATTGGAGATTCGCCCTTTGGTCCATTCAAACGCATTGGAAAAATCCTTCAGCAGGATGCATCCATTGCCACCGGGGCCGGGCATCATTCAATAATAAACATTCCCGGCAGCAATGACTGGTATATAATTTATCACCGCAGGCCTTTAACAGAAACAGGCGGCAACTCAAGGGTGACATGCATCGATCATTTATATTTTGATGAGCACGGATTTATCAAGCCTGTAAAGATCACAAATGAAGGCGTGCTGAAAAGAACCATCCGGTAGCATACTGTTTTTTACAGAAAGGTTCATTTCTGTTCTACAAATCATTCCCAACTCCTGTTAACCTGTTCTTTACAATAGTTATATTTCTGTGAAAGGGTTCATTATGGTAAGATTATTGCACCCCCTTATCGTCTAATAATCACAACGTATGAATTCATTTTTTACAACTAAACAAAAGCACATGAAAACAAACTACAGGTTTAAGTCCGTTGCTTCCGGTAAAGTATACCAGGTATCGATGATTGCGGCATTGGTATTGACTTTACTTTATGCCGGGCCATCAACAGCGCAGGGTAACCGGCATGGCGGCGATAGAGGGAACGGAGGAAATGGACGGGATCGATCTGAGCAATCGCAAGGACGAGAAAGACGAAACGATGTTACCATAGACAGGCCTAACAGGGGCGAATCAAGAAGAAATGATGCACCCGACGTAAACCGCAACCGAAATTATGATCCCGGAAATAGTAACCGGGGCAGAAATGATGAGGCGAATAACCGGCGAAGAAACGACAATCCCGGCAACATCAATCGTCGTGGAAATGACGAGATGAATAACCGGAGAAGAAATGACAATCCCGGTAACATTAACCGTGGTGGAAATGATAATCGCCGCCGCGATAATGACGACATCGCCCGCAGGGGAAATGATAACCGCCACAATATGTACACAAGAGACAGGCCTGGTTATCGCCCGGTTTATGGTTACGACCGCCGNCCGGTTTATAACCGCTATGACCCATGCTGGCGTTATAATTACCTTCCAAGGAGGAACAGTTATTTCTACAGCGTTCCATCAAACTATTTCAGCATAAGCTTTGGCGGATTCGGTTATCGGTACTGGGATGGTGTATTCTACCGCCCTTACAATAACATGTTTACCGTATGTGCACCGCCAATAGGCATCTTCATTAATGTATTGCCAGCTGGATACAGCAGGATCTATGTTCATAACTACCCCTACTACTATTTCAACGGTACCTACTACGATCAACGCGGAAGCAATTACTATGTAGTATCACCCCCGGTTGGAGCCATCGTAGAAAGTATACCCGATGGCTATGATACTGTGGTGATTGACGGCGAAACCTATTACGTAGTTGATGGTGCTCAATACAAACCGGTGGTGGTTGAAAACGGCGAGATCTGGTATGAAGTGATCAAAGCAAATTAACANCACAGGCATATAAAAAAGAACAGGAAGGTCGATCCTTCCTGTCTTTTTTTGGTGGTTTCTATNTTTGTGTTCCAAGTCTTTTNATCAACGCCTCCCGCCTTGTGAAAAGGTAAGCACCCGGGAGGCGTTGCTTTATTTGGGGTAAATAAAAACCTTCATTGCTGAAGGTTTTTCACAGGATCATAATTTTTAACGATGGCCAGGAAATGGTTCACCGGGTTTTCACAGGAAGGATCGGACAGGTTTCAGAGGTTTGGATTTTTAACAACACAAAGATGCCTGTTCTCAAAAGAAATACCTGTAAACCCCTTTGTGAAATTGTTGTAGACAGTTTACGAAGGGTAATATAAAAAATACGATAAACCCGCCTCCTCCATGGATGGGTTCAAGCAATGTCAGCCGACAAATTACACTGCCTGGTTGGGGTACCTGTTGCGATCCGGGCCGTTGTATCTTCTATCAATTTTGGAAAAGTATACTGCTGTGTTTTAACTCCTGGTCTTATAGCCTGGCGTTAACTTTTCACGTGTTCTTTTGGCGGATCAGGTAGGCAAAAAAGCCTTTTTTTAACATAAAACTCAAAAATTGGAATGATTTATGCAGATATTTTACTCCGTACCCTGGTAATTTTTGTTAATCGTAAAACTATCAGGCCATGCAAAGTAAATATCAAACCCTCCAAACGATCTACGAACTGGTAAAGAATGATATCCACCCAACATCAAGTGTCATTTATCCCAACGAAATTATTGTGCGCCAGAATTTCCCATGGGATGAAAGTGTGAAACACCTGGATGAGCTAAGATCGGAGAATCTCATTAATATCCTGCATCACTCCCCTGCTGTTGTCTTAATTACTGAACTGGGTTTTCAATATATCCATTCCATCATTGCTAAGTCCGGGAATTTAATGCACGCCGCCTGATCTTATTTTTTATAAAACAACACCTGCATTCGGTAAGTTTTTTTACAAGGTATTTCTTATTCGGTACTTTCAATAATATATTCGAGGTTATTTATGCAAACAGAAACTCCCGCTTTTAAACCCATCAGTTTATTGCCCAATGGCGATTGGGGTGATAATGCCATTACGGTTATATTATCTATTACAGCTTTACCCAGCGCAACACTCATGAACAAATATCCCCGGTTGGTCTTAATCAGGCTCCCGTTTACAACCATGGGTGCAGATACCTCGGGATCTAATTTTTCAAACGCCGATCTTTGCAACAGTAATTCCTGTAACTGACCCCGGGTGTTTACCTGCTCTATCTGAAGCATGGCCAGGGCTGTTTCATGTTTGTCGCCGGCAGTGCTTTTGGTTTCATTGGCGCCGCTTTCTTTCAGATCAGCTAAAACTCTTTGCAACATTGCCACCCGATCATTTATTACCTGCAGGTAGTGATCATATATTTTTTGTTTCAGTTTCATCTATGGGTTATAAAAATAACTATTTATATGCTGGCACTACTTATGAACATAGAGATGCAAACTCCGAATTTTATATGGTTTAAATATCCTTTACATTTGCAAAAATTAAAAACGGATAATGAAAGTAGAAGAACAACTGGCCATACGGAGTGGAAATAAATGCGAATTGTGTAAATCTGATGATAACCTGAAACTATTTGAAGTCCCGCCAGAAAAAGGCCTTTCGGCCGATACTTCAATACTGATCTGCAGCAAATGCCTGGCACAAATTGAAAAGAAAGAAGAACTCGACAGCAAACACTGGCATTGTCTGACCGAATCAATGTGGAGTGAAGTACCGGCTGTGCAGGTAACTGCCTGGCGGATGCTAAACCGCCTCCGCAACGAAAGCTGGGCTATGGAAAACCTGGACATGCTTTATCTCCCCGATGAACTGCTTGCCTGGGCTAAAGCAACCGGCGATCATGAAAATGATGCCAGTGTTGATCTGCATAAAGACTGCAACGGCCACCAATTACAGAGCGGTGATACGGTGGTGCTGATAAAATCGCTCGATGTAAAAGGCTCCTCCCTCAATGCAAAAATGGGAACGGTTGTAAAAAACATCCGCATTGTGGAAGATAATACCGAACAGATAGAAGGAAGAATTGAAGGGCAGCAGATTGTGATACTAACCAAATACGTCCGGAAACAGCAAGGATAAAGCCCTATTAAATCCCCTAATACCGGAATAATAATTGCGCAGGCAGTATTTCGATCTCCAGTTTTTTTGCTTCGCCGTATTCTCCGTCGAGGTGAAATTGAAGAATAGCATCACATTCAACAACGATCTTTTTGCTGCGGTAATGGTGAATGAAGGCCAGGCACATGTGTTTACCTTTTTCAATAACCGGCAGATAACGCAGGCGTTCCAACGAGTTGAGCGCATCGGCAACCACCACATCAAAAAAGCCATCATTCGCCTCCGACTCCGGTGCNATATGAAAGCCGCCACCGGCACGACNCCCGTTTGCAATATCTACCAGGAGTTTCTTACCGNTTATATTATACTCTGCTGAACTTATGGAATAGTTTTTTGAACGATAAGTAAATATTTTTTGCAGGATACAGAAAAGAAAAGAGGTTTTACCTGGCTGCTTTTTCCGGCCGGTCAAGGCCTTGGCTACTTCGCCTTCAAAGCCGATCCCTACCCCATTGATGAAATAATTTTCATTGCACCTGCCAATGTCCACCGGTTTAGGCAATGTCTCCAGTACGATCTGCATCTGTTCATCGAATGTTTTACTGCCATAAAGCATCCAGTGAAAATCATTCCCGGTNCCGGCATTAAAAACAGCCAGCGGTAATTTAATACCCGGATATTTATTGATAAAGTAATTCAGCGTTCCATCACCNCCCACAATGAAAATATCCGTAAAACCGTCGAAATTACCGGGCCAGCTTTNTGTGAATAAACTGTACNTTTTATTTTTGTCCGTTAATCCCCTGCAGATCTTTTCTGCAAATATAACCGCCCTTCCTGCACCTGCAAGCGGGTTGCATACAACGGCAATATTTTTCTCAAAGCTTTGCTGCATCGTTAATACCTGTAAATCTACTTCTATCCTTTTATTTAACAAGCCTGCAAATATGTTTCGCAACTATATCAAACCCGGTTTATATTTGTATCGTATTAAAACGGCAAAGATCGGCGCAGCACATTTTCTGAAAAAACATGCTTTACAATGAAATTATTTTTTTACCCGGGTAAACTAAGGGTCTGCATGCTTGCTATCTTTATTTTATACCGGGCAATGGCCGATGCACAAAGCAATTACGAGATACAGGTGTATGCTTCCCCTACCATGTCTGCACGCTCTACCATGTTTGAACTGCACAGCAATTATACATTCACCGGGCTTACAAAAACAGAGAACGGCGTCATTCCTGCCAATCATTCCCTGCATGAAACGGTGGAGATCACAACCGGCATTACACCCATTTTTGAAACGGGCGTGTATCTCTTTACCAATTATACAGCCGGGCACGGATGCCAGGTAGTTGGTGTACACCTGAGGCCCCGTATAGTGGCCCCTTCATCCTGGAACATTCCCTTTGGGCTGAGTTTATCGGCTGAGGTAGGCTATCAAAAACCTGAATATGCAGAAGATACCTGGAGCCTGGAACTAAGGCCCATCATTGATAAACAGTGGGGGAATTTTTATGCCGCCCTTAACCCCACTTTTGGCATTGCCCTGCAAAGCCAGTACAATAATTCTGTGCCCACGTTTGAACCCAATGTAAAACTGTCTTATNCCGTATCTAAGAACAACGCACTGGGAATAGAATATTACGGAGATATGGGGGCCGTCAATCATTTCGACCAGGGTTCGCAGCAGAGCCATGCTTTATTTTTATCGTACGACCTCTTGAATAATACTCAATGGGAACTTAACATAGGCGCCGGCTTTGGTCTGACATCCGCTACTGATCCTTTTGTTCTTAAGATCATTACCGGTAGAAAAGTAAAATGGAAAAATCAGGTGGGTCATTAATAACATTGATGCTGCACTTATGAGGTATTACCGATCCAGAAGTATCAATAAGCATAAATAAAAATACCCTTGTCCGGGTATTTCCAAAAAGCAGGTGTTTTCTATTTTCATTTAAAATTTGTAAATGAAAAAATATCTCCTGCTCACGATAGGTGTTTTATTCTTTACTGTATTGGCACAAGCACAAAACCCGGTTCCCAAAGAATTGGTAGAGAAAAAATGGGGCGGCTTGTCTGAAGAAAGCGCCAACTTTACCAAGAGCGGGAAAATTCAGCTTTCACATACCCTTACCATGACATTGAACTATGATAATTCCGTTACCGGAACCGGCATAACCAAAATGACACTGGATGGTATCTCGTATACCAACACAACGAATATCAGCGGCAGGTTCTATCCGTCAAACTGGACGATCTACATAAAGGATGAAAACCTGGTTTGGGCCGATAAACTACCTTATGATCTAAGGTGGTGCAAAGGCTGGGGTACACTTACATTTTACAGCAATGCCACCCACCCGGGTTATTATTTACTGAAGGGTAATATTACCGACGACTGTGGCGGATGCAGCATGATCGAGTTAACGGACTTCCCGAATGCTTATAAATAAGCGATCGAGGTAAAATATCCATTGCCGAACCCAGGCTCATCCATTATTTTGGCCCATCTATCACTATTCCCTGGTCAGGGGCCGTTCCCCCGTAGCTGTTCCGGAAAAAAATTGGGTCTTTGGTTAAACCTTCATCTCCATTTGCCATCTTATAAGCCATTCACCAAAAAAAATCAACGTAAATCTTTAATTATGAAAATGAAAATTCAATTCATCNTGGTAGCCGTTCTGGCATTATCAGTTGGCTTTTTAAGCTGTAAAAAGAACAACGATGTTACCGCCTCCGACAACACAGACATGGTTACGCATTCCGACGACCAGTCAAATTTTTCGCAAAGCACAGACGACATTGCCAACGATGTTAATACCACTATTGACAACTACAATGCCTTTGATGGTTTTGCCGGTACAGGCAGTGTGGATAATGGCATTACCGGTCTGCCCTGCAATACAACGGCTGTTTTGGATTCTGCCGGTGGGTTGCGCAGGATAACCCTCACTTTTAGCGGACTTAATTGCAATGGCACCCGCAACCGCGTTGGTGTCATCTTGCTTACCATGCCCCTGGCACAACATTGGAAAGATGCAGGCGCTGCATTGACCATTAATGTGCAGAACCTGAAAATTACCAGGGTTAGTGATGGAAAAAGTATCACCATTAACGGTACCATCGTAGCTACCAATGTAACAGGTGGCCGTTTAAGAGACCTGTCTTCATTGGGAACCATTGTACATACCATTACAAGTACCGGTATGACGGTAACATTTGATAACGGGTCCCAGCGTATATGGCAGATAGCCAAACAAAGAACCTTCACTTACAATAACGGAATTGTAATTACAACCATCGGAACGCATACAGATGGTTCTACCACCGGTATCTCCGAATGGGGCACCAACCGTTTTGGAAATACATTCGTAACAGCTATTACGCAACCAATGGTCATCCGCCAGGATTGCAGTTTTAGACTGGTAAGCGGACAGGTAACCCATAGCAGGCTTGCAGCAACAGTTGTAGCCACGTTCGGTTTAGATTCTGCAGGAAACCCCGTATCATGCCCTGCCGGTACATTTTACTTTAAAGTAGTCTGGACAGGTGCAAATGGTATTGTACGCACGTATATCTTGCCTTATTGATAATAAGTAACCATTTTAAAAAGCCATCTCATTTTGAGGTGGCTTTTTATTTTGCCTTTACCAGTATGACACAATATCCAGGCATATTTTTAATAAATAAATTCCTAACTTCCCTTATCCTTCATTCAATTCATCAACATGTCATTAAAAAGAAGAGAATTCATCAACATATCTGCCATGGCTGCCGCCACGGGATTGGTTTCAGGCATCAGTTCTTGCAATGCCAGTGAAAAAGATCCTTCACCGGCTAAGTTAATATCCATGCTGGGTGAGGTGAAACCAATACCTGTTGAAGAAAGAAAGACCCGGGTAGAAAAAGCACAGCGTTTATTAAGCGAAAAAAAAATGGAAGCCCTGGTATTAGACTCCGGAACATCCCTGGAATATTTCACCGGCATCAGCTGGTGGGCCAGCGAACGGCCCATGGTTGCCATCATTCCCGCCAAAGGTGAAGTGAGATATGTTTGTCCGGGTTTTGAAGAAGCCCGTTTTCGGGAACTGATAAAAATTGGAAAAGATGTGTATCCCTGGCAGGAAGATGAAAGTCCGTATAAACAAATGGCCAATGCAATAAAAGATGCAGGCATTATAGCCGGAAACATCGGCATTGAAGAACGGCTTCGCTTTTTTATAGTTGATGGATTGAGAAAGGAAGCACCAAACCTGAATTTTGTGAGTGGTGATCCGGTTACCATCCCCTGCCGCATTATAAAGTCTGCTGCAGAAATTGCTTTGATGCAAAAAGCCAGCGACATCACCGTAGCCGCAATAAAAGAAGGCATCAAAGGTTTAAAGGAAGGCATGTCACCGGGCGATGTGGCTGCAATTATTGAAAGTGCCCAGCAACAATTGGGTAATGACGCCGGTTTTGCATTGGTTCTTTTTGGCGAAGCATCTGCTTTTCCGCATGGTACCACCAAACCACAGAAATTAAAGAAAGGCGATATCGTATTGATGGATTGCGGTTGCCAGGTAGAAGGCTATAATTCAGATATCACCCGAACCATTGTATTTGGTGCCGAACCTACCAAACGCCAGTTGGAAATATGGAACCTGGAACAGAAATCACAACTCGCCGGTTTTGCTGCTGCCAGGAACGGATCTGCCTGTGAAGAGGTAGATGCAGCTGCCCGTAAAGTGATAACCGATGCAGGTTTTGGCCCCGGCTATAAATTGCCCGGACTGCCGCACCGTACCGGTCATGGTATTGGCATGGACGGACATGAATGGGGTAATATGGTAAAGGGCAATAAACTCTTATTAGAACCGGGCATGTGTTTCAGCATAGAACCCACCATTTCCATACCGGGTGAATTTGGCGTACGACACGAAGACTGTGTTTATATGACCGCCAACGGGCCCAAATGGTTTTCACCGGTGAGTAGATCGATCACTGAACCGTTTATTTAATTGTCTCTCCCACATGTGAATTATACAACTCTTTCACACCCTTATGTAACGGTCAGCAACCTGAATACACTCATCTTTACTATTGATGATCCGGTAAGTAGATAAACCCGGAAAGTAATTTAACCGCAAAATTTTACTGTCTGCCTGACCAGGTTCCGAAAGCTCATCTTTTTATTAACTAAAAATATTTCAATCATGAAAAAAAGTCTGACCAGGTTTTTATTTTTAATCGCTGTTCTTTTTACAGCATCCTTTTCTGCCTCAGCGCAGATATATGTTAAGATAAGGCCGCCCATGCCCAGAATAGAAGTAAGGCCACCACAGCCAAGTCATTTGCATGTTTGGGTAGATGAAGATTGGCAACGGGATGGAAATTCTTACAAATATTCAGGTGGTCATTGGTCTAATCCCCCGCATCGTGGCTATAACTGGATACCAGGCCATTGGCAACGCAGCCGTTATGGCGAAAGATGGGTACCCGGTCGTTGGGGTCAACAAAGGAGAAAGCATTAAACCCTGTATCTTTTCAAAAGATAAACCGGATCTATACAACAAAGCTGTTTCGTTAAAAGCGGAACAGCTTTTTTATTTAATAGAATCATATCATTCATCACAGCAGCAATCTGCCAGGTGTGATTTATACAAGTTCTATGCTTAATCGTGTAACAAAGGATAACCGGAATACATCCATCTTTATAATGGAAGGCATGCCACTGAATAAACCCACAGAATGATGTAAACGGTAATTAAATCAACCCAGGATCAAAAACTGCTGAAATGAAATATTCATACATCGCATACACAAAACTTATCGACAATAAGATCCATTATTTTGTAAAAAAATTCATGACCTTTCCCGAATACGATGCTGTTGGCGATGTGCAGGTGGGTTATGGTATGCATACCAATTTTGAAATAGCCTGCAACATTTGCGGTATATATGACAGTACCCGCAGCAAACAGCTTTTAATTGAACTGGAGCAACGCAACCGGCCCATTATTCCAAACAGGCTGCCCATTATACAGGTAAGCCGGTTACAAAGATCCGGCGTAAAGCATCCGGTGCAGATCTCCGGTATGGTAAAACGCCGGCTGGTAGAAACCGGGGCAGAGACACTTAATTAAACAGGCTTTGCCCAACTAACTTAAAACTACTTATTACTTTCCAAACCTTTTAACCTGTTCTTTGCTTCCTCGTACCCGGGATTAAGAACAAGTACTTTCCTGTACCAGGCAATGGCATCTTCCTTTCTGCCGAGTATTTCATAGGTCTTTGCCAGGTCGAACAGGGCAAGGTCCCTTTGTGGAAATTCAGCCGCGTTGTTTTCAAAGATCACCCGGGCATCTTCGTATCTCTTCAGGTCATACACCTGGTTACCGAGCTGGTCCATAGCAAGCCAGTCGATATAATAACCGGCGGTGTCCTTTTTCATCTTTTGGTATTCTTCTACTGCTTTTTCTCCACTTTCTTTTGCCAACAGGTTCTCTAATACTTTATGCACCGGCTTCTTTAAAACAACCGGCTTATCATACAATACTTTCATGAGATTAGTTGCTATCCCAAAAAAATGAGTGGGCGCACTGTTGCATAAAAAAACGATGAGGCTGTTGCTGGAAGGAATGCGTATCAAGAAAGACAGGAATCCTTCCGTGGTTCCCAGGTGATAGTTTGCAAACACACTGTCTGTTGCCGTGTATTTAAAATTCTGGTTAAACCAGCCAAAGCCGTATCGCCAGGGCCTGATGCCCGGCGTAAACATTTCATCTGTCAGTTTCTTGTTGATGAGTGTGTAATTGCTGATGGCCAGGTGTAGTTTAAAAAGATCTTCAACGGTAGAATAAAGGTCGCCCGTACCCATGGTATTGGACTGATCACGGAAATCGCCGCTGGTATAACCACCAAGACTGTAATCATATCCCGATGCTCTTTTTTCCACTACCTGTGTATGATAATAGGAACCCGAACTGTTCATGCCCAGCTTATCAAAAATATCTTCTTTCATCAACTGGGAATAAGACTTGCCGGTAACCCGTTCCATGATATACCCAAGCATAAAATAACCCCAGCTGCTGTAATAATAACTGCTGCCCGGTTCAAATACCAGGGCTGAGTCCATAAAAAGTTTTACGTAATCTTCTCTCGAAAAATTCTGGCGGCTGATCCTGGGAAAAAAATCTTTTATGATATCGTAATTCGGCATGCCCGATGCATGGCCCAGCAACTGGCGTATGGTAATGCGGCTGCCGTTCTTCTTTGAATATTCGGGAATGTAATCAGAAATGGTCTTGTCAAGGCCTATCAATCCCTTCTGCACCTGTATCAGCATCAGCATGGCCGTAATGGGTTTTGATACCGANCCGAGCATGAATTTGGTATCGGTTGTGTTTGGAATGTNCCATTCATGGTTTGCCATGCCAAAAGCGCCTTTGTAAATGACCTTGCCGTTCTCTGCCACCAATACAGCGCCATCGAACATATTAAAACCGTGATAGGTTTTCATGATCTCTTCCAGCTTTGCTGTTTTGTTTTGCCCTGAACTTACGCGGGCAAACAGCGGGAAGAGTAAAATAAATAACAAATGTATTTTCATAATGCCGGCAATATGATGCACATTAAAGGAACGAAATTTTGCTGAGATCGGCCGGGAAACCTATAAGGTCTGCAGCCCCGGCTTTTGCCGCCCGGCAGACCTTATAGGTTTGGATAAGCTTCCTGGTAGTACGTAACCGGAAAGATGAAAAGCAACTGGAAGAGCAGATAAAAAATGACTACTCAAACCAAATAACGACGAGGGGAATATTGAGGTTGATGAGGTGATGAAATAAATCATTGTTTGCCGGTAGATTTAGAACGGCATCAGGAAATCCATAAACTGTACGTTTGCTATTTAAGTATTGCGGTGGGGAACACCTGCCCCAGTTAGTGGGAGAAACAACACATCTTACCAGTGAATTTCCCCTACTTCATTTAAGGGCGTTCAATAAATTCACAAGAAAAACCAGGTGCAACTGCTGCAAATTCAGAACAGGATCTATGAAATACGAAAACAGAAGGTAATGCTTGACTTTGACCTTGCTGAATTATATGCCGTGGAAACAAAAGTCCTGAACCAGGCAGTTAAACGGAATATCTAACGCTTCCCCGGAGACTTTATGTTCAGGCTTATCCCGGAGGAATGGGATAAAATGCGGTCACAATTTGTGACCGCATCTCAGGCAAGACGGAATATTAAAGCTTTGCCCCTGGCATTTACCGAACACGGTGTTACCATGCTGGCCAGCGTATTAAGAAGTGAGCGGGCCGTAAAAATGAACATAGCGATAGTACGGGCTTTTATAGCCCTCCGGCAAATAGCAGCAGAAGATGAAACCCTTTCTGAACAACTGAAGCAACTTCGCAGGGAACTCTATGAGCGCCTCGGTGATCATGACAGCAGGCTGAACACTTTATATACAGCCATTGAAAACCTGCTCAAAGAAAAAGTGCTTAAAAGAAATTGGGAAGACAGGGAGAGAATAGGATTTAGAAAATAAGCAGTCCGGGAGAAATAAACGATATCAAATGATCCCATAAACTGCAGGCCTTCTCGTAATAACATTCTAATTCCCAAACCCCACCATCTTATGCAGCACATGTGGGTCGTACTGCTGCCCTTCTTTAATTACGAGGTGTACTTTGCGTATGTTGCGTATCTCAGTTAATGGGTTGGCATCCAGTATCAGCAGGTCGGCCTGTTTGCCGGCTTTAATGGAGCCGGTTGTTTTGTCCATCTTCATCACCTGCGCCGGGGTGATGGTAGCTGTTTGTATGGCCTGCATGGGTGTAAGGCCAGACTGCACATAAAGCTCCAGCTCACGGGGCAGGCTGTACCCGGGAAAGCCCATATCGGTGCCGGCCACCACGGTGATGCCGTTGTCGTGCAATATTTTTACCAGGGCGATCATGCTTTCAAAGCGTGGCTTATTGGTCTTTGCCTGTTCGGCAGGCATGCCCATGGTTGTAAATAATTGCTGCAGCGGAACGGGCAGGTTATAATAATTGGGCTCCATCGCCAGTATGTCATCATTCACCGAACGGAACACCATTTCATACACACCCACGGTGGCATCAATAACAGTGTGATGCGCTTTTAAAAATTCCAGCGCCGCTTTGCTGGTTGAATCAGTCATGTCAACCGAGCGGTCCTTATTTTTTTTCATCATGGCATAAACATACTGTATGTGGTTGATCATGTCCATCCCCGAATCAATACCCGCCTGCGTACTCATGTTCTGCGGTATGTGGCCGGTAACGGTGAGGTTCAGTCGGTGTGCTTCTTCGCAGATGGCTTTTACAATATCGGGCTTTACCGAGCTGTATATCTTTATCTGAGCAAAACCATTGTCTTTATACATGTTCACCACTTTAACGGCTTCTTCTTTTGTGGTTGCACGAACAATGCCCAGCGCCATGCTGCCCGGCCCGTCCACAATGCCGGCTTTCAATATCAGCGGGCCCACGCCCTTGTGCGAATCAATGGCCGACTTGATGGCATTGATATAATCGTATTCGTTGCCGCAATCACGAACCGTTGTTACACCAGCAGCCAGGTACGAAGGCCCCCACTCTGCCTGCTGGAAATGTGCATGCATATCCCATAGCCCGGGCAGTATCGTTTTTCCTTCGGTGTGGATGATGGTTGCGCCGGCAGGAATTTTTATATCTGCGGCTTTGCCAACCTGTTTTATCAGTCCGTCGGCTACAATGATGGTCGCATTGTTTATATTTTCATTTCCTTCCACATCGATCAGGTTACCGCCTACAATAGCAAGTGTTTTATTTTTAGCCACATCCATCTTCATCGAACTGCTGAACAGTTTCATGCCATAGGTAGCGGCCTTGCTGATGAGTTGCGGCAACAGGCTTTCATAGGCCACAGCCATCATCTCCAGTTTATCGCCCTCGGCATCGTTGGTGATGAGGCAGATGAGGTTGCCCTTGCTGTCGGTCCACACAATTTCATTGCCCCATATCAGCCCGCTTACAATGTATCTTTCCAATACAAGCGGNNTGTTATTAAATGTGAGTGTTTCTTTTCCATCGCTTTTAATGATCACTTCTCCTTTGGGCAGCATGGCAATGCTTTTGGGCATACCATGTTTCTTCCAGTATTTCAGCAGCACCATCTGCACGGTACCGGGTGAATAACCGGCCACGGGGAATGCAATGGGTTTCATGGTTTCGGTATGTACCACGCTGTCTATCCATATCGTTGCTTTTTTATTTTGAATGCGGATGCTGTCGTTGATGGCAGAAAAGCGGGAGGTGTTTCCTTTGATGAAAAGACTTACAGGTTCATGATCTGTTGTAGTAACCAGCGTTGCTTTCAGCGGAACGGGTGAGCTACGGTCGGTGAATTTAAAATTCACGTCGTAAGTAAGTTCATTACCGTTCTTACTGATCACATATGTTTCTTTGCCGATGTTCTGTGCAAATTTGTGAAGGTAGTAAGAGCCGCTGTCGATTACGTTTTGTGCAGCGGCGGTATTCAGTAAACTAAGAATGATACATGCAGCAAGGAGAAAATATTTTTTCAATGTTGGGAGTTTAGGATATACAATTTAAGGTAATAGGTTTAAAAAGCAAAGGATTGCTTTTGTTTGTTACTTCGGCTGCGCCGGGGAGATGCTGTTTTTCTATTGTTCTTTTTTGCTTCTCCAAATTCTTCGACTTTGCTCAGAAGAACCAAAAAAGGAGCCCCGCAATCGAATACTGCCCGATTGCGGGAAGCAGCTATGTTGAACGGTTGTACTACTGTAGCTTCAGCTGCATATCGCTACTCTTAAGTTGAAAGAGTTCAATTTTTTACTTAGATAAAAATGTGTTGGTCGTTGCATTCAAAATTCCTTGTTTGCTGCCTGTGGTATGTGCTTCCCGAAATGATCGGGACAGGTCGTACCTCAGCATGACAGAATCCGTTTTCATCGGTATCAATCTGTGTCATCCGTGTTCTATCAATCCGCACTATATCGGGAAATCAAAATCAAACACAAATTTCTCCGCCTTAGGCAAAGGCTTGCGAGGCAGCATATCGTTTCGCTGTGCCGTGTTGTATACAAAGGCAGCGATCACCACAGCAGCCTGCTTCAGGTCGTCGATGGATAAATGATCGTAAGTATCCATATTGCTGTGGTGCGTTCTTGTTTCATACTCCAGCGGGTCCTGTATGAACTGGAAACCGGGTATGCCCACCGCATCAAACGAAATATGATCAGTGCTGCCGGTATTGCTGAGCGTAACACCACCTGCGGCGCCCATATCTTTAAAAGGTTCCAGCCATGCACGGAATATTTCTCGTACCGCTTCATTGCCCTGCGTATGAATGCCACGTATCTTACCACTTCCGTTGTCGAGATTATAATATGCAGAGATGTTTGCTGCTTCTGGTTTCAGGTTCATATTCTCCGGGTCGCCGAAATGTTTTTTTACATACCCAAAGCTTCCGTACAGGCCCTGCTCTTCCCCACCCCACAATGCAATGCGTATGGTGCGGCGTGGCTGAATGCCCAATGCTTTTAAGATGCGGATGGCTTCTAATGTTGCAATACATCCTGCACCGTTGTCGGTAGCACCCGTGCCACCAGCCCAGCTGTCCAGGTGTCCGCCCAGCATTACCACCTGGCTCTTCAATGCAGGATCAGTACCGGGTATTTCGGCAACAACATTATAACCGGTGAGGTCCTTATCGTAAAAGTTATTCTGTACATTCATTTCCAGTTCCACTTTTTTATTATCCTGGATAAGCCGCATGAGTTTTAAATAATCTTCCCGGCTGATTTTCATGGTAGGCAGACTGGCTTCATAGCCTTTCATATAGCCTTCGCCGCCATCAACAAACACGGTACCATCGATGGAGTTGCGACTGCTGAGCACCAGGCCAACCGCCCCCTTTTTCTCCATGTACAATCTTGTGTAATAATCTCTTTTTATAAAGGGCAAAAAACCTTCCATCTGCTTACGGGTAACCATGTATTCTTCGGGAAGGTTATCGAGGCTGCTGTCGCCGAATCTTTTTGCATAGGCTTTAAATGCATCCGGAATGGTTGTTCCGCCGGGCTTTATCATCACGATCTTTCCTTTTAAGGAAGCGCCTGCTTTATCGATGCTTGCAGAATCTAACTGGTCGAGCATGATCAGTTCGCACTTCACTGCTTTTTTCGTACTCTTGCACCAGGGCACGGGATAAGCGATGATGTTCTCATAGTAAGGAAGTTTTAAGGAAAGTGTGCCCTGCTCGTTCTTCCAGCCTTTGCCGAATTCACCCCAGGCCTCCCGCCCGGCATTCTGCAATCCCCATTTGGTACATATCTCCGTAACCCAATCCAATGCACAATTATATCCCGGCGAGTTGGTGAGCCTGGGTCCGCATACATCGGTGATGTTGTGGGCGATCATTACGATCTGGGAGTTATTTTTTTCTTCGTCTTTGATCTTCTGCATCATCTGCATATCAACCGTTTCCTGTGCTATGGCAAATGAGATGATGAACAGCAGGCTGATGGTGGAAAGTAGTTTGAGCATGTGCGGGGGTTTAGGTATACAATTTAAGGCAAAGAGATGGAAAATTATGAACACGGAACAAGGAATTTAAAATATTGAAGTGGAGCCGTTCAAAATTCCTTGTTCCTTGTTCCCTGCCTGCCTGCCGGCAAAGGCAGGTTCAATATTCGTTCCCTCAATTCACGTATCATTTATCCCAATTCATACCAACAAACCTTCTGATATAAACTGCAGCAAGGCAACTTTGCCCAGCCATTAAAGTATAAACATAAAAACAATTTATGAAAAGGAATTTTATCTTATCTCTCATTCTTTTATTATCAGCATTCAGCAATATTCAGGCTGCACCGCCAACAGTACCGTCGAGCAGCCTGCAGTTTCCGGCGGCCAGTTTAGATGGCAACCGGTTTACCATGACCTTCAACAAGGGCAACGGTGCCTTCCGCATCATCGTTGTAAAAGCAGGCAGCCCGGTGAGTGGCTTACCGGTGAACGGAACGGATTATACAGGCAATGCAGCGTATGGTACGCCCGGTACCGAGTTTGCGCCCGNCGATGGATACGTGGTGTTCCGCGGCAGCAATGGCAGCAGCAGTGTTTCACAACTGGTAACAAACCTTCAGGCAGCTACCACTTATTACGTGAGCATTTTTGAATTCAACGGCAGCGGTGTTACTACAGAGTACCTTACCGTTGCACTCAGTGGTAGCGTAACCACCAAAGCGGCGCCAACGGTTCAGGCAACAATAACAACTTTTACCGCAATTGCCGGTAACAAACTAACCATCAACTGGAGCAATGGCAATGGCGAAAGAAGATTGGTGATCGCAAGAAAAGGAGCAGCAGTGAATGCGCTTCCTGTTAATCTCACTGATTACTCTGTGTCTGCCATGTTCGGAGGCGGCGCTGTATTCAATGGCGACAACTATGCCGTTTACAAAGGAACAGGCAACAGCGCAACCATCAGCAATCTCGATCCGAATACAGTTTATCATTTTGCTGTTTTTGAATACAACGGTAATGTTGGTCCTGTTTACATGACACCGGGATCAGCAGGCAGTCAGCTTACCAATGCCGGGCCTACACAGGCTTCGGGCAGCATCTCATTCAACAACATTGAAGGCAACCGCATCACCACCAATTTTGCCCCGGGCAATGGAAAGTATCAACTGATCATCATGAAACAAGGAGGGCCTGTAACAGCCGTACCGGTGAACGGACAAACCTATACTGCCAACAGCAGCTTTGGTGCAGGCCAGCAAATAGCTCCCGGGGAATACGTGGTAAATTCATTATTGACCGACAGAACATTCACCAACCTGTTAGCGGCAACAACCTATTATTTCCGTGTGTATGATTTTGATATGGATGCGGCAGGCAATACCTATTATCTCAGTTCTTCTTATTCGCAAAATAACAGCAGTACGGCTGCCGCACCAACGGTGCAGGCAAGCAATGTAACTTTTGAAAACATCACCGGGTCTTCCATGAATATCCGGCATGTGGC